>Ga0207684_10006398_pt1 | contig 10735 bp, 14 predicted proteins | sample KBSK5501metaG_FD_184342 | JGI IMG/M metagenome (GOLD analysis project Ga0207684, IMG submission 184342) | Corn, switchgrass and miscanthus rhizosphere microbial communities from Kellogg Biological Station, Michigan, USA - KBS K5-50-1 metaG... | ecosystem: Host-associated > Plants > Roots >... | reverse complement strand
CAGCTGGATAGAGCGTGGGCCTCCGAAGCCAAAGGCCGCAGGTTCGACTCCTGCCGGGCGCACCACTTGGGGCCGGGTTTCGCGATCGCGTGTCGTGAGGGTGGGACGGGCCGTTAGCTCAGTTGGCAGAGCAGCTGACTCTTAATCAGCGGGTCCGGGGTTCGAGTCCCCGACGGCCCACCAATTACTACGCGGAGTTAGGTAGGACCCCCTCAGGGGAGCAGGCGTCTTGCGTTGACGCTTGCGCTGATTCAGTGGCGGGCTTGCCGCTGGTGAGCCCTTCGAGGCGAGTGACTGCCGACCGAAGGCGCTCGGGCGCGAGGTGCGCGTAGCGCATCGTCATAGCGAGCGAACTGTGACCCAGCAGCTCCTGCAACTCCTTCAGGCTTACGCCCCGCATGACCGCCCAGGACGCGAACGTATGTCTGAGCGTATGGAAGTTCACATCGTCGAGCTTCGCGTTAGTGACCGCGTTCTCGTAGGCCTTTCGTAGACTCTGCGTTTTGAAGACACGTCCCGATTCCTTCGGGCTCAACCTGACGAGGGCAGCATAGGACTCCGCGTTCAAGGGTACTTCGCGACGCTTGCCGCTCTTGGTCAGCTCCAAGCGAATCACGCCTCGGGCTAGGTCCACTCGATCCCAGGTGAGCCCGAGCAACTCGCTACGCCGTAGACCCGTGTTGATTGCCACGACGACTCCGGGTTGAAGCTCGTCGTTCCTCGACTTACCGCAGGCCTCCAGCAACGTCTTGATCTCGTCCTCGGTGAGCCACCGCAGTCGACCCTGTGGCTCCCGCTCGAGCCGTACGCGAGGCACGATCTCAAGTACTTCCCACTCCTCGTGGGCCAGCCGGAGTAGATGTCGTAACAGCGCGAGCGGGCGGTTGACCGCCGCGGCCGTGAGGCGCTGCTCGACGGCGTTCTCACGCTTGCCGATCTTCCGAACCGCGCTCAGCCGGCTGGCCTTGTACTCGCTGATGCGGCTCGCCGTGATTTCGGTCAAAAGCGTCTCGGCGCCGAAGATCGTCTTCAAATGCTCGAGTTGGCGGCAGTCCGCTCCTACAGACCGCTTGCGTGCCTTCGCCGCCAGGTATCGCTCCGCGGCTTGCCCCAACGTGATGCCGACAGGCTTGGGTTTCTCCGGCTCGACCTGGAGCAGCTTCTTGGCAAGCTCGGCCTCGGCATCCTCTCGGGTCCACTCCGATTGGTAGCGCCGGACCTGCTGGCCGTTGATCTGGACCGTGAACCCCCAAGCCTTCCGCTTCGTGCGCTGGCCTGGGATCTTCCAGGATCGTTGGTTCACCTTCACCCCTACTCCTCCTTTCGTCGCTCTGACCGGTTCACTGCCTCGCTCCTCTCAGAAGGTCTGCGACTCCGACGCCCAGGGCGCGGGCCAGCCGGTCGGCCACCTCGAGTGATAGCCGGCGCCGGGTGCCAGCCTCCAGGTGGGCGATATACCCCTGCGTCACCTTCGCCCGAGTGGCGAGCTTCTCCTGGGTCCAGCCCTTTTCCTCCCGTAGCTGCCTGATCATCGCTCCTAACCTCCCAGCCATCGGTGGATGGATATTACTATTGTAATGTCTCCTGTCAAGCCGCGGTCACCACTGAAAGCGCCCCGGCGATCCCTTTTGTGTGCTGCTCATGCCGTCACACGTTGTAGCCTGCGGCGCGCAGACTCTCGCGTGCTTCGGGGGGCGGCAGAACACGGACGGCTTGGCCTGGATACAGGTCCCGCGCAAGCCGGTCGAACAGTGAGTTGCCCTCCTGCTCCGTCAAAGTAACGGTCAGGTGCACGGCCGTGCGACCTCTGACTGTCTTGACGTGCCCTGCTCGAATCGTCTTGCCAGCGCGCACCACGAGCACCGGGAACCCCTTCGCCGTTTTCTTCTTCATCGTCTTCTCTCCCAGGGCCGACGCTCTAGCTGGCCGTCCGCGCCCTCGTCTCCTCGAGCCTGTTACCGACACCTGATCAGTGATCAGTAGGCCGCTACCGACGGCGGCTGCACTTACGGGGCAGCGACGGCCGCTTGCGTTGGGCCTTGTGCTAACCGCGGACGTTTCCGGGCCAACCAGCGCTCGAGTGCTGCCTTCTCGAACCTCACGAGCCTGGTCCCGATCCTGGTCGCCGGCATCGTCGGGTCCTGCTGGGCCAGACGAAGAACCGTACGGGGATGCACCTTGAGGATCTCGGCGACCTCGGCAGGTGTGAGATAGACGGGCTCAGTCACGATTCAATCCGAGCCGCGAGGCGTCCGGGGAGCCCGTCGAGAATACCGGGGGTGGAGCTGGATGTCGGCCAAGGGCCGGACGGCGCGGAGGCCACGATCGACTCGGCTCGGGCCGAGAGCGGTGTTTCCCCACGCCGAGCGCCGCCACGGCCCGTTTGCCGGTCTGTGCCAGCGGCGCGCGCTCTGACCTGCTCGGAGCCTGATTTCCATCCAGGGAAACTCGCGCTACACGGCCTTCTGGAAACCGGCTCGATGCTTCGCCAGGGCCGCGACGCTCGCGGCAGACGGTTTCTTCCTTCCGGCCCGTCTAACTCCAACGCGCCAGCGGAACTCGACTAACGGGATCGTGTAGAACCAGCCGACCTCCCTGCCGCCACGAGTGCTGCCCGGATAAGGCCGGTATCCCGCCTTCTCGAGCCTGCGCTTCACCGAGGGCTGGGCCGTCCAGATCAAGACCCCGTCCTCGTCGGCGACCCAGCGAACAGTCGTCTCCTGCTCAGCCCTCGTCACCCGACCTCCTCGATTGCGGCGTTCACGCCTAGCTCTTCGCCTATCGCTCGGTTCACTGCACGCCCGGCGTCGAGTCGCTCACCGAGGCGGGGACGACGGCGCTCATTGCGATCGTTGACGGCTCCCAAGGAGACTGTCCCGTGAACCGATCCCCAGGGGGGTCGTCCAAGTTCACACCTCCAGGATTGTGACGATCGGCGCGCAGCCAGGCCGTCGGGTGACCGTTACAAGTCGGCGGGACGAAAGAATCTCCAAGGCCCGACTGCCGGCGGATCGCTCAACACCAAAATCCTGCAGCCGGCTGAGGTTGAGCCTGATTGTCGCTGACCCTTCCACTCCCGCCTGGAACCAGAGCGCGACCGCAAGGTGGAGCGCCTTGCCGGGGAGAGTGGCAGCCAGGGTCAACCACTTCAGAGGGATCGGCCCCTTGAGGAACTTCTCGCCGGTACGGTGGCGCGGCAATTTGGGTTTCGATTTCGGCGGCAGGAGGGCGTCGTCGCCCCCGAGCCGCAGCGATTCGAGGTCGATCAGAGCGTCGCCCACACCGTCTCCCACATCCTCACGCCGCGCGGATCCTGATAGCGGTCCGGATAGCGCACCACCTTCGCGTCCGATCGCAGCGGAAAGCCGGCGAGTACAACTTCACTCGCCTTGCGCATGCACTCCTGAGCCGTCGCGACCGCCATCTGAAGTTCGTCGAACGGTGCCTCGATCAGCAGGGCGTCGTGGACCGGCGCGACCACCCTCACGCCCTGCTCGGTCGCCAGGGAACAGGCGAGCCGCAACATCTCCGCCCCGTTGGCCTGCATGGGGAAGTTCCGTAGCATCCTCGGGTTCACCTTCTCGCCTATCTGAAGCGTCCAGCCAAACACGGTGAACAGCCGGCCACGCAGCAGCGCGTAGTCGACGACGGCATCGGACCACTTCCAAAACGTCCGGTAGGTTTCGCGGTGCAGGCGCAAGAGCTCCCGTGCGGCGGACACGGGTTGCCCAATACGGACCGCCAACGACTCGGCGCCCATCGAGTACTGCACGGCGAGGACGACGGCCTTAAACTGGTCGCGGACTTCGCGATACTTGTCCTTGGTGCCATGCGGCGGCGCCGCACCGGCCTGCTTCGCGAAGGCGAGGTACGGATCGCCGGACGCATATGCGGCCATCATGTAGGGGTCCTGCGATAACGCGGCAGCGATTCCAAACTCTTGCTGCGACCAGTCCAGATAGGCGATCCCGGTGCCTACCTCAGGGCGAATCAGGCTGCGGATCCAGACGCTTGGACCGAAGACGAACTTCGTGTTGCTGGGTTGATTCCGTCCGGTCCGCGCGCGGAATGCCGACAACAGGCACCGGTTGCGGCCGTCAGCACCGACCGCGAGATCCTCGAGCCGGAGTTGTGACAGCGCAATCCGCAGCTCGCGCAGTGGCGCGAGCACGGGGTATGCACGAGCCATGTCTTTGAACGTGTCGTCGTCGAGGGCGAGGGCTCCCGACGGCAGCCGAGACCATGGAATGCTCTGTCCGGCGAGGTACTCGGCGAACTTGTCCGCACGGAACGATGGCCCCTCATAAACGCCGTAGTCGGCATCGACTCGTTGAATGATCCGTGCCTTGATCTCGTTCCAGTTCTCACGAAGGCGGGCGAGGGCCTCAAGGTCGATCGGCACCCCGATATATTCCATGCGTGCCGCTGCCTTCATATACCGACCGCGCAGGAGCGCGCGGGGCAAGTCTAGGTTCGGCTCCATGACCGGCAACAGTTGCAGGAGAGCAACGACGTCGGCCTCGCAGTACGCCACCAGCGCGGTGCGCTCGTCGGCGGTCCAGGGCCCGCCGCGGAGGGCGAGGGTTCGCATCTCCTCCTTCTCTGCGGCTTCCATGGCGTCGAGACCAAACCAGGCGAGAGCACCGAGGAGCCCGTTGCCGCACGGGACCTCCCGTCCGTTAGTCAGATTCCGGAACTCGGCGTAGGGGTCCAGCACGTTTACGGGAAGGGGCCAGCCCAGCGCCAGATGGCAGCCCAATTCAGCGGAGCTGTAAAAGGCAACGAACAATGAATCGGGGCCGACACCGTACGGTGGTGCCGCAAGCCGGCGGAGCTCGTCCTCCCAGGTCATTAGCCGCCGACCCGACCGCAACTCGTGGGCAACGAGACAGATCGGCTCGGGGCGCTCGCCGGGAGCGCTCCGAAACTCGAAGTCCGCGAACCAAATGGTCCTGAACCGGTGCATCAGATCTCGCCGCGTAGCTTTCGGACCACGGGGTGGTCCGCCGACCGGATAAAACGGTCTTGGAAGGCCAGCTCGATGACCCGTTGAAAGCTGACATCCGGCCACTCGGGCTCGGGAGGTCGGCACTCGCGGAAAATACGTCGTACATCCCGGTGGCCATGTTCGCCGCCACCCGAACCCACTTCGTCTTTGCCAGTTCGGCCGCGCCCAGAGCGGACCGGCTCCATGTATCGGTGTGGCCGTCCGCGCCCGGCAGGCGCAGCGGCCACACGAAGACAGCGTTCTGGCGGGAGATGCCGACAACCAATAGGGTCGGCACGAGTTCACCGGGTAAGAACTCCCAGAGGGCTCGGTCGACGATGTACGTCTCGCTGCCCCGCTCTTCCTTCACCGTCAGCGTGGCCGTGGTGAACGACCACTCGGGCTCAGGACGGACTCGGATGAACCACTGCCGATCCGGTTTGCGGACCGAGACCACCAGAAGCTCCTTCTTCACCCCGACTAGATCAGCGAAGTTCTGGATGAGCCGAAGGCGATCGAGGTCGATGGTGTTGGGTCCGAGGTCACCGCTCGTGTCACTCATACTTCAGCGCCTCCTTTGCGCTCGCTGTGCTCCCAGGAAGTTCCCCGGGCAGGGTCCCTTCTTGAATAGAGAGAGAAATAAGAAGAGGCGGGTGCGGGACATTGCGGCAGGTACCTGCAGCGAAGTACTGCAGGTACCGCGAAGAGTCCCAACCGTTCCTTCTGGGCCCCGATCACCGACGTGACCTCTCGCAACGCCCCTGGCGGGAACAGCATCCGGGACTCGTCGGCGCCCATCTGATGTCGCCGGACACCCGAGATCTTGAGGAGCATCCTCGTCACCAGTCGACGAGTCGTAAACACCGCGAGATCGGCGCCGCCCGTCCACTCAACTTGACCAAGGCGACCCGGGATGATCGGGTAGCCCTCGAGATCGGCCTTGACCAGCAGCCCCTGGGGAGTCGCGAGAGCCCGAACCTGCGCGAACGCCTGCCGTTGTTCGCCTGTCATACGCGATCGTGGAGCGCAAGATGGCCACGGTGGGCGTCGCGGCGGTGACGACGGTCGGCGCCGCGCGGCGTCGTGGACTCGGACATCGGGACGTTGCAGTTCAGCATCGCTTGCTCCCAACCGTTTCCGGGCCCCGGCCGACACCGGATCAGCCCAGGACCGTTTCTGTGTTTGCCCCTGCAACTTCTCGCCGCGCCCACGGTGCACGGCGCGACCATCTGAGCGTGCCAGCGGTGAGCAGATACCCCTAGACGTTGGCGTGAATAGTTTAGCGAGTGTGTACCGTAAGATGTAGTAAAATAGACCTAATATGACCATTCTATGGTTTTTATTTCCACGCGACGGTGACAGCAAATGAGGCGTGGACGAAACTTGCTCGCGTTACGGGCACGTCAGGAGGGATATCGAACAGCCGCGCAATCGTGGAGACGCTTAAAGCCGCGTTTCGAGACGGACGTGAAGCGAAGTCGCCCGTTGGCACTGTTGATTGGCGGCGTCCAGCGCGGCGTCGTCGAATCCTGGCTCGTGAGGACCACCCCTGCAACTCGCACCTTCCGGAAGGTGCTCACAGCGTTGAGCATCGACCCGACGCCCTACGCCGAGTTCCTGCGAGAGCGGGGCGGCGCCGTAGAGTGTGTCTGCCCGGTATGTAGACGGCCATGGTCATCGCAGCGATATCTGCTAAATCGGGCCGAGCGGCGGCGCCGGCGACGCAGGCTGCCTCGGATGCGCCGACGGCCAGACGGCACAGTGGAATGGACATGTGCCCGATGCATTCGACGGCAGATCGGGCGCGACAACTTCCGCGATCTAAACCAACCGGGACGAATCCGAGGTCGGGACAAGCAGGCGCGTCGACGAGGACCGAAGACCCCGGCGTGGAAGGATGGGATCGCACGTGCTCACGTCCTCAACGGGGATCTTTCCAAGCCGTTTCACTTGTGTCCGCTTTGCGGCCTCTCGCTATATGCGCGTGACTGGCATCAAGTGTGTTGGCTGTCGTGGAAATGGCACTGTTACCGCCTTGAACTCGACGCGACCGATGTCCGCCCGTCTCAGATCAAGCGCCGCGGCCCGGATCCAGCGAGACGGCTGAAACGGAACTACGAGTTGCTGGTCGAGCGGAGCTTCCGGACTCTCGATCGGAACGGAGACCGACGGCGCCCTTCCCGGGAGGAGATATTGAGTGACCCGCAGATCCTTGCGGAAAAGCCAGCGGTGGGATCTTGGGTCAAGCCGACCGGCCGTAGAGGTCGGAGACGTACGCTACGCTCCGCGTCGAGCGTTAACAAGGCGATCGGCGCGTTTCTGCGCCTCGCGCCGGGGGGGTGGAATCAGATCTTCACAAAGAGCGAGAGCGGCAACGCGGCACGGCAGCAGGCCCTGCCGTTGCCCGCGGCCCTTGAGCCGCTGATCATATCGGGCGAGCGCGATACACTCATCCGTCGGCTTCATGAATTTCGGATGCGGCACGAGCGGATCGCCAGTCTCACCGGGGCAAGCCTCGATCGCGTGACACGAGTGATAGCTGGCGAGACTAATTCAGAGCCCGAGGCTGTTCGCCACGCGAACGGTGCACGGGTAAGCAGAGATCACGATCTAGGTCCGGCCAAGTAGCCACGGTCGCTGACCTCACGTGGAGACTGCGACCCACATCATCGGGTAAGGCGAGGACGTCTAGATGTTTGGCTGACCTGACGGTGAAGCGCGGAGAATATGACGCGATGCGCCTGCCCTGCGGGCAGTAGCTCCGGCACGAACTAAAGGCGCGTAACCACCCTCTGGAACTATCGGGGGTCAGGCTGAGGGCTTGAGGGTCCCGGCGATCTGGCCCAAAACCTATAGGACGTCAACGCCCTTCCCAAGGGTCTCCAGAAGCGCCTGCGCCCGCTCCGGGCGAGATACGGTCTAGGCTTGTCTCGCTCAGCTGCTCCAGTACATTGTTTGGGCCTTCAGTGTTGAGACGTCCAGTGTGTTGGGACCTCGAAGTTCACGATTACTTCAATAATCTTTTGTCTTCAAGATTGCGCCGTAATCGAAGACTTCGATCTCGCAATTCGGGTCGTTCATATATTCCTCCCACTCCGGGTTGTCCGGGTTGCTGATGAAGACCTCGTCGTCCAAGATACCTGCCTCGGCCCGACGTCGGCGCTCCTCCAAGATCTCTTCCCGCCAACGCTGGAGACGTTCCCTCAGGAGCCGCCTCTGCTCCTCCTGATTCTTCATTCGGAATCCCCTCCTGAAGTAATGGTTGCCACTCTGTCGAAGAGGTCTGAGACCTGCGCCGGCTTGTACTGCCCGCCGGGCAGTAGCCTCTAGCTCACTGGGGGCCGGAGCCTCAGGTAACGCATGAGGAGGTCCGACGGCGGGTTCTTGAGTCCCGGTTTCAGGGACCCGAGGCCCCCATCGGTCGAAGAGCCGGGTAAGGGCAGCTGGGTCGATCCCACATTTGCTGCAGGAGCGAGGGCACGACGAGCCGGCGCGTGTGCGTGCTGCAATCGAGGACTTTGCGGCGACCTTCTCTTGGCTCGGTGCTCTCGCTTCTGGCCACCGACGAACCTTCGCAGGAGGTACTCATAGAGATCGGTTTCGGTCCGGCGCACGACGATGAGCATCTCGGCATCCGGAAATGACTGCGAGGGCAGGGCTTCGAGCGCCTGTCTCGTAAGAACCCGGCATGCTTGTGTTGATGACGGTGGCTCTCTTCGCGAGCAGCCCGCATGAGATACAGAGGTCGCCATGTGGTCCCTAGAGTTGTCCGCGTCTCATCAGCAGCCGTTCCACGTGAACCCGGTCGAGCCAAAACACCAGCGCGATGATTCCCCGGCGCGTGTTCGCCGCTTCCTTCGGCGGGGCGCTCATTTCGAATGGCGTCGGAACAGACCCGAGCCCGTCGCCATAGTCCGAATTCTGGAAGTCCATTGATGCCCGCCCAAACTTCCCGGCGCGACGAAGAATGGCCGCAAACTCTTTGCCGCTCGGTCTCCGCATCGCATCACGCTTGATCCGCCCGGCCCACGACACCAGCCGGTCGATCCGGCACCGGCGCCTGTGCTCCGGGCTCAGTATCTTGACCATGAGGTACGCCCCCTCCCGGCCGATGGTTATGGCGTCCTTGACTCGGGAGAGCATCACTTCGGAGGTCACCCCACGCGGGGAGTATAGGCCTATCATGGCCGGCGTCATCTCACGCGACCAGCGGCTCGAAGCGTGCCGTAGTCGTCCCTGCTCTTGAAGTCCGTGGCGGGGGAGTCGCGGTCGTCCGGGTCGGCCTGCTCGCTCGCGTCCTTCACGGTGTCGCCGTGGTAGCCGAAGCGGGTCGTCACGTCGCCGAGCTGGTCGGTGATGACCTCGCGGTAGGAGCGGCTGAACGCCGCGACGGCCTCGAAGGCGCGCCGGGCCTCGTCGCGGAGCTGCTCCTTCTCGCGGCGCATGATCTTCTTCAGCCGCAGCTTCCTCTTGAGGTCGGCCTTGAACGACCGCTCGGGCACGTCGTGGGCCATGCGCTCGTCGTGCTCCTGGTAGCCCGACCCGCCGGGGCCGGTACCCCACTCGCCGGGCTTGCCCGGGGCCGGCCCGCCCTCGTTGATGCGGACGTACCGCTCGCCCTCCAGGAGCCGGCGCGTCGTGATCTCGAAGACCCGCTCGATGCGCGCCCGCTTCACGGCCTCGGTCTTCTGCAGCCGCTTCACGATCCGTTTCGAGTATTCCAACGCAGTATCTTGTCACCGTTGATGGGCAGCAACGGTGGTACGCCCAGTGTGGGTTCGAGTCGCTGGCCATCAGCTGGCTATTCCCGGGCAGGGAGGTCCGGATTGATTGTCCCTGCCTTGACTGCGGCGAGGGCATACACGTACGCATGCGCGACGGAAAGGTGCTTGCCGTAGATCCACTGGCTATCGTAGGTCATGTAAATCTTCCGGCGTGGCGGTGGCGGGAGAACTGGGCGGATACGTGAAGCCAGATGAATCTCTTCCGGTCGGGAGAGCACGTTCGGCGGTGGGCCATCTTCGACCCAGGTAGCGAGCAAGGGATCCGTCCTCTCGGGGACTTCGTGACGATCCTCTTCGGCCTTCCGCGATACCGTGAACGCTTAGCGCCCGACTATCTCCTGCAGGTGACCGAGCTGTCGCGCGACTTACCGGGCGCGCTCGAACGATTGGGCCAGTCGTCGCCGTTCTGGCGAATGTCGCCACCTCAGTGAGCGACGAGGCGCTCGGGGCCTTGAGGGCAGCGCGGTGCTGGTGCGCGTCGTGGCGTTCGGCTAGACTCCCCGGCAGCGGTCCCCCACCGAGGTGCTCATGCGGCGGATCAGGCTCGCGGTCATTCTCGCTCTCAGCCTCGTTCTTGCGCCGGTCGCCGCCCCGGCGCAGCAACCGACGAAGGTCCCCCGGATAGGTTATCTGGGCCCCTCCTCACCTTCCCTGGAGTCCCATCTCGTCGAGGCATTCAGACAGCGGCTCCGCGACCTCGGCTATATCGAGGGCCAGAACATCAACATCGACTACCGCTGGGCCGAGGGTCAGGATGATCGATTCCCTGACCTGGCGGCCGAGGTGGTCCGTCTCACGCCGGATGTCATCGTGACGACGGGCACACCCGGCACTCTTGCGGCCATGCGAGCGACCAAGACCATCCCCATCGTCATGACGTCAAGTGGTGATGCTGTCCTCGCCGGGCTCGTCGCCAGCCTCGCGCGACCAGGCGGGAACGTCACCGGGCTTACCATCCTTGCCC
>Ga0207684_10006392_pt1 | contig 10740 bp, 13 predicted proteins | sample KBSK5501metaG_FD_184342 | JGI IMG/M metagenome (GOLD analysis project Ga0207684, IMG submission 184342) | Corn, switchgrass and miscanthus rhizosphere microbial communities from Kellogg Biological Station, Michigan, USA - KBS K5-50-1 metaG... | ecosystem: Host-associated > Plants > Roots >... | reverse complement strand
GAGAGCCGGCGTACGCGCGAACAATCGATTCGTGGGGACGACGAGCCTTATCCAAGACGACGTCTACGATACTGCAGGCAAGTTTCTGGGCGAGATCGAGGAAATCGTACTCGACACGCGTACTGGTTGCGTACGCCATGCCGTGGTGGCGCTTGGCGGTTTTTTGGGGATCGGACGAAAGCGGTTCGCCATTCCGTGGAGCGCATTGACCCCCGACGTCGACTACCGGCGGTGCGTCGTCAACGTGGCGCCAACGGAGCTCATGACGATGTTGATTCCTGATGACGACCCAGCGGCTATCGGCGGCAAGAGTTCGTGAATAGCAAGGCACACATGTCCACGCAGCAACCGATGACGCAATTCGCCACAAGTGTGCTTTGACAGGCGTTGTTCACACGAGCTTGAACTATCGACAAGGAGAGATTGGTGAAAGCATGTTTATGCATACCTGAGCGCTTGCGCCTCCCGGACCTAGCACGGGCAGAAGAGCGTTCGCGATACAACCACGCATTGCTTCGCACGTTGCGCAAGCTGGCCGCGTTATGCCTAGGAAGTGTGGCGGCTGTGCTGGTAACGGCTTGTGGCGGTGGTTCGGCACAACCTGACAGTTCGAGCGATGAGGCGGCGCTGGTCGCACAGGGCAAGCAGATCTTCCGTTTCGATACTTTCGGCGACGAGTCGCAATGGACCGATACCTTGCGCATGCATGAAGTGATCGCGGCGGCCGTCGACCCCACGACCGCATTGTCGGTTGGCCTGAAGGTGGATGCGGAAGCTTTGCCGTCCGCGGTGGTGCAGGGAATCCAGAACGGCAGTGTCGATCTGAAGAGCCCCGACACGACGATAGCATTGTTGAAGCTGAATGCTGTCGTTGGCGTTCAGGGCAAGGTCGAGACCGTCGGTGGCAAGGACACGCTGACCCGCGTGGGGGTCACCTGCGCCCTGTGCCATTCGACCGTGGACGATTCATTCTCGCCGGGCATCGGCAAGCGGCTGGACGGCTGGCCCAATCGTGATCTTAATCCGGGGGCCATCATTGCGCTGTCGCCTGCGCTGAGCGCGACTACGAAGCTGGTCTATAACTCCTGGGGTAAAGGCAAATACGACCCTCGCTTCAACCAGGATGGCATGAATGGTCCGCAAGTGATCCCCCCTGCATACGGTCTGAGCGGCATCCATCGCATCACATCCACGGGGGATGGCGAAGACATCGCATATTGGAATCGCTATGTAGGTGTCACACAGATGGGTGGGCACGGGTCGTTCTCCGACCGGCGGACCGGTGTCAATGTCACGAATGGCACGGACGACCTGATCACTTCGAAGCTGCCGGCATTGCAGGCCTATCAGCTTAGCCTGAAGGCCCCGCCGCCACCCGCGGGCAGTTTTGATACGGTCGCAGCCCTCCGGGGACAGCGCGTCTTCAACGGAACGGGCACCTGTAGTACTTGCCATAGCGGAATCGAGATGACGGACGCCAATTCGCGGCTGCATCCGGTCAGCGACGTGGTGAGCGAGCCTGAGCCGGACGGAGCTCCCAGCTACGCGTCGCGCAGCGCGACCAAGCAGTACCGAACCGCGCCTCTGGCGGGGATTTGGCAGCATGCCCCTTATTTCCACAACGGGAGTGCGCCAACGCTCGAAGCAGTGGTCCAGACCTACAACACGAAGAAGTCCCTGGGGTTGAGCAATGCCGATATGGCCGATCTGGTCGAGTATCTCAAGTCACTATAGTTCGGCCCGAGGTCGCGATCGTGGCGTTCATCCCGGCGCTGCGTCACTACATCGCTGTCGTCGCAAACGACGGTGCCGAAATTCTCGAGAGATGTTTTCTCGTCTACATCAGAGTCTTCGTTCAACCACGATCTGAATGTGGATGCCGACGTCTTTGTTGCTGGGCCAGCAGGTTGAGGTCTGCCCCGTTTGCACGAACGCGCGATCGGACTCATCGCCCGCGCCGGAGTCTTGGTAACGGCGGTAGCGGATGCTGCTCGTTCACGCTCTTCGCAATCGTCTCACCGCAACACATCGAGTAAACATGAACACGCGGAGGAAGTCTGCAACAGCGCGACCCAAGGAAGAGCATATCCTTGTGTTGCAAGGCGGCGGCGCTTTGGGCGCCTACCAAGCGGGAGTCTATGAGGCGCTGGCAGCGGCGGGGCAGACGCCGCACTGGGTTGCTGGCATGTCGATCGGAGCAGTTAATGCCGCTCTGATCGCAGGCAATCCGCCCGAGCGGCGCGTGCAGCGCCTGCAAGCGTTCTGGGACACGGTGACATCCGCATCCGTCCTGTTGGCACCGCCGATTGTGTCGAGCGTTGCCCTGCGCAGCGCGATGAACGAGGCCAGCGCGACGATGGGGGCCGTGTTCGGACTGCCAGGCTTCTTCGTGCCACGTTTTCCGGCTGCGCCCTTCCAATTGCAAGGCACGTTGGGCGCGCTCAGCTTCTATGACACGGCGCCCCTGCGAGCCACGCTGGAGCGGCTAGTGGATTTTGATCTGCTGAACAGTAGCTCGACGCGATTGTCGGTCGGTGCAGTCAATGTCCGCAGCGGCAATTTCGCCTACTTTGATACTGCGGACCAGCGCCTTGATGCGCGACACATCATGGCCAGCAGTGCATTGCCTCCCGGGTTCCCGCCCGTCGAAATCGATGGGGAATGGTATTGGGACGGGGGTCTCGTGTCGAACACACCGCTGCAGTACGTGCTCGACCAACGGGAAGGCGATTGCAGGTTGGTATTCCAGGTCGATCTGTTCGTGGCCGAGGGACTGATGCCCAGCGACCTGATGCAGGTCGCCGAGCGCGAGAAGGACATCCGATTTTCCAGTCGCACACGGCTCAACACCAATAGTGCCTTGGCCCGCCACTCCCTGGCGCAGGTTGCCCGCAGAGTGGTCGCCAAGCTCCCGCTCAAGCTGGCGGGCGATCCCGACGTAGAAGCGCTAAAAACTGCCAGCCGCCGGCGAGCCGTCACGGTGGTTCACTTGATCCACCGCCGCAAACGCTATGAAACTCAATCGAAGGACTACGAATTCTCACGCCTTTCCATGCACGAGCATTGGCAGGCGGGACACGCCGACATGATGTACACCCTCAACCACCCCGACTGGCAGACGAGAATCCCGCCGCAGGACGGAGTCCATGTCTTCGACCTAGCACGCACCCGTACCCACCACCAACCGAAGGGCCGGATATGAAAATCGACGACGTTCGCAAGACCGCTTTCGCGATGCCCCTCACCAGCCCCTCGTTCCCGCCGGGCCCTTACCGGTTCGTCAACCGCGAGTTCCTCATCGTCACCTACCGTACCGACCCTGACGCGCTCCAGGCAGTGGTTCCAGAACCGCTACAGATCGAAGAACCGATCGTCAAGTACGAGTTCATCCGGATGCCCGACTCCACCGGGTTCGGTGATTACACCGAGTCCGGACAGGTAATCCCGGTCGTCTTCAAGGGCCAGCGCGGCGGCTACGTGCATTCGATGTATCTGAACGACGACGCGCCAATAGCCGGCGGGCGAGAGTTGTGGGGGTTCCCGAAAAAGCTCGCGTCACCCGCGCTCGATGTCGTGAAGGACACGCTGCTCGGCACTCTCGACTACGGGCCGGTGCGGGTGGCCACCGCCACGATGGGTTACAAACATCGGGCCCTCGATCCCGGGCCGGTGCGCGAGGCCCTGATGGCGCCGAGCTTTCTGCTCAAGATCATCCCGCACGTTGATGGTACCCCGTGCATCTGCGCGCTCGTGCGCTACTTCCTCGAGGACGTCGTGGTCAAGGGTGCCTGGACCGGCCCCACGGCGCTAGAGCTTGCACACCATGCACTCGCGCCGGTGGCGCGACTGCCGGTGCTAGAGGTCATCTCGGGCATCCACATTCTGACTGACCTGACACTCGGCCTCGGTACCGTGGCCTTCGACTACCTATCCCACCTCAAGGAGTTGGCCAATGAAACTGAAAGATAAGATCTGCATCATCACCGGAGCGGCCAGCGGCATCGGCAAGGAGATCGCGCTGACGTTCGCCCGGGAAGGCGGCAAGATTGTCATCGCCGATCTAAATAAGGCCGCGGCCGATGCTGTCGCGGCAGAGATCCGTGCGACAGGCGCATCGGCTCTCGGCGTCGCGATGAACGTCGTTGACGAGGCACAGGTTAGCGCCGGTGTAGACGAAGTCGTGCGTAGCTGGGGCGGGGTGGATGTGCTGGTAAGCAATGCCGGCATCCAGATTGTCCATCCACTGGAACAGTTCCCTTTTGCCGACTGGAAAAAGCTGCTGGCCATTCACCTCGACGGCGCCTTTCTCACCACCAAGGCCTGTCTGCCGCACATGTACACCTCTGGTCACGGCGGCAGCGTGATCTACATGGGATCGGTGCATTCCAAGGAAGCCTCCGTGTTGAAAGCGCCGTACGTCACCGCGAAACATGGACTTATCGGCTTGGCGGAAGTCGTCGCCAAGGAGGGCGCCAAGCACGGCGTGCGCGCCAATGTGATCTGCCCGGGTTTCGTGCGCACCCCCCTGGTGGACAAGCAGATCCCTGAGCAGGCGCAGGCCCTCGGGATCTCTAATGCCGAAGTAATCAAGAACGTCATGCTCAAGGACACAGTGGATGGCGAGTTCACGACCACTCAGGACGTGGCCGAGGTCGCGCTGATGTTCGCGAGCTTTCCGTCCAACGCCTTGACTGGCCAGTCGCTCGTGGTCAGCCACGGCTGGTTCATGCAATAGGATGCTTAGGCATTAGCTACTGCATGGCTTGCAAGACGGCGCCGACGTTCGACGCATCCCTAACGGGGTTCGGGAGACTCAAGACCATTCCCGGGTACCGGGAAGGCGAGCGTGGCGCGAGTTTCTCGCATCGATGGCCGGCGTCTTCTCGTGACCAATCCCTTGCAATGTCGGAGCGCGATATCGCGTCGCCTCACGCACCTGGCTTGGCTGCCGCCTGATGCATCGCGTCGATGGCGAGGATCGAATGTGCGTACGCGGCACCGGCCCGCATTTCGGCGGCGACCCAAATCGCTTCCATGAGCTCCTGTTCAGTCGCGCCCTTTTTCAAGGCGAGCTCCGTGTGACCGCGGATGCAATAGGGACACTGGGTCACATGCGCCACCGCGACCGCAATGAGTTGCTTAGTCTTCGACGGCAGCGCGCCATCGGCAAAGACGCGTTGGCCAAACGCTACGAAAGCGCTGTAGATTTCCGGCGCAAGCTCACGTCGCTTTTGTGCCAGATCCTTCGAAACGTCGGGATACATGTGCCCTTCCATGACAAGTGTTCCTTTCTGTTTGATTGTGCCTCGTCCATTCGGCAACAGTTGCTATCGAGGCGATGCGGCGCCACCAGGAATCTCCAACATCTATCGCACCAGCTTGGCACCGGTACGCAACTGTGTTTCTGCGTCCGTACTGATCTGCGCGACGAGCGCGGCCGCGCCCTCCACACTTTTGATCAGGTCGACGACCTCGCCAGCCCAGACCAGCGCCGTATCGAAATCGCCCTCGCGGGCAGCCACTTGATACGCGGCACGCTCGGTTTCCAATGCGCCGGCCAGATCGCGCTCGCGGCCGTCCCAGCGCTCCGTGAAGCGATTGCGAAGTGCGCGCCCGGTGTACGCTCCCGGCCACGCGTAGCCGCGTACGATGTCGAACACGCGCGTGCGCGCGGTCTCGTTGCCGCGGGCAGCAACAATGCGCTGTTTCGCCCGGTCCTGGCCAAGAGCCTCTGGGCTGGCACAAAAGCGCGTGCCGATGAGTGCACCGTGGGCGCCCAACATGAGTGCCGCCGCGAGACCGCGGCCGTCGGCGATGCCGCCGGCCGCCACCACCGGTGTCGGCGCTACCGCATCGACCACCGCTGGCACCAAGGGCAATGTGGCACGCGCGCCCCCGTGCCCTCCGGCTTCGGTGCCCTGGGCCACAATGATGTCGGCCCCCGCTTCCTGAGCCAGGCGCGCTTCCTCGAGGCCTTGCACTTGGCAAATCAGTTTGCAGCCTGCCGATTTGATCGCCTGAGCATAGGGGCGCGGATCGCCGAAAGAGAGCATGAACGCGTCGGGGCGGTAGCCAAGTGCGAGTTCAAACACACTGCGGTCGATCGACCAGGTGATCAGCCCGACGCCCCACGGCCGGCTGGTTTCTTCCTTTACCCGGGCCAACTCCGTGCGCAGCCAGGCAGAGTCCCCGTAGCCACCGCCGACCAGCCCCAGGCCGCCGGCATTGGAAACAGCTGCCGCCAGATGCCCGCCTGACACGCTGCCCATCGGTCCGAGTACGATCGGATGCTGCAGTCCGAACATTTCGGTCAATGCCGTCACGATCATCGTTCAGGTCCCTCCATCCATTTCCGGTTTTCGTGGATTTGCGTCGGAGCCATTCCCTCAACGTCTCGCAAGACGTATCCGCGCTAGTCGATTTCGATCGAGAAATTCGCATCGAACTGCGGGTTCTCGTTCACTCCATCCCTTGCATAACCGCGCGGATTGCACACCACCCGCGTTCCGTTCAGGACATAGTCGAAGCTGTCGTGGGTATGCCCGTGTATCCACAGGCGCGCGCGTCTTCCGTCGATCAGGTGCTCGGCATCGGAAACGAAGCACGCATTCAAGAGCGAATCCGCAAACCTAGGATGGATGCTCTTTCGCGATGGAGCATGGTGGGTGATTACCACGGTCGACCCGGAAAACGGTTCAGCGAGCTTGGCCTCGAGCCATCCGGCGTGGATCTTGAATAGTGCCGCTGAATCGGCGGGGGTGAATAGCGCTTTCGGCGCGTCACCAACTCGAATCTTGCTGAAATCGTACATGAGGCGCAGCGCCTCCTGGATCGCCGCCTCCCGTTTCTCGCCGTCGCCGAACAGCATGAAATCCGTCCACAGCGTGGTTCCCAGAAAGCGCACGCCCTCGAGGACGACTTCATCATTGTCGAGCACGTGAATGTTAGTCTCGGCGCACAACAGTTTGAGCTCATCGACGGTGCCCCCGATGCTGCCGCCGTAGAACTCGTGGTTTCCGGGAACATAGAGTACCGGTTTCGCAATCCCTGATGCCCAGGAAGCAGCCTCCTTGGGACGCGCGATGTCCCCTGCGAGGACTACCAGATCGGCGTCATTCTCCGGTATTTTCAATGCGCCCAGGCTCAGATGCAAATCAGAGAGGATATTGAGTATCACGTGTGAAATTCGTTGTGTTATTGGTTGTGTTGATGCCGGCATCATTCCGGATCGATCCGGTCTCGTTTTCAAGTCGTTACGGGCTCTGGGCGACTCGACGGTAGCGTTCGTTGAGAATCAAGCTTGTGCAAGTATATCATAACGTGATATAAATAGGCCATGAAAAAACAGCAACCAAGAATGCCCGGCTCCAAGATGTCAAAGTCCGATCTTGAAAGGCTTGCTCAATTCCGCTACCAACTGCGCCGCTATCTCCGCTTCAGCGAAGAGGTGACGCGCAGGGAGGGAATAACCCCGTTGCAGTATCTGCTAATGCTCCAGATCAAGGGCTTTCCCGGCAGGGAATGGGCATCGGTAGGTGAGCTCGCCGAACGCCTGCAGGCGAAGCATCATGGCGTCGTGTCGCTGATTTCACGATGTGAGACAGCAGGGCTGGTAAGGCGCAGCATCAGCCTTACCGACAGGCGCCGGGTGGAGGTGCAATTGACGAGAAAAGGCGACCAATGCCTGCAGCAACTGGCGCGTCTTCATCGTGCCGAACTTGTGTCATTGCAGGGCAAATTTACGGTCCCCGATTTAACAGCGTTCCGCCGCGCATAGGCAGTTTTGCGCGGTCGAGCAAGCGTTGGCGATGTTCGGTCGCCTCATTGTTGGAAAGGAAGGCTGAGTATGCAACCGGCCCGCGAGTTCGAGCATGCAAAATTGAGCCTGTATCAGGCGATCGTGGAACAGGCTCCCGATGCCATTATCTTCGCTGACCGTGACGGATCTATCCAGGTATGGAACCGCGGAGCTGAGACTGTCTTCGGCTATGCCGCAGCCGAAGTTCTGGGCAAGAGCCTCGACGTGATCATTCCGGAACGACTCCGACATGCCCATTGGGAGGGTTTCCACCGGGCCATCTCCACCGGCCAGACCAAGTCCGGAAACCGGGTGCTGACGACCCGCTCGGTTCATAAGAACGGGAGCAAATTGTACGTGGACCTGAGCTTCGGCCTGGTGAGAGACGAGGCTGGCGCCGTGACTGGCGCGATGGCGGTAGGCCGGGATGGTACTGCCCGGTATCTTTCGGAGGGAGCGCTGCGGGCGCGCGTCGCGGAGCTGGAGGGAAAGACAAACATCGGATCCTGAGAGGACTTTCCCTGAGACGGGTCGGCATCTTGCGCGAAAGGAAATCAACGCCGGGCTTCGTGTCATGGTGCGCGCTCAACGTTTCAGCTGGCGCATCTTGTCCTTGACCTTTGCCCATTCCTCGGCGTCGGGCAACGCGGGCTTCATCGCGATGATCGGTTTCCATATTTTCGCTAGCTCGACGTTGAGCGGCATGAAGGCGCGCTGATCCGGTGGCACGTCGTCCTCTGCGAAGATCGCCTCGACGGGACACTCGGGAACGCACAGCGCGCAGTCGATGCAGTCATCCGGGTCGATGACCAGGAAGTTGGGCCCCTCTCGAAAGGCGTCCGTGGGGCATACGTCCACGCAGTCGGTGTGCTTGCATCGGATGCATGACTCGGTCACCACAAAGGTCATGACGGCGTTCCTTGCCAGTAGTTCTCGAACGCGAGTTGCCCGGGTGCGACGCGCCGGTTGGTCCGGAAACCGCGCGCCGTGAGTTGCTCGCGCAGTTCGCGTGCCATCTCCGGATTGCCGCACACCATGATTCGTGAGCGTTGCAGATCGAGTTTCACGCCCGCGGCCCGCTCCAGCCGACCGTCTTCGATCAGTTGCGGAATACGCGCCGTCAGGGCGTCAGGCCAGGGCTCTCTCGTGACGACAGGCACATACGTCAGCTGCGCCGGCTGTGCCAACAACAGTTCCTCGCGCGGAATCGCTGTGATCTCGTCGCGGTATGCAAGCTCGCCTGCGTGGCGGACGCTGTGGACGAGAACGAGATTGTCGTAGGTCTGCCATGTCGCCGGGTCGCGCAGAATCGACAGGAACGGGCCGAGTCCGGTGCCGCTCGCGAGGAGCCATAGGTCTTTGCCCGGCGCGAAGCGATCGATGGTCATGAAGCCGTAACTGGTTTTGTCCACGCGAATCGTGTCGCCCTCGCGGGTCCTCGACAAAGGGCCGGAAAAATCACCGCCCGGAACGAGCACGGCGAAGAACTCAAGATGCGGATCATGCGCGCTGGATACGACCGAGAACGGTCGCCAGACCACGCCATCGTTCGCGTCGTCGAGGCCGAGCCGCGCATAGTGCCCCGGCGTGAAGCGAAAGCCCGATGCCCGGCTGGTGCGAAAAGACAGCAGGCTGGGCGTCCAGTGGCGCAGCGCGAGAATGGTCTCGGCCGTAAAACGCTCGGCGGCAGGCGCCGCGAGCGCGTGGCCATGGTCCATCCGCGGCCGCGCGGCGGGCGCGGGCTCTGTGATCGCAGCAAGCGCGCCGGAATCGATCGAAGTGTCGATCATAGGGCTCCTCGAATGCTGCGTCCGACTCAGCAGCACACGGCGTGAGCGGTCATCCGGCGCAGCATTCCCGGGCGGTGCCCGTCTTGCCAATGCGCCCGCGCCAGGCGTTGGGGCTGGTGCCGAGCTCGTCCCAGGTGACCTGTCCGGACGACCCCGCCTGGAATTGGTAGAAGAGCGCCTTCGAGTCGTAATCGTCGACAAGCAGCAGCGCCTTGCCGGGACGCAAGCCGGCGGACGTGCCGAAGATAATTCGACGGACGATTTTGCTTGTGCTCACGGCGGCTCTTCTGGGTGACACCGCGCCATTGCTACAGTCGCAGCGGCAAAGAGGTACCATAGATACAGCTTTAGCTTACATGTCCCAGCTCGCAAAAGCAATATCTTGAATACACCTTCTAAACCCCATGCACCTCACCGTCTTTTCTGATTACACGCTCCGGGTGCTGATGTATCTAGCGCTCGACCGGACGCGGCTCGCGACCATTCCCGAGATCGCTGCGGCGTACGGTATTTCCGAGAACCACCTGATGAAGGTCGTCCACCAGCTCGCGCGTGCGGGCGTCGTGGAGTCCGTGCGAGGAAAGGGCGGCGGTGTTCGCCTCGCCCTAGCGCCCGAGGAGATCCGTCTCGGCGAAATCGTGCGCGCCAGCGAGGGTGACGTGCCGATCGTCGTATGCCTTTCGGGCGATCCGCATGCCTGCCGGATCACGTCGTCGTGCCGGCTGAAGGGCATCCTCGTCGATGCATTCGATACGCTCTATGCTGCGCTCGACGAACACACACTCGCCGACCTGGTCGAGAAGCCGCGGGCGTTGACGCAGGCGCTTATCCGGCACTGAGGGCGTCGGAAGTTGAGCCAGGATGCACCGAGACGCCTTCCTGCCCTTGCATCCGCTCCGCAAGACGCTTGCCTCGTAGGCACCGCATGCGCGCAAGGTGACACTCGCCTGCCGAAGGCGAGGGAGAGGTTCGTGCGGCTCGACTGACTTGCGTTCACCTCTTATTTCGAATGCGATGGGCCGCTTGTATGACCAGCAAGTGTCGCGCCGCCCTCATTCTCCCAGCGCTCGATTGCGCGCCGGTAAGCCTTTCTGTCTCGAGCGGAGGATTGCGCGGCCGCAGGATCAGCGGACGCCAGTAGACGTCCATGAA
>Ga0207684_10006391_pt1 | contig 10741 bp, 4 predicted proteins | sample KBSK5501metaG_FD_184342 | JGI IMG/M metagenome (GOLD analysis project Ga0207684, IMG submission 184342) | Corn, switchgrass and miscanthus rhizosphere microbial communities from Kellogg Biological Station, Michigan, USA - KBS K5-50-1 metaG... | ecosystem: Host-associated > Plants > Roots >... | reverse complement strand
GACGAGATTGAGGCCCCAGGCGACCTTGTCGATGAAGTCGTCCATGTAGCTCTCCATGCTGCCGTCGTAGTTGCTCGCGAAGAACATGCGCTTCTTGCCGTCGAGGAACACCCAGCGCGCGAAGTGAATGGTGCTCACACGCGTGAGGTGGCCGCGGGTGTAGACGTGACGGGCGGCATAGTCCAGTCCCCACAGCGAGACGACGAGCAGCCAGCGGCGGAACAGGCCGGGCTTCGCGCTCCCGAGGGCGCTGAACTGGTTCGTGACGTCGCGGTCCTCGAGGTCCGCCAGCTTTCGTACGTGCTCGGGATCCGGGCGTGGAAGGATCTCGGGGTCACTGCGCTCACGCCGACGCAGCTGATACACGAAGAGCGGGAGATAGAGGAACAGAAGGGGCGACAAGAGAAGGGCGACGAGCGGTCCGGCCGCGGCGTGCGCGACGTTACGCAGGCGCCAGCCGAGCGGCGTGGGCGCCTCCGGCGTCAGCGGGAGGCGACCGGCCTGCTGCTCTCGGTGCAGGAAGTCCACGAGCATGTCGCGCACTCCTCGCGGACCCATCGCCGCCGCCGTCGCTTGCGTACGCAGATGCGCGACGAGGGCATCACGCACGACCGCCTCCTCCCGGATCTGTCGCATGGTACGCCCGCGCCAGTTGACGTAGTTGGCCGCGGCCCGTTGCTCGCGCTGCTTCATCCAACGCAACAGGTCGCTGTCGGGGGCGAAGCCGTCGCAGTGCGCGAAGATGCGGCGGAGGCCGCCCCCCGCGCGCTTGAGCAGGTCGGCCAGGAACTCGTCGGCGGGCCCGTCGAAGTCGGCGACGAACGCCAGTGAGAGGCCGTAGTCGACGCGCGGCCCGCCATACACCGTTACGTCGTCCAGGGTCGTGTCGTCCAGCAGCAGGAACCGCGCGAAGTGCAGCCGCTCGAGGTGCCCGAACGGGACGACCGGGTTCAGCGGATCGACGACGCCGGCGCGGTCGTTCATGGAGGCAAGCAGCTTGCGCAACTCTTCCTCCCGGCCGGCGGCGACGGGGGCCACCACCATGAAGCTCGACTGCGGCGTCACGTCCCTCCTCCTCGCGCGCGGTCAGAACTCAAGCGCGAAGTCGATCAGCCGCTTCTTGTCCCAGTACACCTTGCCGAGATACAGCTTCGGCCCGATCTGCCGGATCTCGTCGCGGATCCAGTGGGCGACGATCGACGTTTCGGAGTAGTCGAGGACGATGCATTCCCTGCCGTCAAGCCAGCTGGCAGCTTTGTACACCTTGGCGATGATCGCGTTAAGCCCGAACGGCAGGATCCGGTTACGCAGCAACCCGTGCGTGGCGTCGAAGGTCTTGCCCTGCCAGGCGAAGACATTGATGAAGCGGGCGATCTCCGGGGAATAGCTGGTGCCCGGGGCCACGATCGCTGTGCCCCGGGCTTCGCCGTCGGGAATCCCGCCGGGCTCACTCTTGGTGAACAGCTCGTCGAGCTGGGCCTGCGACATCTTCAAGAGCTGCTCCACGTCGTACGCCATATCCGTGCCTCCTCTACCGCCGCCCCACGCTCAGGATGGCGGCGCCTGTGGTCGTGGTTCAGCTGGCGACACTCCGCGCGGCGTCGGTGAGCACCATGTCGGCCGCTTTCTCACCGACCATGTAGACCGCGCTGACGATGAAGAATCCCGGGATCCGAGGGAACACGGACGCGTCGGCCACCCGCAGGCCACGCGTCCCATGAACGCGAAGGTCGGCGCCGAGGACGCCGCCGTCGCGTTCGGGTCCAATGGGGCAGGTGCAGGACGCATGGTGGCCCCAGGCGTTGTCGCGGATGAACTGGCGGACCTCGTCGTCCGACTGCACGTGCTCGCCGGGAAGCTCTTCGTGATCGATCAGCTTCTCGCGCTTCAAACGGGCCGTGATCGCCCGCGCGAGCCGGACGCCTTCCAGGACGGACTCGAGATCCTCACCTTCCTCGTCGCTGCCCTCCTCGAAATAGTGAAAGTTGACGGAGGGCATCTCGCGCGGATCCGGGGACCTCAGCGTCACCTCACCCCGCCGATTCTGCGTGTGCGCCTTGAGGATCGTCCACGTCAGACAATTGAGATCTCGGTCGAGACACGACGAATAGCCCGGAAAGTATCCCTGGAAGGATCCGAGCAGGAGCAGACAGAAGAGGTCCGGGAGCGGGCGGGTCGGCGCGGACCGCGCGATGAGGCCCAGTACTGCCCCGTTCGTAGCGTACACGCCTCGGCGCCGGGCCGCCCATTCCTGATAGCAACGGTCACCGTGGGCGAACGTCGCGCCCTCCAGCACTTTCCAGCATTCGAAGTTCATGCGGTTGACGACGCTGATCTCGTACCGGTCTTGAAGGTTTTGGCCGACGCCTGCCAGCGGCACCCGCACGGGGATCCCGTAGCGCTCGAGGACCGGCCCGGGGCCGATGCCCGACAGCATGAGCAGCTGAGGCGTGTTGAACGCCCCGCCCGCCAAGACGACTTCCCTCGACGCCCGCACCTCGCGGGCCTGTCCCGGCTCGCCCGTCGGCCGGCGATGCCCATGAAAGAGCCGTTGTCCCGAGAGATAGGCCACGCCGGTGGCGCGGTTCTGGTCATCGAACAGGACGCGAGTGGCCAGCGCGTGCAACTCGACCTTGAGGCGGTCGGGATATCGACGTGCCGTTTCGAGCACCCGTTCGCGCGCCCCCATTCGCGCGTGGCCGCGCGTGGTCAGCGGCAGGTAACGGGTGCCCACGGCGTGGTCTCTCACCAGCCTCCAGACGTTCGGATCGCCCTTGCTCTTGACGGCCCACCGGAGTCGGTCGAGCGGCTGGCCGACGGCGAAGAAGGCCTGCTCGAGGGAACTGAAGAATGTTTCGACGAGCGCGGGGTCGTTGAACGCGGCCGTGGGCATCGAGCATTCGGTGTGGAGCCAGCCCCGCCAGCCGTGACGCGTAGGGTTGAAGCCGAGCCGGGCCAGCCAGCGATACCACGGATGGTGACGGCAGTCCTCCAGACGTTCAAAGTAGCGGCGCATGCGGTCGGCACGCCAGGAGGCGTCGCCGGTGAGTCGCGCGATCTCGTCCCAGTCCTCGTTGTGGGGATACACCATGATCATGGCGTTGTGCGCGGTGCAGCCGCCCAGCGTCCCGGCTCGTGGATAGAACACGCCGTCTACCGGCTTGCCGTTCCACGTCGCGCGGTACTTCGGATCCCGGCGTTGCTGCTTATCGCTGGCGTAGTGACGGACGAAGAAGTCCCAGGTCATCGCCTCGTTCTCCGAGGCAAACGGATGAAACACGGGCACGTCGTAGTCGTCGGGCAAGCGGGCGGTGGCCGGCAGCGCCGGCGCGTCGCCGCCCGCCTCCAGCAGCACGACGCTATGGCCGGCCTCGGCCAGGCGCGCGGCCAGCGTGCCGCCGCCGGCTCCGGAGCCGACGACCACGTACTCGCACTCGGCCGGCCGCTGTGCAGTCGCCACGGTCACCCTAGAACGTCTTGAGAAACTCGATGAGCGCCCGCTTGTCGGCATCATCGAGCCCCGGCTCTTCTTTGAAGAAGCTCGTGCCGAAGTAGTGACCACGGTTGACGACGAAGTCCGGACACTTGCTGAGTGCGAGCAACGGCTCCGCCAGATTGGCGAAGACGCGGCGCGCCTCCTCGTCGCTCGCGTTTCGTGGCAGCGCCTTCAGATCGGCGATGATCTTCGGCAGGAGCTTGACGAGCTTCGCGTCGTGCCGGACGCGCTCCCCGGCATCCGGGCTCTCGGAGACGAGCTCGAAATTCGCGAGGAGGTTCACCGGCGTGCCGGCGGGAATGGGCCCGATTTCGACCCCGCCTTCCCCGAAGACCCATCCGGCATATCGGTGGAGCACGCCTAGGAACGGTTGTAACGGCTCCGGCAGATAGCCCCCCGAGATGCGCAGGTAGCTCCGCGCGGTGCTGCGATCGATGACGCCGGGCACCTTGTCGCCGAGGACGGTGTCCTTTTCTCGCTTCTCGGGCCAGAGCATTTTCTCGATCGAGTCCTGGAAGGACCGCATGCGGGCTTCGACGGAGGGGCTCGGCTCGAACTTCCCCACGCTGTTGTTCAGCAAGAAGGGCGCCGTGGACCACACGCTGATGAGGGAAGCCGGGCGAGTATAGCCGCGGCCGCCCGCCGGCATCGTATAGGGCCGCGGCTCTCCGGTGATCGGATGGTGCACCGTGATCGTGCCGACCGACGGCAGATCCTTGTACGGCTGTGAGGAGAAGTTGTCCCAGATGTTCCCGGCAATCGCGTTGGTAGCAAGAGGGCTGCAGGCATTGGTCTCGAGCAGCGTCACCGGCACCCGGGCCTCGGTAGACAGGTAATTGTTTTCGAGGAAGTCGGGAGCGAGGACGATGTCCCGCATCTGCCGCTTGAAATCCTCGGTCTTGGTCCACGCCCAGTAACGGTTCCACGCCTCCAGATAGCCGGGCCCGACGGCGCCCTCCGGATCCAGGCCCGGCGCAGGGGCAGGAAGCTTGCTCGAATGGCAGCGCGCGCAGCGCTCGGCGAATACCACCTTTCCCCGCTGCAGCTGCATCGTGTTCTTCGTGACGTACGCCGCGCCGCCGGGGGCGTCCTTCAACCGGTGAGGCCGCGACGCCTTGAGGAAGAACAGCGCCATGTCTGGCGTCTGGGTCTCGGTCGCCAGCCAGTACACGGAGTTCTCTCGGGCCACGCTGATCTCGATCGGCGTCGTGCGCTTGCCGCCGGCCAGCGCGTGGAAGTGTCGCAGCCATTCCTCACTGAAGAGCCCGATGTTGAGGTAGACGCGATTGAGCGCACCCAGCGCGCCCACGGAGTCGGCGCCGTCCTTGAGCACCCGGGGTGTCCAGACCATGTCCGGCTTCTGGAAGAACTGCGTCAGCGGCCCCACGTTGACGTAATCGTTGAACTGGGCGTTGTTCAGACCGCCGCCCGCGAGCGTCTCCTTGCCCCACCGCCGGGCCATCTGGAGCCGGGCGCCCAAGCTGTAGACGGCGTTCATCGTGCGCGGGTTGTTGATGTAGTCGGTAGACACGAGAGAGGTGTCGAGGCTTCCTGGTCTCGACGCGTGGAGCAGTTGGTACATGTAGTTGGACTCGTCGGTTTTGCCCTTCCAGGTGAAGATCCGATCGACCCAGAAGTACTGAGCGCCGACGTTCGAGCTGAGGTTCTCCCACTTCGGATGCTCGGGGTCGGCGGGCGGCTTGAGTGGGTTGGGTCCGACGTGACAGAACCCGCACGACATGCCGACCCGGTACGGTCTGATCAAATCCTTGGTGACGTAGTCCTTGTCATTGGGATCGTAGTACCGCTCAGCGTTCCATTTCTTGGCCGCCGCCTCGTCGAAGTCGGGGTTCGGGAACAGCCGCAGGCCCACGATGCCGGTGGCCCACCCGTACGCGGAGCCGATCGGCAGATTCTTGCCACGTGCGCCGATGGCGACGCCCGGATACTTCTTGTCGTTCTCGAACGGATCCGGCGGACATTCGGCGCGGCGCTTGTCGAGCCAGAGCCCATAGCGCTGGGGATCGGGACTGGTCGCCTTCTCAAAGCATGGCTCATTGACGAGACCGAGCTGGTACCAGCGATTGTCACGGCTGAACGGCAAGTTCGGATGCGATGAAAGGGTCTTGAGCAGATCGAAGGCACCGAAGCTGTCGACGGTGATCCGGTCCCAGAACCGATCGTTCCCGCCCGTCCACACGATCCAGGTGTTGCGTCCCTTGATTTCCGCAGCGGTCAGCTCGACGCGATCATCCATGTCGCGGAAATAGTCCTCGTCGGCCGCCCGAAACGATTCGACGGTGCGACCGGCGCGGCGTGCTTCGTCAAGGGGCGCCCCAGCCTCTCGCGTGCATCCGAGCATGGCGAGACTGCAAGCCGATAAGACCGCGCCGGCCCTCACGAAGGTGCGTACCATCATGCTTTGTGCCCCCCGCTCCGCCGCGCCGGGGGATTCTGGCCCCGCGGGCGCGCGACTGTCAACCCGGTCTTCACAAGGTCTTGAGAAATTCGATGAGCGCTCGCTTGTCGGTGTCGGGAAGATCCGCGCCGAACTCGTGGCCCCGGTCCTCGATGAGGTCCGGGCACGTGCTGGCCACCATCAGCCTCCGCACCAGGGTCGGATCGACGTTCGGCGGCGCTTGCCGGCCCCAGGAGGCGTTCACGGCCGGAATCAGCGCGAGCAAGGTGTCGAGGTCAGGCTGGACGTTGGCGACGAGGTTGATCGGCGTGCCGCGCGGAACAGGGCCGATCCGGAGGACATGATCGCGGAGCAGAGGCTGTAACCGATCCGGAACGAAGAACGCCGGGATCTCGATGAAGCTCGGCTGTGTCGTGACCCAGATCGACGCCGTTCCTTTTCGCTTTTCGGGCCACAGCAGCTTTTCGATGGCGTCCTCGAACGCCCGCATGCGGCCCGCCACCGAGGGATCCCCGGTGAAGACGCCGACCGAGTTGTTGTGGAGGAAGGGCGCTGACGTCCAGAGCGATATCAATGACGGCGGACGGTAATAGCCGAGACCCCCGGCGGGCGCGGCGAACCGGTACGGCTGCTTCGGATTCACCGGGTCGAACACTTCGATGGTTCCCACCGAGCGGAGCTGCTTGTAGGTATCGGACGAGAAGTGCGCCCAGATGTGCCCCGCGGTGGCATTGGTGGCGAGCGCTCGACAGGCATTGGTCTTGATGACCGTCACGGAATATCGACGATCCGAGGACAGGAAGTTGTCGGCGCGGAAATCTGCGCGCCTCACCGAGTGGCGATACCACCGCTTTCCCTCCGCGCTCCGTGGGTCGATCTCCGAAGGCGGCTGCTTGCTCGAATGACACCCGGCGCACTTGTCGGCGAAGGCGATCTTGCCGCGATCGAGCACGGCCGCGTCCTTCGTCAGGTAGGCGCGGCCACCGGGCGCATCGTCGAGATACATCGGCGCGATTCGCATGAAGAACTTCCCGACGTTTTCCATCCGGCCCCAAGTCGCTTGCCAATAGACGGACCTCGCGAAGGCGTCGGCCACACTGAATGGACGCTGCCGCCGCAGTCCGAGCAAGGGATCGTGGTCGGTGAGCCACTGCTGGGAATAGAGGCCTTCATTAACATAGACGCGCATCAACGCGCCCGCGACGCCGATGGAATCGGCGCCATCCTTCAGAATGTGCGGGACGTTGCTGACGGCGCCGCCCGCCAGCAACGGGGCCTCGCCCTCCATTCGCTCTTCGACGGCCTGCGCCAGACGTGCCCTCAGGCCGAAGATGGCGTTGATCGCGCCTGGATTGTTGATATGGTCGGTGGCGACCCGCGACGTGTCCGAGGTGCCGGGCGGCTGCGTCTTGAGCATCTCGAGCAGAAAGCTTCCGGGACGCAGGTCGAACGCGAAGACGCGGCCCTCTCGCAGGTACTGGTTGCCGATGGCCGAGGCCAGGTTCTCCCATCTGGGATTGGCCGGATCGGTGGGCGGATTGAGCGGATGTAGACCGACGTGACAGAGGCCGCACGTGACCCCGACGCGATAGGGTCGCACCAGGGCGGGATCCGTGTAGTAATTCCGGTCGGCGTAGTACCCCTGCGGGTCCCAGCGGCGTCTGGCCGCGGCGTCGAACGCGGGATTGAGATAGACCCGCAAGCCGATCACCCCGGAGGATCGCCCGTAGATGTTCTCGTCCAGGCCGGCCGGGGCCGGTTCGACGCGCTCATCGAGCCACAGGCCGAAGGCGTCCGGGGTCTTAGCGCTGCGAAATCCCGGCTCATTGATGAGCCCGGCATCGGCGAAGCGGCTCGCGTGCTTTCGCGAGTCGAGCGTTTTGAGTAGATCGACGAGCCCGTAGCTCTCGCGGGCGAGCCGATCCCAGAAGACCTGATTGCCGGCAGTCCACAGGATCCAGGTGTTTCGTCCCTTGATCTCGTGTTCGGTGAGCTCGATCCCGCCGTCCATCGCTTTGAACAGATCCGATGAGACCTGTGGAAAGTCAGCTGGCGTCATCCCGGCTTCGCGGGCATCGTCGACTGGCTGCGCCGGGCTGCAGCCGCCGGCGAGGGACGCGAGTCCAACAACTGCGAGGGCGGCGAAGCGCGTGGACGGACGCACAACAGTCATCTTCGCTGTGTCGCCTCCCGCGTCACAGATTCTGGAACATCTTCTCGACGATGCCGACCGTCAAAGCGCCGCCAGTCGGTAATCCGGATGCGGCTTTGGCAAACGCAACATCCGCGCTGAGTTCACCAAGCCTCCGATAGCTCTCAAACTGGCTCTCGTCGAACCACTGATCGACCGTGCTTTGCTGGGGGAACTGTGTGTTCTGAAGGCCGTACTGACGCACATCAGCGGGGTCGCCAGAGAGCAACATCGGTTTGATCCACACGATGCGCCCAGTGAGATTTTGTTCAGCCTCCTTCGACCACCCGAGCCTGCGCACGTGCTCGATGTCATAACGGATCGTGCCTGTCGCGACGTGGACTTCGCCAGCGCCGCTAGCCGGTCTGAACGCGAGTGTGTCCAGGCTGATCTCGGCTCGGAAGTCGATGCGGCAGCGTCGGATCACTTGACCGATGTCCGCGAAGCGAAGAGAAGGATCGGCTCCATTGTCGCAAAGGACGATGAACCGACAGCCGCGCTCAATAAGAGCGTAGAGGCCAGTGTTGTCGAAGTGCCCGCCGTCGGTCAGATAGCAGTAATTTCCCAGGTCGTTCGTCTGTGACAGCGACTCGCGCAACAGATACACGGGCCACAGATGCGCTTGAGGCGTGCGCCAACTTGACTGATTCGGCGTCGGTACCCAGAGTCCGAGCCGGATGTTCAGCGCTGCAAGCAGTAGCGCGAGCGCCGCGCTCGGCGTGGCCGAACCCATATTCGGACTCACTGCAGCGCCTGACGTCGCGACGGCCGCGCCGAGCGTGAGGCCGCCGCGCATGTACTTATCGGTTGGCCGGTAACCGGTGCGCGCGCAGCCGCAGAAGCGGGACGACAGGATGAAATTCGCGGCCGACCGCTGCGCGGTCACGAGATCCTTGCCACCGACGAGGTTCAGCGTTGTGTTGATGAGGTGATACGGTCCGCCATGCCGCGCACTGTCGACTTCCGATAGAGGAACGTCGTCGCCTCGATCCGCCTCGGCAATATCGTGACCCCGCTGACGACGACCCGGATTAGACGCGCCAAGATAGGCACGGACTAATCGCGCTCTGTAGAATGTGTGAAGAGACAACGCGTTTGGATCGGCCATCCAGCCGAGGGTCAGCACCCAGCCGCCTAGCGCCGCGAAGAGCGCGAGGCCGGTTTGGAGCGGCTCGGTGCGCCAACCCGGTGGGTCATTGGCCCACACCGCATCGAAGCGCGGCGATGTCACGACCACCCAGACCGCGTGCGTCGCTACCGTCCCAGCGAGCAGCCAGCGGACCCGCGTGCTACGTCCACGGAGGCGCCAGAGACCCCAGATTGCGAGGGTCGCCAAAACGACGGCGCTGATGACTCTTGGCCACGGTCTGGCGGGGAAAAGCTTCAGGGTAACCGCACAAGAAAAGAGCACAAGGGCCGCGAACACATACGCGGCGGGCACGCGCTCGCCGGCCTTCGGAATCTCCCGGTTCTCCCACCATGCTAGGAACACGGCAAGCGCGGCGCCCACGCCAGCACCGACGAGTAGGGCTCCGTTTCGTGCGTCCGGGAGACGCAGATACACAAATGCCCGGTGCATCAATAACGACGCCAGGCCGCCGAAGAGCACGAGCACGAGTGGCGGCGTGAGGCCAAGGATAACGCGAGTCACCGCTGAGCGACGGTAGACCTCACCGTGATCGTGACCGCCAGCTGGCGCCGAAGCGAAGGCAGTATAGATCGTGCTGGCGACGCCAAAGATCGCGCCGAGGGCCGTGAGGCGCGCACTCCACTCACCTAAATCAAGACGGCTGAGCCCATCAAGGCCACGAATGAGGAACTCGTGGGCGAATCCGGCGAAGGCAAGCACAAATGTCGTACTAACGAGACACACGAGAATCCTCGTGTGCCACTGCGTCGCGCGATGCGCACGCGCCTGCCGCGCGACGGCGCCTGTTCCTTCACCGTACCTTATGATGTTTCGCGTGATCAGGGTCAGCGCGACGAGTGTCGCGACGCTCAGAACCGAGCCCCAGAGGTGTGCCGCGGTCCAGGTCGCACCGACAGCTGGCCGGACGAAGCCCGAGCCCGATGCAACCCACGCTGCGAGAGCGAGCGCAACGAGCGCCGCGACGTTGACGACGTGCGTGATGCGCGTCCCTGCGTTATTGTTGTGCATCCAGACCGCCGTCACCCAGACGAGAATAATCACCATGGCGGCCAGCGGCCGTGCCGCCGCCTTCGCTCGCTGTTCGTAATCCTTCAAGTCGAGGAGATCGTGGAGCGTGGTGTCATCGGGGCCTTCATTGAGATCCCGGTGCACAAAATCCTCAACAACGCGATCATCGAACGGCTGGACGATGTAGTAGAGTTGCCCAACGAGTACCGCCATACAGACGATTGGGAGCAGTACAAACCAGGTAAGAATAAGATTGCGTGAAATCACAGCGGCCGCCCGCCACGTATCCGCGCTGAGTAGCCCCTTGCGCGGCGTGAGGTAGTTCGCAAATAGGCGCAGGTGATGAATCGGATCCACTCCTGCGAATCGCCCGCCGTCAGGTGCCATGCCCGAGCCGACGTCGCGCGCGGGCTCAAGTCCCTCCGGAGCAGGGAAATAGGTCGTCGTAGTTGCCCGACTGAGCCACGCGCTCCACCA
>Ga0207684_10006389_pt1 | contig 10742 bp, 7 predicted proteins | sample KBSK5501metaG_FD_184342 | JGI IMG/M metagenome (GOLD analysis project Ga0207684, IMG submission 184342) | Corn, switchgrass and miscanthus rhizosphere microbial communities from Kellogg Biological Station, Michigan, USA - KBS K5-50-1 metaG... | ecosystem: Host-associated > Plants > Roots >... | reverse complement strand
GCGACCGCCGCCGGCCGCTTGTCGATCATCGCGTTATAGACGGCCCGCGCCTCGTCATAGCCCGGATCTCCCGGCCTGATCAAGCTGCCCCGCAGAGCGGCGGCCAGGTCTTCATACGGCGCCGTGGCGATTCCTGCTGATGTGGTGGTCATGGGGCTCCCCCGTGGGTGTGTCGCTCGACGTTCATGGCACACCGAAGCTAGGGCATGCAGCGTTCGCGCAGCGTTCGTGGGTGCGCGGTTGGGTCAGGCAATCGGGAGAACGTCGGCAGTCGAGAGACGGATGCCTCGCTCGGCGAGGTCACACTCACAGCGCCGGAGCAGCGCGACACTGCCGTGGGCCGATGCCAGCCGCGCGGCGGAGCGTAGCCGCGAGATGGCGTCCGCCTCTTGTTCGTCGTAGGCAGCGCGCATCCGCATCACCTCGGGCAGCCACCATAGGTCGTCCCGGGCCTGCCCGCCGACGAGGGCGGCGTCGAGGGTCGCCCGGGCCGTATCGAGCCGGTTGTCTCGGGCCGACAGGTCGGCCAGCAGCGACAGCCAGTACGGCATGCGGGCGAACGAGCCCGCCGACTTGAGGTTGTCGATGCCCCGCTGGGCGAGGTCGATTCCCGACGCGTCCGTCCGGGACCAGCCGTCGAGAATCAGCCGCCACTCGCGGTAGTAGGCGAAGCCGTACCGCTCGCACAGCTCGCGCAGCTCGTCGACGGTGTTGCTCAGCTCGGACATATCGTGGCGCATCTGGTGGGTGATAGCGCCGTAGGCCAGCGCCACGGCCAGGCTGTACGGGTGGTCGATCCCCCGGGCCAGCCTGATGGCGTCGTCGCAGCTGGACAGGGCGTTGTCATCCTGGCCCAGCAGCCAGTGGGCGTGTGCTGCCCAGGCCGTGGCGTGCACGTCGGGCCGGGTGCCGATACTCAGCGAGAGGGCGCCGCTGGCCAGTTTGGCGGCGAGCTCGAGGTGACGCAGTCCCTCTGCGAGCATCCCCAGGCTGACGGCCGACCCGCCGACCGCGAAGTGAGCGGGGCCGCTCGGCTCGGAGCCAGCGTCGACCAGGGCCAGCGCGCGGGTGGCCGTCTGGTATCCATCGGCGATGCGCCCTTGAACGAACTGCGTCCCCCAGAGCCCGGCCAGGCCGGTGAGCGTCGAGTCTTTGCGGCCCAGTGATTCCGCGAGGGCGATCGAGCGCTCGAGCGCCTGCTGCAGCTCCGGGGACGAGTAGCCGTACCTGGCGTTGAGCGGTGCCGCCATGGCTTCGAGGACGGCCAGCTCCTGCCGGTCCCTGTCTCTCCCCTCAGGCAGGCTGCGCACGATAGACAGCGCTTCCTTGTGCAGCCGGATCGCCTCGGCGTGGGCGAACATGCCCGCTGCATCCTCGGCCGCCCGCCGGTAGTAGGCCACCGCCCGCTCGGGTCGCCCGCCGCGGGCATACTGCTCCGCGAGGAGAGCCGAGACCATGTCCGTGTCGTCGGCGTGGAGCAGCTCGAGACCTTGGGCGATGCGCCGGTGCAGCAGCCAGCGCCTCGGCGGGCTGACCTGGGCGTATGCCGTTTCGCGGAGCAGGTCGTGGGAGAAGTCGTAGCCGTCTCGGAACTCGCGCATGATCCGGCGTCGCCACAGCTCGTCCACTGCCTCCACGACGATGTCGGCTTCGAGATCGCTCGCCTCCGTGAGCAGATCGAGGGTGAAGTTCGTCCCAACCGCCGCCGCGAGGCCTGCCACCTCCCGGGCCGCTGCGGTCGCGTGGTCGAGACGGCTGCGCAGCACAGCCGTGAGATCACCCGCTGGCAGGGGGGTGCTGCCGAGATCGACACTGCTGCGCACCGCCTCGATGACGTACAACGGGAAACCTCCCGTCGTCGCCTGGAGCAGGTTCGTGTCGGCTTCAGGAAGGGGCCGACCGGAGATCGCCTCGGCGAGATGGGCTGTGCCGGTGACGTCCAGCGGGCTGAGGGAAAGCTCAGTGAGCAGTCCGGTGGCCCGCATCCTGACGGTCCAGTCCGCGAGTTCCTGGTCTTTCTCGAGGTTGTCGTCGCGCATTGTCCCGGCCACCATGACCTGAGCGCCGGGGGCCAGCCTGAGGCAGAACGTGAGGAACGCCAGCGTCTCCTGGTCGCACCATTGCATATTGTCCAAGACCAGCAGCATCGGACGGCCGACGCCGATCAGCGCTCGCGCCAGGCCCTCGAAGAAACGGTGCCGTTGCCAGGCGTCGACCATTGCCCTCGAGCCGGCCTCGGGTTTCCCGCGGCTCTTGCCCGACGGCACCAGCCTGTCGACCTCGGCGCGCCAGGCCGGGTCGAGCGTCGCCGTGGCTGACTGGACGGCCGGGTTCCGCAGCCAGTCCGCTACCGGCGCCAGCGCCACCCGTCCCGATGTTCCGAAGCACTGGGTACTGGCCACCAGCGCGCCTTGTAGCCGCGCCATTTCGGCAACCTCGGTCACGAGACGCGTTTTCCCGACGCCGGCTCCGCCCCGGACGAGCACCAGGCTCGGGCCGCCCGCGGCGGCGGTCCGCCACAGGTCTTGGAGCAGGCCAAGCTCCTGGGAGCGGCCGACGAGCTCGGCCGCCGCTTTCCCCGAGCGACCGGCGGCAGGCCCGATGGTTGGCAGCCTGGCGCCTGCCGCGTCGACGCGAGTTATCAACAGCTGAAGTGTCTGCCGCGTCGCCGGGTCCGGGGTGACGCCCAGTTCGCGCTCAAGGACCGACGCGCAGTGGTGGTAGGTGCTCACGGCGCCGGCGCGATCGCCCATGTCGGCCTGCAGCTGCATGAGGGTGCGGTAGCCGACCTCTTCCAGCGGCTCCAGCTGGACCCGGCGCCGGGCGGCATCCACCGCTCCGGACAGGTCACCCGTGCGCGTTCGCGCCGCACACACCAGATCGCACAAGCCCACACACTGGCGCTCGAGTTCTGCCCGCGCGTCGAGCAGCCAGTCGTCGTACACGCCGGGCAGCAGATCGCCCCGGTACTGGGCGATGGCCCGGGCGGCGTGCACGAGAACCCCCTCATCGTCATCGGCCGCTGCCGCGGCCAGGGCAGCCGTGCGCTCGATGTCGAAGATGCGCATGTCGACGCGGCACGTCTCGGTGTCACACCAGGACAGATCCCTGGACATCACGACGAGTGAAGGCTCGTCGCCCAGAACATGACGCAGGTGATGCAGCTCGCGGCGCAGATTGGTCAGCGCCTGCGCGTCCGTCGAGTCCGGCCAGAACAGCCCGGCGATGCGCTGCCGAGCCTGGGGTGACCCGGCATGGATGACCAGGAAGGCGACGAGGGCAACCGCGCGCGACGAACATGTCCGGACACCACCGGTCACGTCGTCGGTAATTGCCTGCTCCCCCAAGACAGACACATGCAGCATTTCGATGCGGCCTCCTGACACCCGAGGTTAGACCCCCCTGCCGCCTTGACGACAGTTCCCGCGAGGGCGAGGCACAAGATCAGCATCGACCGCTCAGGGATCGGCCTCTTGGCCAGGCGATGGCCGCGCTGGCGGAGGGCGTCAGCGTTTGACGCCGGCGCCCCCGTACATGTGGACGTGAGCGTCGGGAACCGCTCTGGCCAGGTCGTCGGCACGCCAGTGATTCACCAGGGTCACTCCAGGCTCGATCATGTCGAGGCCGTCGAAGAACTGCTCTACTTCCGGCCTCGTGCGTGATCTTGTGATGATGCCGCGGGCGTTGTACGCCGCTACACCCGCGTTCACCTCCTCGGGCGCGCTTTCGGCGGTGACCGTCGACAGGGCCAGGATGCTGCCCGGCGGCAGGGGTTCGACGAACCGGGAAATGATGTCGCGTGCTTCCCCGTCGTCGGGGATGAACTGCAGGATCGCGATCAGGGTCAGCGCGATCGGCTGGCTCAGATCGAGGGTGTCCGTCGTCTCCTGCGCGCTGAGGATTCCCTCGACGTTACGCAGATCGGCATCGATGTAGCCGGTCTTGCCCTCGGGGCTGCTCGTCAGTAGAGCGCGTGCGTGCGCGAGCACGATGGGGTCATTGTCGACGTAAAGGACCCGCGCCCGCGGATCGACCTCTTGGGCCACCTGATGCAGATTGGGGGCGGTGGGAAGCCCGGTCCCGATGTCCAGGAACTGACGGATGCCCGCTTCCGCGGCCAGGTACCTCGTCATGCGGCGCATGAAGTGCCGGTTGGCCCGCATAGATATCGAAAGATTCGGCCAGTCCTTCGTTATCTCCGTGGCCGCCGCGCGATCGGCGGCGAAGTTGTCCTTGCCGCCGAGCAGATAGTCATAGATCCGCGCCGAGTGCGGCACATCCGTTCTCAGATCCGCAGAAGGCATTTCGCCCCGTCTCCCGTTTGCCATATCAGCCAATCTGGACCCCATCCACCGGCCACACGGTACCAAAACGTCTCAACCGCCACGATATCGGCGACCCGGACCGAACCACAGCCGTTTCCACGAGGCCGATCGCCGGGAGCAGCCGCGCTCGCGGGAGTTCAGGGCGACGGCATGGCAGATTCAGCGCCGCCGGGTCCATTGCGGTTCCACCGCGGTCCAGCCCGTCTCCCAGGCGGCTAGCCGGCGGCGGTCGAGCGCGCGGCGGGTCAGCCAGAGGACGGTCAGCAGGAGAACGGCCAGGGCGAGGGAGGTGACCGCGACGAAGGTGATGACTTGGCTGAGGATCTGCGCAGGTCCGATGGGCGGGCCGGCCAGTGTGCCGGAGGCATCGCTCCATACGGTCACGGTGTTCCCGGCCCGGGATCCGGCGGCCGCTGGCACGTAACCCACGCGGAAGGTTCCGTTGGGAGCGGTCCAGCGGGCCCGCACCCAGGCGTCCACGGAATTGCCGACGACCGGGTAGCTGGAGGCGGCCGGCGCGTTGCTGAGCAGGACCGCCCGTACCCGATACTCGGCCGCGGCCTGGGCGCGGGCCGCGGCGGCCGCCGCGTCGCTGGCCCAGTGACCTCCGGCGACCGCCGCCAGCGGGCCGGCGACCAGGAACACGACCACGATGCTGAGCCGGATCCAGGCCTCGGCCCGGTCGCTGCCACGCCGTAACGGGTTGGCCTCGAAGCCGGCCCGCCGCATCAGCCACCCAGCCCAGCGCATCCGCCTGCGCTTCATGTGTGCTTGCTTCATGCCCGTCACCCGTGTCTCCGCGGCGTCGCGCTTCGGTCGCCGTCATCACCGAGAATGCCGCAGCGATGCTGGAACTCGAATCCCGCAATTGCCTAGTCTTACCCACCGCGAGCGTGGTCGCGCGGCCGACCGCCCGTGTACCGTCTTGACGGGTGACCTTGCCGATCGTCGCCGCATCTGCCGCCGGCAGCGGCTGCTCGTAGCGTTAAGAAAGATCGAAAATTCGATACCGAACGCACTGAAAACCGCTGCTGTGCCAGCAATGAGCGCGGGCTCGCCCGGGCCCCCCGTGCTGGCCATCGGCTCGGTATTGGGTCGCTCTCAGGTGCCGTGTAATACTCGATCAAGGATACGGACGTGCCACCATGCAGGGCGGTCGGCTGATGACGACCCACGACGCGCTACCGCGCAATGCGCGGACCGGCCGGTCGGCGGAGCGGTTGGCGGGTGCCGCCGCCGAGTTCTCGCCGTTTCCGCCGATAGCTGACTACGGGTTCCTGTCCGACTGCGAGGTCACGGCGCTGGTCGCGCCGAGCGGCGGCATCGAGTGGATGTGCCTTCCGCGCCTGGACTGCCCGTCTGTCTTCGGCGCCATGCTGGACCGGGACGCCGGGAGCTTCCGGCTCGGTCCCGAAGACGTGGCCGTTCCGGCCGACCGCCGGTACCTGCCCGGGACGATGGTGCTTGAGACCAGCTGGGACTGCGGTGAGGGCTGGATCATCGTCCGGGACTGCCTGGTGATGGGACCGTGGCGGCACGAGCAGCCGGAAAGATCCACGCACAACCGGCCCCCGACCGACTATGACGCCGAGCACATGCTGCTCCGGACGGTCCGCTGCGTGCACGGGGCGGTGCAGCTCACCATGGATTGTGAGCCCGTATTCGACTACGGGCGTCACAGCGCACGGTGGAGACATACTGACAGGGGGTACTACCAGGTCGCCGCGCAACTCGAAGGCAGCGACCTGACGCTGACCCTCACCTCGGACATCCGGATCGGGCTGGAAGGGCGGAGCGCCAGGGCCCACACGTTGCTGAAGGAAGGCGATGTTCGCTTCTGCGCCTTGTCCTGGGGCAGCCGCCCGCCGCCTGAGAACTACGACGACGCCTACCAGCGCCTGGTATGGACCGCCCACCATTGGCAGCACTGGCTGGCCCGGGGAGATCTGCCTGACCACCGCTGGCGCAGCTACCTGGCCCGCAGTGCCCTGACGCTCAAGGGCCTCACTTTCGCGCCGACCGGCGCGATCGCGGCCGCCGCCACCACATCGCTGCCGGAGACGCCCGGGGGCGAACGGAACTGGGATTACCGTTACACCTGGATCCGGGACGCGACGTTCGCGCTCTGGGGCCTGTACACCCTGGGCTTCGAGTGGGAAGCCAACGACTACTTCGCCTTCATCACCGACGTGGTCGAACGCGACCGCGGGGACATGCAGATTGTGTACGGCGTCAGCGGCGAATGTGACCTCACCGAGCAGGTTCTCGAGCACCTGAGCGGCTATCAGGGCGCCAGGCCGGTGCGCGTTGGCAACGCCGCGTACTCCCAGCAGCAGAACGATGTATGGGGTGTCGTGCTCGACTCCCTGTACCTGCACACCAAATCCAGGGACCGGCTCGGCGAGCGGGTCTGGAACATGGCGCGCCACCAGGTGGAGCACGCCCTCGATCACTGGCGCGAGCCCGACCGCGGCATCTGGGAAATCCGCGGCGAGCCGCGGCATTTCACCTCGTCGAAGCTGATGTGCTGGGTCGCGGCGGACCGGGGGGCCCGGCTGGCCCGGCTCCGCGAGGACGCCGACAGCGCCCGCATGTGGCAGAAGGCGGCCGACGAGATCCACGCCGACATCTGCGCGAACGCGCTGGATGAACGGGGCGTGTTCTGCCAGCACTACGACACCACGGCTCTCGATGCGTCGGTGCTGCTCATGCCGCTGCTCAGATTCCTGCCGCCGGATGATCCGCGGATCCGCGCGACCGTGCTCACCATCGCCGACGAGCTCACCCAGGAGGGCCTGGTACTGCGTTACCAGGTGCAGGAGACAGACGACGGGCTCTCCGGCGAAGAGGGGACCTTCACCATCTGCTCCTTCTGGCTCGTCTCGGCCCTGTCGGAGATCGGCGAGCACCGCCGGGCCCGCGACCTGTGCGAAAGGGTCTTGTCGCACGCCAGCCCGCTCCTGCTGTATGCCGAGGAAATCGACCCGCGGTCCGGCCGGCACCTGGGTAACTTCCCGCAGGCCTTCACCCACCTGGCGCTCATCAACGCCGTGATGCACGTCATCCGGAACGAGGATCTCGCACTCTGATTAGGCACTGGCCACGGCTCCCGTCAGGAAGTTGACAGCTGGCCGCAACGCGATCATAAGCCGCGCGTCATGAACTGCACTGACCCTGCCCTCAGTTGACACGTGGGTCAGGCACCCGGGCTCGCCCAGGCGGTCGCGGACCGCGACCGCCTGGCCGCTCGACTCGGACGCGGAGGAGCTTTTCAGCCTGGAATCAGGAATCCTGCAGCTAACGTGGTGAGCGTTAATCCATGAGGCCTTCCGCGACAAATTACGCTGCGCCCCGGTCGGCGAACAGCGGGCCACGGTTGCTGGTGGTCGACGACGAGCCGACGATCCTGGAGCTCCTATCCGGGTCGTTGCGGTTCGCCGGCTTTGATGTCGTGACCGCAGCCAGCGGTGTGGAAGCTCTGCGGCTCTCGGCTGCGGTCAAACCTGACCTGATTCTGCTCGACGTCATGATGCCCGACGGCGACGGTTTCGAGGTGATCCGTCGGATCCGCTCGGGCGGCACCCGCGTCCCGGTCATTTTCCTGACCGCACGAGGCGCCGTGCAAGAACGGGTCACCGGGCTTGTCCTCGGCGCCGACGACTACGTCACCAAGCCGTTCAGCCTCGAGGAGGTCCTGGCCCGCATCCAGGCCGTGCTACGCCGCAGCGACGGGCAAGCCGAGGCCGGCTCGCGGCTGGTTGTCGCCGACCTCGAGCTCGACGAGGACAGCCACGAGGTCCGGCGCGGCGGCGAGGTGATCGCCCTGACGCCAACGGAGTTCAAGGTGCTGCGCTATCTGATGGTCAACGCCGGGCGCGTTCTCAGTAAGGGGCAGATCCTCGACCAAGTCTGGGACTACGGCTTTAACGGTGATAGCAACGTGGTGGAGTCCTGCGTGAGCTATCTGCGGCGCAAGGTCGACTATTGCGAGCCGCGGCTGATCCATACCATCCGCGGCATGGGCTACATCCTGCGGATCCCGCCTCCGTGACCTTGGGGCCCGGCAGCCGGCTACGGACGTGGCTGGCGAACGCGTCCCTGCGGGTGCGAGTCATGGTCGCTGCCGCGATGCTGGTCACGGTTACCTCGGTGGTTATGGGTGCGTTGGGCACGACAGTGCTGCGCGGTTATCTGTTCGACCGGGCTGACACCCAGCTTCTTACCTTCGCGTCGGTCGTCAGCCGCGTACCCGGCTGGCCTCCCCCCAAGCTCGTGCGCGGCGGGCCGGCGCAACTGCCCAGCTTGTTCCTAGTGGAGGGGGTCAGCGCCGAGGGCCAGGTCCAGGTGCTGCGCGGCTCGGTGCGCGGCGTGGCGCCGCCGGAACTCTCCGCCGCCCTGCTGCGCGGTCCGGCGACGCGCCCGTTCACAGCGGTCGCGGCGGGAGATCCAGGACACTCCTGGCGGGTGCTTGTGCGACCGCTGGCCCACGGCCGCCACGTGGTGATCGCGTACAGCCTCGACTCCCCGAACAGCACCGTCACCCGTCTGGAGATCGCCGACACGGCGGCCGGGGCGGTCGCGATCGTGCTGCTGGCAGCCATCGGTCTCCCGCTCGTCCGGGTCAGCCTGGCCCCCCTGGCCTGGATCGAGGACGCTGCCGGGGCGATCGCCGCCGGAGACCTGTCCCGCCGCATTGACCGCGCCGCTACGGACACCGAGGTGGGCCGTCTGGCCACCGTTCTCAACACCATGCTCGGCCGGATTGAGGCTGCCTACCGGGCCCGGGAAGAAGGCGAGGCCCGCGCCCGCGACTCCGAGGACCGGATGCGCCGGTTCGTTGCCGATGCCAGCCACGAACTGCGGACGCCGCTGACTTCGGTCCGGGGCCTGGCCGAGTTCTCGCTGCAGCAGGGAGAGACGGCCAGCCACGCCGAGCTGATCCGGCTGATGGCCCGGATCCAGCAGGAAGCGACCCGGATGGGACTGCTCGTCGAGGATCTGCTGCTACTCGCCCAACTCGATGAGGATCGCCCGCTGGACCGCCAGCCGGTCGACCTTTCCAGCATCGCTGCCGAGGCCGTCCAGGTGGCCCGCTCGCTCCCGCGCGGCCATTCCCTCACCCTGCTGGCCAGCCCCGACCCGGTCATCGTCTCCGCCGATAGCGGACGCCTGCGCCAGGTCATCGACAACCTCATCAGCAATGCTTTCCAGCACACCCCGGCAGGCACCACGATCACCATCACCGTTGACGCCATACCCGGCCACGGCCAGCTCCTGGTCACCGACAACGGCCCCGGAATGACCGCCGAGCAGGCCTCGCGGGTCTTCGAGCGGTTCTACCGCACTGATCACGCGCGCAGCCGCGCCCGCGGCGGCACCGGGCTCGGCCTGTCCATCGCCGCTGCCCTCGTTGACGCCCACCGGGGGACGATCACCGTCGACGCCCGGCCAGGACATGGTGCCGCGTTCCGGGTCCGGCTGCCGCTCGCGACGGCCAGCAGCGCATGGGCGGATGACCGGGCTCCTCATCGATGATGGGCGGGACCGCGGCGCGGCGCGGCCACCGGGCAGGAGCCGTCAGGCGGGCTGTTCGGCCTGCAACTGCCGGACCACCTCCAGCGCGTCGTTCACGTGCTGGCCGATGTTGGTCATGGAGTTGAATACATGCCGGACCGTGCCCTGGCGGTCGATCACGTACGTGACCCGGCCGGGTAGCAGACCAAGCACCGCCGGCACCCCGTAGCGTTTGCGGACTTGACCGCCCTGGTCGCTGAGCAGCGTGAATGGCAGCTTGTGCCGGCCGGCGAAGGCGGCGTGCCGGTCGACCGAGTCGGAGCTGACCCCGATCACCTCGGCGCCGGCGTCAGTGAAGACCTCGTGGCTGTCGCGGAAGGCACACGCCTCGGCGGTGCAGCCGCGAGTGTTGTCCTTGGGGTAGAAGTACAGGACAACAACCCGTTCGCCGAGCCGGTCGGCCAGCCGGACCGGCTCACCGGACTGTGCCGGGAGGGTGAAGTCGGGGGCCTTGTCACCGATCTGAATGCCGTGTGCCATGCTCTGCCTGCCTCCCTGTGTTCCCGCCGGGGATCGCGGGCCCACTCAATAAGCGTAGCCAGCTCCCCGTCCAAGGCGGCGTGCACCAACCTCCGATCGATCACGCCCGGGAACCGGCGGTGGCAGCACGTCCCGGGCAAGCGGAGAGCCATGAACATCGGCGGACATCCGGCAGGCCCACAGATGCCCGCCGGAATCCACGATCTGCGCCATGAACTCGGGCACGTCGGGCACTGCAACGCGGCGAATGATCTCGAGCCGAATCGGATCGATGAAGGCCACCTCGAGGGCGGTCGTGTTGGCCACCGCGAGCAACGGGTCGATGGGGCGTATGGCCAGTCCGATTGGTGCCTCGCAGTCCCG
>Ga0207684_10006386_pt1 | contig 10745 bp, 7 predicted proteins | sample KBSK5501metaG_FD_184342 | JGI IMG/M metagenome (GOLD analysis project Ga0207684, IMG submission 184342) | Corn, switchgrass and miscanthus rhizosphere microbial communities from Kellogg Biological Station, Michigan, USA - KBS K5-50-1 metaG... | ecosystem: Host-associated > Plants > Roots >... | reverse complement strand
CAGCACCACCCAGCATACAGCCTAGCAGAAGCGCTGCGAGGACAGGAAACAGACTGAAGGAGGCGAAACCCAGCGAGACAGAGCGATTAGGACTACTCCCCTCAGCCACTAAAAGAGTGAACAGAGACAGTGAGGTTGCAAACGCAACAATCATGCCTATGGAGGCACTCCGCTCTGCCTTGCTCGCATGGAGACGTGCTGCGAGGTGTGCGGCTGAAGCCAGCATGTAGACGGACCCAAAGGCCATCAGTGCCATTCCACTGATAATCATAATATGAAACGGTGCCCAGAGTGTCACATCAATCCCGTACAGCGTATGCCAGTAGGTATCCAGAGGAAATGCAACCGCTGCGTTGAGTGCCGCATAGCCAACGATATAGGCTCCGAGTGGACCGGAGAACAGACCCGCAAAGGGCGTAAACTGTTGTGCCATGCTCTTGTAGCGTCGCGCCCAGATCGTCTCAGTAATGATGACCGTCAGAGCCGCGATGCCGCCTATCGTGATACCTGCCAGCATCATCTCATGCGGGGGAATGAGTGTCCGATCACGCCCAATGAACGTGTGCCACTGAATATCCCAACTCGTTCCAAAGAACGAGATGAGAGCACCCAGCAGAGCACCAAGCCCACCTGTCAAACGTAATATGAGGACAGCATGTAACGAAGGCGCATGTGAAGAAGAGGGACTCAGTGCGTCCGTCCTTCCAACCGTGTGTTGTGCCATGAGTCTTTCCTTTTTTGTGAATATCTCAGGGACATTCTTCGTCTCAAAAAACGTGGATTGTCCTCCACACCTGAACGCTCTTCGGAGAACTTCCGAACGGCTTAGAAGAATGCAATTGTTTTGGTTTTTCCCTTCGAGCTCTACGACTGGCTCATCGGGTTGTCGTACTCTCCCTAGCATACGTGCTCTTCCTGAAGTTCATGTGAAGCGTAGATAAAGATTTGATAAAGGGCCTGTGTTCGATGTGGAAATGAGCAATAACAGAAGAAGAAATGAAGGGATGCGTATGGTATGATTTTCTCTAGAAGAGAATGACGCTGAGGATGTGCAGGCACATCTGTGTGAGAGGGAATGGTTTATGGCGACTCGTGTCTTACTGGTTGATGATGACCAGAAAATTATCTCCTTACTCAAGCGAGGACTCGCCTATGAAGGCTTTGAAGTCTACACTGCTTCTGACGGTGAGGCTGGCCTGATCGCGGCAAAAAAATATCAACCGCACCTGGTGTTGCTGGATATTACGATGCCGGGTGTTGATGGCTTTGAGGTCTGTCGTCGTTTGCGCCTTCTTGACGACATTGCCATTATTATGCTGACGGCGCGTGACGATGTTGCTGATAAGGTCAATGCACTGGGCTTAGGCGCGGATGATTACGTTCCCAAGCCCTTTTCCTTTGATGAGTTGTTGGCGCGGATACGAGCAGTGCTACGCCGTCATACGGGAAGTCAAGAACTGCTCTCCTACAGCGATCTAGAACTCAATCAGGTCACCCACGAAGTCCATCGTAATGGAAAGGCAATGGAACTCACCATGCGTGAGTACGACCTACTCCTCATGTTGATGCGCCATCCACGACAGGTCCTCACCCGCGACCGACTCCTGGAACAGGTGTGGGGCTACGATGCCGACCTGGAAACGAACGTGCTGGAGGTCCATATGGGGCATCTGCGCCAGAAGCTAGAAGCACACGGCGACTCACGCGTGATTCAGACGATTCGTGGTGTTGGCTATGTATTGAGAGGATGACCCCCATGATTTCTATGCCTGTAAAGACCCGCCTGACGCTCTGGCTCAGCCTTATCCGCACTCGTCTGACGCTCTGGCTCATTGTGATCCTGGCAGTTGGCATGCTTGCATTCGTCCTGACGACGCTTCTCGCAGCGCAGACGATCTTGCGGAATCTGAATGAAGAACGCTTGCGACAGAGTGTCTCTTCCTTGTCTGAAGCTCTCGCTCAGGAACCAGCTGCCAAATTTTCTCTTGTGCGAAACCAGTTGGACGCCTTCAGTACGCCCGAGATCTACCTGCAATACCAGAGTCAGCAGGGGACGCCCATTGCCAGCTCAAGGAATATGGGCAGGCTCATCTTGCCGCTCTCTCAACTACGGCCAGCAATTGCCGCGGATCGTGTCGCTTCCATCATGTTCGAGAACAGGCCATTTCTTCTCTACGGGCGCAGCGTTCTCATACGAGGACAGGTCCAGGGATATGTCATCGCCGCACGAATCACCAGCGATGGTGAGGAGCAGACCTTGCTCTTCAGGCTCATGTACCTTGGTGTCTTTGTCACCCTGACGCTGATTGCTCTGCTGGTCTGGCTGCTGGTACGCCAGATGTTACGCCCCCTGGAGCGTCTCGCAGATTCTGCTTCGCGCATAACGATAGCCAGTGATCATGCACTGCGCTTGCACGCCGAGGAGCGTCCCGACGAGATCAACCGCCTGGCCCAGACCATCAACGGAATGCTGAACTCGCTGGAAGACGCCTACCAGCACGTGCAGAACGTCAATGATCTCCAGCGCCGCTTCCTGGCGGATGTCTCACACGAACTGCGTACACCACTGACGATCATGCTCTCCTCACTAGAGCTCATGAAAAAAGAGCAAGGAAGCGACCCAGAATTTCAAGCCAACGCGCTGGAAAATATCCGTATCGAGGCTGAGCGTATGGCGCGCCTGGTCACGCGCTTGCTCATGCTCGCTCGCACCGACGCCAACGCGCCCTTTGCCCGCGAACCCTTACTCATCGTCGATATTATTGGGGAGGCATACCGCCAGGGTTGTCCTGCCAACCGCACGATACGCATGGAATGTCAAGGATTAGAAGCCCTTGAGGATGCCGTCGTCTCTGGCAATGCTGACTATCTCAAGCAGGTGTTGTTGATTGTCCTGGAAAACGCCTGTAAATATACGCCCGATGGTGGCAAGGTGACGATACGAGGAGAAATGAGAGAGCAACACCTGACGATCACCATTGCAGACACAGGAATAGGCATCGATAAAGCCGACTTGCCCAGGCTCTTCGAGCGTTTTTATCGGGCCAAAAACGCTCGCTATCAGCCAGGAATGGGACTTGGCCTCTCAATTGCCAGGAGCATCATTGAGCAACACAGTGGGACGATCAGCGTGGAGAGTACACCTGGTCAGGGAAGCCACTTTATCATCACGCTCCCCCTCCTCAACGCAGAGCATGGTGCTTTCATAGACACGTTGGTGTGAACGAAAACGAACATATTGACCGGACGGCCTACATGCTTAAACCACTTTTCTGTTCCATTGCGCCACAGACCCCAAGTAAGCCCGTCTGATATAATGACTTTCATAACTACTTCACTGGCAACAAAAATGGATAGTCAGTCCAGCCGGGCTATACGAGGAGCAACGGCTGATCAATTACGTACGAAAGAGGAGTATCTCCCAGTGACATCTCTGCTTATTCAGCATGCTGACTTGATTGCATCGATGGACGAGAACGACACACAATGGACAGATGGGAGCATCTATGTCGTTGATAATGTGATCCAACAGATCGGCCAAACGAACCAGCTTCCGCAAGACGCAGATCAGACGCTCAATGCGAGGGGTATGGTGATTCTCCCAGGGTTAGTCAACACCCACCATCATTTTTACCAGACACTCACGCGCAATCTTCCTGCCGCCCAGAACACGAATCTTTTCCACTGGTTGCGCACTCATTACCCGATCTGGGCAGGTCTCACCCCCGAGGCCATCTCTGTCAGCACAAAGATCGCCCTGTCCGAGCTTATGCTCTCGGGGTGTACGACTTCGAGTGACCACACCTACATGTGGCCCAATGGGGCCAGGTTGGACGACCAGATTCACGCAGCAACAGAGATGGGCGTAAGGTTTCATGCTGCCCGCGGCTCTATGTCGGTTGGAGAATCGAAAGGTGGACTGCCGCCGGACGAGGTCGTAGAGGAGGAAGATGCGATCCTTCGAGATTCCCAGCGCGTGATCGAGAGCTATCACGACGCGAGCCGGTACGCTATGCTCCGTATTGTGCTGGCCCCATGCTCTCCTTTCTCCGTGTCCCCATCATTGATGCGGCAGAGTGTAGCGCTCGCGCGCAGCTACGGCGTTCATTCACACACGCACCTTGCCGAAACGCTAGATGAGGCGGCATACTGTGCCGCAACGTTTGGCCGGACTCCCGTGGAACTGGCGGAAGACCTCGGCTGGGTCGGCCCGGACGTGTGGCACGCCCACATGGTGCATCCGGGAGCGGACGAAATCAGCCGCCTTGGGCAGTCGCGGACCGGGATTGCTCACTGCCCTAGCTCAAATATGCGATTGGCATCAGGCATTGCTCCTATCCGCTCGCTGTGGGAAGCTGGCGCACGCCTGGGGCTCGGCGTAGATGGATCTGCATCCAACGATAGCTCTCATCTGCTGGCTGAGGCGCGGCAGGCATTGCTTTTGCAGCGTATCACAGGGAACCCCGCGGCTCTAACCGCAAGGGAAGCGCTCTGGCTGGCAACGCGGGGCGGCGCTGCCACCTTAGGGCGCGACGATATTGGCTTTCTCGCACCTGGAATGGCAGCCGATTTCATAGGATACCGTCTTGACACGCTTGACCTGGCAGGAGGAGCAGTTCACGATCCCCTGGCCGCGCTCGTCTTTTGCCACCCGCCTAAGGTAGATTTGAGCGTTATCAACGGGCGTATATGTGTCGAGGAACAACAGTTGCTCGACGTTGATCTCCCCGTACTCATCGAACGCCATAACGCTATCGCCCTTGCTCTTGCACGAGGAGAATTGCATTAGGCACGCCGCATGGACGAGGGTTAAGGTAGAGGCGATCCTGGCGGTGGTCCCTACGAGGGCGATAATGAACCAGAAAGCCATCACTTGAGGAGATGCTGGTCCTGTTGAGATTGATGCGGCTGAATCGCTCGCTCTCCTGTGGTAAGCACCTGCTCCGCTGTCATCATGCGTCCCTCTACCCATGCAGAGACAAAGACGTCCTCCCCGAGATGGTCGCGGACAGCAGCCACTGCATGGTCATAGTCGGCCCGTTCAACAGGCTGCAGGGGCGCACCAATAGCTTCGCGCAGCGCCTCTGCAGTCCCCCAAAGCCGCGCCGCCCAGGCGGGTTCTCCCTGTACCGCTACCACACTTGCCAGTCCTTCCAGGCCGGAGGCGATCAACTCCTTGTCGCCTATCTCTTTCGCCATCGCCAGGCTTTCTTCGTAGAGGGCACGGGCAAAGGCATGGTCTCCCCGGGCTGCCTCCGCTCTCCCTAACAGGGAGAGCGATTCCGCTACGCCCTCTCGATGCTCCATCTCCCTATAAAGGACCAGGCCCTCCTCTACACGTGTACGTGCAGTGACAAAGTCACTCTGTTTGAGCGCCACCCATCCCAGTAGGAGGGACGAGACAGCAATCCCTTCCTTGTCGCCTATTTCCCGGTCTAGCAAGAGCCCTTCCTCGAGCAGCGGGTAAATCATGGCCTGATCGCCCAGGGAAACAAAGAGCGCGCCCGCCAACTGCGTTAATGAGGCGGCTATACCCCTCTTGTTGCCTAACTGCCTGAAAAGTGTCAGACTCTCCTCAAACAGGGCACAGGCCCTGGTGTACTCACCTTGCTTATTATTTAGCAATCCCAGGGTGAAGAGTGACCAGGCGACACGATCCTGGTCACCCACCTCTCTGAAGAGTGCCAGATCCTCCTCCATCAGTACACGCGCTGCTGTAAAATCGCCTCGTCTCCAGGCTGCCATGCCAAGTCGATCGAGGGAGAGCGCGATACCTCTTCTGTCTCCAAGTTCCCGGAACAACGCCAGGCTCTCCTGGGCCAGTATCCCTCCCCGGTCATAGTTGCTCTGGATCAAAGCGAGTCGTGCGGCGGCAAGCAGCGCCTTCGCCCGCAAGTCCGTTGCAACTCCTGCGCTTTCTGCCAGCGCCCGCTCCAGGAACGCCAGCCCCTCATAGCGGTGACCACGCACCACCCAGAAGCGCTCCAGCGCGATGCCAAGGCGTAAGGCTATTTCAGCTCTCCCGCCTTCTAAAGCCCATTGCAATGCTGCTCGCAAGTTGTCATGCTCCTGCTCCAACCGCTCGAGCCACGGGACCAGCAGCGGCCCTTTCAGCGCAGGCTCCGCCTCCTCCGCCAGTGACAAAAAGTAGCCGGCATGCGCCTGCCGGGCGTCTTCTCCTTCCCCATTGGCAGTGAGTGCCTCCAGCCCATACTCACGGATTGTTTCCAGCATCAGGAGACGGGGCTCTTCACTTCCTTCCCCTGTTTGCTCCATTCGTTGCAGTAAACTCTTGTCGACGAGCGAGGCTACGCCGTCCAATACCTGTCCCGCTCCGTCGTCAGACCCGGTGCAGACGGCTTCTGCTGCCGGGAGGGTGCAGCTGCCGACAAAGACGGAGAGCCATCGGAAGAGTCGCTGCTCCCAGGCATTGAGCAATTGATAGCTCCACTCGATGGTGTTGCGCAGGGTCTGCTGCCGTGTTGGCACATCCCGCGCCCCGCCCGTCAACATGGCCAGCCGCCGGCTCAGACGCGCAAGCAGAACCTGTGGAGACAGCAACTTCATACGAGCCGCTGCCAGCTCAATTGCCAATGGAAGCCCATCCAGGCGAACACAGATCTCTGCCACTGCCCTGGCATTAGTACTGGTCAGCTGGAACTCGGGCTTAACCCCCTGCGCCCGCTGGAGAAAGAGTGTCACTGACGGAAAGCGCGCGAGTGCTGCAAGTTCGAGGAGATGTGCGGGATCGGGCAATGCCAGTGGTGGCACCGCGAACTCGTGCTCGGCACGCACATGCAACATCTCCCGGCTTGTGACGAGCACTTTGAGCGACGGGCAGGATGTGAGCAGGTCTGCCACCTGCGCTGCTGCTCCAACCACCTGCTCGAAGTTGTCCAGGAGCAGCAGCACCTGCTTTTGTTGCAAGGCTTCCGCAAGGCGCGCTGAGAGAGGCTGTCCCACTGCGTCCCGGATACCAAGCGCCTGCGCGATGGTAGGCATGACCAGCATGGGATCGCTGATGGGAGCGAGCGATACAAAAAACACCCCCTGGACGAACACGTCACTCAGCTCTGATGCGACCTGTATACCCAGGCGGGTTTTGCCTGTGCCACCAGGGCCTGTTAAGGTCACGAGGCGCACATCCTCGCGGCGCAAGAGCTGCCCGATAGTCGCCACCTCGTGCTCCCGTCCAATGAGCGGGGTCGGCTGCACAGGTAGGCTGTCAGAGCGATTGCCGAGGGTCTTGAGCGGTGAAAAATCGGCAGGCAGTCCCGCGATAACCAGCTGGTAGAGATGAATAGGTCGCTCCAGGTCCTTGAGGTAGTGTTCCCCTAGATCGCGCAGGCTCACGCCTTCTGGTAAATCGTGCTCCACCAACTCGCGGGTGGTCCGGGAGAGAAGCACTTGCCCACCATAGGCTGCGCTCATAATACGCGCGGCGTAATGTACGTCCAGACCTACGTATCCCTCGACCACGCGAGAGGGTTCACCCGTGTGCAGCCCCATGCGTACACGCACCGCCACGGCGTCCGGCCAGGAATGGCTAGCGAGTTCGCGTTGCGCGGCCACCGCCGCTAAGAGGGCATCACTGGCGCGAGCAAAAGCGGCAAAAATGGCATCCCCCTGCGTATCGACCTCCTGGCCGCGATACGTATGGAAAGCAGCGCGCAGCAAGTTGCGACACCCGGTCAACAGCTCGGCGTAGCGATCACCTAGCTGCTGAAGCAGGTGAGTGGATCCCTCTATATCTGTAAAGAGCATCGTGACTGTTCCTGCCGGTAAATCACGCACGCTGAACCTCCTTGCGCCTCTCAAGGTATGCATACCTCGCTGTCTGAATCGTTCAGGAATATCGTCCTGGACAGCTGTTCTATATTATATCCTATTCCTACACCGATCTCATCAAGAGTAAACCCTTGCAGCAGGGCTGTTGCAAGATCGGAAATACCAAGCAGTCAGACAGGGGTCAAGGGGACGGTAGTCCCCTTGCGGGGTGCGGGGTGTCCCCGCTTAGTTGTACGACAAGAATAAGGAAGAGGGCCGGATGACAGTAGTTATCCAGCCCTCTTCTGTATCTTTGCCTTTACAGCACTCCGCCACCCTCCTGGCTATACAAGCTCTCATTTGAGCTACAACCAGTATGCAGGGTGGCTGGAGGCTTAGGTGTTCAGGATGCCCGCCTTCACGGGCTCTCTTAATCGGTCTGAAACACCATCCCTACTAAGCGAACCGGTATTTTCATAGGATTTTCGCCTCCTTCCGGCTTACCTATAACTACCTTCGCCTAATACCGGGTTTCCGGCGTCCAGGGTACCCGCTTTCGCGGGCGCGCCTAATCGATCTGAAACACCATCCCTAATAAGCGAACTGGCATCTTCATAGGATCTTCGCCTCCTTCCGGCTTACCTATCAATGACCTTCGCTTTAGTGCCAGGGTCTCTTACCTCCCTGGTGTTGGTATTGTAATATTTTATTAAAAGCATGTCAAAGTCAACAATAAGGAACATGTCGATTCAAATTTCGGCGAAAAGCGGAGGTTTTTTCTCCCACGAGAGAACGCGGTGTGCCCGTCGCTGCAAGCCGCCGCGTGCAGATGAAGAGGGCCACGACCAGCGCCATTCCACACAGCAGTGCACAGGCAAGCGCAACCAGTCCGAACCCGTGGAGAATGGTCACTTCTATAGCCAGACGGCTTGCCCCTCTCCCGGTCACTATGAACTGTTCGGCAGCAGTTCTGATCGTGGCCAGGTGCGGCGGGATGGCGGCATTGATGTGGGAGAGGTAGACCTGACTGAGCACTGCGACGCCAAAGGCCGTGCCAATGTTGCGGGCCATTCCCAGCGTCCCAGAGGCTAGTCCAGACTGCTCCCTGGGCACGGCACTCACCACCGCAAGCGTCGCGCAGGAAGTGAACACGGGAATGCCGATCCCGCGAACAAGAAACGCTGGCAGCAGCCCGCCGGCATAGCTACCCTGGGGAGTGAGTGTGAGTGCGACATACAGATAACTCAGTCCAATCGCCAGCACCCCAAAGGCGATAAAGATACGCAGCCGAGGCCCTGCCCTCTGGGCGATCAGCCCGGCAAGAGGAGTCAAGCCAGCGATCAAGACAGTCGCTGGCAAGAAAGCGAGTCCTGCCTGCAGCGGAGAAAATCCCCACGTATTCTGCTCGCATGGAACACTTTCTTCTTCATAGAATCCTCCACGAGCCGGGGTCGCCTGTTTGCTGCATCGGCATGCTGCTCACATGCTGAGATCTTTCACGTGAGAACAACGGCTATTCTCGCGAACGAACATCCTGGCGCAGCAGACCTCTTCTCGCCATACCCCGCGTGTGCGGAGGGTTGTCGTATCAAGCTGTGTAGCCACGCTATGTATCAGTATACTGTAGAAAAAGTTACTGATCAAGACTATTTGACGGTAACAATAAATTAGAAAACATTTGAAATACTACTATCATATCTGTTATACTGGTGATATACCCTGCTAAGGAAGGACAGTGATGACAAGAACCAGCGCAGAACAGGACAAGTCTGCGTCAGGGTCGCTTTCACTGGTACAGGCCCTGGTGAATACACAGTATGGACGAGGCTCACGCGCTCACTCGGAACTGACAAACCCTGAGCAGCTCCGGAGCTGGCTCGTGACGTATGACTTGCTGGCAGACGGCATGCCGGTCACAGAGGGAGACCTCCGCCGTGTTCTGGAACTTCGTGAAGCCATACGAAGTCTCTTGCGCGCCAACAACGACGCGCCGGTCAGTCCCCAGCGCATCGGCACGCTCAATCACCTTGCCGGTAATGCCCCCCTCACGGTGCATTTTCAAGGCGACGGGCAAGCAGTCCTCGAACCTGATATCTCCGGAGTGGACGGTGTTCTCGCACGCATCCTGGCAATCGTTTTTACAGCGATGACCGATGGCACCTGGTCGAGGCTCAAAGCCTGTCGCAACGAGGGATGTCAGAAGGCGTTCTACGACACCTCCAAGAACCGTTCGGGGACGTGGTGTGCCATGAGCAGCTGCGGCAGTCGCATCAAAGCGCGTGCGTATCGGAAGCGTCGCAACGACCTTGCTGCAAGTGCAAAAGCAGACGACTAAGCCTCTCTGAACGGCAATCCCGCCCTGATGAGCAGGGCAAAAGACGTCGTTCTGGCCTGGGAGGCGAAATGGCCAATGCCAGCGCAGGGACAGACTTCTGCATGTTAACGTGCAGAGAAAGGAGCAGAGATGATACACGTTGGAGACGTTTTTGCCTGGGAACGGACGTTCACTGAAGAAGATGTCAGGCTCTTCGGTCGGCTCTCTGGTGATGAGGGGGTACATCACATGATTCCAGATGAACAGGGCCGTCTGATGGTTCAGGGCTTGCTCACGGCGACCCTGCCGACCAAGGTGGGCGGCGATCTGAATTACATTGCACGTGAGTTGGTGTTTGAGTTCCTTCGGCCTGTCTACGTGGGTGATACCGTTCGATGTGCCGTAACGATTACCCAGTTGGAGCAGGCTGAGGGGCACACCAGGATGGCGGCGACCTGGACCTGTCAGAATCAGAGCGGGAAGGAAGTGCTGATTGGTCACACCCATGGAGTGATCCGCAACGCGAACTGAGCGATGCAGGGTGGCAATGCCTCCGCATCCTCTCCTTTACTAGTATGCGGCAGGATGCCGCAGCAAATAACCCTTTGACATTAGTGATGTGTGGCGGGTTGATAGGTGCCGGGTTCTATGCGGAAGCTGATGG
>Ga0207684_10006384_pt1 | contig 10747 bp, 8 predicted proteins | sample KBSK5501metaG_FD_184342 | JGI IMG/M metagenome (GOLD analysis project Ga0207684, IMG submission 184342) | Corn, switchgrass and miscanthus rhizosphere microbial communities from Kellogg Biological Station, Michigan, USA - KBS K5-50-1 metaG... | ecosystem: Host-associated > Plants > Roots >... | reverse complement strand
CAGGGCGCCATCGATGCGGTAGCGGACCCGCACGCGCGTCTCCTGCGCCTCGATGTGGATGTCGCTGGCGCGCTGGCGGAGCGCCTGCACGATGATGGAGTTGACCAGGCGGACGACCGGCGCCTCGTCGACCAACTTGCGGAGGCTGTCGACCCCCATTTCCTCGGCGGCGTCTGTCTTGATGTCCTTGATCATGGCCCGGATGCTGTCGTCGAGCGCCGGGTACTGGTTCAGCACCCGCACGAATGCCTCGTGCGAGATGACGACGGGCTCGATATCCTGGCGGAGCTGACGGCGGACGTCGTCCAGGGCGACCACGTCCAGGGGGTCGACCATTCCCAATCGGAGCTTGCCGTCGGCGTCGCCCAGTGGGATCAGCTGATATCGCCGGGCCAGATGCTCGGGCAGCACGAGGAGCGCCGTCTCGTCCGGGACGATGTCGTCGAGGTCGACGAACTCCAGGCCGAGCTGCTTCGCGATCGCGACCGCGATGTCTTTTTCGGTGCCGATGCCCATGCCGATGAGCACCCGCCCGAGGCGCTCCTTGCTCTGCTTCTGCAGCTCCATCGCTTCGGCGAGCTGATCTGCCGTGATCATCCCGGCCTCGACCAGGACTTCGCCAAGAAGTTTTCTCCGCCGCGATGTGGTGGCCACTCGCTCCCTCCGCCCTATCCCCGCTCGGATGCGGCCGCGGAGCCCCGCGAGGCGCCGGTGTGCCTGACGGCCGTCATGTCCGCACCGGCTCAGGATTCTCCAGGAATCCCGTGTCGAGGAGGTACGCGTAGATCTGCTGGAGCTTCGCGAATCCGTGGAAATCCGCCCGGTATTCCTTCTCCAGCTTGTAGTCCAGCTCGATGAACTTGTTGAGCGTCACGAAGAACGCGTACTGGACGATGTACGAGGCGCTCGCCGGGGCGTCCCGATTCTTGTCGACAAAGAGGTTCACGATGTCGATGTGCGGGACGGTGTCGGGATCGATGTTCGATGCCTTGGCGCGGGTCTGCAGGAACTGCTGGAGTTCCCCGGTGGCCTTCCAGTCTTTGGCCATCACCATCGCAACGTCCAGGTCGTACTCGAGGTCACCGCTCCCCATGCTGTGATGCATCGTGGGTCGCTCGAACTGCGAGTACTCGGCTTCGGCCTCCGCCGGGCGCTCGTCGAGGCGGCACCCCTCCTTGTCGAGGGGGGAGATCGCAAAAATCGGGATGTTGAGCTCGAGGCTCATCTCCGCCAACGCGGTCGAGATCAGGTCGTTGCGCGCCTTCCAGTCTTCGACGTACTCGTCCAGCGGGATCTTTTGGAGGTAGTCGAGGAAGATCACGACGTCGTTGGTCTGAAACTCCTGCATCACGTTGTACACGTGCGTCCGGATCCGGCTGAGCGTGTCCTGGCGGCTCCCCTCGATGAGGAAGAGGTACGGCGCGTACCGCGCCATCCGCTGCTGCGCCGCCTCCAGTTGGGGGGCGATGGGGTCGCCGCCGGGCTTCCCGCCCACGAGGATCGTCGCCGGATCGATGCCGGTCTCCTTCGCAAACAGCCGCGCCGCGAGCACCCGGGAGGTCTGCTCCCAGGAATAGTACAAGCACGGCACGCGGTGGTTGGACGAGACGTACGTCGCCAGTTCGAGCGCGAAATTGCTTTTCCCGCGCCGCGGCGCGCCCGCGAGGCCGTAGTAGAACCCGCGCCGCAGGCCTGACAACAACGCATTCAGGCGCTCGAAGGGGGCGATCGAGAAGCCGAGGATCCCGCCGACGCCCGCCAGGCGGGCGGCGTCCTCGGTCAACGCGGTCAGCACGCTGGTCACCGGGCCGATCCGCTGGCGCACCCGTCGCTTCTGGAGCTCGATGAGCGTATGGATCATGTCGCTCGTGAACTGGATCAGGTCGCCGCGGGTGCCCGTGTCGGTCCCGCCCAGATAGCCGCCCAATTGGTCGTGCATCGTCTGCAGCCGCTCGCGGCTGTCGCGGTTCCGGAGGGAATCGACGTACGACATCATCCGGCCGGCGTCGGGCGCGCGCATCGCCAGGACGGCCCGCAGATAGTGCTCCATCTCGGCGTTCAGCACGCCCCGAGTCTCGAGATGGTTGCGCACGGTGACATCGTTGATCACTTCGCCGCCGCGCGCGAGATAGAGGTCGATCAGTGCGTTGCAGAGCCGCCGGGCCACGGGAGAGGGCAGGAGTTCGGGCGTGAACCCCTCGTTGAGGGCGATCGTGATCAGCTGCCGGTCCCGCACGAAGCCCTTCAGGACCTGGGCTTCCATGTCTTCGTAATCCATTACTCCCCTCCTGACGCGAAAGCCCGCTTGCCGATCACCCGCACAAGAGACGCACGGTCAGCCAAAACGCGCGTTTCGGATCGAAAGGGTGCGAGTCAGTATACAGTAATGTGCCCGGAATTGCCACCAACTCGGACACAGACGCGCACCCCCGCCCCGACCCGCGCAGTCTCGGGGCGCCGCCCGGCGCTACACGGACTCGCTGACGAAGACGACCCGCAGCATCTCCTCAAACGTCGTGACCCCCTCCAGGACCTTCCGGATGGCGTCTTGCTTGAGCGTTCGCATTCCCTCCTCGATCGCCCCCTCCCGCAACCGCTCGGTGGGGGCGCCGGTGACCGCGAGGGCGCGGAGCGCGTCGGTCATCACCATGAGCTCGAACACGCCGATCCGGCCTTTGTACCCGGTCTTCCGGCACGCCTCGCAGCCCCGGCCCCGGAACAGCTGCACGTCATCGGGTTGCGCGCCGTCGACGCCGAGCCGCTTGAGCGCGTCCACCGGAGGCACATACCCCTCCTTGCATTTCGGACAGATCACGCGGACCAGGCGTTGGGCGAGCACCCCAATCAACGAGGAGGTGATCAAGAAGGGTTCGATCCCCATGTCGCGGAGCCTGACCACCGCGCCAGGGGCGTCGTTGGTGTGGATCGTGCTGAGTACGAGATGTCCGGTCATCGACGCCTGCACGGCGATCTCGGCGGTCTCACGATCGCGGATCTCCCCGATCAGCACGACGTCCGGGTCCTGCCGGAGGATCGTCCTGAGCCCGCTGGCGAAGGTCAGGCCGACCTTCGGGTTCACCTGAACCTGGTTCACCCGAGGGATCTGGTATTCGACCGGGTTCTCGACGCTCACGATGTTCCGCTCCGGCGTGTTGATCCTGGCGAGCGACGTGTACAGCGTCGTCGTCTTCCCGCTCCCCGTGGGGCCGGTGACCAGGATGAACCCGTAGGGCTTGGTGATCAGGCCCTCCCAGGTCTCCAAAATGGAATGCGCGAACCCGATGTCGTGGAGGGCGACCTTGGTGCTGCTCTGATCGAGCACGCGGAGCACGACCTTCTCGCCGAGCACCGTGGGCAGGGTGCTGACACGCATGTCGAACTCCTTGCCTTCGGCCCGAAGGTGGATGTGCCCGTCCTGGGGCAGACGCCGCTCCGCGATGTCCATATCGGCGAGGATCTTGATGCGCGAGATCAGCGGGGCCTGCACGGATTTCGGTGGATTCATGAGGTCCTGCAGGACGCCGTCGATCCGAAGCCGCACCTTCACTTCGGTCCGCTGCGGCTCGATGTGGATATCGCTTGCGCCCGACTGAATCGCCTGACTGAGGATCTGGTTGACCGCCCGGATGATCGGCGCTTCCTCGACCGCCGTCCGGAGGTTCTCGAGGTTGGTCTCGTCGGTCCGTTCGCCGTCGGTGATCTCCGGCTCGAGGCCGGAGCGGGTCAAGATTTCCTCGATCTCGCCCCCGCCGCCGTACACCTGGGCCTGAGCCCGGTCGATGTCGGCGCTGCTCGAAATCACGACGTCGACCTCGAGGCCCGTGAGGAGGCGGATATCGTCGATCGCGACGACGTTCGAGGGATCGGACATCGCGACCACGAGCCGGTTGCCGTCGCGGCCGATCGCCACCACCCCGTGGCGGCGGGCGAGGTACGACGGAATCAAGCGGGCGATCTCCGGTTCGACGGACGTGTCGGCGAGATCCGTGTATCGCAGGCCCCACTGCTCGGCCAATCCCTGGGAGAGCTGTTGCTCGGTGATGGCCCCCATCTCCACCAGGATCCGGCCCAAGCGCGCGTTGCTCTGCCGCTGAATGTCCGCGGCCTGCCTCACCTGTTCTTCCGTGACCCACCCGTGCGCGACGCAGATCTCGCCGAGGAGCGGTTCTCGCGCCTTCCTGACTTTGCCGCCCTCGACCGACCGGACGCGGCTCGGGACGGCGTGCGGCGCTCCGGAAGGCGCCGGCGCTGAATGCGCGGGCGCGGCCTTGCGCGGCTCGCTCTCACTCTTCCTGGCCCCGCCGGGCTTCGTCGCCGCGGGGGGGTCGAAGATCGGGGGGTGATCGACGGCGCGACTGGGAGGCGGGCCCGTGCGCGCGGCGGGCGGCCCCGGATCCTTCCCGTGCGGGGGGGCGGGCGCGGCGGCGGGTTCGGCGGCCGGAGCCGTTCCCGGCTTCAGGGTCTGCAGCAGGGTCTGGACCGCGGCGGCGTCGTTCGATTTCCCCGCGTAGCCGTAGGCGTCCCGGAGGGACTTGAGGACGTCGACATCGTCGGGGGCAAGCTCGCTCGCCCGCTTCCACGCGGCGACCGCCCCGAGCCAGAGACCGCGGCCGGCCAGCCGCTCCCCCAGAGCGCTCAGCACAACGACCGCGGCCGGCTCTAGGTGCTGCTGAACGTAGAGATCAACGAGCTCCCAGTACGCGAGGGGCTGTTCCGAGTCCACCTCGATAACCTTCTTGAAGCAGGCCATCGCGCTGTCCGCTTTTCCCGCAGCGCGGGCGGCCACCCCCGTGTGAAACCACACGGCGGCGTCGAGGACGACGTCTCGCTCGGTCAGGTGGAGCGCATGCCGATACACGTCCAGCTGCCCAGAGATCTCGCCCGGCAGGGCGGACTCGTCGTCGGTGGTTCGGGAGGACACAGGGTCGCTCACAAGCAAGCAGCGACGGCCTCACGTACTCGACTGACCTCGATGCGCATCCGTCCAAGGTTGCACAGGCGGTTGCCCATGACCACGAGGACCGCGTCCCCGGCGACCGGGGAAACCGAGATCGGTCCCGACTCGAACTCGACGAGCAGCATCTGGGGGCCGCCGGCAGACATGTCTGCACCGATGGATTCCCATCCGATCAGCGCGCTGCTGGTGAGCGCTCCGAGGGCGTCCAGATCGAGTTCTTCCTCGGACGTGAGGCCTTCGATCACAAACCCATCGCGGCTCACGACCACCGCCGCGATGACACCGGGTTTCTTGGTCAAATCACCAAGCACATCTTTGAGACTCGCCGCTACGGTCGTCACCTGTCCTTCACCTCCTCGAATTACTGCGCGTTGCCCCGCCTAGCCCGCCGCAGACTCGACGGCTCCGACCAGTTCCGGCAAGTATCGCCGGAACTGGACTCGCGCCTTGCCAAGGTTGCCCTTGTTGCTGAGAAACAACGCGACGCAATGGTTGAGGCCGGGAACCGCGGCCAGGACGGTGAACCGCTCGCAACTCATCATCATGTGATCGAGCGACCCCCCCTCAACCTTGCGGCACATATACAAGAAGAGCTTCGCCGCCGTGACGACGTCCTGACCGACGCTCTCCGCGGGGAATCCGGCCTCAAGCTTGAGGATTTCGATCGGCGCGCCATCCATCCCGATCAGCCCGGCTGCCAAGACCCCGTCAGTCCCGGCCACCATGGCGCCGAGGACTTCCCGGGCATTTTTCATTCACTCCGCCTCCCCGTCCCGACCGGGCCAACCGCCGCCGCCGGCTCGGGCGCGCGGGAGCGGGATGGGACTCCCGCATGCGCCTCGTCCAGATCCGGCTGGGCGGCGAGCCAGGCCCGGACACCTTGCAGGCTCATACCCTCCTCTTCCACCAAGCGTCGAATGGACTGGACGAGACGAAGGTCCCGGGTCGAGTACAGCCGGTGCCCCCCCTTGGTGCGGGCGGGCCGAAGGAGTTGATATTCCACCTCCCAACTCCGCAGGCGCCGTGCGTCCACCCCAGACAGGGACGCCACGGTGCGAATGGGATAAATGGGCAGATCGTCCGACGTCTTCACGGCTCTCTGACCTCCTCCATAGCGCCGTCCACCGGCTGCTCGTTCTCTTTCGACTCCAGATGCGTGCCCAACCGTTTGAGCGCGGCGGCGAGCACCCGGGAGACGTGCCGCTGGGACACCCCCAGGCGTTTGGCCACCTCGCTCTGCGTGAGATCCTGGTAGAACAGATAGTAGACCACTTTCCGTTGGAGATCGGCCAGGCGTTCCACCGCCTTGAGGAGCACGATGCGGTCCTCGACCGGCAACTGGAAGGACACGTAGCGCTGGTGGGCGATCACGTCGCGGCGGACCTCCTCACGTTCCACCAGGTCGCTGATGGAGTGGACTTGAGACCGATCGTGCGCGCGGAGGATCTCGAGGACGCCGCCCTCAGTGAGGTTCATCCGCGCGGCCATCTCGCCGAGCGTCGGGGTCCGGCCCAGGGTCTGGCGCAATCCCGCGACGGCATCGTTCAATTCCCCGTACAGCTTCCGCACCCACCGCGGCGCCCGCACCTGCTCCACGGCGTCGCGAAAGTAGTGCCGGATCTCGCCGGCGATGTGGTGGTAGGCATACGCCTCGAACTTCACGCCGCGCCCGGGATCGAATGCACTCACCGCATTCATGAGGCCGATCGTGCCGATCTGCGTGAGGTCGTCAAGCGGGACGCCGGCCCGCACGTAGCGCCGCGCGATCTTCTTGACGAGCGGGAGGTGGCGGCAGACGAGCTCTTGGCGGAGCTGGGGGTCGGCGGTGCGCCGAAATCGACGAAACTTTCCGAGTAACGCGTGGTCTTCCTCGACGGGCGGTAGAGGCGGTGGGGCAACCGTCGTTCGGGGTGCTTTGACAGCCAATCGAGTGCTGCCCATGGTCCCCTCCCTTGGAGGCCGCGCCATCCTTCCCGGCGCACGACCTGCGATGCCGTGTCCGTTCGCTGCCGTGCCCCTTCCCGTCAGTAGTGCCTGGGCATCCGATTTTCGTGACGCAGAATCATCCGAAGGGATGAATTTCTTTCAAGCCATTTTCCGCGCCCCCATGGCCGCGGCGCATCTCCAAATGTTCCTGGAAATTACGGGAAAGTTTAGTCTAACTTATGCGGCGCCGCTGCGCCGAGGGAAGCGAGACGCGAGCCCCCTAGGCTAGCGGCCCACGGAAGGTGGTCCGGGCGGAGGATTCATGGGAAGTGCCAACGGGGAGCGCGGGGCCTGAGTGAAGTCGAAGTCCGCCGCCAGATTGCCCAATTGCGGAAGGGCCTCCCTCACGGTCGGCCGGCGGTCGGGGCGGCCGTCGGTCTTGGGATCGATCCGCTGCCCGCCGAGGAAATCGTCCTCGATGAACTTCACATAGGCGTCGAAGCTCAGAATCTGGTGGTCGACGTACCCCCTCCGGGCGAAGGGGCTGATCACGAGCCCCGGGACCCGCAGGCCGTACCCGTTCTCGTCCGCCTTGGGTGGGACCACATGGTCGTAGAATCCACCCCAGTCATCCCAGGAGAGGAAGATCGCGGTACTATCCCAGTCCGGCCCCTGCATCACCGCGTTGATCAGGCTGGTCACATACGCCTGCCCCGCGCTGACGAGCGCCGGCGGATGCTCGCTGGCCCTGCCGTTGGGAACCACCCAGGAGACCGCCGGCAACGTGCCGTTCCGGGCCGCCTCGAAGAAGTGTGAGATCGTTTGGATGTTATGCAGTTCGCCGTCATCTCGCACCGTCTGGAACCAGGGCAGCGGGTTCCAGATCTGCGGGGTCCCGGCGCGCTGAGGCTTCTCAGGGCAACTCGCGGCATCGTCGTCACAGTCCGGCTGGGTCCCCTCGGCGACGTAGTACGCCCAGGTGACCCCTGCCTTGTGGAGCAGGTATGTAAGGTCCGTCCAGGCGTAGTTGGGCTTTCTGGTTTTGCCCCCGCCGCGCAGTCCGAAGCGGCTGTCGGGGGCCTGAAGTTCATTCACACAGCTCATCGGATCGGCGCTCGTGCAGCGGGCCGACCACTCGGAGACCATGAACAAATGCTCGGGGAGGCTCCACGACGCGTTTGGCTCAAACATATGGTCCTGCAGCACGAACTCGCGCGCGTACGTCCAGTAGTTGGGGATCTCGCGCGCGTCGTGGTAGCCCATGACATCGGGCTCGCCCGACCCGCCCCCGCAATTGGGGTCGAACGTCCCCCGACACTTGGCCTGCCGGCCGCCGGCCTGCCCGATGAAGCCGTCCATCTTCCCGCCGTCGATGTCGGCGGAGGCGTCCTTGGCGCCGTGAGGGCCGCCCCGATTCAAGTCGTACGGATCATGAAATGGCTTGACGCATTGTCGATTTCGCGGGTCTGGAACGCAGACCGCAGGCACGCCGTTTTGCATCGGGATTCCATCCGCGCCGGGGTAGGTCCCAAAGTAGTGGTCGAACGAGCGGTTCTCCTGCATGATGACCACGACGTGCTGGATCTTATGGATGCCGCTTAGATCGGCCGCGCGGGTCGCTTGGGGGCCACCGCCGGGCAATCCCCACGGGGTGACCGCAATCAGGAAGATCGCGGCGGCACCAAGCGTAATGCGGCGGGACCATCGCGCGAGCCGGGGCCGATAGTGGCGCATCGCCCAGGCGAACTGCAGGACGTTGAGGAACATGGGTGGCCTCCAACCACGGACGCGAATCCAGACGGCGCGGATCGCGGATCCGAGCCGACCGGCGCGAACCGTTTTCTGGGAGAGAAAGCGAAGGGCGGGCGTGGGGAGTTCCCCGGGCACGACGGAGGATGGGGCGTACTTCGCTGATAGGGTGCCGAGATTGGAGCCCGGCTCAGTATGCCGCGAGGGTGCGGATCGCTTCGACGATCTCCTCTATCGTGGGCTGGAACGCCGCCTCGAGAACCGGGCTGTGCGGTACCGGCGTGTCTTCGCTCGCGAGCCGCACCACCGGTCCGTCGAGCGAGTCGAAGGCCTCCTCGGCGATCAACGCCGCGATTTCCGCACCCACGCCTCCCGTGCGGTTCGCCTCATGGACGACGAGGGCTTTCCCGGTCTTCCGCGCCGAGGCCAGGATCGCGCCGCGATCGAGGGGCGCGAGACTCCGCAGGTCGATGAGTTCGGTGTTGATCCCCTCGCTCGCCGCCGCCTCCGCAGCCGCAAGGCATTTGTGGAGCATCCACCCATACGAGAACAGCGAGAGCGTGCTGCCCTCGCGGACAATCCGAGCGCGGCCGATCGCCGTGACGTACTCGCCGGCGGGCACCTCCGCCCGCTGGTACCGGTAGAGGTGTTTGTGCTCGAAGAACATCACCGGATTCGGGTCTCGGATGGCGGCGAGCAGCAGGCCCTTCGCGTCCTCGGGGAAGGCGGGCGCGACCACCTTGAGCCCCGGCGTGTGGGCGAACCAGGCCTCCATGCACCCCGAATGGAACGGCCCGCCCTTCACGTCGCCGCCGTACGGCATGCGGAGCACGAGTGGCAAGGCACAGCCCGTCCGCCAATGAAACTTGGCCGCCATATTGACGACCTGGGTGAACGCATCCGAGATAAAGTCGGCGAACTGGAGCTCCACGACCGGCCGCATGCCCATCACCGCCGCGCCGATCCCGGCTCCCACGTTTGCCGCCTCGGCGAGCGGCGCATCGATCACCCGCTCGGGCCCGAACTCTTCGAGGAAGCCTCTGGTGATTCCAAATGCCCCGCCGTAGGTGGCGATATCCTCGCCAATCACAAACACACGCGGGTCGCGGCGCATCGCCTCGAGCAGCCCGTCCCGGATCGCCTCCAGATAGGTCAGCTCCGGCATGGAACGCCCCGGCTCATGTGCCCTCGTCCTCGGCATAGACACCCTCGGTCACCGACTCCGCAGCCGGCTCGGGACTTGCCTCCGCCCAGGCCAGCCCTTCCTCGATCTCTGCGGCGATCCGCTCTTGCATCGCGCGGTCGGCGTCGGGCGTGAGGTGGCCCTCCGATTGCAGCCGGCGCTCGAACAGCGCGATTGGATCGCGCGCCGCCCACTCGTCGAGCAGGGCCTTGGGCACGTACGAATACTTGTCCGCCTCGCTGTGTCCCCGCATGCGCATCGTCCGGCACTCGATGAGGGTTGGTCCGTGGCCCTCCCGGGCGTGCCCGACGGCGTCTCGCGCGGCCCCGTAGACCGCGAGGACGTCGTTCCCGTCCACGGCCACCCCCGCGATCCCGTATCCGACCGCCTTGTCCACGAACGCCTGGCACGCGGTCTGGCGGTCCAGTGGGGTCGAGTAGGCGTACTGATTGTTCTCGAGCACGAGCACGACGGGCAGGCGAAACACGGCGGCGAAGTTGACGCCCTCGTGCCACGCCCCCGTGCTGGTCGCGCCGTCGCCGAAAAACGTAAGCACGACCTTGGCTTCGCCCCGCTGGCGGCACGCCAGCGCCATCCCCGCCGCGACGGGCACCGACGCCGCCATATGGCTAATAAATGGAAAGATCCCGAACCGGGGGTCCCCCATGTGGATGTTCCCGTCCCGGCCGCGGGTGAGGCCGCCTTCCCGATCGAGAAACTGGGCGAAGACGCGCCGCACGGAGATGCCGCGCATGATGTACGCGGCGAGATCCCGGTGCATCGGCGCGATGAGGTCTTGATCGGCGAGCGCGTAGGTCGCGCCGACGGCGATGGCTTCGTGCCCCCAACCGGTGAAGTAGGCTCCCGGGATCCGTCCCTGGTAGTAGAGCTTGACGGCGCGATCTTCCACGGCGCGCTGCAACCGCATGTAG
>Ga0207684_10006382_pt1 | contig 10749 bp, 8 predicted proteins | sample KBSK5501metaG_FD_184342 | JGI IMG/M metagenome (GOLD analysis project Ga0207684, IMG submission 184342) | Corn, switchgrass and miscanthus rhizosphere microbial communities from Kellogg Biological Station, Michigan, USA - KBS K5-50-1 metaG... | ecosystem: Host-associated > Plants > Roots >... | reverse complement strand
AGCGCTTTCTGCCATGACCTGTCACGACGCTCGCGAATCGCTCTCCGCCTTCCTGGACGAGGCGCTCGCTCCTGACGAGCGGCGACAGGTTGCCGCTCACCTCGAGGGCTGCCCGGACTGCCGGCGCGAGCTTGCGCGCCTGGAGCAGACGGTGGCCCTCCTTCGCCGCGTCGAGCCCACGCGCGCGCCGGTGGGCTTCGTGGATCGCGTCCTCGAAGCGGCCCGGCCCCGACCCTGGTACCGGCGCGCGGCCGCCGCGGTCTTCCTGCCGTTCTCGGTGAAGCTGCCCGCCGAGGCCACCGCGCTCGTGATGGTTGCCCTGCTCGCGGTGTACGTGTTCGAGCGCACGCCCGCCTTGCAGGAGTCGGCGCGGCCGGAGCCGATCCCCCGGGAGGCGGCGCGCGAAAAGGCCGGGGGGGCCGAGTCGCCGGCCGCGCTGGCGGACCGCGCCGCCCGCGAGGCCTACGCCAAGGCGCGCGCCGCCCAGAGCCAGGAGCCCGTCACGAGAAAGCAAGAACAGGACCGTGCCGATGCGGCGTCCGTCCGGGGCGCCGCCCAGCCCGCGCCGCCCGATGCGAAGCCGGAGGGGGCGCGTGAGCAGGCCTACTCGCGCTCCGAGTCCGCGCCGGCGGCGGTCCCGCCCCCGGTCGCCTCGGCGCCCGCGGCGCCGGCGCCCGGCGGAAAAGTCGAGGAGGAGAGACGCGCGGCGGAGAATCGCCAGTCCGCGCGCGAGCCCAGCGCGGATGCCACGCGCGGGGCGCCCGCGGCTCCCCGGCTGGCCGCCAAGCGGGCCGCGCCGAGCGACGTGGTGGCGGGCATCGCGGTGCGGGATCGCGACGCGGCGGAGCGCGATCTCGCCGAGTTGATCGCCCGCGTGGGCGGGCGGGAGACGGGGCGCCGGCGCGAGCAGGAGGCCACCGTCGTCGAGGCGGTCGTCCCGCAGGCGCGCTACGCCGAGTTCACGCAGAGCCTCGGACGGCTTGGGGCCTGGCGGGTGGAGGCCGAGCGCTCCGATCTGCCCGCCCAGGTCCACGTGATCATGCGCCTGCAGTAGCCGGAACTTTCTCCCGGGTCCCCGGTCTAACCGGATAGCCACACCGAATCCGGAACCCGGAGGACACCGATGACCACGCTTCGCACCCGCTCGATCGCCCTGGCCCTCGCCGGCTTGCTCGGCTTACCCCACGTGGCGGCCGCCGCCCCCGTCAGCATCACCGCGGCCGACCAGCGCGACGTCATGATCACGATCTACAACGGCAATCTGGGTCTCGTGAAGGAGACGCGCGAGGTGCGCCTCGACTCGGGGCTCGTGGAGGCGCGCTACGCCGACGTGGCCGCCCAGATCGACCCGACCTCGGTGCACCTGCGCTCGCTCACCGAGCCCGCCGCGCTCCGCATCCTGGAGCAGAACTACGAGTACGACCTGCTGTCGAGCGAGAAGCTCATGGAGAAGTACATCGGCCGCACGGTGCGGCTCTACCAGGGCAACGGCTCCTACCAGGAGGCGGTGCTGCTCTCGACGCGGGGGCCGGTCTACGACATCAACGGGCAGATCCACATGGGGCACTTGGGCCAGGTGGTGCTGCCCGCTCTGCCCGAGAACCTCGTTTCCAAGCCCACCCTGGCGTGGCTGCTGCGCAACACGCGGCCGGCCCCGCAGCGGGTGGAGGCCTCCTACCTCACCGGGGGCATCAGCTGGAAGTCGGACTACGTGATGCTGATCAACGCGAGCGACACCCGCACCGATCTCACCTCGTGGGTGACCATTACCAACCAGAGCGGCGGGACCTATCGCGACGCCGCGCTCAAGCTGGTCGCGGGTGACATCAACCGCGCGGTGAGCCGCGACGAGGCCCGCCGCGCGCTCGAGATGTCGGTCAAGGCGGCCTCGCCCGCCATGGCCGACCGCGACTTCAAGTCGGAGGGTTTCTTCGAGTACCACCTCTACACGCTCGACGGCCGGACGACCATCAAGGACAACCAGACCAAGCAGCTCACCCTGCTCTCGGCCGCGGACGTCCCGGTGGAGAAGCGGTACATCTACTACGGCGCCGCCAACTACTACCGCAGCCAGTACGGGGTGCCGTTCTCCAACCAGAAGGTGGGCGTCTACCTCGACCTCCGCAACAGCAAGGAGAACCGGCTGGGGGTCCCGCTGCCCAAGGGCAAGATCCGGGTGTACAAGGCCGACGCGTCGGGCAGCCAGCAGCTCATCGGCGAGGACTGGATCGACCACACCGCGAAGGACGAGCAGGTGCGGATCAAGATGGGCGAGGCCTTCGACGTGGTGGGCGATCGCGTCCAGAAGGACTGGAAGCGGATCGGCTCGAACCTCTACGAGGTCGAGTGGGAGATCACCCTCCGCAACCACAAGAAGGAGACGGTGACCGTCGAAGTGGTCGAGCCCATGCCGGGCGACTGGGAGATGCTGCGGGCCACCCACCCGCACGACAAGATCCAGGCCTCCACCGCCCGGTTCGCCGTCGCGGTGCCCAAGGAGGGCGCGACCACCCTCGCCTACCGGGTGCGCGTGCGCTTCTAGCCGGACCGGGTCGCCGCGCAGTTGACAGGCCCCGTGCCTCGGGGGACCCTGGGCACGGGGCCTATTCCATGCCTGCTCGTCCGCTTCTCGTCGCGCTGCTGCTGGTCGGGAGCGCCCTGCCCGTCGCCGGGGCCGACGACGCCCAGCTCGCCCGCGGGCTCCAGGCGATCCAGCGCATGACGGGCTGCTTCCTGGTGGACTACAGCTACGTCGAGGTGCAGGCGCTCAAGCCGGGCTACGTCCGCGACCCGCGGGTCTACGACGTCAACCGGGACAAGTCGGCGAAGGAATGGATCATCGCCGAGACGATCTCTCCCCGGCGGATCCGCCTCCAGCGCGTCCTGTTCCTCGCCGATCTCGCCGGCGCCCTGCGACCGGGCACCGAGGTGCGGCACCAGTCGGAGGACTGGGAATTCGACGCCCGGTTCCTCTACGACTTCGTCTCGCCGCTCCACTGGCAGCCGCGCGACCTGCGCCCGACGCCCGGCCTGTGGACCCGCCGCGTGACCAACCTCGACGACGGGCTGCGCTACCAGTGCGCGGCGCGGTGGAGCGAGGACACCGCCTACCCGGAGTGGGCGTGCGGAAGCAACTACGCGCCGATCCCGGGGCGGGAGACGCGCGACATGGGCCGCTCGGACTACCAGGCGCTCGACCGATCGACCCGCATCGTGGTGTACGGGGCGTCCCATGGCGGTAGCTGGCTCGAGCGCCAGGACAACGTGAAGACCATCCACGGCGACGGCGGTCGGGTCCCGCTGGTGCGCGAGCTGGGGAAGAACTGGTACGTGCGCCTGCCCGACTCGGAGTGCGCGGGGGGGCGGGCCTTCGCGGAGCGCCGCCGGGCGTTCTGGACCCTGCTGCGCGAGACGTGGGACGGGCTGCTGGACGGCTCCGGCCCCTTTGTCGAGCGCACGCCGCCCGGGCAGCCCCCGCGCTTCGTGAAGATGTTCGACCTCGAGGACTCTGTCCTCGAACGCGACCTGTCGGACGAGGCGACGCGGCAGGAGACCCGCCGACACATCGTCGACATCATCCAGGAATACCGCGGGCAGTAGTCCCGCGCGCGCCCTACCGAGCGGGCTCGATCAGCAGGAGGTAGAGATCGAGCAGGTTGGTGTTGGTGGGCCCGGTGACCACCAGGTCGCCGGTGGCCGCGAGCACCGGGTTCGAGTCGTTGGCGGTGAGGCGCTCCCGGGGATCGTGACCCCGCTCGCGGGCCCGCCGGGCGGTGCCGCCGTCCACCACCGCCCCCGCCGCATCGGTCGGCCCGTCGGTGCCGTCGGTGCCGGCCGCCAGCGCCACGATGCCGTCCCGGTCTTCGAGCGCGAGCGCCGCCGCGAGGCCGAACTCCTGGCACCGCCCTCCCGTCCCCTTGCCCTGCACCGTGACGGTGGTCTCGCCGCCCGCGATCACGCACGCGGGCGGGGCCACCGGGCCCTGCCCGTCGCGGATCCGGCGCGCGAGCGCGACCAGCCGGCCCGCCACCTCCCGCGCCTCGCCCTCGAGCGAGCGGGTCAGCACGTGTGGGGTGTAGCCGAGCTCGCGCGCGCGGCCCGCCGCCGCGTCGACGACCAGGGCGTTGTTGCCGATGATGGTATTGGTGACGTGGCGGAAGACCGGGTCGTTCGCCTTGGGGGTCTCCGGGATCTCGCCGCGGGTCCCGCGCTCGAGCCGGTCGGTGATCGAGGCGGGCGCGCGGGTCCAGAGGTCGAAGCGCTCGAGGATCGCCCGCGCGTCCGCGAAGGTGGAGGCGTCCGGCGCGGTGGGGCCGGAGGCGATCACGTCGAGCGGATCGCCGATGACGTCCGAGAGCAGCAGCGCGTGCACGCGGGCCGGCGCGGCGGCACGCGCGAGCTGACCTCCCTTGAGCAGCGAGCAGTGCTTTCGCACCGTGTTCAGCTGGTTGATGTCGGCGCCCGCGGCCAGCAGCAGGCGCGTCATCGCCTGCTTGTCGGCGAGCGTGATCGGAGGCACCGGCGCCGGGGTCAGGGCGGAGCCGCCGCCCGAGACCAGGACCAGGAGCAGGTCGTCCGCGCCGGCCGCCTCCGCCAGCGCGTGGATCTGACGGGCCGCCGCCTCCCCGCGCGCGTCGGGCACCGGGTGGCCGGCCTCCACGAGGCGGATGCGGCGGGTCGCGGTCCGGTAGCCGTCCTTCACCACGACCAGCCCCTCCGCGATCGCGTCGCCGAGCGCGGCCTCGGCCGCGGTCGCCATCGCCCCCGAGGCCTTCCCCGCGCCCACCACCCGCACGCGGCCGGACGGGGCGAGGCGCACGTCCGCGAGCGCGCGGCGGACCAGCGGAGCGACGTCGGCGGCCGCGAGCCCGGCGTCGAAGACCGAGCGCGCCGCCTCGCGGAGGGTCAACGGGCGAGCTTCTGCAGCCGGCGCCCCGCCTCGATCAGCATGTCGTCGGTCTTGGGGAAGCAGAAGCGGATCTTGGTCCGCCCGAGCTCGCGGTGGGCGTAGAAGGACGAGCCGGGCACGGTGGCGACTCCGATCTCCCGGATCAGGTGGAGGGCGAACTCGTGATCGTCCTTGCAGCCGAAGCGCTTCAGGAAGTGCTCCGCCTCGGTGAGGATGTAGTACGCGCCGCGGGGCTTGAAGGCGACGAAGCCCGCCTCCTCCACCTTGCCCAGCAGGAGATCGCGCCGGGCCTGGTAGCTCTCCCGCAGATACACGTAGTACGAGTCGGGCAGGCCGAGCGCGGTGACCGCGGCTTCCTGGAGCGGGTGCGGCGCCCCGACGGTGATGAAGTCGTGGGCGCGCCTTATGCCGAGCGACAGCTCGGGGCTCGCCACCGCGTAGCCGACCCGCCAGCCGGTCACCGAATAGGACTTGGAGATGCCGGAGATGGTCACGGTGCGGTCGGCCATGCCGGGCAGCGTGGCGATCGGGGTGTGGCCGAGGCCGTCGTAGACGATGTGCTCGTAGATCTCGTCCGTGATGGCCAGGAGATCGTGCTTGAGGCAGAGATCGGCGATCACCTGCAGCTCGGCCCGCGAGAAGACCTTCCCGGAGGGATTGTTCGGGCTGTTGAACACGACCGCGCGGGTCCGCGAGGTGACCGCGCGGGCCAGCCGGTCCGGGTCGAACGTGAAATCCGGCGGCTCGAGCGGCACGAAGACCGGCTCGGCCCCCGCGATGATGCACCCCGGCCCGTAGTTCTCGTAGAAGGGCTCGAAGATGATCACCTCGTCGCCCGGATTGAGCACTGCGAGCAGGGTGGCCAGCATGGTCTCGGTGGAGCCGCAGCAGACCGTGACGTGCCGGTCGGCCTCGATCTCCATGCCGTAGAACTTGCGATACTTCTCGGCGATCGCCTGCCGGAGGCGCGGGGTGCCCCAGGTGATCGCGTACTGGTGGAAGTCGCCGTCGATGGCCCGGTGGGCCGCCTCCACCAGCTCGCGCGGCGGCGGGAAGTTGGGCATGCCCTGGGCCAGATTGATGCCGTCGTACTGGTTGTTGACCCGGGTCATCTCCCGGATCACCGACTCGGTGAAGCCCTGGACCCGCTTCGAGATCATGGTCCGACGGAGGCGTGCCGGGGGCGGCTAGCGGCCGCCCGCGATGGCCGGGACGATGGAGACCTCGTCGCCCTGCTTGAGCGATGTGGTGGCGCCCTGCAGGAACCGGATGTCTTCCTGGTTGATGTAGATGTTGATGAAGCGGCGCAGCTGCCCGCCGTCCTCGAGCAGACGCTCCTTCAGGCCGGGGAACTGGCGCTCGAGCACCTCGATCAGGTCGGTGACGGTGGAAGCGTCGGCCTGGACCTCGGCCGCGCCCTTGGTGAGGGTGCGCAGCGGGGTCGGAATGCGGACGAGAACGGCCATGGGGATCTCCTCGACGCGGCGCCTACGCCACGGTTCTGGATGTGAGGTCGGCCAGCGCCCGGTCGAAGGCCTGGAGCGATGGCGGGATGGTGACGTCGCTGCCGAGCCGATCGTGCAACACGTCGGGTGTCTTGAGCCCGTTGCCGGTGACACACATGACGATGGGCTCGTCACGCGGGATGCGACCCGCCTCGATCAGCTTGCGGGTGGCGGTCACCGTCACCCCGCCCGCGGTTTCCGCGAAGATCCCTTCGGTGCGGGCGAGCAGCCGCATCCCGTCGATGATCTCCTCGTCGGTGGCGTGCTCGCCGTGGCCGCCCGAGTCCTTGACCGCCCGGTAGGCGTAGTAGCCGTCGGCCGGGTTGCCGATGGCGAGGGACTTGGCGATGGTCTGCGGCCGCACCGGCTCCAGCACGTCGGTGTCCTTCTTGATCATGGTGACGATGGGCCCGCAGCCGGCGGCCTGCGCCGCGTACATGCGGGTGCGGGCCTCGGCGATGAGCCCGAGGCGGGCCAGCTCCTGGAAGGCCTTGGTGATCTTGGTGAGCAGCGAGCCGCCCGCGCAGGGCACCACCACGTGGGCGGGCGCCCGCCAGCCGAGCTGCTCGGCGATCTCGTAGCCCATCGTCTTCGAGCCCTCGGCGTAGTAGGGCCGGAGGTTGATGTTGACGAAGGCCCAGTGGTACTTGTCGCCGATCTCGGCGCAGAGCCGGTTGACCTCGTCGTAGGTCCCCTGCACCTCGACCAGGGTCGGCGCGTAGACGAGCGTCCCGATCACCTTGCCCTGCTCCAGATCGGTGGGGATGAAGACGCAAGCCTTGAGACCCGCTTCCGCCGCGTGGGCGGCCACCGAGTTGGCGAGGTTGCCGGTCGAGGCGCACGCCACCGTATCGAAGCCGAACTCGCGCGCCTTCGCCACCGCGACCGCCACCACCCGGTCCTTGAAGGAGCAGGTCGGGTGGCAGACCGCGTCGTTCTTGACGTAGAGCTCGCGCACGCCCCATTCGCGGGCCAGGTTGCGCGCGCGGACCAGCGGCGTGAAGCCCACGTGGGGCCCGATCGGTGGCTCGCCGTCGGGCACGTCGAGCGGGAGGAGGTCGGCGTAGCGCCAGATCGACGGGGGCCCGGCCTCGATGCGCGCGCGGCTCACCCGCGCGCCGATCGCCTCGTAGTCGTAGTCGACCTCGAGGGGACCGAAGCAGAACTCGCAGACGTGAATCGGGGAGGCGGGGTAGCCGCGGCCACACTCCCGGCACTTCAAGCCCTTCACGGTGTCCATGGCCTCTCCATCGGTAGGGGATTTGAGCCCCGGAATTAGCTGCACGGTCCGGGTTGGCCTCGTCCGGACCACCGATCTAGCCACAACAATTTCGTTTACTTAACACTCCACGACGCGGATTGTCAACGCGATGCCGTATCATCGCGACCCGTGACCCGCGCCTGGCTGCCGCCCGCGCTGCTGGCCGCCTACGCCATCGCCTTCGGGTGGCGGGCGCTCGGCGGCGGCCTGCTCGTCTTCGACGACCATCCGGGCCAGCTCTACCGCCTGGTCCACGCGATCACGGTCGGCCTCGCGCCGTGGCGCTTCGATCCGGGGTGGTGGGCCGGCTACGCCGAGCTGCAGTACTACCCGCCGGGCTTCGCCTGGCTCGGCGCCGTGCTCCATCACGCGGCGGGCGGCGCGCTCTCCACCGCGACCGTGTACCAGGCGCTCCTGTGGCTCGCGTGGGTGCTTCCGGGCGCGGCCGCCTACGTGCTCCTCCGCCGGCTGTCGGGCGACCCGTGGCTCGCGCTGCCCGGCGCGCTCGTGGCGCTCACGCTCTCCGCGGGCTGCCGGAGCGGGGTGGAAGAAGGCCTGCGCTGGGGGCTCGTCGGCGCCCGGCTCGGCTGGGGCGCGCTCTCCCTGCTCGCCCTCGGCCTCCTGGGCTGGGCGGAGGGCGCGCCGCGGCCGCCGCTCGGAGCCGCCGGTCTCGTCGCCGCGGTGACGCTGCTCCATCCCGCCCATGCTCCCACCGCGGTGGCGATGGTCTTGCTCGCCGCGGCGCGCGGCACGCCGCGGCGCCGACGCCTGATCGAAGGGCTCGTCCTCGTGGCGCTCGGGCTGGGCCTGGCTGCGGTGTGGCTGCTGCCGCTGCTGGCGCATCTGGACATGGCGCTCCCGCTCGCCTGGCAGGACCGCTCGCTCCCCGTCCTCGGCTGGCGTGTCCTGTCGCAGCCGGTGCTCTCGGTGCTCGCGTTGCTCAGCCTGATCGCGTGGCGCTCGTCGGCGCCGGGCCGTGAGTCGCGCGGGCGATGGCTGCTCGCCATGGCTCCGCTGACCATCGCCCTGGTGCTGATCGATGCGCTCGTCGCGGAGCCTCTCGGAGCCGCGTGGCTGCCCGCGGACCGGCTGGTGGACGGGCTCCACTGGGCGCTCGTGCTCGGCGGCGCGCTCGGCGTGGCCGCGCTGGCTGCCCGCCTAACCCGGCCCCGCGTGGTGGTGCCGCTGGCGCTCGCCGCGTGCGTGCCTCTCGCCTGGGGCCCGTACGAGCCCGGCCTCTCGCTGTGGCCGTGGGCGGGGCAATGGCCGAAGGAGCCGGAGGTGACGCGCGGGCTGAGGCTCGACGCCCTCTGGCTCGCGCTCGAGGCCGCGCCGCCGGGCCGGATCCTGTTCGTGCGCTCGGGCGTGTCCCTCGACTGGCGACCCGAATGGTGGCGCCCGCACACGCACCTCACCGCCCTCACGCCGATCCGGACCGGGCGGGCGATCATCGGGGGCACGTTCACGCACCCGTCGCCGGTGGCGGGCCTGATCTACACCGGCTCCGCGGCCAACCGTCCCCTCACCCTCCTCGCCGAGCAGCGCGACGGCCGGACCCTCTTCGGCGTCCCGCTCGCGGCGCTCGATGCGGAGAGTTTCGACCGGCTCGCGGTCCGGCTCGGGATCTCGACGGTGGTGGCGGTGGACGAGGACGCGGGCGTTGCCCCATTTCTCGAGTCGAATCCGGCGCTTCGGCGATCTTCGCGCATCGGTTCCTTCAACATCTTCGTCTTTCGTGATTCGCGGGAGGCGCCGACCCCGATCGGCCCCCAGCGCTGGCGCGTATCGGTGCCGCCGGGCACGTCCGGGTGGGCCGGGCTCGCGATCGCCAATTCTCCACTCTGGGTGGCCCGGGCCGGCGGGGCGCGCATCCCCACGCGTCGGGACGCGCTGGGCCTGGTCGAGGTGATGGCGCCGACCGGGACCTCGGCGGTGGAGCTCGAGCACCGGCCGGGCGCGATCGAATGGGCGGGCGCGGCGGTGAGCCTGCTGAGCCTGGCTGCGCTCGGGTTGGGGTCGCTCCGTCGGGCCCGGGCGTGAGCCGCTCCTCCGGACGCCTCGGCGGGGTGCCGGCCGCCATCCTGCTGCTCTGCTGCGTGGCATGGGGGCTCAACCAGGTGGCCATCAAGATCAGCCTCGCCGGAGTCTCCCCGCTTTTCGGCGCCGGACTCCGCTCCCTGGTGGCCGCTCTTCTCCTCTGGCTCTGGTGCCGGCTCCGCGGCGAGCGGCTCTTCGTCCGCGACGGCACCGGCCGCTACGGCCTGCTGCTCGGCGGCATGTTCGCGGCCGAGTTCATCTTCATCTACGGTGGGCTCGCCTTCACCACCGCGTCGCGCAGCGTGATCTTCCTCTTCTCCGCGCCGTTCTTCGTGGCGCTCGGGGCACACCTCTTCATCCCGGGCGAGCGCCTGACCGCGTCGAAGGTGGCCGGATTGGTGGTCGCGTTCGTCGGGCTCTGCCTGGCCTTCGCCGACGGCCTCTACCTGCCCTCGCGGCGCGAGCTGATCGGCGACGTCCTCGAGCTGCTCGGCGGCCTGGTGTGGGGCGGTAGCACGGTCGTCATCAAGATGCGGAGCGACCTGTCGATCACCCCGCAGCGCACGCTCTTCTACCAGCTCACGATCTCGACCGTGCTGCTGCTCGGCGCCGCGCTGGCGCTCGGCGAGACCGGCCTCACCCACCCCACCCCGCCGGTGCTCGGCGCGCTGGCGTACCAGGCGGTGATCGTGGCCTTCTTCTCCTACCTGATCTGGGTCTGGCTGCTCCAGCGCTACCCGGCCTCGGGCCTGGCGTCGTTCTCGTTCTGGACGCCGCTCTTCGGGGTACTCGCGGGTTGGCTCCTGCTGGGCGAGCGCCTCACCGGTCATCTGGGGGCGGCCGCCGTGCTGGTCGCGGTGGGGATCTACCTGGTCAACCGGCGCGCCTGATCCGGCCCTCACTCCGCCCCGCCCTCACTCCGCTCCGACGATCTGGACGAAGCGCTCGCGCCCATCTCCGTCGACGATGCGCACGGTGAGGCCGCCGGTGTCGATGGCGATGTCCCCGAAGGTCGCGGTGCCGCCGAGACTCCACAG
>Ga0207684_10006381_pt1 | contig 10751 bp, 7 predicted proteins | sample KBSK5501metaG_FD_184342 | JGI IMG/M metagenome (GOLD analysis project Ga0207684, IMG submission 184342) | Corn, switchgrass and miscanthus rhizosphere microbial communities from Kellogg Biological Station, Michigan, USA - KBS K5-50-1 metaG... | ecosystem: Host-associated > Plants > Roots >... | reverse complement strand
AGTCGGCCGGCGTTCGCGTCGAGCTGACCGTGCACGAGGTCCTCTACCGCGCACGCGCGCAGATGGTCCCGGTCGGTCGCGTCGCGGTGCAGCTTCCGAGCACAGATGGCTTCGAGCTCAGCGTCAGCTGGACCGACCGCTTGCTCGCGAGGCCGCGCCAGCCATCGTTCGACGACAGCTGCTTCGTCGAGACCAACGACGTCTCGCTGGCGTCGCTGTGGCTCGACGGCGAAGCACGCGGCGCCCTGCTCGCCTCGCGCTACGTCTCCGGTACGCCCCAGCCGCTGCGCGTCACGGTCCCCCTGTTGCGCGACGGCACGTGGCAACACGAGCTGCGCAGCGACGAAGTCATGGCCTCGCGCACCGACGCAGAGTCGTCGCCCGAGCGAATCGCCGACATGCTCGCCGCGTCGCTCGCGCTTGCAACACGTCCGGTCCGCTGGGCCAGCCGGTTCGCGCCGATCGCCAAGGCGCTCGGTGGCGAAGCTGCGACCCGCGTCGAGCTCGGCGGCCGCCCGGTGCTACGCGTACGTCGCGGCGCGGTCGACGTCACCGTGCGGCTACTGCGGCGGCTCGGCCCCGCGGATCAAGGCCGACTGCGCACGGTCGTCGGCGCCCATCGGCTCGGTGCCGGCGGTGAGACGCTCACGCTGATCGCCGACAACCTGCCGCGCGCGGCGTGGCCACCCGCAAACGATGCCGGCGCCGCATCGCTGCGCATCGACGATCGCGCGCGCTCGTTGCTCGATGCCGCCCGGCCCGCAACGACCATCGTGCGCCGCCATGATGTCGAGATCACGTTCGACGGCGCGTTCGCGGATCTCGAACGGATTGGCGCCGCCGTCGAGCTCGCGGCGTACTGGGCCGGCGATCGCAACCACGCCGGTCCCTACCGCTAGCGGCACGCGGGTTCTCGGCGTACGCTGATCGCGTGGTTAGCTCCGGCCCTAAACACCATCGCTACACGTATGCGGATTACGTCGGCTTGGAGATGTATAGCGACGTCAAGCACGAGTTCTTCGACGGTGAGATTTACGCGATGGCCGGCGGTACCGAAGATCACTCGGCGCTGGCTGCAGAAGTGATCCGCGCACTCGGCAACGCGATAGCCAATCAGAATTGCCGCGCTCATACGTCCGACCTTCGCCTCTACGTCGAAGCCGTCGGGCTCGCGACGTTCCCCGACGGCGCGGTGATCTGCGGCCCTCTCGTTCAGCATCCGCAGAGCCCGGAGGCAACCGCGGTCAATCCGACGGTGCTGCTCGAGGTGACGAGCGACTCGTCCGAAGACTACGACACCGGCCAGAAGCTCGAGGCGTACAAGACGATCCCAACGCTTCGCGAATGCATCATCGTGTCGCATCGCGAGCGTCGAATCACCGTGCACAAGCGCGACGGCGAGCGATGGACGATGCGGAGCGCGATCGCGGGCGGAACCGTCCGCGTCGATGCGATCAGCGCGGATCTCGTGGTCGACGTGATCTATCGCAACAGCAGCGTTGGCTAGTCGCGATCGAGCGCGCCCGCCTCCGCAAGCAGGTCCACCAGGATCATCACGTGGCCGAGAGCTCGTGCACCTGCCGGCACAGCGTCCCGATCGAGACACCGCCCGAATAGCTCGCGGCGTTGGCGGTCTGCGTAGCATCGAGCTGATCGCGCAGGTCCTCGATGTCACGCCGCTGCCGCCAATCGCTGTCGAACAAGTACCTCCAGAACGAGTCGCTCATCCCCCGATCATGCCAGGTTACTCGTGGTGCTTGCGCGGATCGTTGGCGATCAAGACGTCGACGGTCTCGCATTGCTTGACGTTCACCTTCGCCATGCCCTTGCGCATCCGCTCGATGATCTCGTCGAGCGTCGCCGTCCGGATGTCGGCGAACAGCTCGACTTTGAAGTCGGTCTGCATGTGCTCGGCGATGTACGGGCCAACGTCCATGAAGGTCTTGCCGCCAGTCGTCTTCGCAGCGCCGCACATCATGTCGATGTCGGCGCGCAGCAACGCTGCATCCGCCGCCGGGTCGTGAGGCTTCGGCGCCCAGGAGTCCTGCGCGGAACCCGCGGCCGGCGTGGAACCCGCGGTCGACGCGGAACCGGCAGGCGGTGCGGTGCTGCCCCCCGCTGGCTCCGGCTGCTTCGTCGACGAAGAGCACGCTGCGAGCACGAACGCGAGCGCAAGCCGCACTACTTCTCGTCCCCCTCGTCGCCTTCGTCGTCAGCGCCTTCGTCCTCGTCGCCCTCGTCCTCTTCTTCTTCCATCGCTTCCGTCGGAACCGTGTCGGTGTCGTCGACCGCTTCGATCGGCGCGCCCTCGGCGATGCCGCTCTCTTCAGCCGGCTCGGCGAGACGTTCGATCGCCGCCACGTGCTCACCATCGTCGACGCGCATCACGCGCACGCCCTGGGTTGCACGGCCTTGCACCGGCACGTCTTTGGCGCGGATGCGGATCAGCTTGCCGCGGTCGGAGATCAGGATCAGGTGATCCTCGTCGCCGACGATGCGCACACCCGTCACGAGGCCGTTGCGTGTGCTCGTCTTGATCGTGATCACGCCCTTCACACCGCGGTTCTTGACCGGATAGTCACTGAGCTGCGTGCGCTTGCCGTAGCCGCGCTCGCAGACGGTGATCAGCGTCGCACTTGCCGAAGAGGAGATCGACCGCGGGAACGTGCACATGCCAACGCAGCGATCGCCTTCGCGTAGCGCGATGCCTTTGACGCCGGCTGCGTTGCGACCCATCGCGCGCACCTTGTCTTCGGTGAACCGGCAGGCGAAGCCCTTCGCACTGGCGAGCAGCACATCATCGGCCTTGGTGACGAGTGCGGCCCCCACGAGCCGATCGCCGTCTTCGATCGTGATCGCCTTGATGCCGGACTGACGCACGTTCTCGAACGCAGCCAGCTCCGTCTTCTTGACCGTGCCGCCTTGCGTCGCGAAGAACACGCTCGTGTCCTCGCCAAACTCTTTGAACGGCAGCATCGCGACGACCTGCTCGCCCTCCTGCAGCTCGATGACGTTGACGATCGCGCGGCCCTTCGCCGTGCGCGCGCCTTCCGGCAGCTCGAACACCTTCTTGTAATAGACCCGACCCTTGTCGGTGAACATCAGTAGGTGGTCATGCGTCGACGCCGCGAACATGTCGGCGACGAAGTCGTTGTCACCCGATGTTGCGCCGATGATGCCTTTACCGCCGCGGCCTTGCGCTTGGTACTCGCGCACCCGCGTGCGCTTGATGTAGCCGAGGTGTGTGCGCGTGACGACGCAGTCCTCTTCGTCGATCAGCTCCTCGGTGAGGATCTCGCCCTGTGCGTCGACGATCTGGGTGCGGCGCTCATCGCCGAACTCCTGTTTGAGCGTCTTGAGCTCGTCGATGATCACGCCCATCAGCTTCTTGTCGTCGGCGAGCAGGCTCTCGAGGTAGTCGGTGAGCTCCCAGAGCTCTTTGTATTCGGCTTCGAGCTTCTCGCGCTCGAGACCGGTGAGGCGGCCGAGGCGCATGTCGAGAATCGCTTGCGCTTGCCGCGCCGACAGATTGACGAACTGCTTCGCGTTCGCCGCGTCGACCTCTTCCTTCGGGCGCCCCGCGCGCTCGAGGAAGCCGCCGAGGCCGCCCATCTTCTCCGCCATCAGGCGTTCTTTGGCGATGTCGGTGTCTTTGCTCGACCGAATGATCTCGATCACGCGATCGATATTTGTGACCGCGAGGCCCAAGCCTTCGACGATCTCGCGGCGTGCGCGCGCCTCGCGCAGATCGAACAGCGTGCGCCGCGTGACGACGTCGCGCCGGTGCTCGGTGAACACCTGCAGCGCCTTGCGCAGCGTGAGTAGCACCGGGCGCCCGTCGACGATCGCGAGCATGTTCACGCTAAACGACGACTGCAGCGCCGTGTACTTGAACAAGTTCGCGAGCACGACCTGGTCGCTCGCGTCCTTCTTGAGCTCGAACACGACGCGAATGCCGGTGCGATCCGACTCGTCGCGAATGTCGGCGATGCCCTCGAGCTTCTTGTCGCGGACCATCTCCGCGGTCGACTCGATCCAGCGCGACTTCACCACCATGTACGGCAGCTCGGTGACGATGATCGCTTGGCGATCCTTGCGCACCTCCTCGACATGAGCGACGCCGCGCACGACGACCGCGCCGCGCCCGGTCTTGTACGCAGACAGCGCGCCGATGCGGCCTTGAATCACGCCAGCGGTCGGAAAGTCGGGACCGGGCACGAGCTTGACGAGCTCGTCGTCGGGAATCGATGGATCGGCGATCAGCGCGAGCACCGCGTCGACGATCTCGCCGAGGTTATGCGGCGGGATGTTCGTCGCCATTCCGACGGCGATACCGGTGGCGCCGTTGATCAGGAGGTTCGGCACCTTCGCCGGCAGGACAGTGGGCTCGAGCTCCTTGTCGTCGTAGTTCGGCTGCCAGTCGACCGTCTCTTTGTCGATGTCGGCGAGAAGCTCTCCCGAGAGCTTCGTCATCCGACACTCGGTGTAACGCATCGCTGCGGCCGGATCGTTGTCGATCGAGCCGAAGTTGCCCTGCCCGTCGACGAGCGGGTAGCGCATCGAGAAGTCTTGCGCCATGCGGACGAGCGCGTCATAGACGGCGCTGTCGCCGTGCGGGTGGTACTTACCGATGACGTCGCCGACGATACGTGCGCACTTGAGGTAGGGGCGGTTGAACGTATTGTTGAGGCCGCGTTGTGCGAACAGGATCCGGCGATGCACGGGCTTGAGACCGTCGCGCGCATCGGGCAATGCGCGCGCGACGATCACGCTCATGGCGTAGTCCATGAACGAGTTGCGCATCTCCGTCTCGATCGAGATCGGAGTGATGTTTGGCGTGCTGGTTACGTCTGCCATCTGGAGTGATTCGTATAGCCCGCCCAGCGTCATTCCTCAATGTCTTCGGGCACCTGATAACGCAATTATTCCAGTTACTTCTTGCCGCTCTTGATGCATTCTCCGCGCGTGCGTTTTCGGCTGATCGTTTGCGCGCTCGCGACGGGTTGTTCGCACCCAAATGCAGGGTCTCCCGACGCAGCCGTCGCAGCATGCGATCGCGCCGGCGCGACCATCGCGGCCGATGGCGTCAGCGTTTCGGCCTATGCGAGCGGCGTGGTGCACGTGCACTACGGCGAGCTGACACCTCCTTCGTGGGCCGTGATCGCGGCGCCGAGCGAGGATACGAGCGCACGCGTGGGCAACCGCGCGCTGTGCACCGACGCGATGACGGTCGTGATCGACGGCGGCCGCGTGCGCGCGACGCTCGCCGACGGCACGATCGTGATCGACGACATCCAGCCGTTCGCGGCGGGCACGCTCGTGCGCGCTGCGCAGGCGGATCACGTCTACGGCCTCGGCGAGCGCACCGGTGGGCTCGATCGGCGCGGTCGCACGTGGACATTCTGGAACACAGACGCGTACGACCCGCAATTCGGCGGCTGGAAGCCGATGCAGGATCCGCTCTACCAGTCGATTCCCCTCGAGGTCCATCACGGTCTCGCGGCTTCGGCGGCATTCGGCGTGTTCACCGATGTCACGCGCCGCATGGTGATCGACCTCGGTGAATCCGCCGGCCGCGATCGGATCGAAGCGCCGGGCGCCGCGGGCATCGATCAATATCTGCTCGCCGGCCCGCGCATCGCCGACGTCGTCGATCGGTACACGCAGCTCACCGGCCGCCCCGCGATGCCACCGCGCTGGGCGCTCGGCTTTCACCAGAGCCGGTGGGGCTACGCGAACTCCGCCGAGGTCGAGGCGATCGCGGCGCGATTTCGCGAGCTCAGCATTCCCGTCGACGCGCTGTGGCTCGACATCCAACACATGCGCGGGTTCCGCTCGTTCACGTTCGATCCGAACGCGTTTCCCGATCCGGCCGGCATGATCGGTCGGTTGCGCGCGAAGGGTTTCCGCGTCGTCGCGATCGAAGATCCGGGCATCAAGATCGATCCGAGCTGGGACGTCTACACGAGCGGCGCACCGCACTTCCTGCGCACCGGTGATGGTGCGAGCTATCAAGGCACGGCATGGCCGGGCGCCGCAGCGTTCCCCGATTTCTCCTCGGCCGCTGCGCGCGCCTGGTGGGGCGGGCTCGTCGGGCGCGTCCTCGATCAAGGTGTCAGCGGCATCTGGCTCGACGTCAACGAACCGACCACGTTCCCCGAAGGCGGCGGCGGCAACACGGTTCCCGACGAGCTGGTCGCCGACGGCGACGGCGCGCCAACGACGATGGCTGCGCTGCACAACGCGTATCCACTGTTCCAAGCGCGTGCAACGTACGAGGCGATCGCGGCACGCGGCGAGACTCCGTTCGTGCTGTCGCGCGCCGGTTACGCCGGTATCCAGCGCTACGCCGCAACGTGGACCGGCGACACGCCGTCGACATGGGAAGGGCTGCAACAAACACTGCCCATGCTGCTCGGCCTTGGGCTCTCCGGCATGCCGATCGTCGGTAGCGACATCGGCGGCTACTCCGGTCACGCGACGCCCGAGCTCTACGCTCGTTGGCTCGCGCTCGGCTCGATCTCGCCGTTCGCACGCGCGCACGTCACGAGCGGAGTCCCCGGTCAAGAGCCGTGGCAGTTCGGCGCCGAGGTGACGCGTGCCGCGCGCACGTGGCTCGACGAGCGCTACCGCCTGCTGCCATACCTGATGTCACTCGCCGACGAGGCGGCACGCAGCGGTGCACCGCTGTTGCGTCCGCTCGTGTGGGAATTCGAGAGTGACGCGATGGTCGCGACGCTCGCAGATCAGGCGATGCTCGGCCCGTGGCTCCTCGTCGCACCGGCGGTCATGCAAGGCGCGAGCACGCGGTCGGTCTACCTGCCCGCGGGCCGCTGGTACGACTACGCGAGCGACGCGATCGTCGACGGCCCGACAACGATCGAAGTTCCGCTGCGCGTCGCCGCGCTGCCTCGGTTCGTACGCGAAGGTTCGATCGTGCCGAGTGAAGTTGGCAACGCGCTCGCGCTCGATCTGTATCCCGGCACCACGCCATCGCGCTTCGTCGTGCTTCACGACAACGTCCGCACCGCGATCGAGCTCGCACCGACGAACGACGGCGCGCACGTCGCGATCACGCCTCCGCGCGCGGTCTTGCTCCGCGTGCATCGCGTCGACGGTGCGGTCGCCGGCGTGGTTGCCGATGGCACGGTGGTCGCGTACGAGCACGACACTAACGCGCGCACGCTCTCGCTCACTACGAACGCTGCGAGTATCGACCTGCGCTACGACCGCACGATCACCGACGCATCGCCGCCGGTCACCGTCACGTTCGAGGTCCACGTGCCCGCCGGCACCTCGACGGCCACGCCGATCCACCTCGCGTCGTCGCTGACGAATTGGACGCACGTCCCGCTGACGTGGGTCGCGCCCGGTGTCGCGCGCGGCTCGATCACGGCACCGCGCGGGGAATGGATCGACTACAAGCTGACGCGCGGCACGTGGGAGACCGTCGAGAAGCTCGGCGATTGCAGCGAAGCGCCGAATCGTACTCGCATCGCCGCGGGCGCGATCCTCGTCGACACCGTCGAGCGTTGGCGCGACGACTGCGGGCTGTAGCGCTACGGAGGCGCTGGCTATTGGCAGTTGTAAACGGGCAACGGCGCCGGCCCGATCGCTGTATAGAACGGCGGAGTCACGCAGCCGTTACTGCTCGCCCTCGGTTGAATGCCGACCACGACGGTGGGTCGCGGCTTTCCGGCGACCTGCGGCGCGAACGAGACCAGCACGTGATGCATGGCCGAGTCCGCGAACGTGACGGCCGGCGACTGCGCTACCGTCAGCATGCAGCTCGTCGGATCGCTGGGGTCTTCGTTGATCGTGTACGTGTAGCCCGTGTCCATCCCCGTGTCCTTCGCCTCGATGACCGGCATCGAGCACGTCACGCCCGGATGAAAGCTGTAGTCGGTCGCGCACGCTTGTTGAAAATCGCTGCGATCGACGAAGATCTCCATGTGGCTCGTCGTGTTGGCCGCACCGCAGGCGAGCTTGTCCTTCAGCGTTACTTTCGACTGACATAGCGATGTGCACGTCGTCGGCGGCAAGCACATACTCGGCGCACACCCCCCGGCCGCCGAACAGCCGAGCGCGCACACCGTCCCGCTGTTGCAGAACAGCGAGCTCGCAGCGCACGCGGGTGACTCCGCGCTGCACAGATCGTCGCAGTCCGCGTCGCGCACCATCGTGTCGCAATCGCGATCATCTCGATGCACCACGGCGACGAGCGGGTCGCGGTCGCGCGGATGCCTCCATTCCACGCACCCCGGGGTCTCGCCCCAGCGCTCCATCGCCTGCGGATCCCATGGCACGAGCTTCAAGTGATACTCGAACACCTGATCGGGCGGCACCGCGAAATCGAAGTACTCGGCGATACCGACGGGCTTGCCGCCCGACAACGCGACTGCCGCCACGTACGCGCCGAGTTGATCGTTCGTGGCGCGCGCGGGCACGTAGTACGTCGTCGACTTGGTCGGCTTGACGAGCGCGACGTCCGCGCTGTCGAAGCTGCGCTCGAAGAGCAGCCCTTGTTGTGCACCGAACATCGGGCTCGCAAACGAGGTCGCATTGCCCGGCCCCGACGAATCCATCGTCGTTCCGAAATACAGCTCGACCTGATCGAGCTCGACGTCGCCTTCGATCACGAAGTACGCACCGTAGTGCGACTCGCATGCCGCTAACATGAGGAGCAACACGAGTCCCCGACGCACGCCTCATTGTATCGTGACCGCCGTCGCAGCGACGAGGAGTCTGGTGTAGTACAACGCGGTTGGTGCGTGGTCTTGGCCTCCTGCTGGTGCTAGCCGGCTGTAATCAGCTGTTCGGCCTCGAGCCGAGCGAGCTGATCGATAGCAACGTCATCGACCCAAACCACCCCGACGCATTCCGGCCGGTGCTCCCACCCGATGGCTCGACGCAGTGCAACGGCGCACCCGCGTTCGAGACATGGAGCTACGGCGCGCGCACGATTCCATTCTCGATGCAGGTCGGCACGTTCGGCCTTTATGCCTCGTCCGGTGCAACACACATGATCGTGACGCCGGTCGACGGCAGCGGCATCTGGGACGTCGACCTCGCCGGCAGCGCGACGCAGATTTCAAACCTGGTGCCGCCTCCTGCAAAGAACATCCTGTCGGTCGCCGTGAGCCCCGACGGCGCTGCGATCTGGTTCAAGATCGAGCAAGCGACCTACGTCGCGCTGCGCGCCACCGGCTATGAGCGCCAGCTCACCGAGCTAGGCGTGCCGAACGCGAACGAAGTGATTCCCGGGGCGCCGGGCTTCTACGACGGCACGCTGCGCATGGTCGTGCGGCTGCGCGAAGGCACCACGAACGGCTACGTCGAGCTGTCGTCGACGGACGGCCTGACCTGGACGCGTGGCGATGCGTTACCGTTCGGCGGCGCGGGCTTCTATGCCGCCGCGATGAGTGCAGACGGTTGCATCCTGACGTATGCGCATCAGGACAGCGGCTCGTCGTTCGGCCTCTACTATGCGTATCGCTCCACCGACGGAACGTGGGGCGCATCGACGTTCAAGCTCGACGCCGCGACCACAGCGGGCGGCTCGTTTCCGATCAACCCAGCGCTCGCGCCAAACCTCGCGAGCCTCTGGTTTCAGGCCGCGGGTCAAGGCCTGTTCGAGGGTCATCTCTAGCCTCGCGCGAAGAATTCCGCGCTACCTTCGCCGGCCATGGGTATCCAGCGCAGTCAGGCGATCTTCGAGCGCGCGAAGCAGCTCATCCCCGGTGGCGTGAACTCGCCGGTGCGAGCGTGTCGCTCGGTCGGCGTCGATCCGGTGTTCGTCGCGCAAGGCGACGGCGCCTACATCACCGACGTCGATGGCAATCGCTACATCGATCTGATCGGCAGCTGGGGCCCGCTGATCTTGGGCCACTCGCAGCGCGAGATCCTCGACGCGATCGCCGAGGCGATGAGCCAAGGCACGACGTTCGGCGCGCCCACCGAGATCGAAGTCCGGTTCGCCGAGCGCATTCGTGATGCCTATCCGTCGATGGAGATGGTGCGCGCGGTGTCGTCGGGTACCGAAGCGACGATGACGGCGCTGCGCCTCGCGCGCGGATTTACCGGGCGCAACAAGCTCATCAAGATGGACGGCGGCTATCACGGCCACGCCGATTGCTTGCTCGTGTCGGCGGGCTCGGGTGTCGCAACCCTCGGCATTCCGGGTTCGGCGGGCGTGCCCGAAGGTGCGGCGCGCGACACGCTCGTCGTGCCGTACAACGATCTCGGCGCGCTCGCGCAGATGTTCGCAGCACACGGCGCCGATATCGCCGCGGTGATCATCGAGCCGGTCGCCGGCAACATGGGCTTGGTGCTGCCGCAGCCCGGCTACTTGCAGGGCCTGCGCGACATCACCGCCAAGCACGGCGCGCTGCTCATCTTCGACGAAGTGATCACGGGCTTTCGCGTCGGCTATCGCGGCGCGCAGGGCCTCTACGGGATCACGCCCGACCTCACATGCCTGGGCAAGATCGTCGGCGGCGGCTTGCCGGCCGCTGCGTTTGGCGGCCGCGCCGACATCATGCAGAGGCTCGCACCGCTCGGGCCGGTCTATCAGGCCGGTACCTTGAGTGGAAACCCGCTCGCGATGGCCGCCGGTCTGAAGGCGCTCCATATCTTGGGGCGCCCCGGTAACTACGATCGACTCGAGCACCTCGGCAAACGGCTTGGTGATGGCCTGCTCCAGGCGGCCAAGGACAAGGGCGTGCCCGCCTGCGTGAACCGGATCGGCTCGA
>Ga0207684_10006380_pt1 | contig 10752 bp, 9 predicted proteins | sample KBSK5501metaG_FD_184342 | JGI IMG/M metagenome (GOLD analysis project Ga0207684, IMG submission 184342) | Corn, switchgrass and miscanthus rhizosphere microbial communities from Kellogg Biological Station, Michigan, USA - KBS K5-50-1 metaG... | ecosystem: Host-associated > Plants > Roots >... | reverse complement strand
GTAGATGACGTAGGGGAACGGGTCGCCGCCGCCGGGGCCGGCGGTGATGGCCACGCCGAGGATCGTGTCCCCGGCGAAGGCCGAGTTGGCCTCGGCGTTGTATTCGGCCCGGGATATCCAGGCGGTCTCCCATCGGGGGTCGAGCCGGGAGCACCAGTTGGTGACCACCCCGTCCTGGCTGGCGCAACTGCCGCCGGAGAAGTTGTAAGCGGTCACGCCCACGTCATTGAAGAAGTACGTGCCGCTGTTCTCGGGCCAGTTGTAGATCCGCTCCGCGGTGCCGCTCCCGCTGGAGGCGGTGTACCAGTTGGACACCCAGTAGAACGTGTCGAGCGAGCTTGCCCCGTAGGTCAGCCCGAAGGTGAAGTTGTCGTTCCTGGTCAGGTAGTTGAAGCCGAACCCGGAACACGACGCCAGCGAATCGATGGGGAAGCGGGCCAGCCCGGTGTCCACCCAGGATCCGGACGAGTTGTAGTGGTTCCAGGTCACGTAGACGTTGCTGTTCGAGTACGCGATCTTCGGGTAGTCGAGCAGGTCACCGGCGGTCCCGCCGAAGCTCGACGCGTTGAAGTGGTACACGCACCACGCCGTCGGCGTCTTGGACGCGGCCGTCGCGATCGTGAATCCTTCGGTGGCGCCGGAGCCCAGGGTGAGCCCCTCGTACACGAACCGGTCCCGGCCCGGGATGTAGGTGACGGTCTGGTCGCAGCAGAAGCCGCTCGACAGGGTGTACGGGTTCTGGTAGCTCCACGTCGACGTGGCGGCGCCGCCGCTCAGGGTGTAAGCGATGTCCCAGTTGCTGGTTTGCAGGATGACCTTGCCCGCGTTCGCCGTGTCCGGCTCATTGACCGCGGACTGCGCGCAACTGCCCGAGCAGGACGCCGGGATCGTGTTGTCCTTGAACACGGTGAACGTGGTCGGTGTGTTGCTCGTGGTCGGGCTGGTCTGCGGGCCGCGCAGCCGCGCGACATTCGACGCGGTGGCATGCGGTCCGACGGGCGGCTTGCGCAGCCCCGCCAGCATCTTCATCCCGCGGGCACGGGCCGCCTTCTCCGCTGCGGTCGGCACGAACGGCTTGTTGCTCGTCGCCGCGTGCACCAGACGGCCGTCCGCGACGCGCCCTGTCTTCGCGGCGGCGCTGTGCGTCCCCGCCGGAGCGGTGCTGAATGCGTCACCGGTCGCGGCCCCGAGGAGCCCAGAAACCAGCACCGATGCTGTCGCCGCCGCGGCAAGCACGTACCATCGCCGAACGGCCCAACTGCGTAGCACACCCATGTGCAAACTCCCCTTCTGGCGGTCTCAGCGACACGCCGGTCCCTTATTCCGTGGCCCGCGACTCACCTCCGCGGGAGTCGTGTGAACGGGCCAGGTCCTAACCCACTCCGGAGAACTTGTCTGGTGATCTTGAAGACGCGGCTAGCGCGTCAGGGCAGGACAGGGTCGCCAGAAGAGCACGCCCCGACGTGCCAAGAGGGATGGTGCGGATTTTCTGGGTGCTGAGCCCACAGCGCCTGGCAGGCTGAACGCAGCAGAACAACTGGCATTGCGGGCCCCCCCCGAGATGGAGTCCTCACTGAGGCTGAGGCGCAAAAGCGCAAAAACCCCCACTTCTACGCCGAACCTTGTCACATGACCATGATCTGGTCAATATACGATTTTAGTTATGGAAAAGTCGCACATTGTTGCTGGGTGCTGCCGGGCGGCCGGGATTGCTGCAAGCTGCAATGCGCACGTTGACGGCGAGCAAGGCCGCAGCCCTGAGCGCGGCCGCAAGGATCGGTAGGAGGCTCAGCCAGTGCGGCCCGGCCAGGCTGCAGGACTGCGAACGAGTCCTAAGGGCCGCAGACGAACAAACCGTCGGCGCGATCCCCCAACGGCCCAGGCCGTCGTACTGACATGCCGCCAGAACCTGCGGTTTGTTCCGAGGCGACTCCTAACAGTCCCCACCGGGGGGACACCAGATCGCGGCGCCCATCGTTCAGTTCCTGGCCATGCTGGACAACCGGTCGGCCTCCGGCTGACCGCACGACACAATGTTCGCAATTTTTTTCCAGAAATCGTGATAGTGTTTCGGGCATGGGCAGCAGGAGCTTCGTGAGTGACCACGGCCGTGTCCTGTTGTTTCTCGCGGACGACCGGGGGATGCGCCTGCATGACATCGCGACCCGCCTGCGCATCACCGAGCGAAGCGCCCACAGCATCGTGACCGACCTGACAGCGGCCGGCTACATCAGCAAGCACAATGATGACCGCCGCGACCGCTACCAGATCGTGGCGCACCAGCCGCTTCCAGAGCCCATTACCCGCGAGAAGACCTTCCGGGAAGTTCTTGCCCTGCTCCCGCGCACAGCCGCTGGCGAGCCGCCAGCGGAAAGGGGATACCGCTGAGCCCGCCGCTTCGCGGCGTGCATGCGTTCCGGACACGCCAGCCATCAGGCAACCTGTTCCGCCTCAACCTGATCGGTGAGCCCCCCATGTGGGGGTGATTCCTTAAAGCGGCTCGGCGGCCCAGTGCCAGCCCTGCTTATCCCATTCCGGGCGGACCACAGCCGCCTGGGCCGCGTCAGACAGCTGGGCCACGACCCGGACCAGCTGGCGGTGAAAGTCATCGGGGGTGTGTTTGCCTTCATGCGAGGCGACCGTCACCAGCGTCACGGCTGATCCCTCGGCGCCGCTCAGGCGGATCGTGACGGTGCCGTTGTAGTCACGGCCGACTGCTGCAATAGCCTCGGCACGGACGAGGTCGCTGCCATCATCTTTCGCGACCCACACCTCAGGCGCGGTCATGCGCCCCACCTCCCAGCTCGCTGGTCAAGAGCACCTCCACAGTGGCATACCTGCGTTGTGGCGGGCCGGCCGTGAGCTGGGCGGGATCCACCAAGCGAGGGGCGGCGCGCAGCCGGGCGGGCAACCTCATCCTCCTGCGACGAGCGGCGCGCGGCGAGCGGTCGGCCGCGAGGGAAGTCGATGGCCATCCCCGGCAGGGCGGCGCTGCGGTGAGGCGAACATGCGACAGCCCCGCGCGTTCCCGCGCGGGGCCTGCCGCCTGATCCGGTCAGATCGCGTGGACTTGCTCCGCCTGCAGGCCCTTTGGGCCCCGGCGGGTGGTGTACTCCACCTTCTGGTTCTCTTCCAGGGAGCGGTATCCGCCCATGTCGATCGCCGAGTGGTGGACGAAGACGTCGGCGGTGCCGTCATCGGGGGCGATGAAACCGAAGCCCTTATCGGGGTTGAACCACTTCACAGTTCCCTGTGCCATCTGCTTGTCTCCTTCTAAGACGAGCCCGGATCCGTGCCCTTCGCACGAATCAGCTGCTGGTTGCCCGCCACTGGAGGAGGAATTCCACAGCCAGAGGACTAGACGCCCACTGTCGAAATGCGGGCGTCTTCACGGTCGCAAACGTCGACAACAACTGTTTGGCTTAACGCCATCTTGTGGCCTGTGTATTCCTGCCGCCTGGTGTCCTTCCTGGCATTCGAGCCAGGGGAGCGCCGCGGGCCGCGTCTCTACCGCCTGCGGCGCCCCCGGTAGCTGGCGGACACGGCCACCGCGCCGCGGCCGGTAGCTGGGCTGGCAGGCAGCGTCGCCGCGCAGGCGGCCCGCGGCGCGGCCCGAGCCGCGGGCGGCCCGGCGATGGAGCGCAGCAGCGCGGAGCCTGGACTGACAGTCGCGGCCAGCGGGCTCACGCCCGCGCGGCGCATCAGCCCGTGCACGTCGGCGGCCTGGGCCGGGCTCTGCAGGGTAATGACCACACCTTCGGCGCCGGCCCGGGCGGTCCGGCCGGACCGGTGCAGGTAAGCCTTGTGCTCGGCGGGTGGGTCCGCGTGGATAACCAGGCCGATGCTGTCCACGTGGATTCCCCGGGCAGCGATGTCGGTGGCCACCAGGACCCGGGCCACGCCGGAGGCAAACGAAGCCAGGTTCCGCTCCCGGGCACCCTGGCCGAGGTTGCCGTGCAACTCCGCCACTGATACGCCTGTGCCGGCCAGCTGGCGGGTGAGCTTCTGCGCGCCGTGCTTGGTCCGTGTGAAAACCAGCGACCGGTGGCTGCCGCTCGCCAGCGCGGCGACCACGCCCACTCGGTCCCCCGGCGCGACGGTGAGCAGGTGATGGACCATGGCGCCGGGAGCGGCGGTGGCCGGGTCCACTGCGTGTACCGCCGGGTCGCTGAGGAACCGGCGGACCAGCACATCCACCGCGTTGTCAAGGGTGGCGGAGAAGAGCATCCGCTGGCTCTCCGGCGGGGTGGCCTCCATCAGCCGCCGCACCACCGGCAGGAAGCCAAGGTCGGCCATGTGGTCCGCCTCGTCCAGCACGCTGATCTCCACATCGCCCAAGTGGCAGTGCCCCTGCTCGATGAGGTCGGCCAGCCGCCCGGGACAGGCCACGACGATGTCCACACGGTTGCGCAGGGCCGTTACCTGTGCATTCTGCCCGGTACCGCCGAAGATGGTGGCCACCGTCAGGTCCATCGCCTGGGCCAGCGGCGTGAGCACGGCCTGGACCTGGCTGGCCAGTTCCCTGGTGGGCACCAGGACCAGGCCACGCGGGCGGCCCGCGGTGGTGAATCCGTCGGCCAGCCCCGCGACCAGCGGGATCGAGAACCCGAGCGTCTTACCGGAACCGGTCCGGCCGCGGCCCAGGATGTCCCGCCCGGCCAGTGCATCCGGCAAGGTGGCCGCCTGGATCGGGAACGGCACGGTGAGGCCGGCTTCGGCCAGTGCGTCGACCAGCGGCCCGGGAACGCCCAGTTCGGCGAAGCTCGCGTGCAGTGTGGCCACCCCGGCCATGGTGGGCGGGGGACCGGCTTCCCGCGTCCGGCCGTCCGGCGCCCGCGCGGACTGCGCAAGGCGGGAGGGCGCGTCGGCCAAGGCTGAGGACCTGGGCTTCGTGCGGCCGCGGCGACGCCGGCGGGCATGCGCAGTTTCGGTGGACGTAATGGTCACAAGGAATCTCTTTCGGATCTGGGTGGCCGCATTTTGGAGGCCACCACGTCAGATCCGTGGAAACCAGCTCGCTCACCGAGCGAGGTACGACCGGCGCGCCATGATGACGCCGCCTCACGATATGCCGTGTACCGATAGCGTACCGCACGCCGTGCCGAGGGCACGCAGATCCGGCCCGCCGCCCGGCGAGGCCCGCGGTTGAGGAGTGGACGAGCCGCGGGCTCCTTCGGGCCGGCCGCCCATCCCGGGCACCGACCTCCCACATGAGAACGCGACGATCTTCGAACGCACTGTGACCTGCATCAAGCCCAGCGGCGTTGCCCCGGCGACGCCGACCCCGCCTTCTGGGACGGCCTGGACGGGCCGCTGGACAGGCCCGGAGAACTCGCCAGGGACCGAGGCAACAGCTGGTCCCCGTTCGCAGGGCATGCGGACACGGCCGCGCTCGCCGTCACTTTCAAAGATCAGGCCCCGCGCCCCGGGCCTCCCGGCAGATGATGATCCAAACCGGGCGCCGCAGTGGACATGGGAGAAGGTGCAGCTCCAGTCCGTCATCGCGGTACGTCGTCGCCGGTGAGGAGGGCCAGAACCTCGCCCAAGGTGCGCTCCTGGCTCGAGGGCTCTGGCAGCGGGAGATGCGCTTGGATCTGGTAGCGGTTGCGGCGGCCGTCCTTTTGCTTGACGATGTAGCCGGCCTGGGCCAGGTCGGTGACGATGCCGTAGGCGGTGCGCTCGGTGATGTCCAGCCTGGCCGCGATGTCGCGCAGGCGGACGCCCGCGTCGTTTGCGATGCACAGCAGGGCCCGGCCGTGGTTGGTCAGGAAGGTCCAGGTTGGGGCAGCCAACGATCCCATCCAATTCTGGAAGTTATTTGCTAGTTTTATACAACTAGTGTAGCGTCGCTGGCAAGGCACCGACCTCAGCCGCCGACGGCGGCCAGCTACCCGGGGTTACCGAAGTTGTTCATGTCCAAGGCCTGGTCAGCATGATCGGCCCTGCACATGGCCACGATGCCGCCGCGCACCGGCTGAGGCCACCGGTGTCCCGCGCAGGCCGCCGGGCCGGACCGCCCGGGGAATTTCGAGTCCCTGCCAAAATCGGAACGGCTGAGTGCTGTAGCGGGCATGAGGCTGACTACGCACAGATCGGCCCAAATCGGGGTGGCCGGGCGCTGTCGGGCTTCGGCACCTGATGCGGGCCGGCGGCCGCGATCTGGCGGGCTGGGGCACTTCGTGGCCGCCGTTCGGCACCGCACTGCGCACGCTCCTGTGCGGGCCTGCGAGGATGGCAGGCATGGATGCCACGCAATTGGAGAAGGTCCGCTCGGGTCGCGGGTTTTTCGCGGCGCTCGACCAGAGCGGCGGCAGCACCCCGAAGGCGCTGGCCGAGTACGGCATCGACGAGAGCCGGTACGCCTCCGAGCAGGAGATGTTCGACCTGGTCCACGCGATGCGGACGCGGGTGATCACCGACCCGGCGTTCGATGGCTCGCGCATCCTGGCGGCGATCTTGTTCGAGCAGACCATGGAGCGGGACATGCAGGGCGCCCCGACGGCGCGGTACCTGTGGGCGCAGAAGCGGGTCGTCCCGTTCCTGAAGGTGGACAAGGGGCTCGCCGCCGAGCAGAACGGCGTGCAGCTGATGAAGCCGATCGACACGCTGGCGGAGTTGCTCGAGCGGGCGAACCGGCACCAGATCTTCGGCACGAAGATGCGGTCGGTGATCCACGATGCCGACCAGGACGGGGTGGCCGCGATCGCCGCTCAGCAGTTCGGGTACGCCGCGCAGATCTCGGCCGCCGGGCTCGTCCCGATCCTGGAGCCCGAGGTCAGCATCGACAGCCCGCGCAAGGATGAAGCGGAGATGCTGCTGCGGGATGCGTTGCAGGCGCACATCGAGGCGCTGCCCGGCGACGCCGCGGTCATCTTGAAACTGACCATCCCGGCCCGGCCGGGCCGCTACGCCGGCCTCGCCGGGGACCCGCGGGTCCTGCGGGTGCTCGCCCTGTCCGGCGGCTACCGCCGCGACGAGGCGTGCGCGTTGCTGGCCAGGGACCCGAGCATGATCGCGAGTTTCTCCCGGGCGCTGCTGCAGGGACTGTCCGACCAGCAGACCGACGAGCAGTTCCACGCGCGATTGGACGCCTCGATCGGGCAGATCTTCGACGCCTCCGTGCACAAGACGCCGGCCAGCGTCTGAGCGGGTTCCTGCCCGGGTCGAAACCGCGTGCGGCCGGAAGGGCCGGTCACTACGCCGGGCCTCATGAATTTGATCGAGGGCCGGTACCCGCTGGGACGCAGTCGGCTCGCGTTCCAGTCAGCCCCTGAACCGGCTGCTGTTGAAGGCCTGCACCTTCCGGAGGAGCCCGATGAGCGGGTCGGAGGACCTCATCACGTGGTCCGCTCTGTCCACGACCGTCCTTGGGAGAAGGCTTTCCGCTTTGGCCAGGGCCAGCCGCGTCGTCCCCACGAGGCGGGGATGGATGAGATCCTCGGTCGGACGGCACTGCGCCGGCCGGAACTCCTCCCGCCGTACCTGCTGGTGCTCGAACCACCTGCCCGATGATCCGAGGCAGTTGCGGCACGCAGGGAGCGGTTCGGGTGACGTCAGGTAGGACAGCAGCCGATCGCGGAACTCCGGCGAATCGTCGATCTTGATGCCGTTGCGGTACGTGGCCTCCAGGCCGAGCGACATTCCCTTGGGGATCAGATAGCTCTGCGGGCACTTGAAGAACCACCCGTTGGCGACGGTGTGACATCTCCACCGGTGCGCTTCGTTGCAGGTCGCATAGATCCTTTTCACCAGCGAAGGGTCGTCGGTTCCCTGCTCCGAATACGATTCCTGGAATGACTGATACCGCTTATACCTGATGGGCACGTTGTTCCGGTGGGCGAGATCGATGCACCTATCCAGTTGGTGCTGCTTCAGGCTCCGGCCCGGGTAGAGGGAGATCCGTATCGAGTCCACCGCTTCCCAGACACGGCGCTCCATCCGGGGAAGCAGCAGGCCATTTGTCCAGATCTCGAGCTTCTCCGCGACCTGCGACTCGCGGGCGGCCATAATGACGTCCAGGAGGTTCGGGTGCATGAGCGGCTCACCCCCGAGGATTTTCAGGACGTTCGCGTGATAGCTCTTAGCCAGGATGGTCAGGTCCGAGGAGAGGGCACCGGGATCGACGAAATGCTTGGGCAGCACCGGCGACAGGTGCGTGCACGAACGGCACCTCAGATTGCAGTGCTCGACAATGTTGACTTCGCAGGTGCGATTGAGTATCCGCCCATCTTTGAGCCTGTACCGGTCGCTCAATTAAGATCGCCCCCTGATACCATTCCGCCCAACCCTAACAGCGGCTGCATCCCTGAGCAATGGGGTCGCCCGCCGCCCTGTCATACGCTGTCCGGCATCCCTGACCGGGCGTCAATGCCGCGGCCGAGGCTGGTGTAGGCAATCCCCGACGGGCGAAGCATCTCGGAATCGAGCAGGTTACGGGTATCCACGACGACCGGGGTACGCATGACCTTGGCAACCTTCATCCAGTCCAGCATGCGGAACTGTGCCCACTCGGTCAGCACGACGATCGCGTCCGCATCGGCCGCCGCGGCGTAGGCGTCGGCCACGACTCGGATCGCACCCAGGTACGTATCGGGTGGGACCGCCGGGTCGCACCCGGCAAGTTCCGCCCCTGCCCGGTGCAGCCGAGCGGCCACGGCCAGCGCCGGCGACTCCCGCAGGTCGTTGGTGCCCGCCTTGAACGTGAGCCCGAGCAGGCCGATCCGCTTCCCGGACACCGAGCCCCCGGGTTTGCCCGTGACAGCGGATCGCACCTTGTCGGCCATCCGTCGCTGCTGTCGCGCATTGTCCTCGATCGCCGCACGCAAGAGCCCGAAGCCGAGGCCGGTGGCCTCCGCCATCCGCACCAGGGCTTGGGTGTCCTTGGGAAGGCAGGGCCCGCCCCAGCCCGGGCCAGGTGACAGGTGATCCCGACCGATCCGATTGTCGTAGCCCAGGGCCTCGGCGACCTCGCCTATGTCGGCCTCCAGCTGCTCGCACAATTCGGCGATCGCGTTCACGTAAGACAGTTTCATGGCCAGGAAGCAGTTCGCCGCGTACTTCGCCAGTTCCGCGCTGGCCGCGTCGATGAGCACGGTTGGCGCGCCAAGCGGCGCGTACAGCGCGGCGACCTCTTCGGCGATACCCGGCCGGTCACACCCGACCACGATCCGATCCGGGTGCAGGAAGTCCGCGACAGTGCTGCCTTCGCGGAGGAACTCCGGATTGCTCACGACCCCCACATCGTTGCGCCCGAGTGATTGCGCGATCCGCTTCGCGGTGCCCACCGGGACGGTTGACTTGGTCACGACGATCCCGCCAGCCGGCAGCAGCCGACGGCACGCGTCGACCGCCGCCTGCACCGCGGACAGGTCCGGGATGCCATCCGGTCCTGTCGGCGTCGGCAGGCACAGGAACACCAGATCCGCCTCGGTCAGCGCCGCCGCTATCCCCGTCACGAACGACAGCCGTCCCGACGCCAGCCCTGCCCGCAGCAGTTCCGCCAGGCCCGGCTCTGGGACATCCACCTCGCCGCTGGCAAGCCGGGACACCTTGCCGGAGTCCACGTCCGCGCATATCACCCGGTGCCCGAGCGAGCACAGGCATGCGCCGGTGGTCAGTCCCACATACCCGGTGCCCACCACCGCGATCCTGCGAGCAGCGGCGGCTCCTGCGGCAGCGGCCCGCGGGCGCTCAGCCATGATCGTGCCCTCCGGGCCAGTTCCACAGCTCCCGCAGCGGAATCCCGAACTGTCGCTCCACTCCGGCGACCTCAGCCTCGAGATGCTCTCGGACGAAGGCGGCGTCGGCGGCCGGCATTACCGGCCGGTTGTCTCCCAGCGGCTCGTACAGCACCCGCTGGACAAGCGCAGACCGTTTGACCCGGCCGACGACGCCGGCGCCATTGTGCCTGCGGGCCACGACCGCGGCACGCTTGGCGAAGGTGGCCAGCGGGAGCCACCGTGCGTCGCTGGCAGGCTGCCTGGTGCCGAGCTGTTCCGGGGCCAGGACCAGGCGGTCGATTCGCAGCCACGCGGTTACGCCGTCGAGGAAGGCCTGCGGGTCGGCGCGCAGGTCGTCGAAGAGCGCCACGTGCAGGGCCTGGCGGTCGAAGCAGTCCAGGTAGCGCTGCAGCTGAGTGGCGTAGCGCCCCTCTTCGATCAGGTCGGACGTTTCCAGGTCCTCGCGGAAGGTGGCCGTGAGGCCATGCTTGCGCCGGTGCAGGTAGGCGGAGAATGCGCGCTCGGCCGGGTCACGCAAGGTCACCATCAGGCGGACGTCAGGGCCAAGGCACGAGCGGATCCGCCGCGGTGCCTCGGCGCAGGTCAGATAGTCGGGGCTGACTTCGCCGACGACCCGGTGCTCGGGCTGGGCCGACCGGAACTGCTTGCCATACCAGTCCACGCCGCGGTCGTGATAGCGGCTGAAGTAGTAGAGGTCCTTCGCCTCGCTTAGGTAGACCTCGGGATGCAGCGCCAGCGTCTCATGCAGCCAGCTTGAGCCGGACTTGCCCGGGCCGATGTGGAGGAAATTAGGGAGTCTTGTCACAATGCACCCCTCCGCCGGAGCACCGCGGGAATCGTCTTCGCGAGGATGATCAGGTCACCGCGCAGGGACCAGTTCTCGATGTAGGCGAGGTCCATCCGGACGCAGTCATCGAAGCCCACCTCGGAGCGGCCGCTGACCTGCCAGGCACCGGTAAGCCCCGGGCGCACGGCGAGCCGGGCGAGCTGCCAGCTCTCATAGGACTCGACT
>Ga0207684_10006378_pt1 | contig 10753 bp, 12 predicted proteins | sample KBSK5501metaG_FD_184342 | JGI IMG/M metagenome (GOLD analysis project Ga0207684, IMG submission 184342) | Corn, switchgrass and miscanthus rhizosphere microbial communities from Kellogg Biological Station, Michigan, USA - KBS K5-50-1 metaG... | ecosystem: Host-associated > Plants > Roots >... | reverse complement strand
TTTCACTGAGGGCTCCCTGTGAGGGCATCGAGCATGCGGCTCATGCGGTCGATCTCGGTGGTCTGGTCGGCGTTCACGTCGGCGGCGAACCGGAAGATCGGGCCGTCTTCCGCGGCGCCGGGGGTGGCGAGCAGCTGGGCGACCATCGTGAGCGCGCCGCGGTGGTGTTGAATCATGAACGTGAGAAAGAGGCGGTCGAACTGTGGCCCGCGCGCCGCGTCCAGCTGGGCCATCTGATCGGGGGTCAGCATGCCGGGCATGAGCATCGGGTGATCCATGCCGGGCATCACGTGGCCGCGGGGATCGGCGGGTGGCACGATCTCGTTACGCTCGCGCAGCCAGCGCTGCGCGAACACGATTTCGTCGTTCTGAGCGACCACGATGCGCTCGCACAGCACGCGTACCGCCGGACTGGCGCCATGCGAGGGCGCCCACCCGGCCATCTGGATAGCCTGAGCGTGATGGCCGATCATCCCGGACACGAAGTGCACGTCCGCCGCCGTATAAGCCGCCCGCCCGCTGTCGGCCCGTCCGGGGGCGGGGGCCGGGGGTGAGACGGTGGTCTGGTGGGTCGAGGCGCCGGCGCACGCTGCCGTGGCGATGACCAGTAAGAGTGGCGTTTTCATGCGGGCGTAAGCTGCGGGGCCCATGCCTGGGGGCGCAAGGCGGATGACGCGCAATGAATCACGGGCGGGGCGTGCGGCTCTCGCACGCCTGACAATTCCCAGACATTTGCTACCGGAAGATGAGATGCGCCACGGCGGATTCGAGATTCCAGTAGATGAGCACGAGCGCCGTCAGATCGAACGCGGCATGCGCGAACATCGGGATCCAGATCCGCCCCGTGACCGCGAACATGGATCCGAGCGCGAGCCCGGTGATCGCGGCTTGTTCCACGCCGGGGAGCCCTTGGTCAGGGTAGTGGGCCAGCGCAAACAACCCGGCGGTGAGCAGCACGATCCCCGCCTTGGCGTTTGCACTCGATCCGAGCAGCTTCCCGAATCGCTCGAACAGAAATCCCCGGAACACGACCTCTTCTCCGAAGCCCCCGCCGGCGATCAGGAGATACACGGCTCCGGGGAGCGCGCCCGGGTTGCCGGTCAGGTAGTGGTACGCCGGGTTGATCGGAGGGGCACCGAACAGCGGCATCACGATCGCTTTCATCAGGAGCTTGAAGGCAATGCCGAACGCGATACCGACCGCCAGATCGCGGGTCCAGCTCCGGGGCCGGACGAACCCGATCTCCTGCCACGGCGTGCGTGACCATCGGACCCAGAGGAGCGCCAGAATGCCGCCGAGCGGCGCAACGGGATAATTGCCGACCAGCGTGACGACGACCATCGCGAGGATTCCGAGCGGTCCGAATCCCCGCAGTTGCGTCGCAACCCGGCTCTCCGCCGGGCCTTCTATTGTTGTTCCTGCATCGGCGTGCCCGGCCAGGTGCTGGGCACCATGCGCGCGGCGGCGGGTGGTGCGGTCGGGACGGATACGCACGTTGCGGGGACAAGGAGCGTGACCACGAGAACGGCGCCACGACGCATGCGAGCCTCCTTCCTTACCGGGGAGCCGGTCGCACCTCGGTTGGATCGATGACGACCGGAGTCCGATCCGGTCCGAGCGCCCATTCTGCCAGGGTACCGGTCACGACCACGCGGCCGCCCGAAAGTCGCCGCACCTCACGCCACGTGGATTCTGCCCGGCGCACCTGGATGGTGTCCTGACCCTGAAACGCGTCGGTGTTGGGACTGTCCTTGTAATCAGGGATAGTGCAGATCGGGGTCTCGAGGATCAGCAGGTCCACGACCTGGGGACGATCGCCGCGAGCGATACTCTGGTAATTGGGGGGGCCTGGCAGCGTCCGCTGAATCAACCGTCCGGTGAGGGAGGCCGGAGCGGGCCGATAGTGGTAACAGGAATCAGCGACACCCGGTCGCGCGTGGGGTGGCGCGCCAACGGCGACGAGGACGAGGAATGACGAGGACAGGAACATGGTCAGAAAGGTATCCCCTCAATCAAGCAGCCGCCCCGCGATCCGGTGCCCGGCGTACATGCCGACACCCGTGCCGACCATGCTGGCGATAAACGCCGTCATGATCCCGACGGGCGCGCCGAGCCACCAGCCGACCGCGCCCCCGAGGCTCGCTCCAAGAAACGTGAGCAGCTTGGACACGGCTCCATATCTACTTACTCGCTCCGCGGCCCGCCACGCGGCAGTATCGGTGAGTCTGCCCGATGGCGAAGATCGGCCAGCATTTCGTCGGGATGCTGTGGACTGAGCACGAGCACATATCCGGCGCTGGTCGGCACGTACAACACGCGCGACCAGGCGGTCACATAGAGGAGCGCCCGTTCGCCGTTGCGCAAGCGGAACCAACCGGCGGCGTAGCCCGGCAGCCCGGTACCCCACCGGCGCGAGCGAGGCCGGAGCTCCGCCTCGCGCGACAAATCGACGATTCGCGCCTCCTGCACCCGCAGCGCGGCCCAGGGTACGCGGCCTCCGTAGATGTCGCCCCGAAAATCGAGACCCGCGTCGGAGAGAACGAAGCGCGCTCGCTGAGAGCCGTAAGCGGTCAGGCTGAGGAATCCCATGACGGCGACAAGCAGCAGGAAAATGGGGAGCAGGAGATAAAGAGGCCGCATGCCGGCAGGTACCACCTGGTACACCGTCTCCATGATGCTCACCTCGGGGAATTTTGGATGAATTGGGTGGCGACGCGCGCACTGGCGGCCGCCGCCACCTAAGCCGGCCGGTACACCCCCCACACTCCGCGCAGCACGTCCGAGATCTCTCCTACGGTCACCCGCGCCCGCACGGCCTCGATGATCGGCTCCATCAGCGGGGCCCGCGTGTCACGCGCTCGATGAGCGAGATCATCGAGTGCCTTAGTTACGTATCCCGCATCCCGCATCCCGCGCCGCTCCGCGACTCTCCCCCGCTGCGCCGCCGCCAGGGCCGTGTAATCAGGCGCCGGCACCGACGGGACGTCCTGATCGTCCGCGTACTCGTTCACGCCGACGACGACGCTCTCCCCCGATTCGATCGCCCGTTGCGCCTGGTACGCGCTGCGCGCGATCGCGTCCTGAAATTGCCCCCGCTCAACCGCCCGCGCCGCGCCACCCGTCTTCTCGATTTCCTCGAGCAAGGCCCGCGCCTCACGCTCCACCCGATCCGTCAATGCCTCCACATACCAGCTCCCACCGGCCGGATCGACGGTCTCGGGAATCCCCGTCTCGTGCGCCAGAATCTGCTGCGTGCGGAGCGCCAGCGTGGCGCTTTGCTCCGTCGGCAAGGCCAATGCCTCGTCGTAGGCGTTGGTATGCAAGGACTGCGTTCCCCCCAGCACGGCCGCCAGCGCCTGGATCGCCACGCGCACCACGTTGTTTTCGGGCTGCTGCGCCGTGAGCGTCGAGCCTCCGGTCTGCGTGTGGAATCGCAACCGACAGGCAGCGTCATTGGCCTGAAACTGCTCCTTCATGAGACGGGCCCACAGGCGTCGCGCCGCGCGGAACTTGGCGACTTCCTCGAACAAGTCGGTGAACGCGGCGAAGAAAAACGACAGCCGCGGCGCGAACTGATTGAGGTCCAGTCCCACCGCCAGCGCCCGCCGCACGTATTCGAGGCCGTTCGCGAACGTGAACGCCACTTCCTGCGCCGCCGTCGCGCCCGCCTCGCGCATGTGATAGCCCGATACGGAGATCGGATTGAAGCTCATCCCCTCCATCGTAACGAACCGGCACACATCGATCGCGAGGCGCAGCGACGGCTCGATCGGATAGATGTACGTGCCGCGCGCGATGAACTCCTTGAGGATGTCGTTCTGGACTGTGCCCTGCAGCTTGCCGCGCGGCACCCCCTGCTCCTCTCCGATGACCACGTACATCGCGAGCAGCACGGGCGCCGTCGCGTTGATGGTCATGGACGTGGACACACGGTCGAGCGGAATGCCGTCGAACAGGCGCGCCAGATCGTCGACCGTGTCGATCGCCACTCCGGCGCGGCCCACCTCCCCCTCGGCCATGGGATGGTCCGAGTCGTACCCCATCTGTGTCGGCAGATCGAACGCGACCGACAACCCCGTCTGACCGGCCGCGAGCAAATGCCGGAACCGCGCGTTCGTCTCCTCCGCGGTCCCGAACCCGGCGTACTGCCGCATGGTCCACAGCTTGCCACGATACATCGAGGGATGGACGCCGCGGGTGAAGGGAAACGCGCCCGGAGCGCCGAGCTCGCGCGCCGGCTCGCCGCGCCAGTCGTCGGGACCGTAGACGGACTTGCGGTCGCTCACTTGGCTCCCACGGCGGTCTCGGCCGAGAGAATCCGCGCGGCGAACGAGACATCGTCCTTGCTGCCGATCACGAACGGCGTGTGCTGATGCAGGCTCTCCGGCACGATGTCGAGAATCGGCCGACAGCCGTCGGTGGCCCGGCCCCCCGCCTGCTCCACCACGAACGCGAGCGGCGCCGCTTCGTACAGCAAGCGCAGCTTGCCCTGGGGATAGTTGGTCGCGGCCGGATAGAGGAAGATGCCGCCGGAGATGAGATTGCGATGGAAATCGGCGACGAGGGACCCGATGTAGCGCGCGTTTTTCGGTTGGATCTTGCCCTCGCCGTTCTTGAACGCTGCGACCACGCGTTGCACCGGCGGCGTCCAGCGGTTCCAGTTGCTCTCGTTCACGCTATAGTACCGGCCCACCGGCGGAGTCCGGATGTCGGGGTGCGACAGGAGAAACTCGCCGATCGTGGGATCGAGGGTGAAGCCGTGCACGCCCTTCCCGGTGGTGTAGACCAACATCGTGCTCGAGCCGTACAGGATGTAACCCGCGGCGATCTGTCTCTTTCCCAGCTGCAGGCAGTCCGCCAGCCCCGCCGTGGTGTTCTTCTTGGTGACGCGCTTATGGATGGAGAAGATGGTGCCGATCGAGACGTTGACATCGATGTTCATGGACCCGTCGAGCGGGTCGTACAGCACGACGTACTTGCCTGCGGCCTTCCCCGGCGGCACCGGCACGGGCTCCGGATCTTCTTCCGATGCGGTCACGCACACGCGCCCGGTGTGTTGCACGCTGTTGCGCACGGTCTCGTTCGCGAACAGATCGAGCTTCTGCTGCAGATCGCCCGAGACGTTGACGGCGCCGGCGGCCCCGAGGATATCCGAGAGCCCGGCGCGGCGCACGTGGCGCGAGATGATCTTGGCGGCGAGACACAGGTCGTACAGCAGGTTCGACAACTCCCCCGTCGCCTCGGGGTAGAGCCGCTCCTGCTCCATGATGAAGCGCTCAATCGTGATGACTTCGGACCCGTTCGCCATGCCCGTCCGTGGAAAAGGTGATGGTGCCGCTGCGGTCGGTCCTGAAAACCGTGATGCCGTGTCGCGCCAACCGCTCGAGGACCTCGGGTGCGGGGTGGCCGTAATGGTTGTTCCGGCCCACGCTGATCACGGCCTCGCGCGGCGCCAGCTCGTCCAGCCACTCGTCCGACGTGGCCGTGCGCGAGCCGTGATGCCCGACCTTCAATAGGTCCACCCGGCCCACCGTGCCCGCTAACCGGCCTTCTACCGGCAGTCCGGCATCGGCCTGAAACAGCAGGTGCACCGCTTCATACGTTACCCGGAGTACCACGCCGTGGTCGTTCACATCGAGCGGCAGCCGCAGCCAGAGCGAGTCGGGGCTCAGTACCTCGAGTACCACGCTGTCCACCTCGACCCGGTCTCCCGCCCGCGCCCCGTGCCACTGCGCGCCCGATGCCTCGACACCCGCGAGAAACTCGAGATACAGGGGCCGTCCCAACGGCTCCCCCGGTTCGAGCACGAGCTCCGGAGGGAACGCCTCGACGACCGCCGGGAGCCCGCCCAGATGGTCGGCGTCGCCATGGGTGGCCACCACTACGGCGACCCGCCCAACGCCCTGGTCACGCAAGAAGGGGACCACCACCCGCCGCCCCGCATCACGCTCTGGCGTCCGTGGGCCACCGTCGATCACGATCCAGCGGCCGTTGGGCGTCCGGAGGGCCGCGGCGTCCCCTTGCCCTACATCGAGAAAATGTACCGTTAAACAACGACAAGCGTCGAGGGAGACGACGTCACGAAACGACGTCGCGACGGCAAGCGTGGCACAAAACGCCAGGCGAGCCGCCATCAGCCACGGGCGGCGCGGGGAAGTCCACAGCCACCACGCGGCGGCCGCCACCGCGGCCCACAGCAGCCCCGCTTGCCACCCCGCGACCATCACGACGTGACCGCCCGGCACGAGGGCGGCGCCGTGGGCGACGAGGTCGAGCAGCGCCAGGCCCAACCCCGCGCCGGCGGCGATCAGGTGCGCCAACCCCGAGCCGAGCCACGAGAGTGCCAAGGCCATCACGAGACCTGGCACCGCGACGCCGGCGAGCGGGATCGCGATGAGATTGGCAAGGACACCGATCGGCGCCACGGTACCGAAGGCGAACGCGCTGATCGGCGCGGTGACGAGCGTGGCGGCGAGCGCCGGTGCGGCGAGCCGCGCGAGGCGCGGCGCTCGGGCAAACGCGCGGCCCGCCCAGACGACCGCGCCCACGCCCGCCACCGACAGCCACGCGCCCACCGACTGCAGGGCCCATGGGTCCTGCACCAGCACGCCGAGCGCCGCGAGCGCCACCACGCCACGCGGCGCGACCACGCGCTCGCGCAGGCGCGCGACGTCCGCCAATACCAGCATTGCGCCGGCCCGGACGGCGGGCGCCGGGAAGCCGAGCAACCAGAGATAGCCGAGCAGCAGGACGGCCGTCGCGCCGAAGCGGGTGCGCGCCGCGAGCTGCAGTTTGCCGAGAATGAGGGCGAGCCAGGCGGCCATGAACCCGACGTGCAGCCCGGAGATGGAAAGGAGGTGCGCGAGACCCGATCGCACGTAGCGCTCGCGGATATCGGAATCGAGTCTCGCGTTGGGGGCGAACACCAGCGCGTTCACGATCGGTGCTCGTGTGCCGAAGAGCTCCGTGCTGCGCGCGGCGAGCGCATCCCGCAGGGCGCCGCGCCCATGCGGCACCAGATCGAGCGCGCGCGTCCGCCTCACGACCAGCACGCCCCCGGTCCACCTCCCGGCCACCACCCACGTCGTCCCGCCCCGGGCTCGTGTCCCCTCAGGCCAGCGCAGTCGCACCGAGCCGCGGCACGCGCCCGCCACTACCTCGGCATCCACAATCCCGCCCTGCGCCGGCGCGGGATCCGCGAGTCGCACGATTGCGGCGCGGGTGTACCCTTCCCGGGCTGTTACCCCGGCCGTCCACCGGCCGCTACACGTGGCTTCCCTTTCCCGGACCGCCGCCGTACCCCAGAGCAGGCCCGCCACGCCCATGATCCCGACCGCTGCGCCGAGCGGTGCGCGTCGCGCGAGCCACGCCGCCAATGCGACAACCGGCAACGCCACGACCCACAACGCCCCACCCGGCAACGCCCGACCCGGAAACGCGAAGGGGTCGAGCCCCGCCCCCAGGCCGACCCCGAACGCCACTGTGAAATACAGGATGGGCGGCCGCACTCGGGCCGCCTAGCGGATCAGATCAGCTGGACCGGCTTGGCCCCACAGCGCGGCGCGAGCCCCACCTTGCGGAACCCCTCGAGGAGTGCCACATCGAGCTTGGCCTTTTCCTGATCGCTGTCGAGTCGCAGCTCGACCAACACTTCGCCCTGGGGCGTGGACACGTAGTTCGGCGAGAGGCGATTGAGCGCGAATACGAGAACGTCGCCGCGGCACGTGTCGCAACCGCAGAACCGGGGTAGCTGAGGTCGCAGCTTCGCGTACTCCCGCTGGACCACCTCGAACGTCACGTTCGTCACCCCACGACGGCGAGCTCCTCCCCCTGGACCCGCCCGAGGGGTACGGCCGTGAAGGTCGACCCGGTCGTGCCCGTGAAGCGGACGTCGCGGTATCCACCGATCCACGCGTCGGGGCCCGCGATGAGCGCCACCTTGTTGGTGCGGGTGCGGCCCTGCAGCAGCTCACCCCGCTTCGCGCGCCCCTCGACCAGCACTTCGTGCGTGCTGCCAACCAGGGCGACGTTGCGGCGGCGCGCGAGGGCCCGCACAGCGCCGACCAGGCGCTCGAGCCGTTCTCCCGCCACCAGATCGGGCACGACCTCTGTGAGCCGCGTCGCCGGCGTGCCCTCGCGCGGCGAGTACTTGAACGTGTACGCGTCGTCGAACCCCACCAGCTCGACGAGGGACAGGGTCTCCTGGAAATCTGCTTCGGTCTCGCCCGGGAACCCGACGATGATGTCGGTCGTGAGGGCCATGCCGGGGACGGCGCCGCGCAGCGCGGCGACCACCTCGAGATAGCGGTCCCGATCGTAGCGCCGGAGCATCCGCTTGAGGACGCGCGACGAGCCGCTCTGCACCGGGAGGTGCACGTGCTCGCACACGGCCGGCGTCTGCGCCATGGCCGCCACTGCGCGCTCGGTGAAGTCCGTGGGATAGGGCGATGTGAACCGCAGCCGCCGCACGCCCGCAATTCCGCCCACCGCCCGCAACAAGTCGGCGAAATCGTGCGTGCCGTCGTCGTAGCTGTTGACCGTCTGGCCAAGGAGCGTCACCTCGGTGGTGCCGCCCGAGGCGAGGTCCGTCACCTCGCGCACCACGTCCTCCAACCTGCGGCTCCGCTCCGGCCCCCGCGTCATCGGAACGATGCAGAACGTGCACCGATAATCGCAGCCACGCTGCACGGTCACGAACGCCGATACGGCGCCTCCCCGCACCGGCGTGATGTCTTCGTAGTGCTCCCACCGCTTGAAGACGACTTCGGCCGTCCGCTCTCCGGCGCGCGCCCGTGCGATCAGCTCGGGCAGCCCGCGGTATCCGTCCGGGCCGACCACCAGGTCGACCTGCGGGACCCGCTCGAGCAAGCGGGGCCCGAGCCGCTGCGCCATGCAGCCCACCACGCCCAACACGCTGCCTGGTCGCTTGAGGCGCTTCAGCTCACCCATGCGCGACAGCACCTTTTGCTCCGCATGGTCGCGTACGGCACAGGTGTTCACCAGCACGACGTCAGCCTGCGCGGGATCGTCCGTGCGCACGTAGCCCTCGCGTCCCAGCACGCCGAGCATCAGCTCGGAGTCCGAGACGTTCATCTGGCAGCCGTAGGACTCGATGTAGATGCCCGGCATGGTCAGGGAAGCGTCACCTCGAAGCGGGGGCGACCATTCCAGTCGTGCGTGGGAAGATAGACCGAAAGGTAGTCCTCCGTCAGCACCTCCACCTTGCCCTCCCGCCGGCCGCACACGACGCCGTCGGCGCGCTGCCCCTGGCGCCGTAGGCGGTGGGCTCGGGCCTTCGCCTCCCCGCGCTCACGCAACTCGCGCGCGCGCTCGCGGATCACCCCGGGAGGCACCCGCTCGCCCAATCGCCCCGCCGCCGCGCCGGGACGCTCGCTGTAGGGAAAGACATGCAGGTAAGTGAATGGCAAGGCGTCCACCAACGCGATCGTCTGGCGGTGCTCGGCGTCGCTCTCACCGGGGAATCCCGCGATGATGTCCGCGCCGAGTCCAAACACGGGCAACCGCTCCGCGAGCCAATCGAGCCGGGCGCGGTAGGACTCCGCGGTGTACCAGTGGCGGCCCATCCGCTTGAGGATGCGATTCGCCCCGGATTGCAGCGGCGCGTGGAGATGGGCCGCGAGGTGCGCGGGGGCTTCGATCAGCAGACGGGCGATGGTGTCGCCGACCTCGGTGGCTTCGATGGAGGAGAGCCGGAAGCGGACCTGAGGGACGGCCGAGACAAGGGCTTCGAGGAGGTCCCCCAGGGTAGACCAACCCCGGGGCCGTGCCCCGGGGCTATCGGGACCCGACCCCTGTTGTGAACCCCGGGGCGTGGCCCCGGGGTCGGTCCACCCGGACCGATCCTGCCCGTAGGTACCGATGTGAACTCCAGTCAGGACAATCTCCGCGTGGTGCTGCCCGAGTGCCCGTGCTTCCTCCACCAGCTCCGGAATCCCCCGCGACCGGTTCGCTCCGCGCGCGATCGTGGTCGCGCAGAAGGTGCAGTGCTCGTCGCAGCCGTCCTGGATCTTGAGCCAGCCGCGGGCGTTCGCGGGGAATCGCCGTAGCACGGGGTCCACCCGCGGTGCCCCGAACCCGGCCGCTTCGAGCACCCGCGCCGGGTCGGCCCCGCCTACGACCGCACGTACGCTCGGCAGCGCCGCGATCGCGCCGCCGTCCCGCGCCGCCGCGCAGCCCATCACCACCGTTTCGAGCCGCCCCCCACCCCCGCGCCGCGCGAGCCGGCGTACCAGCCGCCCCAGTTTCGCCTCGCTCTCGTGGGTCACCGTGCAGGAATTCACGACCGCCAGGTCCGCGGCGGCCGGATCGTCCACCACGACGACACCCTGGTCCGCGAACGCCTGACGCACGAGCGCCGTGTCGTATTGGTTGGCTTTGCAGCCGAAGGTATGGAAGTAGACGTTCACGGCCGAACGGTCAGCCCCACGAGCACGGTCCACACGCGCTCGGTGAGGATGCCCCCGCGACGCTCCAGCCGCTCGACGCCCAGGTCGATGAGCGCCCGGCCTTGGGCGAACGCCCGGCCCGTTCCCGCCGACGCCGCGAACTCGGTCGGCGCCTTGGTTCCCGACCCGAACGGCAGCTGGCCGCCGCGCACACCCAGACGGATCGGCATGCGACCGGAGCCGAACTCGGCGCCCGCGGACCAGCTCCACGTGTCGAACGCGCCCGGACCGGCGTTCGACCAGGAGCGCCACGCCGCCGACCCGGCGAACCGGACGCTGGGGCTCGG
>Ga0207684_10006377_pt1 | contig 10755 bp, 8 predicted proteins | sample KBSK5501metaG_FD_184342 | JGI IMG/M metagenome (GOLD analysis project Ga0207684, IMG submission 184342) | Corn, switchgrass and miscanthus rhizosphere microbial communities from Kellogg Biological Station, Michigan, USA - KBS K5-50-1 metaG... | ecosystem: Host-associated > Plants > Roots >... | reverse complement strand
GAAGCGCGCGATCGTCCGGCTCGCCGGCCGTGACGCCGAAGTCGAACGGGAGTCGCGCGGCATTCGACTTCCGATCGACCGCGCGTTCTCGATCGCGGGCTTCGGGCCGGTCGTGACCGGCAGCCTCGTCTCCGGAACGATCTCGCGCGAACAAAAGCTCGACCTTCTTCCGAGGCGGCAAACCGTCCGCATCCGCCGGATCGAGGTGCACGGCCGCGAGACCGCCGAGGCGCGCGCGGGCGAGCGGGTGAGCGCGAATCTGGCGGGAGTCGAGCTGTCGGATTTGAAGCGCGGTCAGATGCTGGCGACGCCGGGCGCCTTCGCGACGAGCGCGCTCCTGACCGTCCGCATCGACCTGCTCGGGACGTCGCCGTCCGTCGAGAGCGGCGACCGTCTCTCCTTTCACCACTTCTCTTCGGAGGCGCGGGCTCTCGTCCGCGTCTTGGAAGGCGGGCCGATCGAGCCCGGCGGATCAGCGCGGGCGCAGCTCCGCCTCTCTTCGCCGGTCGCGTCCGTGCCGGGCGACCGCTTCGTTCTGCGGCGGCTGTCTCCGGTCACGACGATCGGCGGCGGAATCGTCCTCGACCCGCTTTCGCCGCCTCTCGGGCGGAGGCGGGCGTCCGAAGTGCGCGAGCTGCTCGATCGACTCGAAAGCGCGTCGCTCGGAGAGAAGCTCGAGCTCTGGATCGAGCAGGCTCGCGAAGGCGGCGTCTCGGAAGACGAGCTCGCTCCGCGCGCCGGCGTGCCTGCCGCGCAGGTGCGCTCCACACTCTCGCCATCGCGGGAGGCGCGTCGCGTTCACGTGTTGCGGCGATCGCCGGAACGGTACGTGTCCGAGCGAGCCCTCGCCGCCCTCGTCGAAAAGGCGCGGCGCGAGATCACGCTTTATCTCGAATCGGGAACCGGCGCGGTGGGGATGCCCCGGCGCACGCTCCTGTCGCGCCTGCTTCCGGCGGCCGACCCTCCCTGGGCGGAGGCCGTCGAGGCGGCTCTCGTCGAGCGCGGCGCGTTCGCGGCGGTCGGCGACGAGGCGCGCGCGCCCGGCCGCGACGACCTGGTCGGTCGAGAGCGCGAGCTCTCCGAGCGGATCGCGGACGTGTTCCGCGAGCGCGGCCTGTCACCTCCCTCGCCCGCCGAAGTCACGCAGGTGGTCCAACATCGCCAGAAGGTCGTCGAGGGATTGATCGGCTACCTGGTCAAGCGGGGAGCGATCGTCCGCCTCCCGGGAGGATGGCTCATCGCGCGCGAGGCGGTCGACGGCGTCATCTCGCGCCTGCGGGCCTCCGGCAAATCCGGCGTCGAGATCGCCGAGTTCAAGGAGATGTTCGGGCTCTCCCGCAAGCTCGCGATCCCACTCCTGGAGTACTTGGACGCCGAGAAGGTCACCCGGCGGGTCGGCGACCGGAGGGAAATCCTGCCGAAGTAGTCGGACCCGCTCGGCTCGTGGTAAACGTTCCCGCGCGTGACCCTGGTCTCGCGAACTCTTCTCGATCGCTACGAGGTTCTCGCGCCGCTCGGCGCCGGCGGGATGGGCGAGGTCTACGCGCGCGGGATTTGCGCCTCGGCCGCGAGGTCGCGATCAAGGTTCTTCCCGAGCATCTCTCCCTCGACCGGATTTCGAGCGATCGTCGACGTCCGAAGTTTTTTCAAAAGCCAGTCGGGCCTCCTCCGCCTCGCGCTCGAAGGACAGCTCGCAATAGGCCTGCGCGTGTCGTGCGCCCGCGAGCCGGCGTCCCAGGTACTCTCCGACGTAGCTTCCGAGAAAGACGGCGGCGCCGGAGCGGCGGTATTGCCGCACGTGCGTCAACTCGTGGGCGAGAAGGCGCGCGCCGTCGGGCGCATCCGAAAAGACGAGCGCCGCCGCCCCCGGAGAGAGGAACACCCGCCGGCCGAAGACGATCGCATCGGCCCGGGCGAGCGACGTCAGGACCCGCGCGAGGAGACCCCTGTGAAGCCGGGCGCGAACGAGCTCGCCGGCGAATCCGGCGCACAGGCGTTCCGCCGGGGCGGGAGGGATCCGGTCTCCGAGCAGACTACGAGCCGGCCAGGCTCCTTCGCAGCGACGCGATCTGCTTCAGCTCCACCTTGTAGATGACGAGGCCCGAGAGAGACAGCTCGTTCCAGGAGTCGACGGGGGTTCCGTGCGCCTGCGCGGGTCGGAACGTCCACGTGGACATCGCATGGCGCAGATACCCGAGAAGAATCGGATCGGTCGCTTCGAGCGGGATCGCCTTCTCGACCGAGCCGTTCGATCTCACCTTGACCCAGAACTTCGCGGCGAACGGCCCCTTGTAGGACTCTGCCGTCCACGGCGTCTTCTTCGGCAACGGCGGCGAGTCCACGGCGTCGATCGCCACGCCTCCGGCGGGGGCAGGCCCTTTGCGGGTCTCGAGCCACACTTCGTCGGACGGCCAGGCGAGGGGACGCGGAATCGCGGTCGAGGGCGTGACCGGAGAGAGGTTCGCCTGGACTGAGCGGGGCGGGTCGATCTCGACCTGGAGGTCGAGCCTCAGGGACGCCCACGTCTCGACGTTCTCGGAGCCGCGTCGTGCCGGTTCGAACGTCCATCGGGCGAGCGACTTCTGGGCTTCGCCCGCCAGCGAGGGGATCGGGTCGCGCTCCTGCTTCAGCCCCATCGGTTTGCCGGCCGCGTCCACTCGCGCCGAGACGTACTCCGCGGCGGGGACGACCGATTGCACGAAGTTGAGCTTCGGCGGCAAAGCCGCGGGGACCTCGGCGGCGATGCCGAAAGGGTTTTCCGCCGGCGCCTGGAGGATCGCGACGACCGCGGAGTCCGTGATTCGCACGGCCGGAGGAGAAGCCGGAGTGGCCGCGACAGCCGGCGGCGGGGGAGTGGCGGCGGCGGGAGGGACCACGCTCGACGGGGCGGCGGCCGGAGTCAACGGGACGGGAGCGGTCTCGGGAGGGGGCGCAGGGGGAGGAGTCGCTGCCGGCGGAGGAGTCGGCGCGGGCGTGGGAGAAACGTCGCGCTCCTGGGCGTGCCCGATCTCCGCCGCAAACGTGAGCGCGGCGGCGAGTGTCAGAAGAGAGAAAATCCGCCGACTCATCGAGATGAGCGCGAAGTATAGCGAAGTGTGACGCAGGTCACTTCGCCTCCAGCCAGTTGTTCCCGGATCCCAGCTCGACTGCCAGGTGGACCTTCAGATGCGCCGCTTCCTCCATCACCCGGCGAACCAGGTCCGAAACTTCGAGAACCTCGCTGGCGGGAGCCTCGAGAACGAGCTCGTCGTGGACCTGAAGGAGCATGCGTGCGCGCGAGCCCGACTCTTCGAGCGCGCGATCGAGGCGAACCATCGCGATCTTGATGATGTCCGCCGCCGAACCCTGGAACGGCGCATTCAGCGCCATGCGCTCGGCGTTGCCGCGGACCATCCCGTTGGAGGCGTGGATGTCCGGGATCGGACGCACGCGGCCGAAGAGGGTCGTCACCTCTTTCGTCGAACGCGCCTCTTCGAGGATCCCGTCCAGAGTTCCCCGCACCGCCGGAAACTGCGCAAAGTAGGACTCGATGTAGCTCTTCGCCTCCGCCGTCGGGACTCCGAGGTCCTTTCCGAGCGTGTAGGCAGCCATGCCGTAGAGGAGCGCGAAGTTGATCCGCTTCGCCGCGAACCGCATTTCCTGGCTGACCAGGTCGGGCGTGACGCCGAAGATCTTCGCCGCAGTCGCGCGGTGGATGTCGTCGCCGCGCTCGAATGCCGCGATCAGGTTCTGGTCGCCCGAGAGGTGCGCGAGGATCCGCAGCTCGATCTGCGAGTAGTCGGCGACGATCAGCCTGCTGCCGGGAGGCGCGACGAAGGCCCGGCGGATCTCGCGGCCCGCCGCGGTGCGGATCGGGATGTTCTGCAGGTTCGGGTCGGACGAGGACAGCCGGCCCGTCGCCGCGACAGTCTGGTGGAAGGAGGAATGGACCCGCGAATTCTCGTCGGCGAGCTGCGGAAGGGCGTCGACGTAGGTGCCCTTCAGCTTCGCGATCTCCCGGTATTCGATGACCATCCGCGCGATCGGGAACCCCTGCTCGGCGAGCTCGTTCAGGACCTCGACGCCCGTCGAGGACACGCGCGTCTTCGCCGTCTTCCGGCCGACCGGGTACTTCATCTTCTCGAAGAGGATCTGGCCGAGCTTCACCGGGGAGTTGACGTTGAACTGCTCTCCCGCCTCCTGCCAGATCCGCTCCTCGAGCGCGCGCAGGTCCCGCTCCATGCGCGCCGACATCTCGGCGAGGTAGGGAATGTCCACCGCGATCCCGGCGAGCTCCATCCGCGCCAGCACCGGTGTCAGCGGGCGCTCGATGTCGCGATAGATCTTCTCGAGCGCCGGCCGCTTCTCCATCTCCGGGCGCAGGCGGCGGGCGAGCTCGAGGGTGCCGGACGCCCGTTCTCCGAGCCAGCGGTCGGCGGTCTCGACGGCGTATCCCTCCGGCAGCGCGCAGGACACGATCCCGGCTTCTTTGTTCGGCGTGACCTTCTGGCCGAGGCGCTGAAAGGCCATCACCTCGAACTCGGAGCTGCCGACTCCGGGAGCCAGGACGTACTGCGCCAGGCAGACGTCGAAGACGTCGGCCGCGACGGCTCCGCCTTCGCGAGCGAGGAGCGCATCGAGAGGCTTGGCGTCGGCGATCGTGACGGGACGGCCCGAACCGTCGAGCGCGCGCCAGCGGGCCGCGATCTCCGCGCGCGATTCCTCGGCGATCTCGACGTTTTGCCCGTCGGAGACGGCGAGCAGGACGGTTTCCTTCGCCCGGAGAAGCGCGACGCCGAGAGGCCGCGAAGGGTCGAGCGCGAAAGGCTCTCCCGGCCGGCGGCGAACCGCCGAGATCTCCGGTGCCACCGCCGCTTCGTCGTGGATCTCGGCGGCCAAAGAATGGAACTCGAGCTCGACGAAGAGTTCTCTCAACCTCGGAGCGTCGGCGGTGGTGCAGCGGAACGCGTCCGGCTCGAAGGGAATCGCGAGGTCCGTCGGGATCTCGACCAGACGCCGCGAGATCAGCGCGTCGTCCCTGTGCTCGCGAAGGCTCTCGCCCACTTTTCCCTTGATCTCGTCGGCGCGGGCAAGAAGGGTCGGGAGATCGCCGTACTCCGCGATCCACTTCTTGGCCGTGACCTCGCCGACCCGCGGCACCCCGGGGATGTTGTCCACGCTGTCGCCCATGAGCGCGAGCACGTCGGCGACCTGGCCGGGCGCGACCCCGAAGAACTCCCGGACCCCCGCCTCGTCCAGGAATTTCTCGCGTCCGGTGTGGAAAACGCGCACCCGCGGTCCGACGAGCTGGAGCATGTCCTTGTCGGCGGTCACGATGACGACGTCGAAGCCCATCGCCGACGCCTTCTTCGACAGCGTCCCGATGACGTCGTCCGCCTCGTAGCCCGGAAGCTCCAGGACCGGGATCCGATACGCCTGGAGGATCGAGCGGATCGCCGGGAGCTGCGTCGCGAGATCGTCTGCCATCGTCGGCCGGTTGGCCTTGTACTCCGCGTAGGCCTCGTGGCGGATCGTCTTCTCCGGTCCATCCCAGGCGACCGCGAGGTAGTCGGGGCTGTGCTCGCGGAGCATCTTGCGCAGCATCGTGACGAAGCCGTAGATCGCATTGGTCGGGCGGCCCGCGGTCGTCGAGAGCCGCTGGATCGCGTGATAGGCCCGGTGGATGTTGGACATCGCGTCCACCAGGTAGAGCTTCGGCGCGGCCTCGGCCATCCCGCCGGATTCTAGGGGGTGCGGGGGACCGCAAGGTCCCCCGCCAGCGAGTCGCCGGTCTTCGAAGCTTTCGGGGACGTCCGAAAGCAGACGAAACGCAATGAAATCGCGCTCGAGCGGTTGAACCGCGACGGAAAACGAAGGGCGAGAACGCGCGAGCTCGAAGGCCAAGGGGCGCGCGGAGAAGAGGTTGCGACCGGAGGAAGGAGACCCAAAAAGGAAATCGCGCGACCCGTTTCCGGTGCCGCGCGATTCAATACGAGAAGAGTAACAAATTGGCAAGGGTTTGTCAACGGAAAAACGTGCTCGCGACAGAGCGCGCGCAAGCCGCGGGCGGAGAGAGAGTTGGAGACGCCGCTACGACGGCGAGAAACCCCTGCGGACCGTTTCTAAGACCCGTTCGCGCAGCCGCGCCACCTCCACACGGATCGTGTCCGACTCCGCCTGCATTTTCCCGACGAAGTCCCGATCGTCCGCGCCGGGGAGGTTGATCGCGACGTTCAAGAGCGCCGCCTGACTGGCCGCTTCGAGGAGAAGAGCCGCCGTGCCCGCGTCGGAGGCTGCGTTGGGGTTTCCTTTCGTCGCGAGATCCGGCAGGGTCGCGAGAAGACGGAGCGCGGCCCGGGCGGTTCGCATGGGGACTTCGGCGGCGAGCCGGTTGGCCTCAACCATGCGCCGGGCCCGCGCGGTCCGCTCGGCATCGGTCTCTTTCGAAAGACCCCGCGCCGCCACGACCGCGTCGTACGCCTCGGAGTCTTCCCGCGCTAGCCACAGAAACTCCTGGCGCGCGCGCCGTGCCGCGCCGGCGATCGCCCGGACGACCTCATGCGACGCCGCGTACTTCTCGTTCGAGAGCGTCAGGGCGGCGACCATCTCCGCCAGGGCTGCGCCGATCGCCGCGGAGAGCGCTGCCGCCGTTCCGCCGCCGGGGGTCGGCGAATCGGACGAGAAAGCGGCGACCAGGCCCTCGAATGAGAGCTTCTCGAAATCCATCGCGTTACTTCGGACTCTGGACCTTGGACTTTGAGCTCACCAGGCTGCCGCTCCGCACCACGGCCGATATCAAGTCGACGCCCCAATGATAGACGAGGTGACGGTCATCCGGCGCGTCGAGAACGACGACGTCCGCTAACTTGCCGGTCTGGAGCGACCCGACCCGATCCGCCAGGCCGAGCGATGCCGCGCCGTTCAGCGTCATCCCGGTCAGGGTCTCCTCCACCGTGAGCCCCGAGTCGAGACAGGCATGCGCCGCCACGGCGGCCAGCGATTCGGTGTAGCAGGTCCCCGGGTTGGCGTCAGAGGCGACCGCAACCGGCACGCCCGACTCGACCATCGAGCGCGCGGGGGCGCGGCGCGAACGCATCCACCACGCCGTCCCGGGCAGGATGACGGCGACCGTGCCGGATCGCGCGAGCGCTGCGATTTCCGCGTCGCCCGCGAAGAGGAGGTGATCCGCGGACGCCGCCTCCAGCTCCGCAGCGAGCAGCGTTCCTCCCGACCGCGCCAGCTCGTCGGCGTGAACGCGCAGACCGAGCCCGGCCCGGCGTGCCGCTTCGAGGATCGTCCGGGACTCGCCGACCGTGAAGACGCCCTCCTCGCAGAAAACGTCGCAGTAGCGGGCGAGGCCCTCGCGCGCGACGAGCGGCACGGTCTCCTCGGCGACGAGCCGGACCCACTCCGCGCGCCGGTCGCGGTACTCCGGCGGAATCTCGTGCGCGGCAAGAAGCGTCGGCACGACGCGGGGAACCTCCGGACCGTCGAGCTCGCGAAGCAGTCGGAGCGCCCGGATCTCGTCCTCGGCGGTCAGGCCGTATCCGGACTTCGCCTCGATCGTGGTCGACCCGTGCTCGAGCATCGCGCGAAGGCGCCGGTGAACCGCGCCCGAGAGCTCGTCGTCGGACGCGGCCCGTGTCGCGTGAACGGTCGCGAGAATTCCGCCGCCCGAGGCGGCGATCGACGCATAGCTCTCGCCCGCCAGCCGGCGGCCGATCTCGGCGCCACGGTCGCCGACCCAGACCGGATGAGTGTGCGCGTCCACGAATCCGGGCAGGAGGGTCCTGCCGGACGCATCGAGCGTGAAGTCGGCGGGATGGCCGGCGTACTCGCGCCGGTAATCGGTCTCGGTTCCGACGAAGACGAGGACTCCGTCTTCGGCGCGAACGGCGGGCTCAGAGAGCCGGAAGATCTCGCCCTGCGCACGCCCGCGCCGGGCGGTGGAACCAAGCGGCGTGGCCAGCGAGGCAGCGCCGCGAATGTCGAGGCTCCCGGTCATCCCGACCCGCCGCAGGCGGCGAGGGATCTGACCGCGCAGCGGTCATCCTGAGCGAAGCGAAGGATCTCTACCTCACGCGAGCCAGACTCCTCGGCGCTCCGCGCCTCGGAATGACAGGGAAAAACGAGGACGGACGCTCTTACGCCCCTCCGCCCGGACTGTTCCTCCGCATGTACGACAGCGGCCGGTCCTGCTCGTCCTGCTGCCGATCCATCTCGATCACCTGCTGGTAGAGCTCGAGCATCTTCTGGAGCTCGAGCCGGACGTTCGCGCGCTGGAGTTTCAGTTCGTGAATTGCCTTCTCGATCTCCGCGGCTCGCTGCAACGCGTGGTGCGTCAGCCGCTCCGAAGAGTCCTCGGCTTCCTTGACGATCAGCTCCGCCTTGCTCTGCGCGGCCCCACGGATGTCTTCGGAAGCCCGCTGCGCCGACACCAGCGTCTCTTTCAGGATGCGCTCCCTCTGGCGGTGCTCCGAGTTCTCTTCCTCGAGTTCGCGGATGCGGCCCTGCAGGGCCGCGTTCTCGCGGGCGAGCGTCTCCAGGTCCTCGGCGGCGATGTCGAGAAACGAGCCGACCTCCACCGGGTCGAGACCCTTCCACTTGCGGGAAAAACGGTGCTTCTGAATCTCGAGGGGGGTCAGGCGCGAGGGCATGGTCGTTCCTCCGGTTGCAGGCGGTTTAAAAGGCGCGGACGGACGTCAGGAACAGGTTCGAGAGAAGGACCTTCACGAAAAGGATGAGCAGGATCACGAGGATCGGCGAGAAGTCGATTCCTCCCGTTCGGCGCGGCGGAAGAATCCAGCGGAACGGTCTCAGGATCGGCTCGGTCGTCCGATAGAGGAACTGCACGATCGGGTTGCGCGGGTCCGGGTTCACCCAGGAGATCACCGCGGCGATGATGACGAGCCACTGGATCACCGACAGGATCGCGAAGATTACCTGCAGCACGGCCCCGGCGAAGGCGCTGCCGACGTTCATTCCGCCTCTCTCGGCCCGAAGAGCGCCGTGCCGACGCGGACTTCAGTCGCGCCCTCCTCGACCGCGACCTCGAAATCGTGGCTCATCCCGATCGAGAGCTCTGGAAAGGGATGCTGGAGGCGGTCGGCGAGGCGCTCACGGATTTCCGAGAGCTTCCGAAAGAAGGGTCGGGAGGCCTCCGGGTCCGGGTCGAACGGTGGGACGGCCATCACGCCCCGGACGTCCAGGTGCGGGCAGGCGAGCGCGGTGCGGGCGAGGCTCTCCGCCTCCTCCGGGCGGGCGCCGGACTTCGTCGCCTCGTCGCCGACGTTGATCTCGAGCAGCACGGGAACGGTCCTGTCCTCTGCCGCGAGCAAACTCTCGAGGCGCGCGGCAATTCGTTCGCGATCCAGGCTTTCGATTGCTGAAAACCATTGTAGCGCCGCCTTCGCCTTGTTGGTCTGAAGGGGACCGATGAGCCGCCAGACGAGGCCGGGAAACTCCGGAGCCACCGCCTCGATCTTCCGGGCCCCCTCGACGACGCGGTTCTCGCCGAAGAGCCGGAACCCGGCGCGCGCGGCGCGGCGGACGAGCTCCGCCGGGTGTCCCTTGGTGACCGCGAGGAGCGCAACTTCTCCGGAGTCCCGTCCGCGGCGATGGGCGGCCGCGGCGATGCGGGAGAGGATCCGCTCGCGCCGCGTCGAAAGCTCGTCCTCGGAAGGAAGATCCTTCAAAACCGCCTGGACTTCTCGCTCGCGTCCGCGCCGAGGTTGGCGAGCCGGTCCGCCCGCGTGTTGTTCTCGCGCGGGATGTGCGTGATCGCGAACTTCCGAAATCGCTTCGCGCGCAGGACCGCTTCGGCGAGCAGAGGCTTCAGGTGCTCCGCGCGGATCTTGAAGTTGCCGCGGAGTTGTTCGACCAATAGCCGGCTGTCGGAGCGGATGTCGACGTCGTCTGCACCGGCCTCCTCGGCCCGCTCGAGCGCGAGGAGCAGCGCGCGATATTCGGCGACGTTGTTGGTCGTGGCCCCGAGCGGCTCGTAGAACTCGAGCGCGGGCCGATCACGCTCCGGCTCGACGAAGACTCCCGCGCCCGCGGGCCCCGGATTCCCCCGCGCTGCCCCGTCGATGTAGGCGCGGAATTTCATAATGGGGTCAGGTCTCCACTTGCCACTTTGCGGGCAAAGTGGCAAGACCAGCTCGTCTGATCACCGATGCCGCGTTTCGTGAATACCTGACCCCTATGATCTTTGCATGTCCCAGTACAGAATCCTCTTGCAGCTGTCGCAGTAGGTGATCTCGCGGCCGGCTTTCAGCGCCTGGAGCGCGGCGGGCCGGATCTTGACGTGACAGGCGGAGCACGAATTTCCGAGGACGAGCACGATCGCCTGCCCGCCCTTCTTCTCGAGCAGCCGCAGAAATTCCGCTCGGTCTCGCGGGTTCATCGCCGCTTCGAGCCGCGCGATTTCGGCCTGTGCGCTGGCGACCTCCTCGTTGATCGCCTTTTGAGCGCTCCGCCAGTCCTTCAGCCGCTCCTCGTGCTGTTCGGTCTCGAGCGGCAGGAGCTCTTCCCTTCCCGCGAGCTCTTTCGACGCGCTTCGGATCTCGGCGTCTAAGCTCGTGATCTTTTCCTCGCCGGCCCGGACGAGCTTCTCGACGGCGTCGATCTCGTTCAAGACCGCGCCGTATTCCCGGCTGTTCTGAACGGCGCGGAGCTGCGTCTGGTACTTCCGGAGCCGCTCGCGGTGCTCGGAGAGCTCCGCGTTGGCCCGGCGGCGTTCCGCCTCCGCTTCGGTAGACCGTTTCTTGAGCCTGG
>Ga0207684_10006376_pt1 | contig 10755 bp, 8 predicted proteins | sample KBSK5501metaG_FD_184342 | JGI IMG/M metagenome (GOLD analysis project Ga0207684, IMG submission 184342) | Corn, switchgrass and miscanthus rhizosphere microbial communities from Kellogg Biological Station, Michigan, USA - KBS K5-50-1 metaG... | ecosystem: Host-associated > Plants > Roots >... | reverse complement strand
GCCGCCAGAGCGCTTGACACGGCTGTGCGTCTGTGTTACGCTCTCCGTTGGCCGCCTTCACGGCGGCCTTCGCCTGTCCCGCGCCAACGAGCGTTCGCGGGGCGGATGCCGGCGCCGCCGATGACTCGTGGCGATGGCCGCGAGACGGAGATAGACCCACGGGCCTGCCAGCCGGCCCACCAATCTGCGCCCGCCGTTCCGCGCGTGTGACCCACGCCTACGCGCTCCCATCCGGAGCGGATTCCAGGCGTCGCGTCACCAGCGGCCAGCGGGCGCGCAGGAGTGTCGCATACCATGTACGCAGTGATCGAGACGGGGGGCAAGCAGTATCGCGTCAGTCCCGGCCAGACCGTCGAGGTGGAGCTGCTGCCCGCCGAGCTGGGAGCGACGGTCGCGTTTGATCGCGTGCTGCTCGTCTCGGCCGAAGGCAACACGTTCGTCGGCCAACCAACCGTCGCCGGCGGGTCGGTCATCGCGACCGTCTCGCGCGAGGGGCGCGGCAAAAAAATCATCGTCTTCAAGTATCACTCCAAGAAGCGCTACCGCCGCACGCAGGGCCACCGTCAGGACTACACATATCTCACGGTGACCGATATCCAGGCCGAGGGCAAGAGCCTCGTGCCCGATGACGAGCGCAAGCGCTACGAAAACCAGGCGCGCCGCGCTGCCAACCGCGTCCAGCGACGGCTGGAGGGCGCTGACCTCGCCGGCGCCATCGACGCCCTCGCCTTCGACGCCGCGGTCGGCAATACCGCGAAGGCACAGGCCGACGCGGACGAGATCGAAGAGGCCGGTGCCGACGCCTCGATCCCAGAGGATGAAGCCAGCCCCGAGGACGAAGCCAAGCCCACCCGGAAGACCAAGGGCAAGAGTAAGTCGGAGTAGCCCTGGCGGCGCGTTAGGGCCAGACGCATCTCAACTGACTCTCGAGAGCAAAGGATCAGCACAACATGGCACATAAAAAGGGTGTCGGCAGCTCGCGTAACGGGCGCGACAGCAAACCGAAGATGCTCGGCGTGAAGCGCTACGACGGCCAGTACGTGCGCGCGGGCACGATTATCGTGCGCCAGCGGGGCACGCAGTTCAATCCCGGCACCAATGTCGGCTGTGGCCGCGACTACACGCTCTTCGCGACCGTGGATGGCACAGTAAAGTTCGAATGGGACAGCCGCACGAAGAAGCGCGTCAGCATCCGCCCAGTCGCCCGCACCGTCGCCAAGGCAGAACCGGTCGCGACGGCAACGGCCTGAGCGGCCGCAGCGCTGGATATCGCCACGAGCCACGCCAGACAGGGGACACGTGCTACTCCTGCCTGGCGTCGTCGTCTTGCCACCGTCGCGCGGCGTGGCCGTGCCCTCGCGGCCCGTTCCGCACCGCTGTGCAACCTGCTGCCGCGCGTCTACGTAGTTGTCTGCGTGACCTCACCTCTTCTGCACGATTCTTGCGACTCTGGCCCGCCGAGCGCCGCCCATCCAGCCGGCAACCGTTGCGCCCGGGTCACGCCGGTGATATAGTGCGGCAAGCATATTTGCCGTTGGGCGCCAGGCACGCGGAGCGTCCGCGGCGGAACTGGCGCCGTCGCCGGAGCATTCCGAGGACAGGGAGAGCAGCATGCCGCTGCACCTCATAACAGCTTCTAAGACCGATGTCGGGAAGCAGCGCGAGCAAAACGAAGACGCCTGCTTCACGCATGTCTACGAGCACGACCAGCAGACCGCCGGACTCTTCGTCGTGGCCGACGGCATGGGGGGCTATCACGCCGGCGAGGTGGCCAGCAAGATCGCGGTGGAGTCCATCGGCGAAACGCTCCAGCCCTTACTAGGCCCAGCGACCAGCCAGCCCACCGTGCGCCTCAAGGCCAAGGGCCGCCGAGGCAAAGTGACCGCGATCCTGCACCGTGATGATCCAGCCAAGACGCGCCCCCTCACCCCTGAGCCAGCGGAGGAACCCCCCGCCGAACCTACCGAAGACGCTTCCGCCCGCGGCAAGCCTGCCGTCACGCAGCAGCTCGACGAAGCGATGGTCATGGAGTACTACGTCGAGAAACTGCGTACCGCCATCGAGCATAGCAGCGAAGAGATCGTCGAGTACGGCAAGCAGCACTCGGAGGCGCGCGGCCTCGGCTCGACGGTGACCGCCGCCCTCACCGTCGGCGATCAGGCCTTCATCGCCAATGTCGGCGACAGCCGCACGTACCTGTTCCGCGACGGCAAGCTGCAGCGTGTCACCCACGACCATTCGCTGGTGGAGCGCCTGGTGGAGGCCGGCCAGATCGACCGCGACGATGTCTATGACCACCCCAATCGCAACCTCGTGTATCGCTCGCTCGGCGCGGGCAAATCTGAGGTCGAGGTCGACATCTACACCGAACAGCTCAAGCCGGGCGATATCCTGCTGCTCTGCTCCGACGGCCTCTGGGAGATGGTGCGCGATCCACAGATCGAGCGCATCCTGGCGGAGATGACGGATCCGGCCGAGGCCTGCGAGCTCCTGGTGCGCAAAGCCAACGAGAACGGCGGCGAGGACAATATCACTGCGGTACTCGTGCGCTGTGTGGAGCGCTAGGTAGTAGGTAGCCAGCGAGAGGCAGCGCCCGTGCGACCTGTGCCGCCTCTTCGGGCGTCGCCAGGGCCATTCCCGAGTGTGCGAGCGTCACCACTGCTGCGCGAGTCGTGGCCGTGCCTGTGCCGCCGCACAGCCCATGTCAGGTGGGAAGGAGCGAGTCTATGGAGTGCCAGACATGTGGAGCGGAGCTGCGCTCCGGCGCGCGCTTCTGCAATGTCTGCGGCACACGCCAGCTGGACGCGGAGCCACAGACCGAGCAGGATGAGCAGTCGTCCGCGCAGGCCGATGGCGGGCGTGTCAAGCGCCCGCCGCGTACGCCGCGCGCCGACGAGGCGGTCCCAGCCGCGGCATCCGGCAGAGTTGACACCCTTCCCGTGAACACGGACCTGCTCTCCGAGCCGGCACACTCTCTCAACGAGGCGGCCGCGAGCGACACCTCCGCCGCCATGGAGCCGTCCTCGGAGGCTGCTTCGCCCCGCGCCGACGCGCGTCAGTCCGAGCAGTCAGATGTCGCCGCCGACGCGACGATGGCGCCCACCACCACCACGGACGAGGCGGCTGCGCAGCAGTCCGAGACGCCGCTGGTTGCCTCCATCAGCGAGGCGGGGGATGAGAATGAGATGCCGGCGCTCGTGGACCTGGCCCGCGCGCAGCCGCCGGACGGGCTGCCCTGGCCGCTGCCGGTAAGCATCATCGTCGGCGGGCGCTATCGTGTCGAGTCGCTGACCAGCGTGGCGCCGGAGGCCCCGGGCGCCGAAAACACCTATCGCGTGACGGATCTGCAAGGGTACGAGCGCTGCTGGTCATGCGGCACGCAGTTTGGCGACACAGCGGAGACGGACCAGTTCTGCCGCGAATGCGGAGCCGACCTTCTTGCGGGCGAGTATGTGATGGTCGAGCGGCGCAGCCCCGCCCCCGACGCCAACGCCGACGACGGCGCCCCGGCGAGCGCAGAAGCCGCTGCGGCGCGTGAGGATGGCGCGCTCGCGCCCGTCGAGCAGCCGGGTGAGCCCGTGTCAGCGGGAGACACCGACGCGCCGCCGACTGTCGAGGGGCAGGCAGCGCCCGACGAGCGACGCTTCACGCAGGGCAGTCGCGCGTATCGCGTCTTCCCGCGGGTGTCGGAGCCGGCGCGCTTCCCGCTGGGCGCGCGGCTCGTCGCGGCGGCGGCCACCGACGTCGGCAAGTCACGGCCCGGCGAGCACAATGAAGATAGCGCCGGCATCCTGCAGCTGAGCCTGATGTACGATTCGCACGCACTGCCCCTAGCGCTCTGCGTGGTGGCGGATGGACTCGGCGGCCATGCGACGGGACAGGATGCCAGTCGGCTCGTCGTCCGCACGCTCACCGAGCACGTGCTGCGCGCCGCTGCCCTGCCGCTGCTCACGCTGACCTCCAGCGTGCCCCCACCAGACGACGTGCTGCGCACGGTGCTGCGCGAAGGCAGCGGCGAGGCCCACGCCGCGGTGCGCGCCGCCAACGCCGAGCGCGACACGGACATGGGCTCCACGCTGGTGGCGGCGCTGGTCTGCGGCGAGGTAGCCCACATCGCCAATGTCGGCGACAGCCGCGCCTACGTCTACGAGCAAGGCGCGCTGCGCCGCATCACCACCGACCACTCACTGGTCGAGCAGCTGGTCGAGGCGGGCAATATCGAGCCCGACCAGCGCTACACCCATCCGCGGCGCAACCAGATCTACAAGAGCCTGGGCGACGACGAGGCGGAAGACGAGTTCCAGGCGGACATCTTCGTGCAACGCTTACAGCCGGGGATGCGGCTGCTGCTCTGCTCCGACGGTCTGTGGGAGCTGGTGCGCGATCCTGACATGGCGCGTATTCTCAGCGAATCCGCCGGACCGCAGGCGGCCTGCGAAGCGCTCGTCCGCCAGGCCAATGAAAACGGCGGCGAAGACAATATTACGGCAATCGTGCTGGAGGTCGTAGCGTGAGACTCCCCCACTTGAAAGCGGGAGATTCTGATCGGCTCCTCCTCAGTTCCTTTCGGCTTCGGAGTGCAAACGCTTCACAGTTCGAGGGGGCTTATGCCCCTTCAGGGCCGTCTCAAGCGGCCCGTCCCCCGGCAGAGGGAGGCCGAAGCCTCCTCCGGAGGCACCCTGCATGTGACCAGCAGGGCCAGCCCTGCGGCTGGTAGGAGGTGTTTGTACGGGGCCGAAGCCCCAGCGAGTTATGCGTCTCGCTTGCGTGCAGCACCACGTCCAAAATACGGTCGTGCTTTTACCCGCGGGAACGATTTACCGCGGAACGCCGGAAACACGATTGAGTTGGCAAGGTGCTGCAGTAGTATTCCTAGTCACCGGGGAGAAACCGGCAAGGGGAGTTAGCCATGCATCCCCCGCTGCAAAGACGGGGGCTTGCTGGCCGCTGTTCTGTAACGGAACGCGTGCGGCGAGCAATGAGGTGGGCTCGGTGCTGGGCGTCGCGGGCGCGCGGCGCAACACAGGCCAGCGCCGCTTCGTACACGCGATGACAACGTCTCGCCGCGAGGAAAGGAGCCACCGGCTATGGCCGGAGAAATTTCGCTGACCTGTCAGGTTGGGCGTCCGCGTATGAGCGCCACGGGTGGCAGCCAGGTCGCCTATGTGCTGGTGGAGGCGCGGGCCGCCGGAGGCGCGGCAGCAGGTGCCGCCGCTGGGTCGACGCGCGTGCCCGTCAACTTCACGCTGGTGCTGGATCACTCCGGCTCGATGAAGGGCGCCAAGCTCGCCGCCGTGAAGGAATCCGTCAAGCTGGTCATCAACCGGCTTGGGATGAGCGACATGGTCTCGGTGGTCATCTTCGACGACAACGTGCGCGTCGTCGTGCCAGCCCAGCCCACCGCTGACAAGCCCTATCTGACGAGCCTGATAGACGGCATCAAGGATGGCGGCGGGACCGCCATGTCGCTGGGGATGAGCGCGGGCCTCAACGAGCTGCGCAAGCACGCCACGCCCGCCTCGGTCAACCGCATGATCTTGCTGACCGACGGCGTGACGTATGGCGACGCCGACCGCTGCCGCCGCATCGCTGATGAGGCCGGGGCGGTGGGTATCGGCATCTATCCGCTTGGCATCGGCGCGGATTGGGACGAAGACCTGCTCGACAATATCGGCCATCGCAGCGGCGGCATGCCGGCGGAGTTCATACGCCGCCCCGATGACGCGCTCGGCATCTTCGAGCGCCAGCTCGAAAGCGCGGAGGCCGTGAGCGTGCGCAACGCGCAACTGACGATACGCCTGCCTGGTGGCGTCACCCCTAAGCGGTCCGTGCGCGTGCTGCCGCTCATCAGCCCGCTGGGCCAGGAGACGCTGTCGGATCGCGAGGCGCTGGCCGCGCTCGGCGATATCGAGTACGACACGCCGCAGGCACTGCTGCTGGAACTCCTGGTGGATCCGCGGCCCGCCGGCACGTTTCGCATCGCGCAGGCAGAGCTGAGCTATGATGTACCAGGGCGTGGCACCGAGAAAGTGCGGGCCGACGCGGTGGTCACCTTCACCACCGAGACGGTGCCGCCGGAAGAGGCGAACTCCGTCGTGCTAAACTACGCAGAGAAGGCGAACGCGCACCGCCTCGTCACGCGTGTGCTCGACGAATACAAGAAGGGCGGCAAGGTCACGACGCGGCTCCATCCAAATGTGACACGCATGCTGGATCCGGAGACGCAGCGCCTGCTGGATCAGGTGTCGGCGGGCGGCGCTATTTCCGCTGAAGAAGTGAAGACGATCGGCAATCGCACGCGCAAGCTCACGCAGAAGCTCGAGGGCTGACGAGCACACAGACCGCGCGGCATGGCGAGAACCAGCCATCGGAGGAGACCATTATGACTGTTCGGTGTTCACTGGGTCACGAGAATCCGGAAGGGTCGGCGTTCTGCGACGAATGCGGCGAGCGGCTCGACGTCGCCTCCACGCAGGCGGCGCCCGCCGCCGTTGCTCCTTCGCCCCCGCCAGCGCCGCTTGCACCTGCTGTGTCTGCTGAGGCGCCCAAACTGGTGGTGGAGGCGGACAACACCACATTCGATCTGGCGGGCAAGACGGAGATCGTCATCGGGCGCGAGGACCCCGTCAGCAACATCTACCCAGATGTGGACCTGACCCCGCACGGCGGCGAGGAGGGCGGCGTCTCGCGGCTGCACGCCAAGCTCTTCGTCACCAGCGGCCAGTACTTGATCGAGGACCAAAACAGCACGAACTTCACCTTCGTGAACCGGCAGAAGCTGGCGCCCAAGACGCCCACACCCGTGAAGGATGGCGACGAGATTCGCCTGGGCCGTGTCATCATGAAGTTCCAAACGGTGTAGCATCAGACCTCACCCCGGCCCCTCTCCTGCGAGGAGAGGGGAGTTATGCGCGACCGCCGCCAGGAGCAACGCCAGATAGGGAGCGGCCGTCACAGGCGGCAATGGGCCGGGGGTAAGGCTCTATCCGCCCGCAGGGCGCCGCTTGCGCTGCTCCGCCGCCACCGCCTGATCGGGCGGGGTGAAGCCGGCGAGAAAGCGCTCGCGGTAGGCGTCGAAGGCGCCCTCCAAGATGGCTGCGCGGGCGCCCTCCATTAGGCGCACCAGAAAGCGCAGGTTGTGGATGCTGGCGAGCCGATAATAGAGCAGCTCGCCGCGCGTGTCGTCATCCTCCGCGCGGATCAGATGGTGCAGGTAGCCGGCGCTGAACGTGCGACAGGTGTAACAGTCGCAGGTCGCGTCCGCCGGGCCGCGCTCGGCACGGAAGCGCGCGCCACGGATGTTGACGCGTCCGCTCGACGTGTAGAGGCCGCCGGTGCGTGCCGTGCGCGTCGGCAGCACGCAATCGAACATATCTACCCCGCGCGCGATGCCTTCGAGCAGGTCATCCGGCGAGCCAACGCCCAAGAGGTGCCGCGGCTTGCCCTCCGGCAGCTCCGGCACCGCCGCTTCCAACATGCTCCACATCAGCGGCTTGGGCTCCCCGACCGACAGCCCGCCGATCGAGAAGCCGTCGAAGGGCATGCTCCCAATCGTCCGTGCGCTCTCGGCACGCAGCGCGGCGTCCATCCCCCCTTGCGGGATGCCAAAGAGCGCCTGGTCGCGCCGGACCCTGGCTGCCAGCGCGCGCTCCGCCCAGCGGTGCGTCCGCGCCGTCGCCTGCGCGGCCTCCTCTGGCGAGCACGGATACGGTGGACATTCGTCTAGCGGCAGGATGATGTCCGCCCCCAGCAGCGCCTCCACCTCCATCACGCGCTCCGGCGTGAGGTGGACCTCGCTGCCGTCTAGATGCGAGCGGAAGCGCACGCCGTCATCGCTCACCTCGCGCAGCCGGCCCAGGCTGAAGACCTGGAACCCGCCGCTGTCTGTGAGAATCGGCCTCGGCCAGCGCATGAAGCCGTGCAGGCCGCCGAAGTGGGCGACCAGCTCGGGGCCCGGGCGCAGCAGCAGGTGATACGTGTTCGCGAGCACGATGCTGGCGCCCAGCGCTTCCAGGTCGTCGGGTGCCACGGCCTTGACGGTGGCGTGCGTGCCTACGGGCATGAACACCGGCGTCTGGAGCGCGCCATGTGGCGTCTGGAGCACGCCCGCCCGCGCCGCGCTGCCCGCTGCCCGCGCCACAATATCGAACCGCAGCGGCTCATCTGGCGCGAGCGCTGCCACGCTCCCTGGCAGGTATTCGGTCACAGGGTCATCCTTCTTGTTTGTCGGCCAGCGATCGCGGACCACATGCCTTGGTCTATGCGGTCGTGCGCATTCCCCGACATTGTACCGCCGCGGAGCAATCCAGCGGACCTGGCGAAGACAAGGCTGGCGGGGATTGCATTGACAAGGCGAATCGTGTATCCTTTGCTCGGTGTACCACTGGCTTCCTGGGGCGTGCCAGGGCGGTAGCCTGCGCAGGCGGGGGTATCGTGCGATTTGGCCGGAACGTGCCGCGGAGGACGCGAATCAGTGGGGGACGGCAGTTGAGGAGGTCCTGGATCCATGTACGAGGACAAAACCCTACAGTGTCGTGAGTGTAATCAGGAGTTCATTTTTAGCGCAGGAGAGCAGGAGTTCTATCAGCAGAAAGGACTGCTGAACGAGCCGGGACGCTGCCCCACGTGCCGGCAAAACCGGCGCGCGACTATGAACTCATCGTCCGGCGAGCGCGCGCCCCGCGAGATGCATACCATCACCTGTGCTGAGTGCGGCAAGGAAGATCAGGTCCCCTTCCTCCCGCGGAATGATAAGCCTGTCTACTGCAGCGATTGCTTCGAGCGCGTGCGCATCCGTCGCTAACGGGGCAACGCCGGCGCAGGCCGCACCTCATCGCGCAGCGTGAGCCGCCGCGTCCAAAGCTGCTGACTGCCTGCGGCTGGGAGACGCCTCCCGGCTGCTTCGTTTTGGCGCGCGGCGCTTGCGCGACTATGCTATGCTCGACGGGCTTCTACTGCATCCGCCATGAATGGCGTCATGTTTGTTGAAACAACAAGAGGTGTTCGCGCGCACGCCGGCGAGCACTGTGCATATTCCTGGCGTAGCGCCGCATCCGCGTTCACAGCTGGCGAAAGGGCCTCCCTTGCGTCGCTCTCCCTACGCGCGCTGGCCAGCCAGATCCGGGAGAGAGGGAGGGGGGACGAGGACGTGATGTCACAGCGACTCGGCGTGCCGACCTACGCGCACGGCGGAGGGTGCCACCTGGTGCGCCACATTGCGCTTTCGGTCCTGCTCGCCATACTGCTCTCCTGCACCGGAGTGGCCCTCGTATCGCGACCGACAGTCGCGGCGAGCGGGCGAGCGCCGGGCGGCAATATGCAGCAGCCGCTGGTGCGCGAGGTGGATATCGCGCAGCCCGCCATCGTACGTATCGCTACGATCTACAACGTGCACGCGACGTTCACGCTCTGCGGCTTGCGCTACTCCCTGCCGACGTCTGGCCAGGGCTATCTCGTGGGTGGCACCGGCTCGGGGGCGTTCATCAGCGGCAATGGTGATATTCTGACCGCCGACCACGTCGTCGATATCCCCCAGGAAGACTTGCAGGCTGAAGTCGTGCAAGTAGGCGCCGCGGACATCGCGAATCTGCTGGACAACAACCCTACCTGCCATTTGCAACAGCCAGTTACGGCGGCTGAGATTGCCGCCGGCTTCCTCCAGGCGGCCGGCATCCCGTTCACCGTAGAGTCCTCTCTTCCACGATCGCTGGTCTGGCAGAGCACGAGCTTCGCGGGGGCGCAGCCCTCCGCCGCCACGAGCGACAGCCTGATTGTGACCCTGGGCGGCGTGTCGAACTACCCTGCCAAAATACTTAAGTCCAGCCCGTTCACCGAAAATGACCTGGCAATCCTGCACGTCAACATCAGCGACACGCCGAGCATTCAGCTCGACGACTCCTCCTCCGTCGCGGTGGAGGATCAGCTCACCATCATCGGCTTTCCCGGCAACGGCGACGTCAACAACACCGGTACCGATCTGCTGACGCCATCGGTGAACAACATCTCGGTGAGCGCGATCAAGAATGGCACGAACGGGCAGAAGCTGATCCAGGTCGGCGGCAACGTCGAGCACGGCGACAGCGGCGGGCCAGCCCTCGACAGCGACGGCCACATCGTGGGCGTCGTGAGCTTCGGCGGCGATGACCCGCGCGGCATCACCGCGTTCTTGCGCTCCAGCAACAACGCGCTGAGCCTGATGTCCGAGGCGAACGTGAACCCGAAATCCGGCACGCTGCAGGCGCTCTGGCGCCAGGCATTTAGCGACTACGCGGCGACCTACGCCGGTCACTGGCGCAAGGCCGCGCGCGAGCTGGATGACCTCGCGGCACGCTACCCTGCCTTCAAAGGCGTGACAGACTACAAGGCGTATGCGGATACCGCCGCGCTTACAGAGCCGGTGCCGACCGCCGGGCTGACGACGCTGGAGGAAGGCGGCGCCGCGCTCGCCCTGCTGCTGGCCGCTGTGCTCATCATCGTGCTGCTCGTGCGCCTGCGCCGACACGCCGCCGGCCCGGCCCTGGCAGCGGCGCCAGTGACCCAAGCACTGTACGGGCAGTACCCGTATCAGCCGTACGGATATGGCGGCTACGGTCCGCCGTCTAGCTATGGCCCGTCGTCCTCGTATGGGTCGCCATCCTCCTACCGCCCACCTTCCAGCTACGGGTCGCCGTCTAGCTATGACCCGTCTTCCAGCTACGGCGGGTACGGCTCCCCGAGCAATTACCTGCCCCCAGTGGGATACTCTGGCGGGCCCGT
>Ga0207684_10006374_pt1 | contig 10757 bp, 8 predicted proteins | sample KBSK5501metaG_FD_184342 | JGI IMG/M metagenome (GOLD analysis project Ga0207684, IMG submission 184342) | Corn, switchgrass and miscanthus rhizosphere microbial communities from Kellogg Biological Station, Michigan, USA - KBS K5-50-1 metaG... | ecosystem: Host-associated > Plants > Roots >... | reverse complement strand
ATTAGAAGGTCCAGCGAATAGCGTTCGTGCTGGCTATCGGCAATCCCGTCGTCGGGAAAGACTTCGTGCCACGCTCCGCCGTCAACGCTAACATCTGCGCGCTTGATTCGGCCGGTGGCATCATCGACATCGAAAACAGCTCGCGCGTGATTGCCGACGATCTGCGCGGGATTGGCCAGACGAACTGTTGGCGGCGTGTTGTCAATGTCTACCGGCGCGCTGACCCGCCCGCTGGATAAAGCGTTCCCTGGCGGATTGTCAGGAGCGTCTGAAGCGACGACCTTGAAAACGTAGCGACCGTCCGCGAGACTTGCGCCGTCCACGGTGAAAAAGTTCTCGCGGATGTGTTCCTTCAACAATCGAAATGTCGTTTCGTTCAATGAGCGATAATAGACTGCGTACTCCAGGGAATCCCCGTTACGATCTTCACCTTGCCACTGTAGAGACCTCGCACCGCGCTGATAGACGCGCCGCGGTGGCGCCTGTGCTACAACGCCAAACATCGAAGCGTCGAGGCCCGCTGCTTCAATATTAGGATCGACTTGCATTTGAATCTGCTGTTGCAAGGCGATTCCAGGTGGAAGAATGGTGATCGACAGCACTTCCGGCGCGACGTTGCGCGGCAGATACGCGACACTGACGTCTTCCAGCCTTGCTTCTTCTCCTCGGCCTCCGCTCGCCCCGTGCAAGAGGGCACGCCACTGGATGAATCGCGCTTTAGGACTTGAGATTTGCGATCCGTTTGCATCTTTATAGAAAGCGCTCCAATCGCTCCAGGTTGTATCGGGGCGATCGCTATTGCCGGAACGAGTTTGCAATTCAATCGGTCCGCGTCCTTCCCACCAAATTCGCCCCCAGGCAGCCACCAGCTTTGCGTCGCGCACCGGCGATTCATAGCTACCCTCTTTAACTACGGATTCGCCAAAGTGGAAAAGTTTTCCCTGGTTACTGGACACGGCGTACACGTCCAAACCGCGCGCCACCAATGATGAGATTTGACCTTCCGAGGATTGAAGCAACAGCGTGTCGCGCCCGTCGTCAGTAACGGAGTAGATTCGGCCCTTATCGGAAGTGCCTATTAACACACCGCCCGGGACGGCCAGCACCGCAAACGCCGTGATGGAAGTTGAGTTCCAGACGACGTCGGTCCCGCCATCCGCCAAAATGTGGAACACGGCGCTACGAGCGCCCGAGAGATCGTTGCGGCTGCGCGAGGGCGCAGTCACTTGTGTCTGTGGCGCCGTCGGCGTCTCTTCGGCAGAGACGGTCGCGACCGCGGCGGACGCTTCCGTTGGCTGCGCGGCGGCAGTCGTTGCATTGGGGGCACGGGTTGTTGCAGCGGCATCGCTCAACGCCAGGGCATAGATCGAGCCATCGGACGCTGGCGCCAGCGCATGAATCTCGCGCAGCGGCGCATCGTACAGACCGAAGGCTTTGCCCTCAGAAGAGATTCGCAAGACCAATCCGCCCGGATCCGTGCCGGCAATCAAATCGCCGGCTTTTGTGACAGCCAGCGACATCACGTGCGTCTGACTAGTGTTGATTAGTAATGAGTTTTCGGGCTTTGCGCCCAACGTGCGCACGCGATAAAGCTTTCCATTGTCGCCCGTCCCCACCGCGAGCGAGCCATCATGCAAAATCGCCAGCGACCAGATATATTTGTCCGGCGGATCGAAATAGACTTCCGCCTTGCCGTCCGCCGATAAGCGATAAACTTTGCCGTCGGGTGAAGTCGCAGCATAAATCACGCCGTTGTGTGCCACGGCCAGAGCGGTTACGTCTAGTTCCGGCGCTTTATAGAGCAGGCTTCCTTTCCCGTCCGGACCTACCCGGAAGAGCCTTCCATCATGGCCGGTGCCGACGTAAATGTTTCCCGCGGAATCTACCGCGGTAGACCAAACGTAGGCTTGTTCGCTGTCGAATAACTGATCGAAACGCGGCGCCAGCTTCAGCGTGCCGTTGTCGGTGACCGAGACCCCGCGCGCTTCGCCTTTCAACAGTTCAGCGCGTGAGCTCATTTGCCAAATGACGGGCTCGCCAGCTAACGCAGTTGACGACCAGCAAAAGCTAATGAGAAAGAAAACTAAAATCGAGCGGAAAATTGCCTGTGATTTGCGCATCTATTCGACCTTAAAAGCTGTAAGCATTCAGTTGCCAATGTATTTTGCGTAGAGCGAGCGAGCCGTCGCGATGTCGTCGGTTCCGCGAATGATCGACCGCGCGTCCTGAAAAACAGTTAACTCATAATCGCCGGTGCGAAAGCGAAGCAAATAGTCGTTCCCTTTCACCTCGCCGGCCAATTGAAGCTTTTGACTAAGCGCCGCGAGATCCACCCGCGCCGGTTGAGACGGAGACACTTGCACCGCGTGGCGCCCACATAAGATTGCTGCGAACTCTCCTCGATCAGCTTCGAGAGTTTCAAAGCGACGCAGCCCGCAAGTCCCACAATCCGCCGAACGCTTTCCCAGCGAGATGCGGCGCCATTCATTGCGCCATACGTCGAACTGCATTAACGAGTTGTGCAGGTTCTCTGTCTGCCGGGTCAAGAGTTTCAGCGCTTCGCTCACCTGTACCGCGGCCACGACGCTAATGATTGGCATAATTATGCCGGACGTGTCACACGTCGGCGCGCTGGCCGCCGGCGGCGCTTCGGCAAACATGCAGCGCAGGCACGGCGTCATGTTCGGCCGGATTGTCATCGTCACGCCGTACGAACCGACTGCGGCCCCGTAAATCCAATTGACGTTATGTTTGACGCACGCATCGTTGATCAGATATCGCGTCGCGAAATTATCCGTGCCGTCAAGAACGACGTCGCAACCCTCGATGAGTTTCTCGACGTTTGAATGATTGACGTCGGCAATCTTTGCCTCGACGTGGACATCCGAATTGATTTGACGAATATGATTCGCGCAGGCAACCGCCTTCGGCAAGCGTTCAGTCGCGTCGCTCTCAGTGAACATTGTCTGCCGTTGCAGATTCAAGAATTCAACGAAATCACGATCAGCAATGCGCAGCTTGCCCACGCCCGCGCGTGCTAACGCTTCGGCTTGGGCCGAGCCGAGCGCGCCGCAGCCAATAATCAGTGCGCGCGAATCGAGAAGGCGCTGCTGGCCTTCCTCACCGATCCCATCGAAAAGAATTTGGCGGCTGTATCGATCGATCACGTCAGATATCAGATGTCACGTATTAGCGGTTTGATGCTCAGATTCGGGCGACAGAGCCTTGAGCGCAGCAGCGCGCATCACCTCGGCATCCGGCTGTTTACAGGTCCATAGCCTGAATTGCTCAGCGGCCTGCGCAACGAGCATCTGGATTCCACCGATCGTTTCACATCCGGCGAAACGAGCCTCACGCTGGAATTCCGTCTCGATGGGATTGTAAACGAGATCATAAGCCAATCGCACGTAGCGCAGTCGTTCAGCCGTCACCGGCGATTCGTTCTCGCTCTCGCCGCGGGTGCCTATCGGCGTCGCATTCACCGCGATGTCAAACCCGGCGAATTGCGCGTCTGCAAGCGAGTGACAATCGACACCGAACTTTTCAGCGACTGGTCTGGCCTTGTCGGGGTCACGGACGAACAAAGTGCAGTGCGCTTGTTCGTTGCGCAAAGCCCATAACGCACCTCGAGCAGCTCCCCCGCCGCCGATAATTGCGCATCGCGCATTCCGTAACGACCCGAACCGATTACGAAGCGGTGAGATGAATCCTGCTGCGTCGGTGTTATAGCCATGCAACCCATCATCTTCAACCACTATTGTATTCACCGCCCCGACCTCTCTAGCGGCGGGCTCAATCCAATCCAGATTATCCATAACCGCAATCTTGTGCGGCGCCGTGACGCTGAGACCGCGGAGGTTCCAGTCAATCTCGCGGGAACGCGGATGAATCATGCGACGCAAAAATGCACCGACATCCCGAACTTCGAAAGGAATGTACACGGCGTTAAGTTCAGCCTCGGCGAAGGCGGCGTTGTGGATGTTTGGCGAGATAGAGTGGCTCACCGGCCGCCCCATTAATCCGATGATCTCTGTCTGTTGATTGATGCGATCTATGCGATAGACTTCGCGCAGTTCTCTCGCTGTTAATTGCCCCGGCGCGGTTGCACTTTCATCGTCAAGGGAGCCGTAAGTCAGGAACCCGCCCCGCGATGGACCCAGGATTCTCGTCATGACTCCCGCCTGCCCCATCGCGATCGCGATCATCTCGCGGCCTTCACACTGAGCGCGGTCAAGCAATCGAAACACAGGTAAGCAATCAATAGCATCGTCCGCCTGTACCGCGATCTTCAAAATGCGCGACTCCGTCGCAGCCATGCTCTCATAGATTCGCTCGAGGTCGGAGGGGACGCCGACAAAGTCATGGTAAGAACAGATACTCCGTGTCCAATCGCAATATCCCCACCCAACAACATCGTTTCCTTCGCCTTGCCTGCGCTGGAGTTGCAGCGCAAGATCAAGCTCGATGTCCCAAAGAATTGCGGGCTTTCCTTCCTGCAAATACGATCGAGAGTTGTGATGTCCTCGGAGACGATCTTCGGCCGTAATCGGTCGACCGCCACCGAACTCGGCCGGACGCAGCGTTAGGATCGTGGGTCCTGCTCTTGAGGCAAGCGCCGTTGAGATTTCTGTCCCGGCCTGTTCGAGCTCATGCTCTTGAAGGCAATCGAGTCGCAACTCGACTATATCGGCGACTTCACTCGCACGCCGTATTGCCTCGGCGAGTTCGCGCGCGCTCTCGACGCAAACAGGAACACAAACTCTTGCGGGGTTTGTTTTCATTAAAAACAAATGCGAGGCGATATTCATACCTTCTCAGCGCCAACTTCACTCGCCCCGCAGTTTTTTCTGTTGAACTCTTCGACGATCAGGAGGGCTTCTGATTTTCCAAAGAATCGAAATGTCGCGTCGGGGCTTCGGCTCCGAGGTGACGTGTGGTGCCCTCGGTCACGCTGGGCACGGAAGGCATAAGCTCTCCGGTTCTGAGCGACCGCAAATCAGGCCGCTGCGACGCCATGATCTGCGGTTGCGCCGGCAGCGACAGTCTCGCCTGTCTGACGCGAACGAGCTGAGAAATACCTTTGCCGATCATCGTCGAAGCCGGAATTAACAACCAGTACCACCAGCTCCATCCCCCCGGGCTGTAAAGGCCAACCAGGATTGATACGACGATAAAACCCACGCCCATCATCAAGCTGCGGATACCGTCGTCGAGACTTGGTTCGCGGTGGCGTTTACGACGCGAGCGACGATCTGACTCGTCCGGGTTCGAGGTTGGAAGTTGGCCGGTCAGAGCCTGTGGCACCAGACTGATGTTTGCGCCGCACGCGCGACAGAAACTGGCGCCCTCGATGTTTTGCGCGGCACATTTCGGACAGAACATTTTAAGAGTCCTCCGAGCGTTTTCAACAACTCGTCATCGCACCCAGCAAGGTTGTCATCGTGAATACGAAAGCCAAACTGTGACAGTTCAATTCTCTACTTCCTCATCATTCGCTGCCGCACAGCTTCATAAAATACTACGCCGGCGGCCACCGACACGTTCAATGAATCAATTCTGCCGAGTGTCGGAATCCGTACCAGGGCGTCGCAGCGCTCGCGTACGAGCCGACGCAGACCCGACCCTTCACCGCCGAGAACGACTGCCGAGGCTCTGGTCCAATCCCATTCAGTATAAACCATCGACGCATCAGCCGTAGTTCCGACGACCCAAACGTTACGTTCTTTCAGTTCCTCAATCAAACGCGCCAAATTTGTGACGCGCGCGACGGGCACATATTCAACTGCGCCGGCGGCAGTCTTGGCAGCGGTCTCCGTCAAGCCGACGGCGCGGCGTTCGGAAATGAAGAGGCCGTGAACCCCAGCGCATTCACCTGTGCGCAGGATCGCACCCAGGTTGCGCGGATCTTCGACTCCATCAAGCACGACTACCAGCGGTTCGCTCTCGCTGCCGACCCGTGAGGCAATAGAATTAAGTAACTCTTGCGTGTCGGCATAGCGTGCCGCCGACACACGGGCGATGACTCCCTGATGGTTCGCGTTACCCGAAGCGCGATTAAGACCCGCGCGGGGCGCTCGACTGACTGGAATATTTTTCGCGCGCGCCAAGTCGATTAACTTGCTTAGCCGTTCGTGACGCGCGCCTTCTGCTACAACAATCTCTTCGATTTTCCGGTCGCCGCGCAAGGCTTCGAACACCGGGTTGACCCCGTAGAGTGACTCAGTCTTGGAGAAGGATTGAGATTCGCGCTTCTTCATTTGCGGTCAGGTAACTCGCGATGCCTCAAGCAATGGCGCAGCCGCGAATAACGAGTGAACTGAGGTTCGTTATCGGTAGTCGTAACTGTGGCCACGTCAAACTTCCGAGCGCTACCGCGACGCCCCTCGTCTTTTCGGACCTGCTGCTCCAAAGGCCAGACGCTTGCGAGCGCCTGTCGCAGCTGCGTGTACGAGTCGTCGTACCGCGCGTTCGTAGCGCATTGCCGCAACAGAGCAACGAGAGCTGAGAAGTTTTCGAAAGCAATCGCGGCCTTTGCGGATCCGAGACATGAAAAGTCGAAGTTGTTCGCGATGATTCTCCAGTTGACTTTGTCGAGTGTCGTATAAATATCGAGCACCGACTCGTCTGAGGAGAACTCGCGCTTGTTTACTAGTTGCAGGCGACGACGGCGTTTGTTTTCTTCGACCTCGACGCGACTAAGGAATAAACGACCGGCAACGATTAGCGTCACTTCCTCCCACCGTGCAGATATTTTTCCACCGCTGCCCGCCAGAATTACTGTTAACGAATCTTCCGTGAAGTCGAGTGCGCGAATTCTTTTCGCCGCGGCGCCCAACTGCAAGTCTTTCTTTGGAACTGTAATGCTTTGGATCCCCAGCCCTCGCAACTTTTCTCGGACCAGGTCCGCCTCTTCCAGAGTAGACGCCCGAGCCAAAGGCATCTGTTGGCTAACGCCAACGATTCGATTCAGATCTCCGACGCTGAGTCGCAGCAGCCGGGCAGCTTCGGCCAATGACGATTCCGTAACGTCACCGCTTTGCCCAGACATCAGAACTAGGTAATAAGCGTCGTCTTTCGGGCGGCCCTGCCACAAAGTCGCCAGGTCTGATTCGTTCCTCGTAATTCGCTTCCCTCGACGGGATTATACGATCTCGTCGCGCGATGTTTGTAGCTTCACTTGACCGCGGAGACGCTGCGGCGGCATCCTAGCTGAGGCGAATTCAAAATTTTAACGGAGCTTACTAACGTGAACCACTTTGATTCGGCGAACAATATTTCGTTGCAATTCGGGCATCGCGGAAAAGTGGCAATATTTATCGACGGAAACAACCTCTTTCACGCGGCGCGATTTCACAACATCGACATCGATTACAACAAATTGCTGCGTTTGCTGCTGGGCGATGGTCGTTTGTTTCGGGCTTTCTTTTACACCGGCGTCGATGCCGGCGCTGAGCGACAACAGGGATTTCTGCTGTGGATGAGGCGCAACGGCTTTCGCGTAGTGCAGAAGGACCTCAAGACCTTTTACGATGGTACGCGCAAAGCAAACCTCGACGTCGAGATTGCCGTGGACATGCTTTCGCTCGCTGGTCGCTATGATACGGCCGTGCTGGTTTCAGGCGATGAAGATTTCGTTTATGCCGTCAACGCGGTTGCCTACAAAGGCTGTCGCGTCGAGGTTGCAGGTTTCCGTTCGAACACTGCGCCCAAGTTGATCGACGTCGCGGATTGTTTCATCGACCTTGGCGAGATCGGCGAGAAGGTTCGGAAGGACTTCTCGCACGGCATGAAGTACGAAGAACGCGATATTCACGTATCGCAGCAACCGCCGCCACCGCCGCCTTTCATCGAGCCCGTGCCGGAACCGCCGCCGCCATGTTCGCCTTCAGACGGCGAGGCGTTTCATCCGCCAATCGGATCGATCATCGAAGCCGACACGAGCGAAGGTTTGGACCAGTTCGGACCGGCAGGCGATTTCATTAGGGTGACCGACGATCAGTGAATACTCAGTTTGAGGTCACATTCTGTGACCTCAACTTCACCTCTCATCAATCGGCACGTACGGCACATTGCGCGGCCCGACGTATTCGGCACGCGGGCGGATGAGCTTGTTGTCGGCGTACTGTTCCAGGATGTGCGCGGTCCAGCCGCTGATGCGGCTGATCGCGAAAATCGGCGTGTAGAGATCCAGCGGAATTCCCATCATGTAATAAGTCGAAGCTGAGTAGCAGTCGACGTTCGGCAGCAAACCTTTCTCACGCTTCATTGCTTCTTCCAGTTTCGCAGTCATGTCGTACCACTTTGTGTCGCCTTTGCGCTGGCCCATCTCTTTTGAGAACCGGCGCAGGTGCGTGGCGCGCGGATCCTCAGTACGATAGACCGCGTGGCCAAAGCCCATGATCTTTTTCTTCTTTGCCAATGCATCTTTGACGTAGCCGTCCACATTGTCGACATTCCCAATCTCGAGGAGCATTTTCATCACCGCCGTATTCGCTCCGCCGTGCAGCGGGCCTGATAGGGCGCCCAACGCCGCCGTCACGGCGCTGTACATATCAGCGAGCGTGCCGGCAACCACACGCGCGGTAAAGGTTGAAGCATTCAGTTCGTGATCGGCTTGCAGGATGAGCGCGACATCCAGGACATGCGCGTCAAACTCGTCAGGCAATTCTCCCTTGAGCATGTAAAGAAAGTTTGTGGCGATGTTGAGTTCGGGCTTTGGATCGATTGGATCGAGGCCGTTGCGCACCCGGCCCATCGCGGCTACGATCGTCGGAAATCTCGCCGTCAAACGCGTCGCAACTCTGATGCTCGCCTCCCGCGAAAGATCGCGCGATTCTTTGTCAAAGAAAGACAGCGCCGATATTGCAGTGCGCAGCGTATCCATGGGCTCGGCATCAGTCGGACACTCCTTGATCAAGGCAATAACCCGTTCAGGAAGCTCATAGGACCCAGCGATGTTCTTTCTTAATTCATCAAGCTCGGCGCGCTTTGGCAAACACCCGTTCCGAAGCAAAAACACCACCTCTTCAAACGTTGATTTCGCTGCCAGGTCGTGAATGTCCAAGCCCTGGTAAATCAGCTCACCTTTTTCGCCATTAACGTCGCTAATCGAAGAGGCAGCGGCCACGACGCCTCTGAGCCCGGTGGCAACCGCGCTTCCAGCCGCGTCCTTAGCTTGGTTCATTATTCGTGTCCTCTGAGTTTAGTAAGTCGAAGATATCAGACAGGTAAGCGAGTGACAAGCTACCATAATCGCAGCTTAGAAGCCCCGGAGCAGCAGCCCACGGTGGGAGGGGGGTGACTAGTCGCCGTGACCTGAAATCAGAACCGCGCTTTGTCCGCGTCGCGCATTCAAGATTCTCGCCGCTGAAGATTTTCGCGCAGCTACTTCCAGAAACCCAGCGCTGCCGAAGAGACAAAACAATTCGCTTTCATCGTTTTCTCCTTCGGCAAAGTAGCGATGAAAAGAAGTGATTTCACGGTCATTCACCACGAGCTTTGGTCGCGAATCGGACGGGTCTTCGCGCAGATGATCGCGCGTCAGATTAGTGATGCAGTTACCAAAACGATCGATGTGAATCAGACGACCCTCAACAACATTCGCGCCCGCGGTCTTCGGCGCCAAAGATTCGAGCCGCACAACATCCTTTACTTCATGACCAAACTCTTCGATGGGAATCCCGGTTGATAACGCCGCGGCGACTGGCGCGAAGATGTCGCGACCATGAAAGGTTGTGCTGACTGGATGGCGAAAAAACTTTTCGTTGCTTAGTTGTGTAGCACGAAATTTCGCTTCTCGTTCGTAGATCCAACTGAAGATGCCATTATCTGGTCCGACGAAAAACTGTTCGGCGCACTGAATCAATAATGGGCGGCGGTTTGAACCGACTCCGGGATCGATGACTGCAAGGTGGATCGTCGAGGCGGGAAAAGCTTTGTAGCTGGCCAGCAAATCAAAAGCGCCGGCTTCGATATCCTGCGGAGGAATGTCGTGGGTAATGTCAACAATCTGCACGGAAGGATTGATGGAAAGAATCACGCCCTTCATTGCGCCCACGAAATAGTCCTGCGAGCCGAAGTCGGTCAGGAGAGTGATGATCGAAGGTTTCAAGTTTCAAGTTTCAGGTTTCAAGTCCGCAGCTCTGAGTATTAGGGTCTTCTTTAATCGAATATCCGGGGCCGCCATCGGATTATTCGATGAACCTGAAACTTGAAACCTGAAACTTGAAACTCTTTATTGAATCGCCGTATCGCCCGCCGTTCGGATGCGCAGTTGCTGGCCGTGATACAAGCGAATGTCTCTGCCGCGTTCGGTGAGTACTCCTGCGGTACCAACGCCGGCGCCGATAGTCGCACCCACCGCCGCGCCTACTCCTCCGCCTGCGATGGCTCCGATGATTGCGCCGATGCCTGCGGCAGTGCCCACTTTTTCGACGTCGCGTTTTGTCGAATCTCGGCCCTGTACTCCACCCTCCGGATCGACTTTACCGACGCCTTCGCTGCCACCCGTGCGAATCAGTTCGATAACTTGAGCGCTCATCCGCGCCGAGCGGCCGTCGGTCATTCGTATTTCGTCAAACGAGAGTTGTAACTGGGCGGTGCTCTTCACACGGCCCGGCCGTTTTAAATTAGTGACTCGACCTTCGATAGTTGCGCCTTCATACTCTTTCGGTTCCATCACGCGCGCCTGAAAATGATCGCCTTTGTGTGACGTGTTGGTCGAAAGGTTAGTCAACAGCTCAACCCGCATAATTGTG
>Ga0207684_10006373_pt1 | contig 10758 bp, 9 predicted proteins | sample KBSK5501metaG_FD_184342 | JGI IMG/M metagenome (GOLD analysis project Ga0207684, IMG submission 184342) | Corn, switchgrass and miscanthus rhizosphere microbial communities from Kellogg Biological Station, Michigan, USA - KBS K5-50-1 metaG... | ecosystem: Host-associated > Plants > Roots >... | reverse complement strand
GGGATCATGGCCGACGTTCCCAGCTTCTACTGCGTGGTCCGGGGGGACGGAGTCAGTAAGAACTACGCCTACGCCGCGGTACTGGACAACCAGTCCCAGGACCTGATCTTCGTCAAAGGCGCGAACAACGCCGCCATCCCCGCGGGCTTCGTGACTTTGCCGGCGGCGGCGTCGCTGCACGGAGCGCCACCGACCTTTTTCCATTCGGACGTGAGTGTTTTCAATCCTTCCGCCACGCAGCCGGCAACGGTGACGGCGCGGTACCGTTGTTTCACGGGCGCCTGCGGCAATGCAGTGCAGACTTTCACGGTGCCTCCGCGACAGATGCAGGTGTTCCAGGACATTGTGGGGACACTGTTCGGAGCGGCGGAGACGGGCGGGGCGGTGGAGTTTTCGGGCAACGTACTGGTGGACAGCCGGCTCTACACGCCGAGCCGACCGGCGCCGACGGTGGGCATGTATGTTCCGGGGTTATCGACGAGTGAGGCGTATGCCGAGGCGGTTCTGACCTCCCTGTCGTATTCGACGAACCTCTCGACCGGGTTCCGGACGAACGTCGGGGTTTACAACGGCAACGACGTGGCCCAGACCGTGACCTTCACCCTTTACAACCCGCAGGGGGGGCAGATCGGTCAGACCGCGCATATCGTGGCGGCGAGGACTCCGCTCCAGATCAACAACATCGCCGCCTTCGTCGGGATCATGGCCGACGTTCCCAGCTTCTACTGCGTGGTCCGGGGGGACGGAGTCAGTAAGAACTACGCCTACGCCGCGGTACTGGACAACCAGTCCCAGGACCTGATCTTCGTCAAAGGCGCGCAGGCGCGGCTACCATAGGAATCCGGATCGATCGAGGCGTCCCGCGGCCGCTAGCCCCGCGCCGGCTTCTTCTCGGGCTTGTTCGTCACCTGTGACAGCCGGCGGTGATGCTCGACCACGATGCGGACCGCGTCCTCCGGGCCCCTGCTCCGGCGAAGCAGGTTCCGGTCGCGCTCGTCGATCGTCCCGTGCTCGAGGAGCTTTCCGAGGAGCGGCTCGATCGCGTCCTCGGCGTGGGGATCCCCCAGGATGATCGGGTAGTTCTCGATTTTTCGCGTCTGCATGAGGGTCAGCGTCTCGAAGAGCTCGTCGAGCGTTCCATACCCGCCCAGGAACGCGAAGAACGCGGAGGAGAGCTTGACGAACATGTACTTGCGAACGAAGAAGTAGGTGAAGACGAACTCCCGGTCGAGGTAGGCGTTCGCTTTCTGCTCGCGCGGCAGCCGGATGTTCAGCCCGATTGAGATCCCGCCCCCTTCGCGGCAGCCGCGGTTGGCGGCTTCCATGATCCCGGGACCGCCGCCCGTGACGACATTGAATCCTTCCAGCGCGAGCAGCCTCGCCGTCTCGCGCGCGAGCGCGTAGGCAGGATGGCGCGGACCGAGGCGGGCCGATCCGAAGATCGTCACGGCGGGCTCGACGTCCCGGAACGCGAGGCTCGCCTCGATGAACTCGCGGGTGATCTCCGCCACGCGCTCGGCTTCGCCTCCCGGAAGGTCCGACCACCCCAGATCCTTCAGGACGTGCGGGAATTCTTCGATCCCCGGGTCGGTCACGCGGGCAGTATAGGCGTCGCCGGGGGAAGGCGCGGGCCGTCAGCGGGGAACCGGAGCGGGGCGCCGCACCTTCAGCAGCTCGTTGACGAGGAAGAGCGGGCCGACGAGGAGATGCACGAGGTTCTTGAAGAACGCCGGGCGATTCCTTTCGTAAACGGCGTGACCGATCGCCTGAAAGATCCAGCCGAGCACGAAGGACGCGAACCCGACCCGCCAGTCGGCGACCAGGCGTGCGGCGACGTCGAGGAACGCGAATGCGACGAGCAGCCCGGCGGCCAGAGAGAGATCCAGCGTCGCGTCGTAGACCACCACGGCGGCGATGACGATCTCCGACACCCGCAGGGGTCCGACCCGGATTTGCGCGAGCATGGCGAGGATGCCGAAGACGATGAGCGTGATGCCGAGAACGTGACAGACGAGATTGCCGCGCGTGGAGTGGTGGGAGTCGTAGTCGGCGAGCAGGGCGTCGATGCGTTTCATCGGAATCTCCAGCCCAAGGCGGGCGCGATTATATTTCCCGTGTCTCGGGCGGATTCGGAATGAAGGCGATGCGGCTCCCGAGGATCGCCCCGGTCGAGCAGTCACCGCTCGAGCCGGCCGACCTGCCCGATCCCCGCCCCGGACCGAACGAAGTCGTGCTCGACGTCGAAGCCTGCGCGGTCTGCCGCACGGACCTGCACATCGTCGAAGGCGAGGTTGCCGCGCGGCTTCCAATCGTCCCGGGCCATCAGGTCGCGGGAACAGTGCGCGAGTGCGGGACCGGAGTTGCCGGGTTGCGACCGGGCGATCTCGTCGGTGTGGGATGGCTCTCCGCGACGTGCGGCGAGTGTCCGTTCTGCCTCTCCAACCGCGAGAACCTCTGCCGGCTCGCGCGCTTCACCGGCCGCGACCGCGACGGGGGATACGCCGAGCGGATGGCCGCGCCGGAGCGAGCGGTCTACCGCCTTCCGCGGGGCTTTACGGCGAGGCAGGCGGCGCCGCTCCTCTGCGCGGGCGTGATCGGATATCGAACGCTGCGGCTTTCCGGCGTCGTGAGCGGCGAAAAGCTCGGGCTCTTCGGCTTCGGAGCTTCGGCCCACCTCGTTCTGCAGGTTGCCCGGTACGAGGGGTGCGATGTTTTCGTCTTCACGCGCGAGCCGCGCCATCGCGAGCTCGCGCTCGAGATGGGCGCCGTCTGGGCGGGTGGGGTGCAAGACGATCCCGGGGTTCTCCTGGACGCCGCCGCGAGCTTCGCCCCGGCAGGAGAGCTCGTCCCGCAAGCGCTCGCGCACCTCGAGCGCGGGGGAACGCTCGCCGTCAACGCGATCCACATGAGCCCGATCCCCTCTTTCGACTTCGAGCGACTCTCGGGGGAGCGGGTCGTGCGGAGCGTGACGAACTTCACGCGACGCGACGCTCTCGAGTTTCTCGAGCTGGCCGCGGGAATTCCACTCGAGGCGAAAATCGAGGAGTTCCCGCTTGGCGCCGCCAACGAAGCACTGGTGAAGGTCAAACGGGGCGAAGTGCGCGGGGCGGCGGTCCTCGTGATCCGGGACTAGCCGCTACTCGAAACGGACGAGCAGACGCCTCGGCCGGTTCCCCGGGGCAAAGCGCAGCCGGGAGAGCGCGGCGGAAGCGTCTCCCTGCCGGACCGACGTCCCCCGGCCGGCCAGCTGCGGAGTCACCCGGCGAACGATGCCCTGCGAGTCCAGCAGGAGGACGTATTCCTGGCCGCGTTCGTCGACGGGAAGATCTCGCGGCTCGCCGGAGAGCAGGGCCGGCGACGATCCGTATCCGTCGATCGCTTGAAAGGTCAGCCTGAGCGGCGTGCCGGGCGCCGCCGCGACCGCCGTCTCTTCCGCGCCGCCCGCACGGGCAGCCTCGGGCGCGACCGCGAGCGCCCCGCGATCTCTCCGGTCTTCGAGCTTCGGGGACTCCCTTGTAGACCCGCTTTTGGGTCCGCTGGCTTGCGAGGCTACGGTCTTCGGTCGCTCGGCGTCGGCCCGCGGGACGTCGTTGTTCGACGGAGCTGCAGGCACGGATCGCGGGCCGGGCCTCCGTGCGTCCCGGAGGTCCCGTTCGCGCAGAGGACCCTGTCCCGCCGCCGGATGCGGGGCGGTTTCTTTCGCAGGTTCGGACGCGGGCGCCGTCACGCTCCAGATCGGAATCACCCGCGGATATTCCGGGCGACGCCCGAGGATCGGCGTCATCACGAGTACAGCGAGGAGCGCGGTGACCAGGAGCGCCGCCCAGCCGAGGTTGATCCCGAATCGAGGCGAGAAGAGCGCCCTCGGGCGGTTCGTCGACTGAACCTTCCGGAGGATGCGGGAGGCGAGATCGGAACGCGGCGGCGTCGACCGCGCGGAGCGGAAGAGAGAAATCGCGTCTTCGAACTCGAGCGCCGCCCGACGGCACTCCGCGCAATGGGCGCGGTGGGACTCGAATCGGGCGCGCTCGGCCGCGTCCAGCTCTCCGTCGTGAAGGCGCGAAAGAAACTCGACGGATCGCCCGGGGTGAGAGCCACCGTTTCCGCTCATGAGTTCCTCCGCGCTTGCGTGAGCGGCGCGAGGATGGCGCGAAGCTGGCCCCGTCCCCGCGCGATGCGCGACTTCACCGTGCCGAGCGGGAGATCGAGCGAGACCGCGATCTCCTCGTAGCTCCAGTCCTCGAGATCCCGCAGCACGACCGGAAGTCGAAAGTCGAGCGGCAGCTTCCGGAGCGCACCGTGAACGGACTCGCGAGATTCGCTTACTCCGGCGTCCTCCTCCGGGTCCGAGCGGATGGTCGCCCGGTCCTCCAGCGTGTCGGAGGAGGGTTCCGAAGCGAAGATCCTGCGGAAGCGGCTGCGCGACCGATACTTGTTCTTGATGGCATTGTCGGCGATCGCCGCGAGCCATGCGCGCGGGGGAGCCTGCGCCCGGAAGCGCGGGAGGCCCCGATATGCCCGAAGAAAAACGTCTTGCGTCATGTCGTCGGCGTCCTCTTCCCCCACCGCCCGCGCCATCCAGCGATGAACCGCCGGCATGTGCCGCTGGACGAACTCTCCGAACGCCTCCGCATCGCTCGCCCGCGATCGGGAAATGAGGTCCTCGTCGGAGAGGTCGGGCAGAGAGGTTTCCAATGCGCGGCGTCCGATCGGGAACGTCGCGATTGTACTTTCCACGTCCGCCGGTCCGTCGTCCACTAGCGGTCGCTTCGGGGGTCCGGAGCGTACCTCGGCTCGAATCCGCGGGCTCTTTCCCGCGCGGCGAGCGCATCGTCTTCGCGGGGAAGGACGCCGAGTTGGACGAGCTGCCGGCGGAACTCGTAACGCAGCGCAATCCTCGCCACCGGATCCGGATCCTCTTCGAACCGGACCCAGCGCACCGCGAACGGACTCCTCTCGCCGATCCCGGTCGCGGCGAAACGGTCGGACTCTTTCTCCCGGGCCACCGGCGGCGCCGCCATGGCCCCGGCCGACTTCGGCGCTTCCTTCCGCGTGTCTCCGAAGCGCTCCTCCCGGATCTCGTCTCTCGTTTCGGGCACCCCCGGGCTCGTCTCGAGAGCTTCTCGGAGTCTCTCCCGGAAGAACACCGCCTCGATCGTTCCGACGTTCCGGGTGTCGCCGAGCCACTTCGCGTAGGAGCGGGCAGTCTCCGTGAAAAAGAACCTGCGCGAAGTCTCGCCGGAAACCTGCCATCCCGGGACCTCCAGGGTCTGCCCGGGGGAGAGGATCCACTTGGTCGCTTCCAGCGCTCCAGTCCTCTTCGCGTCGACGACGTTTCGCCCGTCGACCGAGAGCGCGACGGCGACCCGCTCGGCCGTGGGATTGAACAGCCGGAGGGTGAAGTTCCGCCCTCGCAGCGCCTCGACATAGAGCTTCCCGCCGTGCTCGTATTCCGGAGCCTCGCAGCCATCGACCACGACCGAGAGTTCGAAGCCGGCCCGCCGGGCGGCGGAGAGCGGCGGAACGACCACCAGGACGATGGCGAGGGCGGAAAGGGTGGCGCGGTGAAGCATGGCGACCTCCTGCCACTTGGGACACCGCAGGTACCGGCGGGTTCCGCACAATCCGCGGAACAGGGTCCGCGACGTCAGGCCAGGCCCTTCCGGAGGACCTCCTCGACCTTCTCCGAGAAAACGTCCACTTCGTCCGGCCGGGTGTAGACGTTCGGCGTCACGCGAAGGCCGTTGAACTCGGGGTGAACGATCGGGGTCGTCATGATCCGGTGCTTCTCCCAGAGGTGGGCCTGGAGCTTCTCGGTGTCGAGACCCTCGACGTGAAGGAGAGCGATGCCGCACGATCCGGTGGCGTCCAAGGGCGTCAGCACTTTCACGCGGGGATCGGCGGCGAGGAGCCGTCTGGCCCAGCGATCGCGCAGCCAGCGCAGGCGTGCCGCCTTGCGCTCGGCGCCGATCTCCCGGTGGAAGGCGAGCGCCGCCGCGATCGCGTTGTGGTTCGCGGCGGGATGCGTCCCGATCTCCTCGTACTTCCGGATGTCCTGGTCCATCTTCGCCGGCGCCGCCATGAGCGGCCAGATCTTCTTCTGCTTCTCCCTGCGGACGTAGAGAAAGCCGGTCCCGATCGGCGCGAGCAGCCACTTGTGGAGACTCGTCCCGTAGTAATCGCATTCGAGGTCGTCGCGCCGGAAAGGGAAGTGGGCAAAAGCATGAGCTCCGTCGACGAAGACGTCGATGCCGCGTTCGCGAGCCATGCGGACGACGTCCCGCACGGGAAGGATCTGGCCCGTGAGGTTGGTGATGTGCGTGATCTCGATGACGCGGGTCCGCGGGGTGATGGCCTCGCGGAAACGGCGGACGACGTCGGCCGCGGACGGCGGCGGCACCGGGAAGGAGATCGCCTTGACCACGATCCGGTCGCGGCGGACCCTCTGGTCCCAGCTCGTGAGCATTCGCGGATAGTTCTGGTTCGTGACGACGACCTCGTCGCCGGGTTGCAGGTCGAGGCCGAAAATCAGCGTCTCGAGCGACTCGGAGGCATTGCGGGTGATCGCCATCTCCTCCGGATCGCAGCCGAATTCGCGCGCGAGCTCCCGGCGCACCGACTCGATGCGAGGTTCCAGGACGTTCCACATGTGGTGGACCGGGATCTCGTTGGAGAACCTGAGATCGCGGATCATCCCCTCGAGCACGTGGGAGGGCGCGGGGCTGCAACCTCCGTTGTTCAGATTGATGATCGTCGAGTCGACGTCGAATGCCCGTTGGATGTGCGACCAGTACGTCTCGTCCGTAGCGACGGAATCCGCCGGCGCTCCCGCGACCGCCCTGCCCGCTTCGCGGGCGCGCTGCATCGCGTCGAGGCGGAAGACCGGCACCGCGAGCGCCGCCGCACCCGTGGCGGCGCGGGAGAGGAGTGCGCGGCGCGTCAGCGGCATCGCCAGGTGTCCCGTGTCCGGAATTAGATCATTCCGAGCTTCCAGAAGACGAAGGTCCAGATGTCGGCCTGCTCGTCCAGGATCTTGGTCGTCGGCTTTCCCGCTCCGTGCCCCGCCTTCGTCTCGATCCGGATCAGGATCGGCTCGTCGCCCCCCTGCGCGGCCTGCATCCGGGCCGCCAGCTTCTTCGAATGGCCCGGGTCCACGCGGTCGTCCGTGTCCGCGGTCGTGATCAGCGTCGCCGGGTAGGCGGATCCTCCGTGCACGTTGTGGTACGGCGAGTACTTGTATAGGAAAGGGAAGTCCGCGGCGACCTCGGAGCTTCCGTATTCCGCAATCCAGTAGCGGCCGAGGGTGAAGCGCTGATATCGCAGCATGTCCGCCACCGGAACCTGGCAGACGACCGCGCCGAAGAGGTTCGGGCGCTGCACCTCGACGGCGGACACGAGTAGTCCGCCGTTCGAGCCTCCCGCGATCGCGAGACGCGCCCGGTTCGTATAGTTGTTTGCGATCAACCACTCCGCGGCCGCGATGAAGTCGTCGAAGACGTTCTGTTTCTTCTCGCGCATCCCGGCCTTGTGCCACTCTTCGCCGTACTCCCCGCCCCCTCTCAGGTTGGGCATCGCGACGATGCCGCCCTTCTCGAGAAAGACGTAGCGCGTTGCCGAGAAGCCGGGAGTCTGGCTGATGTTGAACCCGCCGTACGCATAGAGGAAGAGGGGCCGGTTGCCGTCCCTGGAGAGACCCTTCTTGTGGATCAGGAACATGGAAATCCGGGTGCCGTCCTTCGACGGATACCAGACCTGCTCGGTCTCGTACTGCGTCGGATCGACCTTCACGTCCGTCTTCTGGAACAAGACGAGTTCACGCCTGTCGAAGTCGTAGCGGAAGTTCGTGGGAGGCTGAGTGAAGGAGCTGTAGGAGAGGAACATCTCCTTCTGATCCGCGTCCCCCGAGATTCCCCCCACCGATCCGATGCCGGGCAACGCAATCTCCTTCTCCATTTTCCCGGACAGGGCATGAACGTCGAGAGCCGTGCTCGCGTTGCGGAGATGGCGCAGGACGAGCTTCTTGTCGATGACATACGCGCTCTGGAGCGTGTCCTTTCCCTGCGGCACGAGCTCGACGAATGGAGCGTCCTTGTTCGTCGCGGAGAGGCGGTTCAAATCGACGGCGATGACCCGGCCGAGCGGCGCGTCCCGGTCGGTGCGTGCGTAGAGCCTGCCGTCGACGACTTCCGCCACCGTGTACGCGTTCTCGAAGCCGGTGAAGACCGGGATCGGCCGGCTGCCCGGCTTCTTCAGGTCGAGCGCCCAGACCTCGGTCTTGTCGCTCGCGCCCTTGCCCGGAAGGATGACGAGCCAGCGCCCGTCGTACGACACGAAGCCTCCGATGCCGACCTCCTTCTCGGCCGGCTTCTCGAAGAACATCGCGTCTTTCTCCTGCGGTTCGCCCAGCCGGTGGTAGTACAGCTTGGGGAAGTAGTGCTCGTCGCCGGCGGGCACCGTACCGGGCGCGGGGTACCGGCTGTAGAAAAAGCCTTTCGCGTCCGGCGTCCAGGCGATGCCGGAGAACTTCACCCAGACGATCTTGTCCGGAAGATCCTTGCCGGTCGCGACGTCGCGAACAAAGATCTCCTGGCGGTCGCTGCCGCTCTTCGAGATGGCGTAGCCCAGCAGCCGACCGTCCTTGTTCGGTGAGGTGTTGGTGAGCGCGACCGTGCCGTCGGGGGACATCGTGTTGGGGTCGATCAGGACCCGCGGCTCTCCGGTCAGACCGTCCTGGACGTAGTAAACGGACTGGTTCTGCAGGCCGGTGTTCTTGAAGAAGAAGTAGCGATTCCCTTTCTGCTCCGGGATGCTGATCTTCGGATAGTCGTAGAGCTCCGTCAGTCGGGCCTTGATCGCTTCGCGCTCCGGCCGGTCGAGGACGCTCCGGGTGAGCGAGTTCTCGGCGGCGACCCAGGCGGTCGTCGCGAGATCGTCGGCCTTCTCGAGCCACCGGTAGGGGTCGGAGACCGGGGTGCCGTGGTAATCCTCCACGACGTCGCCCTTCGCCGCCGCAGGATACGAGTAGCGCTTCGCGGGCTGCGGAGCGGCCGCGGGGACGGTAGCCGGAGCCGTCGCGCTCGTCGGCCGGTACCGCGCGGGCTGGGACGCTGACCGGCTCCCGGCGCATGCCCCCCCGACCGTCAGAAGGAGTGCGAGTGACGCCAGGCGCAGGAAGCGGGACGCGACGAGGCGGCGAAGACGGAGCATGGATTCCCTCCTGGCCCGGGCGGTTTTTTCCCGGCTGCCCGGAGGCCAAGCGAGGGATTCTTTCACGCCGGCGACTCAGGGGGTGGCCGGTCGATCGGTCCCGTGATGAGCCGCGCGCCGCGCTGATCCGTGAAATACGCCCAGGCCCACTCGAAGAGCACGAGCGCGCGGTTGCGAAATCCGACCAGGAACAGGATGTGGATGAAGCACCAGGCCAGCCACGCGAGGAATCCCGAGATCCGGACTCTGCCGAAGTCGGCGATCGCCTGCGCCCGTCCGATCACCGCGAGGCTGCCCTTGTCGCGGTATCGGAAGGGCCGGCGGGACCGGCCGGCGAGATCCCGTTTCACGTTCTCGGCGACGTGACGACCCTGCTGTATCGCCACCGGCGCGACTCCGGGCAATGGCTTTCCGGTCTGCGAGATCAGGGTGGCGACGTCGCCGATCGCGAAAATGCGGCGGTCCCCCGGGATGGAGAGGTCCGGCTCGACGAGAACGCGGCCTGCGCCGTCGAGCGGGACGTCCAGGCCCCACGCGATCGGCGACGCGCGAACCCCGGCGGCCCAGAGAATCGTCGCCGCCGCAATCCGGCTGTCGCCCGCCTCGACCGAGCTCGCGTCGACCTCGCGGACGGGGCAGCCCGTCCGGACCTGGACTCCCAGACGCTCGAGCGCGCGCTGTGCTTTGCCTGCCAGGCCCGGCGGGAAGCTCGGGAGGATCCGAGGTCCCGCCTCGAGTACCAGGATGCTCGACTCCCGCGGATCGATCGCGCGAAAGTCGCTGACGAGGACGTGACGGGAAATCTCCGCGATGGCGCCGGCGAGCTCGACGCCCGTGGGGCCTCCGCCGACGATCACGAAGGTCAGAAGCGCCCGGCGGCGCTCAGCGTTCGTCTCCCGTTCGGCGCGCTCGAACGCGAGCAGGATCCGGCGGCGGATCTCGAGCGCGTCCTCGAGGCTCTTCAGGCCCGGGGCACTCTTCTCCCAGGAGTCGTGCCCGAAGTAGGCGTGCCGCACGCCGGTCGCCAGCACGAGGTAGTCGAAACCGAGCCGACCGTCGGAAAGCACCAGCTCGCGAGCGGATCGATCGACCGAGACCGCGTCGGCCAGCAGCACCGTCGCGTTCTTCTGCCTCCGGAGGATCGCTCGAATCGGGTAGGCGATGTCGGCGGGGGAAAGCGCCGCCGTCGCGACCTGGTAGAGGAGCGGCTGAAAGAGGTGGTGGTTCCGGCGGTCGACGACCGTGATGCGCACCGGCGCCCGCGCGAGCGCCTGGACGGCGTTCAGGCCGCCGAAGCCCGCTCCCACCACGACGACGTGTGGTTCAGACTTTGGGGATCGGTCGCTACCCACCGTTCACTACCGGAAAGCCCTTATTTCCCACACTCGCGGCTGATTCTTTCACCCTTGCTGCGGTAGTCCGCGGTAGGCGGTTTGCTGACAAAAACGCTGACAATCCTCCACCGTCCGGCGGCGCTCGTGCTCCGCCCCGTTTCGACAACCAATCCGAAAATGAATTCAGGAGATCCCCCATCACACGCGGGAAAGGACG
>Ga0207684_10006372_pt1 | contig 10759 bp, 7 predicted proteins | sample KBSK5501metaG_FD_184342 | JGI IMG/M metagenome (GOLD analysis project Ga0207684, IMG submission 184342) | Corn, switchgrass and miscanthus rhizosphere microbial communities from Kellogg Biological Station, Michigan, USA - KBS K5-50-1 metaG... | ecosystem: Host-associated > Plants > Roots >... | reverse complement strand
AGGGGAAAAGTTGCGAATCGTGAAGAGAAGGAGAAACGACGGGCCGCGTGCTGTGCTCGTTAGGGACCCAACCTTATGCCCAATGGCGCAAACTGTTAGTTTGCGGCGCGATCTAACAGCTTGCGTTGCGCTGGTGATCTTTGTCTTGCTCGCCGGTAGTTGCCTGCCAAAACCTCCATTTGAAAATGGCGGGGGAATCACCATCACTCTCTACGGCTTCTCGATCATGAAAGAGCCGCTCGAGAAAGCCATCTTTCCCGCTTTTGCGGCGAAATGGAAATCGGAGCACGGCGTGGACGTGCGCTTCACTTCGTCATTCGCCGGATCAGAAATGGTTACTAATCTGATCATTCAGGGCGTCGAAGCACAGGTTGCAATCCTGTCGATCGAACGCGACGCGCAGCGGCTGAAACAACATGGCGTTATCACTTCAGACTGGCACACATTGCCGCAGAAGGGCATCGTCAACAAGACTCCTTTCGTAATTTTGGTGCGGAAGGACAATCCAAAAGGCATTCACGACTTTGCCGATCTGGCAAAACCTGGAGTCAAAGTGATTCACCCGGATCCGAATAGCTCCGGAGGCGCACAATGGTCAATCCTGGCGATCTATGGTTCGGAACTTGTGAAGTCGGAAAAGCAATTGGGCGAGCCTGACCACGCGCGAGCGCTGGAAATGCTGCAGGCGATTTGGCGCAACGTGATCTCAGGCGGCGCGACACCGGGCTCTGCGCGCGAGGCGCGCACGACATTCGAAAGCGGCTACGGCGACGCACTGATCACCTACGAGCTCGAAGGGCTTTTGCTGAAGCAAGCCGGTTCGCCGATTGAGATTGTGGTTCCGGAAGCAACGATCTTCAGCGAACATCCCGCGGTGGTTATTGATCGCAAAGTCTCGGCCGCAGACCGGCCGGTAATCGATGCTTTCATGCAGTATCTCTGGGGGGAGGATGCGCAGCGGGCGTTCGTCAAATTCCATTTTCGCTCCAGCACGAGCGAAGCGCTGAATCAAGAAAACAAGGAACTCGCAACCATCAAGTACCCCTTCACAGTGGACTATTTCGGGGGCTGGGACAAAGCCTATCCCGAAGTAATCGAGGGAGTCTTTCGAGATTCAGTGCAAAGGAGAAAGTAGAGAACTCGATGGTGAAGATTTCTGCACTCCGGCATGTTCGTGGTTTCGATGTGGCGCGGCCAGTGAGTATCGGTGTGATGCTGGGCATCATGCTGCCGCTCGTAATTCTGCCTTTGCTTTCGATTTTCGTTGTTGGAACCAGGAAGGGCCTTGGTTTCTTTTGGGCAGCGTTAGTGGCGCCCGAAGCAGTCTATGCTCTGAAGTTGTCCATGGTGACAAGTTTTTGGGCGACGCTATTCAATGTGATCTTCGGTCTTCTCGCTGCATATGTTCTTTCGCGTTACGACTTCTGGGGACGCAATGCCGTCATCGTAACTATTTCTTTACCGACTGCGATACCTACTGCCGTCGCTGGTTTCGCCTTGCTGGCTCTTTGGGGACCTCAGGGAACGTTGGGGCGGTTTCTTTTCCCTCCCGAAGGTAAGCAGCAGTTGATGTTCACGGCTTACGCGATCATTCTGGCCAACATCTTCGTCACGTTTCCGCTGGCCTTCGGCGTGATCAAGCCGGTGTTCGATACGATGAGCCGTTCATTGGAAGAAGCTTCGGCAACGATCGGCGCCACGCGCTGGCAGACATTCTGGCATGTGACGCTGCCGAGTCTGCGCGGCGCGATCGTCGGCGGCGCGCTGCTAACTTTCGCGCGCGCAGTCGGCGAGTTCGGTTCGACGATTCTGGTTTCCGGCAATGTCGCGGGACACACACAGACGGCGCCGCTTTACATCTTTGCCAAGTACAATTCCCCAGAGCCTGGAAGTCTCGAAGCCGCCAACGCCATTGCGATTGTGCTGGCGCTGTTGTCTTTTGTTATTTTCAGCGTGCTCTTCTTTGCGCGCGACTGGCTGGAATTTGAAGCACAAGAAACATGATTGCAAAAATGGCATTGGCTCCCGACGCAGATCAACACGTGTCTTGGGCTCCGGAACGCGAACAGCGAACGGGAGTTGCTGCGACCGTGCAGGGCGTCAGCAAGCGCTTTAAGAAGACGCGCGTGCTGGAAGACATTACTTTCGACGTCGCTGAAGGCGAATCGCTGGTGCTGCTCGGCGCATCGGGCAGCGGCAAAACAACAATCCTGCGCATCATTGCCGGTTTGGAACAGCCTGACAATGGACGCGTCATTCTTCATGGCAAAGACGTGACGGATCTGCCGGCGCGCGAACGCGGCGTCGGTGTGATCTTTCAGGCTTACGCATTGTTTCCGCGCATGACGGTCGAGAAGAATATCGGCTATGGATTGCGGATTCGGCGACGGCCCCGCAAAGAAAGAAAGAGAATAGTCAACGACCTGCTCACGCTGGTGCGGTTGGAAGAGCATCGCAAGAAGTATCCGTGGCAGCTTTCCGGCGGCCAGCAACAACGCGTGGCGATCGCGCGCACACTCGCTTACAAACCGCAGGTTCTGCTGTTCGACGAACCTTTCGGAGCGCTCGATGCGCAGACACGCGTGCGCCTTCGTCGAGAGATTCGCGCGCTCTTAAGACAGGTCAAGGTGCCGTCGGTATTTATCACGCACGATCAGGAAGAGGCGTTAGAGTTGGGCGATCGAATTGCTGTGCTGAACGACGGCCATCTCGAACAGGTGGGCACGCCTGATGAAGTTTACAATCACCCCGCCACGGAATACGTCGCGACTTTCCTGGGAGCCGCCAACTTGCTTTTGGGCGTTATCACGGGAAACTCTGTCGAGATCGGCAGCGCTAGTTTGCCGGCGACCAAAGAGACGGCCCGATTTCGTGAAGGACAGTCAGTTAAACTCGTGTTTCGTCCCGAGGATGTTTGTTTGAGTAAAGACGCTAACCTGCCCGAAGGATGTCGGCGGCTGGCCAATGGCGTGATCGAGGAGGTCAGTTTTGTAGGAGCATATGAACGTTTGAATATTCGACTCGATCTCACTCATCGCCGCCAGTTCCAGAACGAGGCCCCCTCTTATCAAGTCACCATCAACACCCCCGAGAGAATGACCGGCGTCCCCATCATCGTCACCCAGCCTAAGCCTGAACCCAATGCCACCAGGTACAAAGCGGGCGATCGCGTGGCGGTGGGACTCACTTCCTTTAGCGTTCTGCCAAATTACACCCTCGCCAGGTGCTAGTGAAAAATCCCAAATTAGCGTTTCTGTTGCTGATGGCAATATTGCCGTGCGCATTCGGTCGTGCCGGGGGGCAAACGCCGGTTCCCAAAATCGATACGCAGAGCTGGAATGATGTTCAACTGACAATCGCGCTGAGCAAGAGAGTTGATTTCCTCGTGCAGGGAACTCTGCGCATTGGCGGCAACCTAAGCCAGTCGGTGGACGAGCGCTGGGGCTTTGGCTTTAATTACAAACTGAGTAAGTATGTCACACTCAATGAACTATATTTTCACCGCGAGGCGCGGCCTCCCAACGGTAAGCCTGAGGTGGAAGAGCGTCTCACCCTCGGAGTTACCTTGCGCAAGCCGATCGGAAAATTCACGCTGATCGATCGCAACTGGTTTGAGCGTCGCTGGCGGGAGCCGCAGGTCGATGCCTGGCGCTATCGCAATCGGCTCCAGATTGAACACCCATTCAAGATCCAGAAAGCGAAATTCACCTGGTTCGTTTCCGATGAGGTGTTTTATGACTGGAGTTTACAGGACTGGGTGCGCAACCGATTTGCCGTCGGCGCCAGCCATGTCTTCAATAAACATTTCACCATCGATCTCCATTACACGCGCCAGAACGATGGCCGAACCCGACCGGGCGATATCAATGTGATTGGTACGGTATTGAGGTTCCGTCTGTAACCGGCCGCGTTCTTATCAGGATTACGACTAGAGACGATATGTGCATGTCTTTCAGAAATCACGCTAACGTTACTTACATTTCCTGAGTTTGGGTTCACCGCCATAAACCAGCGTGAAAACTCCGACCAGCTCTCTTGTGGCACTGTTTCTAACGCTCAACTTCATTGTCTTGCCGTTGACTTGACCTGCGAAGCGGGCAGCATAGCCGGTAGATTGCTCGTTTTGACGCACCGGTCCACCGTGTTCCGGGACCTGCATTCCGGAAACATCGAACCGGCCTCGTCGATCAAGGGTAATTCTTTGGTTTATCGTTGCATGAGCACAATCGTATTCGATCGTGGCGCCCCGCTCAGTAACCTGCACGCTAATGTGTTCTCCACCCCAGAGACCCACGGGCAATCCCTTCGTTCGGGCTTCGCCATTCATCGGTAATCCCACCATCCCACGCTCTGATTCAGTCCATATCCTCTTCGGATGATCGTTCTCCCGGGCTACCAGGCCAACCAGGTTGTTGCCCCGCTTGGCTTGGCTGCTGAAAAGAAAAGCAGTGCCGACCAGAAACAATAAAACAACGATCATGCCTCTCCAAAGACAGTTCATAGCGGACCTCACTAATCTTATTTTGTCTTATTTTGTCTCCATCCTCAAACGTCGAACTCCCAATCGAGTCTGTAAGAAAATTTGGGATCTCTCCTCCGTGTACTCCGTGCCTCCGTGGTGCATCCCTTCTTGGCAATTTCAATTCGGAGATCACGGAGTTCATACGGAAAGCTTTTCCCGACAGACCCAATCGCGTGGGAGGCAACCTGCCGACCGCACCCAAGAAAACGGCCCGCCGGAATAACTGGCGGGCCGTCGTCCAAGTTGTAGAGCCTGCGGGGTTGAAACAATCAACCCCGCCCTGATCATCTCAGCGTCCTTGTCTGCTTCTACTTCGTGACAACCAGCGTTACCGAGGTAGTGCGCTGTAAACTGCCACTTGTACCTGTGATCGTTAACGGGAATGTGCCTCTGCTATTGTCGACGTTCACAGTCATCGTGGTGCTACCAGAAGTGTTTACCGACGTCGGATTAAAGCTCGCAGTCGTACTGCCAGGTAATCCGCTGACGGTGAAAGTAACTGTTCCGTTGAATCCTCCCGATGGAGTAACGGTTACCGTGTAAGTCGTGCTTGTCCTTCGCGGGATCGTCCGAGAGGACGGCGTTGCAGACAGCGCGAAGTCGCCAGTTGGCGTCGGAGTTGGTGTCGGTGTAGCTGTCGGTGTTGGCGTAGGTGTTGGCGTCGGAGTTGGTGTCGGCGTAGGTGTCGGTGTTGGCGATCCGCCACAACCCGGGAACTTGAACGAGCCGATGCGCGTGCTCCAATTGAAACTGCCGTTCGTGGCTATGTATTCCTGCGTGTACCAGAAGGTGCAGTTGTCGACTGGGTCGATCGTCATATCGCTGTAGTCTCCCCAACGATTGAGGCCGCCCGTTTGGCTGCCGGTGCCGGCGAAGAGCGTTGCCTCCGCTTGGGTCAGCGAATTGAGCGGGTCGCTAAAGAGCCGCCCGGCATAGCGGATCTGCGGGTTAATCGATGCGCTCGAGGCGCTGTAGCCGACGGCGATATTTCCCTGCTGGTCCATTGCCGCACTACCCATCCAGCGCCAGGTCGTGTCCGGTTGGTAGGTGCTTTCCTGAAACTTTGTAACCGGTCCGGCGGTCACGTTGTGCAACTCGAACCAGCGTATTCCAGCCACGCCACCCGAACTGACCGTGTAATTCCCCACCACTGATTCGTGGTCGCCGAAATTCCGATATGCCAGGCGGAACATCAAGCGGTCGGCGATAGCGTCCAGCCTTTGGGTAGTTCCGCCCTGAGGTACGCAGTCGCGCGTCGAGCCACACAGCACTGTAAAGCCCGCCGCCGCCGGACTGGAGAAGAGCGTAAAAGTCGAGTTCGCCGGCGTGGTGAAATCGACATGGAAGTGCCAGACCTTGTAGACGTTGGTGCCTGGGAATTCCACGAAGGTTGCCGGAGCGCCCGTTGGTGGAAGTATCGAGCCGTCGAGGTCGGCGGGCAGGTAGACATCCTCAGTGGGTCCGCCGGTGATTCCGGTCGTGATAAAAGTGGCCGGAAGGCCGGCAAGCATCTTCGCGCGATCGAACGCGAAAGGCTGTGGGCCAAGGAAGGCCGTGCCACCCGAATTGAACACATTCATGCTCATGTAATAAGCATCAGGCCACACGCTCAAGTGTGGATAGTCGAAAAAGTTGGAACCCAAATGAAAGTCATAGCGGTTATAGCTGCCAGTTGCGTCGCTGCTGGTCGATACGGCAATGCACTCGTCGGTCGGGACTCCTGAGCCCGCAAACTGAGTGATGATCCAGCGGTTGTCGATTTGGTCGTACAGCACAACGGGGTCGCCACTGCCATTGGTTTGGCAAACACCGCCAAAGCCACTCCAGAGCGTCGTGATGCCGGAAGGGCCTAGCACCGACGCGCCTGTAGTCTTGTTAAAAACCTGAAAGCCTTCGTTAACTATTTGGACATACTGCGTCGCGCCCGCTTCGCCATTCGTGTCGGGCGGTGCGCAGTTGCACGCAACACCAGGGAATGGGACGCCATCAAAGTTGAGCAGCGGGCTGGGCATATTGAGTCCAGCGAAGATCCTCGCGGAGGTAGCTCCCTGAACTACCGGGTCAGCGCTGTCAATGTGGTTATTCGGAAGCTTCGGGTTTTCATTGGCCTCGTGCTCTGCCTTTCGTTCCACGGGCAACTGCTTCATATCGCGCAAAGGCTTTGAGGTGTCGTTATGTTCAGACGTGCCGACGGTGACCTGGCCCTGTTGGTTCTGGCTAGAAGTGCTCGTCTTCTCGGCGGGCAACTCTGTGGATCGCTTGGCCCAAATAATTTGGGGAAGCACTATTACCGTGGTGGTGAGCAGCAAAGCTGCCGCGATTACTAACATCCATCGTTGTCGCGTTTTCATTTCTTATTCTCCAAATTCGGTTGAGTATCGGTTAAACGCTCCAGAGCAAAAGTTAGAATGCCGACGATCCTTTCGTGGAAGGGTCCCTGCTCGAACATCAATTTAGAAGTTTCGCGAAACTTGGTAGGGGCGCCAAGTCTAGTAGTGAGCGGCCGGGAGTATAGCACTGGCAATATCTTTGGCAAGCAAATTCTTTATCAACGCCGTCGTTCTATTAGGCGCCGAACCATTTGCGGCAACAGGAGCGGTCTGAAACGATTGTGAAGCCGAAAAAAAGGGGTGAGTATCCATAAAGATACCACCCCTGTTACTGCACGACCAAGACTCGCCCTCACCGTGCAAATGTACATATTCCGATTGAAATTTTCGTCACCTAACCCGTCGCTCTTACTGGCAACCGGGAAATTTGAACGAAGCGATGCGCGTGCTCCAGTTGAACGAGCCGCTGCTCTTTAGGTACTCATTTGTATACCAGAAAGTGCAGTCATCGACGGGGTCAAGACTGATACTGCTGTAATCACCCCACCGGTTAAGCCCTCCGGTCTGCGAACCGCCGCCGTTCTGTATGATGTTTTCAGTTTGCATCTGGCCCAATGGGTCGGTCGATACGCGGCCCGTATAACGAATCGAGGGCAAAATGCTGCTGCTCGAAGCACTGTAACCCACTGCGATATCGCCAACCTTGTCCATTGCGATGCTGCCCATCCAGCGATGGATACCATCGACAGTAGAGAGAGTTCCTTGTTGGAAGACGGAGGGCGTTCCGTTGGGGTCACGCAACTCATACCAACGGACGGACGTCACCTTGTTTCTCTTATTCGTCCCGACCGCTACGGAATGATTGACCACGAGCGATTCAACACCGGCGCGATTGCGATAAGCCAGACGATACATCAATCTGTCGCCGAGCGAGTCGAGCCTCTGACTTGTACCAGGCTGCGGAATGCAGGCCCCACCTCCGCTACAGGGTACATTGAAGGCCGCGACCGGGATATTGGTCGGCCCCGTGAAAGTTGAGTTGGCCGGTGTCGCAAAGTCCACGTGGAACTTCCAAAGGTTAAGTGAGTTCGTGCCAAAGTTCAGGAAGAAGTTTGGTGAACCTACCGGCGGAGCTGTTGAGCCGTCCAAATCCGATGGCAGCAGACCACCGAAGCTGGTGCTCAGTTGAAAACATACCTGCGTCGCCGCTGCGCCGCTGCGCATCGCCGCGCCATCGTAAGCACACGCTTTCGAGCCCGCGAAGGTGGTCCCGTTAGTGAAGATGTTGAACGAGATGTAGTAGGCGTCTGGCCAGACTCCAACCTTGGGGTAGTCGGGGAATTGGTTCCCGTAGTTGAACGAATACCGATTGTAAGTTCCAGTGGCGTCGGGAGTGGTCGAAACCGCGACGCATTGCAAGTAGGGAGTGGTGGTGACAGAGAATTGCGTCAGTATCCAACGGTTGTTCGCCTTGTCATACTGCACAATCGGATCGCCGTCGTTGTTTGTTTCGCAGCCGCCGCCAAAGCCGGCCCAGACCGTGTTTCCGGCCTTCGGAAAACCGGGGACGATTGTCCCGGTGATCTTGTCGAAAACTGCATAAGATTCGTTGACCCATTGGACCACCTGGGTCGCCCCCACCGAAGCGTTGGTGTCGGGCGGTGCCGCGTTGGGCGTGAAACCATAATCGCCGTTACCTACGCCGGCAAAGTTAAGTCCCGGTGTTGTCCCGACGAGGGGCGCTACGTTACCTTGCAGAGCCGGATCCTGCTGATTTTGGCTAGCCACTATCGGTAACAAATGCCGTTTTTCGATTTTCTTCTCCGTGCTTCGGGGTGCGCTGGGAATGTCTCGCAAGGGGGGCGAGACGTCGTGATGAATTGATTGTTGTATTTCTGGCTTACTGGATTGTTCCTGTGACTGGCTCCGACCGTGCACAAGTACGGGCAAGAGCGCGGCGGCGCACAGCGCCATTGTAATGAGTAACGCAAAAACTTTCCTCATATTTCCCCTCCGGTTGATTTTCTCGTTTAACTTCTAGATGAGCCCTTGCCGGTTACCGTTGATGTCGCAAGGGTGCGGCCAATAGTACTCTTAGAGGGCACAGCAAGGCAAGATGGAACGCCATAGGCGAACGGGTCATCAATTCGAAGAGTTCTTATCACTCTTAGACTACCGCCGCTCCCGCCATCGCCTCATCATTTGCGGCAACAAGAGCATGGTCTGAAACACAGATCCGGAGGCAAATCGGCGGGCAAAACCGCGAAATAATTGGCCAGCCTCAGGTGAATAGTTGAACCACCACAGATCGGGAATGAACCCAAAGTGATTGACGTGAATGTGCCGCGTGCTAACCAATTCCAGCAACCCGGCCCGGCCATGTGTGCGGCCGAGGCCGCTTTGCTTTAGACCACCCCAGGGTGTTTGAGCGATGCCATGCGTGTAGAGCACTTCGTTAACCATGATCGTGCCGGCATCGATGCGTTCCGCCAGGCGCTTGCCGCGCGCGATACTCCCGGACCAGACACTGGCAGTCAGCCCGTAACTTGTATCGTTGGCCAACCGCACCGCTTCGTCCTCGGTCTTGAAGATCATGATAGGCAGAACCGGACCGAAAGTTTCCTCGCGCATCACGTCCAGGTCGTGGTTTACATTGATGAGGACCGTTGGTTCAAAGAACGCCCCCGATGAACCCGGCATTCGTCGACCGCCGGTCAGCGCCGTCGCGCCCTTATCGACCGCTTCGTCGACGTGCTTTTCCACCAGACGCAGTTGATGTTCGCTGGTCATCGATCCTACGTCGGTATTCTTGTCCGTACCGATGCTCTGCCGCAAACGTTTTGTTTCCTTCACCACTTCGTCGACAAACTTCTCAGCGATACTTTCATGAACATAACAACGCTCGACTGAGGAGCATGACTGACCCGAGTTTGCGAACGCTCCCCACACTGCACCGCGCGCGGCGTTTTGAATGTTCGCATCGTCCAAAACGATCATCGGATCTTTGCCTCCGAGCTCCAGCACGACCGGCGTCAGATATTTCGCGGCTGCTTCGGCAACGCGCTTGCCAGTGGCAACACTGCCGGTGAACATGATCTTGTCCACGCCTGAGGCGACCAGGGCCGCTCCTGTCGAGCCGTCCCCGGTGACTACCTGCAAAGCTCCGTCACCCATCCCGGCACGATCGAACACTTCCCTGATCTTCAAACCAGTCAAGGGTGTCAACTCGCTCGGTTTCAGCACGACTGCATTGCCGGCCATTAGCGCCATTACGACTTCATCGAGGGGCGTGGCCCAGGGAAAGTTCCACGGCGAGATGATGCCCACCACTCCCAAAGGTTTGTAAATTTCGTAGGACGATCGACCCATCAAAGCGTACTGACCAACGCTGATGCGCCGTGGACTCAGCAGGCTCGCGGTCTTCCGCGCGAAGTACTGCATCAGATCGAGCGTCGGGGTCAGTTCCATTGCGATCGCTTCCGAGACAGGCTTGCCGGTTTCACGTGAGATCAGCAGGGCAATCTCTTCCAGCTCTTTAAGGATTATCCGGCGGGCTTTCATGACGACGCGTCCGCGCTCGCGAATAGACCGCGCGGCCCAGGTCGGTTGTGCTTCTCTGGCTCGACCGACCGCGCGCGCAACTTCTTCGGGTATCGTCAAGGACACCCGGCCGATTTCTCCGCCGGTGGCGGGATCGCGCACAATTATTTCTGGTCGTTCCGATTTAGCTGGAATGCTCTGGGCCATCGCCAAGGATTATCGCGCAGAAGCACGAGCAATGAAAGAAGAATCCTTTGCGTTACTCCACGAAAACCTCTGCGCCCCCACGTTGGAGAAGTCTTTAGTCGCCTTCGCGCTTCGATTGCAAGACGATCATTAACCACGGAGGATACAGAGGTTTCGCAGA
>Ga0207684_10006369_pt1 | contig 10760 bp, 10 predicted proteins | sample KBSK5501metaG_FD_184342 | JGI IMG/M metagenome (GOLD analysis project Ga0207684, IMG submission 184342) | Corn, switchgrass and miscanthus rhizosphere microbial communities from Kellogg Biological Station, Michigan, USA - KBS K5-50-1 metaG... | ecosystem: Host-associated > Plants > Roots >... | reverse complement strand
TACTGGTCCTGGGATGGCGACCGTCACTGGCTGCGCTGGTGGCGGCTCGCGAACTATATTCCGTAGCACCCGTGGCGATTGAGCCTCGCGGGGCGCGCGAACGCCATGTTGTTGTAGCGGGGTCCACGAGCCCGGTTCCAACCGCGGGTGGCCTGAGACAGATGCCCGCCGGCTCCGTGTCCGCGGACAACCCTCACTGCGACCGGGGTCCGTGCAGGTGAACAACACTCGCGCGCAAGCCAGCTTCGCGTCCGCGGACAACCCTCTGGATGGTCTCGCTTCGGAGGTCGCTCTGTCGTCGGCGCTGGACGACAATCCGCCGGAAGCTCGCGAGCTTGGGCTCTACGTGCATGTGCCGTTCTGCGCCAAGCGGTGCGGGTACTGCAGCTTCAACACCGCGCCGCTCGAGGACGGCGCGATGGCGCGCTATCTCGAGGCGCTTCGCCGCGAGATCGACCTGCTCGGCGCCCTCGCGTGGGCGCCCCGCGTGCGGCTCTCGACGATCTTCCTCGGCGGCGGCACGCCCTCGCTCCTGACCGCCGACGAGCTGGCGGCGATGCTCGACCGGATCCGGTCCCGTTTTGAGCTCGTCGCCGACGTAGAGATCACCGTCGAGTGCAATCCCGAGAGCGTGACGCGCGACAAGCTCGCGGGCTACCGCACCGCCGGCGTCAACCGGTTGAGCCTCGGCGTCCAGTCGCTCGACGATTCGATCCTGCCGCGGCTCGGTCGGCTCCACGACGCGCGCGGCGCCCGCGCGGCGTTCGAGGCGGCGCGGGAGGCCGGCTGCGACAACCTGAGCGTCGACCTCATGTACGGCCTGCCCGGCCTCGACCTCGACGGCTGGAGTCGCGCCGTCGAGGCGGTGCTCGACTGGCGGCCCGACCATCTCTCCGCCTATGGCCTCACCCTGGACGCCGGCAGCCTCTGGGGCGCGGCCGGCATCGAGGGGTTGCCGACGGAGGACACACAGGTCGATCAGTACTGGCGCCTCGCTCGCGCCGCCGCGGCGCGCGGCCTCGAGCACTACGAGATCTCCAACTACGCGCGGCGCGGCTTTCGCTCGCGCCACAATCAGATTTACTGGCACGCGGCCGAGTATCTCGCCGCGGGGCCCGGCGCCTGCGGATTCGTCGGCCGAATGCGCTACGCGAACGTGAAGGCGACGCCGCGCTACTGCGAGACGCTCGCCGGAGGCGACCTCCCCGTCGCGTCCTTCGAGCACCTCTCGGAACGACAGCGTCTGGGCGAGCGGCTGATCCTCGGTCTCCGGATTTCCGACGGCATCCCGGCGACGCTGCTCGAGACGCGGCTCGACGGCGACTCCCGCCTTCGTGGATTCGTCGACGAGTGGCGGGCGCGGACGCTCTTGATCGACACGGGCGACCGCGTGCGACTGACCGAGACCGGCTTCCTCCTGTCCGACGCGCTCTTCGTCGAATTGCTATAATTCCGCCAATGGATGCGCGTCATCGCGACGTGCTCGTGGCGGTCATCCGTGAGTACGTCGACTCCACGGAGCCGGTGGGCTCGCGGATTCTGGCCCGACGGCACTTCCCGAACCTCTCGGCGGCCACGCTCCGCAACGTCATGGCCGATCTCGAGGACATGGGCTATCTCGTCCAGCCCCACACGAGCGCCGGCCGCGTACCGACCGACAAGGCGTATCGGTTCTACGTCGAGTCCTTCCCGCCGCCGTCGAGCTCGAACGTCGCGAGGACCGGCGACACCCTGTCGCAGCGCCGCTCGGGGATCGACGGGTTCATGGAACGGATGTCCTCGCACCTGTCGACCGCGACGAAGCTCACGGGCCTCCTGCTGGCGCCTCCGCTCAAGCAGACGACCCTCGCCCGGGTCGACCTGATCCCGCTCGAGGACGATCGCGCGCTCGCCGTGCTCGTGACCGACGCGGGCTGGGTCACCGCGCGCGCCGTGACGCTCGATCCGCCGCTCGGCACCGAGGAGGTGCGCGCGATCGGCCGCGAGCTGAATCGGCGATACAGCGGACGCACCGTGCAAGACGTCGTCGACATGGAGACCGAGCCCAGCGATCCCCTGGATGCGCTGCACACTCGGGCTCGGGCGGTCACCGAGCAGATCGTCGCCGTCCTGCGGGGTCGCACCCTCTACGTCAGCGGCGCGATCAACATGCTCGACCATCCGGAGTTCCTCAACATCGAGACGACCCGCGAGCTGCTCCGAACCTTCGAGCAGAAGGAACGGCTGGCGGACCTGATGACCGAGCTCGCCGGCGGCGAAGGCGTGAACGTGACGATCGGCGAGGAAAATCCCGTCGCCGAGATGCGCGAGTGCACGCTGATCACGTCCACCTACCTCTACCGCGACCAGGTCATCGGCATCCTCGGCGTCGTCGGGCCGCGGCGGCTGCCGTATCCCGAGGTTATTTCGATCGTCAACGAGACGGCTCGCCACGTCACCGACGCTCTTTCCCGCGTCCGCCAAGACCTTTACCTGCCCTCCTAGCGCTTGAGGCGGCGGGCGGGCGGGTCCGGGGCAGGCAGGGCCTCCCGGGATCTGACGGCCGACATCGGTGTGCGTCAGGCCTGACTTCTTCGCGCGATCAACGCTGCCTACACAGATCCCGGGAGGCCCTGCCTGCCCCGGACCCGCCCGCTCGCCGGGATCGCTCTAGGGCGCTGCTATAATTCATACGTTATGGACGAGTCAGAGGTTCGTGACCGTGAGCCGCTCGAGTCTTCTCCCTCCGCGGCCGAGACGGTCGAGGAGCTCCGGAGGCAGGTGGAGGAGAAGCAGGATCGGCTCTTGCGGGCGCTGGCGGAGGCCGAGAATTTCAAGCGCCGGACGCAGCGGGAGCGCGATGAGTCGATCCGCTATGCGAACGAGACCTTGCTGCGCGATCTCATTCCGGTGCTCGACAACCTCGACCGGGCGCTCGAGGCCGCCCGCTCGACCGGGGGCGCCGCGGGTGTCGTGGGGGGCGTCGAGCTGATCCAGCGCGAGCTCCTCAAGGTGCTGGAGCGCGCCGGCGTCACCCGCTACTCCGCGCTCGGCCAGCCGTTCGATCCCACCCGTCACGAGGCGATCGCCCGCGTCGTGAGCGCCGACGCCAAACCCGGCACCGTGGTTGGCGAGACGATGCCGGGTTACATGCTGCACAGCCGCGTCCTCCGGCCCGCCCTCGTGTCCGTCGCCGCCGCGCCGGACGAGGACAACTGAGTCCGTTGGCGCGCGACTACTACGAGGTCCTCGGCGTCGCGCGCACCGCCGGCGAGGCCGAGCTCAAGAGGGCCTATCGCCAGCTCGCGATGCAGTACCACCCCGACCGCAATCGCGGCAACAAAGAGGCCGAGGAGCGGTTCAAAGAGGTGAACGAGGCGTACGCGGTCCTGTCCGACCCCGACAAGCGCGCGCACTTCGACCGCTTCGGCACGGCCCCGGGCGGCGGTCCCGGCTTCGGTGACACCGGTTTCGGAACGCTCTTCGAGGACATCTTCGAGAACTTCTTCTCCGGCGGCGGCCGCGGGCGCGGATCGCGGGCCGCGCGCGGCGAGGACCTGCAATACGAGCTGAAGATCACGCTCGAGGACGCCGCCGCCGGCCTGGAGACGAAGATCCAGATCCCGCGGCTCGAGCGCTGCGAGGCATGCTCCGGGGCCGGGGTCGAGCCGGGCAGCCGCCTGGAAACCTGCGACATGTGCCGCGGCGCCGGCGAGGTCCGACGCAACCACGGCTTCCTGACGGTGGCCCAGACCTGTCCCAAGTGCCACGGCGCCGGCCAGCTGAACCGCTCCCCATGCCGAGAGTGCCGCGGCGAAGGGCGACGCCGGGCCGAGCGACTGCTGAGCGTCAAGATCCCCGCGGGAATCGAGGACCGGATGCAGCTCCGCATCAGCGGCGAGGGCTCCGGCGGGCTCAACGGCGGTCCCGCGGGCGATCTCTACGTGCTGGTGCGCGTGCGCGAGCACGACATCTTCACTCGCCAGGGCGCCGACCTGCACTGTGATCTGCCGCTGTCCTTCACCAACCTGGCGCTGGGCCACGAAGTCGAAGTGCCGATTCTGGGCGGCGTGACCAAGCTGAAGGTCCCGGCCGGGACCCAGCCCAACGAGGTGCTGCGCATCCGCGGGAAAGGCATGCCGCATCTGCGCCATCGTGGGCACGGCGACGCCTGCTATCAGGTCGTGCTCGAAGTTCCGCAGAAGCTCAACGCGCGGCAGCGCGAGGCGCTCGCGAGCTTCGAGGCGGCCTCGAAGGACGAACGCGGGCCGTTGGCGGCGGCGTTCTTCGAGCGGGTGAAGAAGCTGCTCGGCTAGTCGATGTCATCCTCCCGATACTGGGAGCTCACGGTCGGTGTCCCCCACGATCTCTCCGAAGGGCTGACCAACCTCGCCTGGGAGCTCGGCGCGCTCGGGGTCGTCGAGGAAGAGCGGCCGGGGCACGGCGCCACGCTCCGCGCGTTCTTTCCGCAGACGATCGCCGCGAGCGCGCTCGAGGACAGCGTTCGGATCTACCTGGACGCCCTGCGTGAGCTGGGCTTCGCGCCGGCCACCGACTTTCGCGTCGAGACCCTCGCCGACGAAAACTGGGCGGACGCCTGGCGCGTCCACTTCAAGCCCCGGCCCGTCGGACGGCGACTCTTGATCGTCCCACCCTGGGACGGTCCGGCCGCGAACGGACGGGTCGTGATCACGATCGAGCCGGGGCGCGCGTTCGGGACGGGCCATCACGGGACCACGGCCGGCTGTCTCGAGGCGCTCGAGTCGGTGATCGATCGCGACAGTCCATCGCGGATGCTCGACGTCGGCACCGGGTCGGGCATCCTGGCGATCGCGGCCGCGCGCCTCGGCGTCGGCGCGGTGCTCGCGGTCGACGACGACCCCGACGCCGTCGCGTGCGCGGTGGCGAACGCGGCCCGCAACCACGTGTCCGACCGCGTGCGGTGCGCGCTGGCCGACGCGGCGGCCCTTCGAGAGTCGCGCGTGCCCCTGCTCGTCGCCAATCTGCTCTCGGCCGCTCATCGCCGGCTCGCGGCCCAGTATCTTCGCTCGCTGACCCCGGGCGGCACCCTGCTCCTCGGCGGTATCCTCGACGGCGAAGCGGCGGACGTCGTGACGGCGCTCGCCGAGCACGGGCTCGCCCACCACGCGTCGCTCTCGGTCGAGGGCTGGACCACGCTCGAGCTCCGTGCACCGCTTCACGATCACGCCTGAGCGAATCCGCGACGGTCGCGTCGTCTTCGATCGCGACGAGTCGCGCCATCTCGCGCGCGTGCTCCGGCTCCGCTCCGGCGATACGGTGCTCGCCGCCGACGGCGCCGGCCGGGAATACACGGTGAGGCTGGAAACGGTTGGCGATGAGGCGACGGGCACCGTGCTCGGCGTCGACACCAACGAGCACGAGTCGCCGGTCCGGATCACGCTGTTTCAGTCCGTCCCCAAGGGCGACAAGATGGAGTCGATCGTGCGCGCCTCGACGGAGCTCGGCGTGGTGCGGGTCGTCCCGGTGCTGACGGCGCGGACGATCGTCACGCTCGACACCGGCCGCTGGCGGGATCGCGCCCGACGCTGGCAGCGCGTCGCGAAGGAGGCGGCCAAGCAGTGCGGCCGCGCGCTTGTTCCCCCGATCGACGTGCCGCGTCCTCTCGGAGAGGCCCTCGAGATCGGCAACGACGCTGACCTCCGTCTCTGCCTATGGGAGGGCGCGCGCGGGGCCGCCGCCGGGCAGGGTGAGGGGCAAGCTCGCTTGCTCGGAACGACACTCGCCGCGAGCCTGCCCCTCACCCTGCCCGGCGGCTCCCGTGTCAGCCTGCTCATAGGGCCCGAGGGCGGACTCGCGTTGGACGAGGTCGAGGCCGCGCGTGCTCGGGGCTGGGCGATCGTCGGGATTGGGCCGCGCGTGCTGAGAACGGAGACGGCGGGACCGGCCATCGTCGCCGTGCTCCAGGCGCGGTTCGGTGATCTCGGAGCGCACGATTGAGCGCGAGCGAGGCGGGCTGGGAGCACTTCGAGACCGAGGCGGATGTGGGAGTCCACGCCTGGGCCCCAACCCGTGCGGAAGCGTTCGCGCAGGCCTCGCTCGGAGTGTTCGCGCTGATCGTGAGGCCAGAGGAGGTCACTGAGCGCGAGCATCGCGAGGTTCGCGCGCAGGCGGATTCCCCCGAGCGTCTGCTGGTCGGCTGGATCAATGAGTGCCTGTACGTGCACGAGATCGAGGGCTTCGTCGTCCGGCGGGCGGAAGTCGACACCTGCACAGAGACCGTCGTCCACGGGGTGCTTCATGGCGAGGAGGTCGACGCCGGACGTCACCGGCTCGGCACGATCGTCAAGGCGGCGACCCTGCACCGTGTGGTCGTCGCCGAGTCAGCCGGCCGTCACGAGGTCCGTGTCATCGTCGACGTGTGATGTCTCGCATCCGAGACACGGGGTCCAAGAACCCGTGTCATCCACACCACCTGGCCCTGCCTCGAGTTCGTCTGAGCCTTTAAGAACCAGATACTTACGTCCATGATGACCCGTGGCACCCCTGTTGCTAATTTCCGGTACGGTCTATGCGCCAGAACACCATCCGCAAGTCCGTCAGCATCGAGGGGGTCGGCCTGCATTCCGGCAAGGTCGCCCGAGTCACCATCTCACCCGCCCCGGCCGATGCGGGTGTCGTGTTCAAGGCGCACGCGACCGGCGAGCGGATTCCGGCGAGGGCCGAGAGCGTCGTCAACTCGCACTACGCGACGACCCTCGGCGTGAACGGGACGCGCATCCAGACCGTCGAGCACGTCATGGCGGCGGCCGCCGGGCTCGGTATCGACAACATCGAGATCGATGTGGACGGACCCGAGATCCCCGCGCTCGACGGCAGTGCGAAGCCCTTCGTCGCGCTGCTGGCCGCCGCGGGTCGAGTGCAGCAGTCGGCACGTCGCCGGATGCTGTCGCTGCCGTGCCCGATCCGGGTCGGTGGCGCCGGGCGCTGGATGCAGATCGTTCCCTCCGACACGTTCCGGATCAGCTACACGCTCGACAACGACCACCCGGCGATCGGCACGCAGGTACTCTCGTGGTCGCCGAGCGAGCGGTCGTTCGTCGAGGAGTTCGCGCCCGCGCGGACGTACGGCTTCCTCCGCGACCTCGGGCTCATGCGGAAGAACGGCCTGGCGCGCGGGGGCTCGCTCGACAACGCGATCGTGCTCGGCAATCGCGGCGCGCTGAACGGGCTCCGCTACGACGACGAGTTCGTCAGGCACAAGATCCTGGACCTGCTGGGCGATCTCGCCCTGCTGGGACGCCCGATCGGCGCGCACGTCATCGCGCGCAACGGCGGCCACGCGCTCAATCTCGAGCTCGTGCTCGCGGTGCAGCGCGCCGTCGGGCTCGAGCGCCGGGCCGCCGCGACCGTGCCGGCGGCGGCCGCCGACGAGGCGTCGAGAGACGCTGCGCGGCGCGAAGGCTTCGTGCCCGCGCCGGGTCTCGCCGCGATCTAACCCGCCTGCTGTCTCGCATTTGCCACGCTATAATGGGCCGTTCGCCGTATGCGTGCCCTGTGGTTCCCCAGCCATCTCGTTGCGGCGGCGCTGGCGCTCGCAGTCGCCGCGCCGGCGCGCGCCGAGTTGCGTATCAGCGACCTGGACGTCTTCCTCAATGACCATGAGGTGACCGTCCACGTCGTGTTGCTGGGGGCCCTGCCCGATGCCCTCCACGAGGGCATCCAGAGCGGGATCCCCGCGCACGTCCGCCTCATCATCGAGCTCTGGCAGTACCAGCGGATGCTCCCCGACCGGATGCTGATCACGAAGACCGTCGAGCGCACGCTCGCCTACAACGTGGTCACCCGGGAATTCAAGGTGGCCGCGGTCCAGGGCGAGACCCGACCCGTCTTCACCACCCGAGACCTGCGCGACGCCCAGCGGATCCTCTCCGACGTCCGCGGCGTCAAGATGACCCCGGCCGCGACCCTCGATCCGGCCGCGGTGATCTACGTGCGCGTCCACGCCGAGACCGCGCTGAACGGCGAGAACACCTTCGTGGCCCGGATGAACGGCACCGCGGAGCAGACCGCGCGCCAGTCCGACTACCGCACGATCCAGCGGGTGCAATAGTGCCACTCCTGAGCGAAGAGAACCGCCGCAAGCGCAACCTGGTCATCCTGGCCGGGTTCGTCCTGCTGGTGGGCACGGCGAACCTCCTCGACGTGGGGGTCTACGCGCCGGAGCTGCCGCTGGCCTCCAACATCGCGGTGTTCGCGCTGCTCAACCTGAACCTGATCGTGCTGCTGCTGCTGGTGGTGCTCCTGCTCCGAAATCTCGTCAAGCTCTGGTTCGAGCGGCGCGAGAAGGTGATCGGCGCCAAGTTCAAGGCGAAGCTCGTGCTGGCGTTTCTCTCGCTCTCGCTCATCCCCTCGACGCTCATCTTCCTGATCGCGTCCAACTTCATCAACAAATCGATCGAGGGGTGGTTCAAGCCGCAGGTCGAGCGCCCGCTCGACCAGGCCCTCGCGGTCGCGCAGACCTACTACGGCAATCTCGAGCGCACGGCGCTGCGTCACGCGCAGCAGATCGGCCGTGTCGTCGATCGCGAGGGGCTGCTCGCCGACAACCGGCGCGAAGCGCTGGCCGCCTACCTGGTCGAGCAGCAGGATCGGCTGGGGCTGAGCGCGATCACGGTGTTCGGCGCCCAGGGCCAGGAGCTGGTGCACGTCAAGGATCCCATCCTGGGCGACCTGGCGACGCGGGAGGTCAACGAGACCCAGCTGCGTCAGGGCGCCGCCGGCCAGGAGCTCACGACGGTGCGCGAGCTCTCGTCGGGCGACCTCGTCGAGGCGGTCGTGCCGATCTGGGCGACGCGCGGCGGCGAGCGCAGCGTCGTGGGCGTCGTGGTCGTGGGCACGCACGTCACCGAGCGGCTCGAGGCCCGCGTGCGCGCGATCTCGCAAGCGTTCCGTGAATACAAGCAGCTCAAGCTCTTGAAGACCCCGATCAAGGGCATCTACATCTTGCTATTCCTGCTGATGACCCTGATCGTCGTGTTCTCGTTCACGTGGTTCGCGCTCTATCTGGCGCGCGGGATCACGGGCCCGATCGAGCAGCTGGCCGAGGGCACGCGGGAGATCGCCGCCGGCAACCTCGCCTACAAGGTGGAGGCGCGCGGCGACGACGAGATCGGCGTGCTGGTCAGCTCCTTCAACCGCATGACCGACGATCTCGGCAAGTCGAAGCGGCAGCTCGAAGAGGCCTACCTCGACCTGTCCGACAAGCACACCGAGCTCGAGGATCGACGCGTGTACATCGAGACGGTCCTCGAGGCCATCACCACCGGCGTGGTCTCGTTCGACCCGCTGGGCCGCCTGACGACGATCAACCGCGCCGGGGCCCGCATGCTCGGTGTGAACGAGGCGACGGCCCCGGGACGGCTGCTCGAGGAGGTCTTCGCGGGGCCGGGCTTGAGGCCCGTGGTCGCCCAGGTACTGCGCATGCGGCGTCCCAACGCGACCAGCACCGAGCTCGCGGTCCAGCTGCGACGCGGCGGCGCCACGCTCTCGCTGGTTGCCTCCGCGACCGCGCTCCGCGGCCCGGACGGCGAGTACGCCGGCACCGTCGTGGTCCTCGACGACCTGACCGAGCTCCTGAAGGCCCAGCGGGTGGCGGCGTGGCGCGAGGTCGCCCAGCGGATCGCCCACGAGATCAAGAATCCGCTGACGCCGATCCAGCTCTCCGCCCAGCGGCTGCGCCGGCGGCTGGCCCGCACGCCGGGCGAGGAACGGCTCGTGGCCGAGGCGACCGAGACGATCATCCACGAGGTCGACGGGCTCAAGCGCCTGGTCGACGAGTTCTCGCGCTTCGCCCGGATGCCGGTGCTCGCCCCGCGGCCGACCGACGTGCGCCAGCTGGTCGACAGCGTCGCGAGTCTCTACCGCGAATCGCATCCGGCGCTCTCGATCACGACGCATCATCCCGAGGACCTGCCGCTCCTCGAGGTCGATCCGGATCACATCAAGCGCGCGGTGCTGAACCTCGTCGACAACGCGGTGGAGGCGGTCGGCGGCACCGGCGATGTCCGGGTCGAGACGATGCACGTGGCCGAGACCGGGCACGCGCGTATCATCGTGGCCGACAACGGCCCGGGCATCAGCGCGGACGACAAGGAGAAGCTCTTCCTGCCCTACTTCTCGACCAAGGTCGCGGGGATGGGCCTCGGCCTGCCGATCGTGCACGAGATCGTCAGCGAGCACGGCGGCACGATCTGGATCGAGGACAACGCCCCCCAGGGCACCCGCTTCATCATCGAGGTCCCCGTCTCCCGCGCCGGCGTCACGGTTGAGGCCTGAGAATGCCGCCGGGACGCGGCGTCCAGCCAACCGAGATGCGCGCCAACGAAAACAGACTCGTGCGCGGGCCTGACGGTCGACGCCCGAGAATGGCGCCGGGACGCGGTGCCCAGAAAGCTACGACTCCACGCCCACCGAAACAGATTCGCGCGCGCAAGCGCGCTTGTGCCTGGGGCACCCCTCCAGGCATGAGCATGGTCGCCGAGGGTCTCTAACATGGCCGGCGAGCACATATTGATAGTCGACGACGAGCCGGCGATCCGGTCGACGCTGCGCGACGTGCTGGAGGACGAGGGCTATCGCGTGTCGGCGGTTGGCGGCGGCGCCGATGCGCTTCGCTTCTTCGCCGACGAGCTGCCCGAGGTGACCTTCCTCGACATCTGGATGGGCCGGATGGATGGCCTCGAGACCCTCGCCGAGATCAAGCGCGCGCGCCCCGAAGCGGTCGTGGTCATGATCTCGGG
>Ga0207684_10006367_pt1 | contig 10762 bp, 13 predicted proteins | sample KBSK5501metaG_FD_184342 | JGI IMG/M metagenome (GOLD analysis project Ga0207684, IMG submission 184342) | Corn, switchgrass and miscanthus rhizosphere microbial communities from Kellogg Biological Station, Michigan, USA - KBS K5-50-1 metaG... | ecosystem: Host-associated > Plants > Roots >... | reverse complement strand
CAGAGGGTGTAAATAGTTTTGTGTAAATGGTCATTGAGCGACTAACCGGTTAAGGTTAGCGTAGGAGAACAAATGACCATAGACAACGAGCTCATTGACAACCTGCTGAAAGACTACAAAAAGCCCGAAGACATCATCGGCGAGAACGGCCTTCTGAAGCAATTAACTAAGCAGTTGTTGGAGCGGGCAATGGCCGCGGAACTGACCGACCACGTCGGTTACGAGAAGCACGACATGGCCGGGCACAAGAGCGGCAACTCGCGCAACGGCAAGTCGGCGAAGACGCTCAAGGGCAGCTTTGGCACGATGCCGATCGAGATACCGCGGGATCGCAATGGGACCTTCGAGCCACAGATCATTGAGAAGCATCAGACGCGCTTCACCGGCTTCGATCAAAACATCATTTCGCTGTACGCGCGTGGCTTATCGACGCGCGAGATTCAGCAGCATCTGGAAGAGATCTACCATGTGGAAGTCTCGCCGGCGTTGATCTCGAGCGTGACGGACGAAGTGATTGAGGAAGTGAAGACGTGGCAGAACCGACAGCTCGATGCGGTCTACCCGATCATGTATCTGGACGCCATCCAGTTCAAAGTGCGCGATGGCGGGCACGTAAGAAACAAAGCGATCTACCTGGCCATCGCTATCACAGTCACGGGCATGAAGGAAGTGTTGGGGTTGTGGATCGCGCAGACGGAAGGAGCCAAGTTCTGGTTGCAAGTGGTGACGGAACTAAAGAATCGCGGCGTCAAAGACATCTTTATCGCCTGCGTGGACGGGCTCAAAGGTTTTCCCGAAGCGATTGAAAGCATCTTTCCGCAAACCGAAGTGCAGTTATGTATCGTGCATCTGGTGCGGCACTCACTGAACTATGTGGGCTGGAAACAGCGCAAGGAAGTGGCGGCGGACCTGAAGACGATCTACACCGCCGCGACTGAAGCGGAAGCCGAACAAAGACTGGCTGAGTTTAGCTTGAAGTGGGACGCGAAGTTTCCCACGATAGCGAAGTCCTGGCGCAGCAACTGGGCCCGAGTGATTCCTTTCTTCGCGCATCCGCCTGAGATTCGGAAGGTGATCTACACCACCAACGCGATTGAGTCGCTCAACATGTCGCTGCGCAAAGTAACGAAAGCGCGCGGCTCGTTTCCCAACGATGAGGCGGTCTTCAAACTGCTCTACCTGGCGCTGCGCAACATCGCGAAGAAATGGACCATGTCGGTGCACGACTGGAAAGCCGCGCTCAACCGCTTTGCCATCGTCTACGAAAACCGGCTGCCGGTTGAATAACCTGTGGATCGAGAAATGAAACTGCCAGGCAAAAATCCGGGCTATGGAAACCGTGGAAAAACAAACTGCGTTTTTCCACCGTTCCCACAGCCCCTACTACTAACAATAAATTTAGATGAAAACCGGCCGAGCCTAAATAACAGACGATCGTTTACACAAAATATTTGACGCTACCCGCGCTCAGGGCGATCATGATAGACATTTTTTCCGTCCGAAATCGAAACTGCCACTACGGTCCCCGCTGGCAATATGGGCGCGGACTTCTCACCTACGCTACGGTAACGATTTGCGCTACTAATCGGTGCCAACAGGTGCAAGCCTGTACAACCCTTTGCACGCGTAATATATTTGCAAAGCGAGGTTTATGCTAACCAAATCAACTTGGTCCAACTCCAAACAAAATGTAAGATTCGCCCTCTCAAGGCAGAGATCACGGGTTCGAGTCCCGTATGCGTTACCACGATCTCTCGAAGGTCGCTGAAACTTCTTCGGCGACCCTTCGTATTTTGTAAAACGATCTCACCGATTCTCGCCGCGACTGCATTCAGCGTTATTTAGTAGCCCGATGCTCGCGACAGCCATTATCTGACGTTCACAATCTATTCTAAAAAGCATGTTCGTGTGTTATAAACACTCGTTCTCACACTGGATTTGCACAAGTAGAGTGTCTCTACACTTGCCACACTAAACCGCGGGTGATACATGGCAACGGCGGCTCCGTAATTGGATGGCTTCATACTAAAGATTAGTGCGTTTCACGACTTTGTGCGAGGAAAGTTAATGGACGAAGATAAAATTCGCGAGAAGGTAAAACAACGATACATGATCGAATATCCGCCGTGGACAGATATTCGTGTCACGGAGGTAGTCGTGAGCTCACTCTCGGGTTATCTCGCCGTTGTTCGTGCAAAAGAAAACGGGCAAGATACCGAAGGAGAGATTTGTCACATCTCACTTCAGGGAAAAGTTACGCCCTTTGCAACACAGAAGAGTTAGCACGTCATCTTGGTCACCAGATCGATCAACCATGGTACGAAAAGATCTTGAGCCGATAGGGTATTTCAGGCATTGTTACAATGATGACTCTATGTGTTCTTGCGTTCAAGAAGAACGAGGTGAACGATCAGGTAATTCAGATATTAGGCGGAGCATTTTTAGCTGCGGTCGGGTTCTTCTTCGGTAAGGCAGGTAACCGCACTACGTAACATAGCCAGTGCCATGCGATTAGCCGTCGAACAACTTATTCCAGTGGACTCGCCGCCTCGCCTTTTAGTGAGATCATGTGCGGTTCAATCATACGCCGCCTCATTTGGCCCGTGAGATCGATTTCGATTTGCAGAAACTAAAACCGAACTGTTGCAAAGAGCTGAGCATTTCTGCCGGTGGCGACAGAAAAAAGTTGCGAAGATTGTCCCGTATGCGCTACCACGATATATGACGAAGGTCGCTGGAAATAACTTCAGCGGCCTTTCTTTTTTGCCAAGCGGTGTTCATAATTGCACGGACACTCAAACCTCAGCAGGAAACCTGGGTTCCGTACCGGCTATCGAAATACCGACCAATCTCGATGGCTTTGCTGAAATAGCAAAGCCTCAAATGTATGATGCGCACAATGTAAACACCAAACCCGGAGGAGATAATCCATGCTCTCTCGAAATGTTTCCCGGCAACGAACTGTCGTTGAATCGATCCTCTGGCTGCTGTGCGCTTCTTTGATGGCGCTTGCCGCAATCATTCCCGCCCGGACTGAAAGCGCGCCCACAGCGACTCGTCCGAACCTGGCGACATTCAAAATCTACTGCGCCTCAAGTTTAGACCAACCCATTGTCTATTTCAGCAATATCTTCGACGCAAATCTAAAGGCGCAGACGCAAATCAGCACGCTGCCGCTAGGCGCTGCGTTCAAAAACTACTTGGTAGAGGAATATGACCTCAAAAGTAGTTCCGGAGCCGGTTGTGGGTTTTTCGATTCCCTGAGCAAGGCTGAAGCGAACAAACGACAGTTGATAGTTCAGGCGCAACAAGCGAACAAGCAGGTGGTGGAAGTCAAATGGAATCCGGGGCCTTTATCCGAAGTGCCCGTGGGAGACGGCGCATCTATTGGCGTCGCCGGGCCAATACCTACTCATACATTCTGCGCCGTCGGCCACGAACGCACGATGTACTACAGTGCCGTGTTCAAGACAGCAGGCGCGCTAGTCAATCCAAAGTGGAACGATGCGTTCAACGAGTTTCTTTACAAGACGTATGGGTTTCATGCTGAAGTCGAAGCGACATGCACGATCATGGCCACGAACAGAGAGGCAGAAGCGATCCTTAACGCGCGAGTTGCAGGGGCGCGTATCAATTCACATAAAGTCGTTGAGACGGGCTGGAAATTCGACCCGACCGGTACCTACAAGCCGACTCCCAAACCGACGCCGAAAGCAGACGACGATCCAGAGCCAGTTCAACGGCCGGTGGCGCCCAATCCCTCGCGACAAGCAAGCGATACCGCGATGAAGGAGGTACCGGCGGCCGTGGCTTACTGCCAAAAGGATCCTTCAATGTCTGCAATTTTTAATTGCGACAACTTTGGACGCGCCGTCTATAGCTATCGGATGGCCCACATCAACGAATCCTCGGAGCCTTTGGCAACTGTCGTAACGAAATTGAACTGCGTTGAATGTATAGACCCGGTTCGCGTGAGTTCATGGGTGCAGAATCGTGCGACGGCAGACAAGCTGAGCAATAAAGCCACCAACTGTGTGACCCAGAGCGTCATCGTGAATCTTCAAAAGACACCTCAAGCCAACCGTCTCAAGGAGTTCTATAGTCAAGCCGTCGCGACATGTGGGAGATAAGGGCCGTCCGTTCACGTCACAGGTCCTCGCGCCGAGTGGTCAATTAGAACCGTTTTTTGGAGAGTAGGATGATGGCGGACATTAAGGGAGGCGAGAGTTCGTCAGCGGCCACGGAAAGTAAAGGTAGGATGGCGCCATGAAATGAAATTCACCTAAAGCTCATTAAGAGCATGCAGGGTGGGTACTTTTCTTTTGGAAGGGCACAATTTCAATCCTGCACTATCAAATTATGAAGAAGGGGAGCTGACAAGATGCCACTAATTCAAGTCGTTGGTTATGCATTGCAACTCAGTACGAATCCACCGCAGCTACCTGGCGCGCCACCGGTCCCTTTCAGGGTGGGTGTTGCTGTACAACTTCAGCCAAGTGGGCCTTTTATACCGCTATCAATTAATGGGCCAGATGAGTTCACGGCTGTTGTGGCTCTCATACAAACGCCCGGCCGTTTGATGTTTGATCCGGTGGGGTCAACGTTGGAAAAAATTGAGCCATGAAGGACCAAGCTCTTACGCAATAGCCGGTTTCGGCGCTCCTTACAGTTGCTGGAAGAAACTTAGCATTTCTGTCGTTGACGTCAGCAAAAAGTTGCGAAGATAGTCCACTGTGGGCTGCCGATTCCTTTCGAGAACTTAGAATCGAATTTCCTTGTCGATCTGACGATTACACTTGGTTCTATCGAACCTTGACCACAGCAAGAATATTGCTATAGATTCTGTCCCGTTCTCATGTTCGTTTATGCCGTCCGAAACGGATGCCGAGATTCATTCTTTAGCTACTTCGTTCTCTATTCTTACCAGTAATCCGAAGAGCTCGACGCTTAATTCGACACACTCGTTTCGAGCGGCTCGGTTGGAAGCAAATCTCCAAGTGGCGCATGGTCTGTCTGGAAGAAGACCTTGCCAACTAGCTTTGTACGAAGAATCTGTTTTAGCCTGCGGAGCAGGCGCAAGCATAAAGCCTGGGGTGGAGCGAGGCTTTGCGAGCGAAACCCCAGGAACCAGAAGCAACGGAATTTCGAGCCCATGAAATGGGTGGCAGTCCGTGCGCTGTAAATCTGTTGGCATCTTCGCCGCCTTTGTTCTGTCGCCCGCATTCGCGGGCTTGAAAATCTATCGTGCTTAGATACTTGGGGTTTCGCTCGCAAAACCTCGCTCCACCCCAAGCTTTATGCTTACGCCTGCTCCGCAGGCTAAAAGCAGACTTTTCGTGCAAAGCTTGTCTAGGTGTCTAACTGTATCTCAGCGGAGCTCACGTCATGAATAATTCTGAAAACTCGCCGGTCAAGAGTCTGGCGATTGCGATGTCGGGTGGAGGGCATCGGGCGACGCTTTTTGTTTTGGGCGCGCTCATGTATCTCGTCGATGCGAAGGCCAACGCGTCTGTAACTTCGATCGCCTCTGTCTCGGGTGGGTCACTGACGAACGGGTTTGTGGGCCAGGCGGTGAATTTCAGAGAGACAGATGGCACGGAGTTTCGGAAACAAGTAGCTAGCCCACTCGCGACGCAGATCGCGAAGTCGGGAACACTGTTCGCACCGCTTCTCACCAAGATCTATGTGGTGCTTCTGGTAGTTGGATTGATACTTGTTTTCTTGATTCCGGTCGTCATACCGGTCGCATGGTATTGGCGGCTTGCCGTATTCTTCGTTGCGCTTGCGCTGTGGGGTTGGTTTCTCGGCGCGCGAGGTCGCGTGTGTGCTCGTGCGTTCAGCACGACAATGTTCTCACCCAACAATCGTGAAACCACGCTTGCCGACATCAAGAAGAAAGATCTGGATCACGTCATCTGTTCGACGGAGTTTCGCTCTTCAGAACAGGTCTATTTCGCCGGCGACTTCATCTACAGCTACGCCCTCGGATATGGAGTGCCGGCCAAATTGTCGCTGGCACGGGCGGTCCAGGCTTCGGCCGCATTTCCCGGTGGCTTTCCGCCATCAATTCTCAGCACTAAGCAACACAAATTTGTTGGCGCGCCTCCGCCTTCTGCCGGTGGACCTCCTGAACCACCCGCGGATATGGTCCTTACCGACGGCGGCGTTTACGACAACATGGGAGAACAGTGGGCCAGGGGCTTCGCCGCGAGAATCAAGCGTTGCCCGAATCTCGAAACGGGGCGCACGCCGCCAAATCAACTTGTAGTTGTTAACGCGTCGGCGCGCATTCCATGGGATCCTTTTCGTAAGCGACTCATCCCGCTAATCGGCGAACTGATGGCGCTCATTCGCGTAAATGACGTTTTGTACATCAACACGACGAATGTGCGTAGACAGGCGATCGTCGAAAGCTTCAATCCTGCCGATCCGACGAAGGCGTCCGCGCTTCCAAGCGTGCTGGTTCAAATCGCGCAGAGTCCTTTTGTTGTGGCGAATTTTTACGCGCAGGGTACCTCGCCTGTCGCCGAACGCGCCAGGCAAGTGCTGGAGTTTTTAAAAGGTGGACCAACTAGTGACGAGTGGACAAAGATAGCACGTGAGAACTCCGCCGTGGGAACGTCACTCAGCAAGTTCAAACCCGAAGTGACCGCACGACTGATCTACCAGGGTTACGTCGTGACGATGTGCAATCTGCGGGTGCTGTTCGGGAGTGACTTCCCACTTAGGCCTGAGGAGCTTTCGATCGAGCGATTCCGAGCGTTGATAACCTAGCTCGAAAATTTGCAGAAACGTTTTCATGGCGCTGCGCCATTATAGTTAAGAGGTTTAGCTAGCACAGAATGCTCGCGACGCCACGTTAAGCCCTGCAACACGTGGCGTCGCATCGTGGCGCAGGCGTTGGATAGATCCGGGTCGGCTGCGGCGATATCGGCTTGCTCTCTTTCGCCATTAGAAATACGCATGTCGAGTACTTTCAATGAGGCAATTTCAACCTCTTGACTTTGATAACGAACGGGCATATCGTCCGCCCGTCGCATAAAAAGCTGAACGCTCCCGAACGTCTTCCTCGCAAAGGCGCCAATTCAGCTTGTACGCAAATCCGACGTGACCATAGGTCCAGATGGCACCTCGTACTAGAGCCCCACTCCACTGCCGCAGCGAGAGTCTTGCTCCAGTTGACTCACGTTGGTAAGAAGGCATAACGATACGCTGCTCACGATCGCACTTTACGAAGCCGTTAAAACGACTGGAGTGCGACTTGGCACTGCATGTTATGCAGGGCTTTCTCTCAACCGAGGAGTAAAAGAATCATGGAAAAACCAAACAGAAACCGAAGATCCAAATCATCTCGAACTAATGGAGCTCGAGAAAATGGAGGTGGGCGTCAGCCGGCGAATATGTCGCAGGAGGGCGAAGTGATCGCGCCCGGCACCACCGGAAGATATTTGGTGTTGCTACGTCAGGATGCGATTAAGAGTGCAGCTAAAACCCTTCGCGATACTGCTGGCCTAAAAACTACGAGCACGGCCGATTTCGAGGAAAGCGCGGTAGCGGGTGAGCATCTTGCCGAGGCTGAGGCGTTCATTTTCGAGGATCTCGGCGTTGCGGTGGTGAACACACCTCCCGAACAAATCAAATCCTTGAGCGCGGCCGCAGCCGAGGATAGTGCAATCCTGGCTGTCGAGCCCGAGCGGATTGTTTATGCGCTGCGTGCTGCTGCTCCAGCATTTGCGCCTCCTGTAGAAGAAACCATTGCCGATGTTCCGGAATACTTCAGCGCGCCCACTATGGATCGAGGCGCAGCCGCAGCCGCCGCAGAGTTTCCCGTCGAGTTTCTACGCGGTTACCGCGAGGCGGTGGACCATTTGGTAGGAAGGTTACTCGCTATTGGTGGCGTCACCGAGGAGGCGGTCGGCGAAGCAGTGGCTGCTGCGTTTAGCGAGACGGAGTTCACCTGGGGGCTGCAAGCCACCAAGGTAGCCCTTTCACGCTTTAGCGGTAAAGACATCAAGGTTGCAGTTCTCGACACTGGCATGGATCTAGGTCATCCCGACTTTATGGGCAGGACAATCCGATCGCAATCCTTCGTCGCAGGGCAGGCGGTGCAGGACGGACATGGTCACGGTACTCACTGCATCGGCACATCCTGTGGTCCTCGAAGACCGGCGCAACTGCCGCGCTACGGAATCGCCTTTAACGCGGAGATCTTTGCCGGAAAGGTTCTCAGCAACCAGGGCAGTGGTGGTGATGCGGGGATTCTCGCGGGGATTCAATGGGCTGTAACGAACCGATGTCAGGTCATATCAATGTCGCTTGGAGCACCAGTATCTCCAGGGCAAGGCTTCTCCCAGATCTTTGAAGAAGTTGCCAGAAGAGCTTTAGGACTAGGCACGTTGATCATCGCCGCCGCGGGCAACGAGAGCAATCGACCAAGTATTATTGCCCCGGTGGGACATCCAGCGAACTGTCCTTCGATTATGGCAGTTGGAGCAATCGATCAGCAGTTTCGGATTGCGAGCTTCTCCTGTGGTGGGCTTAACCCTCAAGGAGGACAGGTCGACATTGCTGGGCCGGGTGTAGCTGTGCAGTCAAGTTTTCCAAGACCAACACTGCGCCGGGTACTGAGCGGTACGAGTATGGCCACGCCACACGTTGCCGGTATTGCGGCTCTGCTGGCGGAAGCCAATCCGGGAGCACGCGGTCGCGCATTGGCGAGTCTGCTGTTACAAAGCGCTCGACGGTTGCCGTTGCCGGCGCGAGACGTCGGATCAGGATTGGTCCAGGCTCCATAATTTGTTTCAGCGAACCAGTAACTTACATGCTGCATGGCCAGACGCGTCATGCAGCATGTATTGTTCTCGTTTGAGCTAGGGTAAGAACGTTATGGCTAAGATAAAGCTTTCCATCTCAGTTGATGATGAACACTTGGGTCAATTTTCAAAAATCATGAAAGAAGTAGAAAAAGCCGGTATGAAGATCGACCAAAAGCACAAGGACTTGGGTGTTGCTACAGGTTCGATTGAGGAAGACAAGGTTGACGCAGTTCGAGACGTTGAAGGCGTTAAGCACGTCGAGCCGGAAAGAGAAGTTCATATTCCACCGCCGGAGAGTGACGTTCAGTAAGGACCTTCACTATTCCGAGGTGGAGGAGTACCATGACCCCATGCGGGTCGTGCTGATCTTGATTGCGGCTGGGTTGTTGCTGGTCGAGTGGGGCGGCTTCGCTAAACGTGTGGCACCGACGAGCATGGTCTCCGCTGCGGCCGTTGCGACCTCTTCCACTGCAAAGGTTCGCGTCGATTTCGATACTCAGTTAAAGCCGATTTTCAAATCGAAATGCATGCCGTGTCACTTCAGTGGCGGGCAGATGTACGATCATTTGCCGTTCGACAAACCCGAGACGATTCGGAAACTCGGCACCAAGCTCTTCACGCGAATCAAACAGGAAGATGAGCGCCGGTTAATCGAAGACTTCCTCACGCAAGCGCCTTAGTTCGCACAGGATCTAGCCACAAAAAGGCACAAAATACACAAAATGCTTATGCGTTATCTGTGCTGTTTGTGCCTTTCTGTGGCTAGTTCCTGTGCGAAACGTTTTTCCTCCTGGCCTCATATTGAGGTGAACACCAGCAACTCACCCTCAGGAGGAGATTATGGACAGAGTTCGTGCAACTGCTATTTGGCGACTCATTCTCTTCGCGCTCGGAATGATGGCCATTTCATTGGTGATCATAAGAGCGAGTGGTAAGCCGATTCTGGAATCCAATGTTCACGCAACGACTTCTTCAGTCAACTCTGCCGCTATGTTCACGTGGACTATGCCTGAGCGATTTGGCCCGACGCGTGCTGACGGTCTGGTCGGGTTACGCACCAAGCCTCATCGACGCCTTGCTAAGAGCAGGCGTGGTTCCTCCTGCCTCACGTCCCGCTGAGTCCAGCCGCAATTAGACAGGATTTGCAAGATTTACATGATATCTTGTAAATCCTGTCATCCTGAATGGCAACAAAATCAAAACGCACCACGTTGCAGGTCCTGGCCACGGGCCTGGTCCTGCTGCTCATGATCGTGTTGCTGCGCGCGCAGGGACGGATGTTTCTCTGTGCGTGCGGTTACTTTACTGTTTGGACCAGCGAGACGTGCAGCTCGAATAACTCACAGCAGTTGTTTGATCCGTACAGCTTTACACACGTGCTGCACGGCGTTCTATTTTTCTGGTTGATTGCGTTGGTGTTTCCGAGACTCGCGAAGACGTGGCAGTTTTGGCTGGCGCTTTTGCTCGAGAGTGCATGGGAAGTTTTTGAGAACACCAGCTTCGTCATCAATAAATATCGAACCGAAACGGCCGCACTCGGATATCAAGGCGACACCGTCGTCAATTCACTCGGCGATCTGGCTTGCGCTCTCGTGGGCTTTCTGATTGCGCGTCAGCTCGGATTTCGTCGCTCGTTGATTCTGTTTCTGTTGATCGAGCTGGTCCTGATTCTTTGGATCCATGACAGTTTGTTGTTGCAGATACTGATGTTGGTAAGACCAGTAGAGGCAATCAAGGCGTGGCAGATGTGCCGCTAGGTTTTAGTAAAAGGGCTTTGCACGCTTTTAGCCTGCGGAGCAGGCGCTTAGCATAAAGCCAGTTTTCAGCCTGCGAAGCAGGCGCAAGCATAAAGCCTGGGGTGGAGCGAGGCTTTGCGAGCGAAACCCCAGGAACTACAAGCAACGAAATTTCGAGCCCATGAAATGGGCGGCAATTCCTGCGCTGCA
>Ga0207684_10006363_pt1 | contig 10764 bp, 13 predicted proteins | sample KBSK5501metaG_FD_184342 | JGI IMG/M metagenome (GOLD analysis project Ga0207684, IMG submission 184342) | Corn, switchgrass and miscanthus rhizosphere microbial communities from Kellogg Biological Station, Michigan, USA - KBS K5-50-1 metaG... | ecosystem: Host-associated > Plants > Roots >... | reverse complement strand
GAGTCGCAAAACGACTTAATAGCTCAGCCAGGGGTGAGTCCGCCATTAGCGGACGAACCACTGGTAACAGTTAAATGATGCGACGAGCCCTGTAACGGCTCCAGAGGCGGTGGACGACCGTATGCAAGTCGTCGCATTCTGCCATCCTTTCAGGATGGAATTGCTTGATGCTCTGCTACCAGGGGTTCGCCGCCCGAGGCGGGCTCACCCCCTGGCTGAGCTTTGTTGTCGCGTTGCGACAGCGGACAGCGATCACAGCGTTTCACTAGCTCTTGTCTCCTGTCTCCTGTATCCTGTCTCCTACCCCTATGCCCTTCTCCCATCGCTCCTTTGAACAGGACGGCCATCGCTTGCACGAAATCGTCGACCAGAAAAGCGGCTATCGCATAGTTGCCGATAACCTCGGCGCTGAGCTCGTGACCATCGCGCGGCGTGCGGACAACGATGCTTGGGACGGTTTTCTCTATCGCGATGGCGATGTTAGCCGGCCGGCAAAAGGCTGGGCGAGCCACGCGACTGTAATGGGGTATTTTCTGCACCGGATCAAGAATGAGCGAACTCTATATGAGGGAGACGAAATTCGCGGCGGCAACCACGGATTCCTTCGGCATAAACAATTTGCCGATCCGGATATAGCGTTGGGCGAATCTGGAATCATGCGTTACAAGCTTGGCACTGAGCAGATCGTGCCCAGCGAATACCCGAGGAAAGTCTCATTCGAGATCCACTACTCGCTGCAGACAGACACGGTCGAAGTGACTTTTGTTTTTCATAACGAGGAAACAAATCGTTCCGCCCACGTCAGCTTCGGGTTGCATCCTGGATTTGCCGTTTCTTCAGTGGAATCAGCCCGGATCATTCTTCCGCGCGGTACCTATCGCCGGTATCTCGCGCCGGATAATTTTCTAAGTGGAGAGACTCGGGAAATGACTTCGGATGGGGGCACGCTACCGATTAAGCCTTTCGAGCTTCCTGGCTCTTTCCTTATGGAAGCTGTGGATGTGGAAGGCGAGATTGCGAAGCTCCAGGATTACCAGCGCCAACGCCAGGTCGAGATTGATCTTTCCGAGGCGCCATATTTCACGATCTGGACCGATCTCGGGCCTCTTGTTTGCATTGAGCCATGCTGGGGTCTTCCTGATCATCAAGAGCAACGACCCTTTGAGCAGAAACTCGGCATTCAAGTCATTCCAGCCGGCCAGACATTGACGAAACGTTTCTCGATGCGTTTCACGTAGCGAACAATCGCCTCCCTACAGCGCTGGATGATACGCGCGATCGCCCGACCTCAAATCTCCTGTCTCCCGTTTCCTGTCTCCTGTATTCTTCATCCGCATGTACAAACTGCGATATCACAAGCCTGGTACGCCTCCGGCAACACTGGTTGCGCCGGAAGAACAAAAGGGCTGGAAGCCGGTCATATCGCTTATTGAATATGATGCGCACACAATCCAGGAGCGACAGATTGAGCGGATCGAAGACGTGTTTCATTGCCTCGGCAGTTCGCAGGTGAGTTGGATCAATATCGACGGACTTGGTAACATCGAAGCACTTCAGAAACTCGGGACGCACTTCCGCGTCCATCCACTGGTCCTCGAAGACATTCTCAATACTGGCCAACGTGCGAAACTAGACGAGTTCAGTCACCAGTTGTTTGTCATTGTGCACATGGTTTACGACAATCCGCCTGATGACGTCGTATCGGAGCAGGTCAGCATTATTCTGGGCGAAAGCTACGTGATCACGATACAGGAAATGCCTGGCAGAGACGTTTTTGATCCAATCCGTCAGCGTATCCGGGAAGGTTGCGGAAACCTCCGCTTCATGAAAGCCGATTATCTCGCATATGCGCTGATCGACGCGGTAACCGACAATTATTTCCCTATTGTAGAATCACTGGGCGAACGGATGGAAGATTTCCAGGATACCCTGCTGGAGCAGCCGACACGCGAGCGGCTGCAGGAACTGCATGCGTTTAAACGGGCGATCGCCCGCCTCCGGCACGCGATTTGGCCGCAGCGCGAAGTGATCGGCCGGCTGGTCCGCAGTGAAAGCGAATTGATTGCTGAACGTACCAAACCCTTCCTGCGGGATTGCTATGATCACACACTGATGGTCCTGGATTTGATCGAATCGTTTCGTGACATGACGGCTAGCATCATGGATCTTTATATCTCGAGCCTCAGCATGCGAACCAACGAAGTAATGCGCGTGCTGACTGTCATTTCTTCAATCTTCATTCCACTGACGTTTATTGTCGGACTGTATGGGATGAATTTCGATCCGAATGTCAGCCATCTGAATATGCCCGAGCTAAAATGGGCATTCGGTTATCCGTTTGTCTGGCTTGTGATGATCGCGGTGGCGACAGCAATGATCTTATTTTTCAAACGGAAAAAATGGCTGTAGAGAAAGATGCTAATTGAGTTGCGCGCCTGACTTGGGCGAGTGAGGGCGCGGCGAACCGCTCTGTCAAGAGCGCGACAGGTGGCGGCCATCAGACAGGGACGACTTAGTCGATGATTAGTACGACCCGATCACCAACCGAGGTCCCCAACACTTTTGCCGCTGAACCATCACGGACGGAAATCTCGATCAAACCGGCGCTGCCGATGATCAGAAACGGGGAATTAGAACTACCTCCTGCATAATTCGATACAAGGTCGCTAATCGCGCTCTTTCCGATCTCTAACCGAAACTCGCGGCCATTCAGTCGATCTTTGAGCTTTCCCCATTGGAAGCTTGTCACGCAATTTCCGAAGCGGTCGATGTGGACGATGCTTCCCTGGATCGCTCCAACTACTGACATCTGCACGTCAGCTATGTCGAGGCGTATGGGATCATTGATTAGGGTGCCAAATTTTTCGGGCGGAACACCAAGCGAAAGACAGGCAGCGACAGGAGCGAACACGTCGCGTCCATGGAAAGTGGTGCTTTTATCCGGCCGAAAATAACTACTCTTGGTCACATGTCTTGCGCATGCGTGGGAATCGCGATCAAAAACAAAAGAGAAGAGTCCGTTATCGGGTCCGACAAAAAAATAGTGGTTGGACTCGACCAAAATTGCGCGCCGCTCAGAACCAACTCCGGGATCGATTACAGCAAGATGAATCGTGCCTGATGGAAAATCGTGGTAGCAGCAGCTCAACGTGAATGCGCCGGCGCGCACATCCTGTGGTTTTATCTCGTGGGTAATATCGACCAGAGTCGCTTCTGGATTGCGCGCCAGAATCACGCCTTTCATCGCCCCTACAAAGTAATCTGACGTACCAAAGTCGGTTAAGAGCGTGATGATCCGTTTCATCAGTGCATGCGAGTGCGAGTTGTAAGCGAGACCTTCACTCGCCGGTACGCCGGCACGCCGAGACGCCGACACGTTCCTTCCACGCCGGGTGCTCGCGAATTAGCTTCAATGCTTGCATCGTTAAACTCTTTCCCGGCTCAATCCGGTGCCAGGGTGACGCGCCGGAAGGATGCGGTAGCGGAATCAGATCAAAAGTGTGACCGAACTTCTTCACTGGGTAGGTCCGACCGATTAACTCGGTTAACAACGGTAACTCTTCTAAGAACTGCCCGATCGCCAGTTTGCCAACGGCAATTACCAGGTCTGGCTTCAGAATCGCGAACTCAGCGCGCAGCCACCTGGAGCATTGTTTGACCTCCTTGTTTGAAGGTACGCGGTCGCCTCCATGGCCGTTTTTTCCCGGGAAACAACGGCACACAGCCGCCATGTAAACCGTCTCTCGAAATTCTTGTTCAGAAACTCCTGCGGATTGTTCGAACCATTTGAACATCGCTTTCCCGGCGGTCCAGGCAAACGGTCGCTGCAGAATCGGTTCCTTTACACCAGGCGCCTGGCCGACAAGCATAACTTTGCTTACAACCGGTCCTCCCGACACCGGCTCTGATTGCATCAAAGGACACGCGCGACACGCATGAAGAGCGTCAAGATGCCTTGCGAGAGAACCCAGACCTACCGGTTTAGTCTTATCCCGATCGATTCCGCTCGACTTGTCTTCCGGAGTCCCGACCTTGGCCGGACGAAGGAGGATGCCCGAGGAAGTGCTTGCGCGTTCTCGGTAGCGCTGCCTAACATGAAGATCCACTTGAACAAGGAGAAGCTAGCTTGGAACTGAAAGAGATCAAAGCCATCATCGATTTGATGAAGAAAAACGACCTTGCTGTCTTCAAGCTGGAGAGGGAAGGCTTCAAGCTTGAATTGGAGGCGCACCGGCATACCCCTCAGGTCACCGCGGCAGTGCCGTTGCATCATGTGGTAACGACTCCGGGTCCGGTAGCAACTCCCGTTCAAACGGGCGAGAGCCATGCGCCGGCTGGCGTCGAAGACAAAACTGCTTACAAAGAGATTGTCTCGCCCATGGTTGGAACTTTTTATCGGGCGCCATCTCCTGAATCCGCACCTTACGTAGAAGCCGGTCAATCGGTCGCTGAAGACACGGTTGTCTGTATCATCGAAGCAATGAAAGTGATGAACGAGATCAGAGCTGAAATTAAAGGTGTGATTGCTGAGATTCTCGTCGAAAACGGTACAGCTGTTCAGTTCGGTCAACCGCTGTTCCGGGTAAAGTGACAGTGTTTAAGAAAATTCTGATTGCTAATCGCGGCGAGATCGCGCTGCGAATCATTCGAGCCTGCAAAGAGCTGGGGATCTCCACGGTCGCAGTCTATTCGGAAGCAGACGTCGACTCGCTTCACGTACAATTGGCCGATGAAGCAATCTGTATCGGGCGTGCGGCAAGCGCTGAAAGTTATCTCAAGATCGATCGAATCATCAGCGCTGCGGAAATCAGTGATGTCGATGCGATTCATCCTGGATACGGATTCTTATCCGAGAACGCCCATTTTGCGGAGGTGTGCGAGAGCTGCAATATCAAGTTCATTGGTCCACCGGCATCCGCGATCCGGGCGATGGGCGACAAGAACTCTGCCCGAGCGTCTGCTCGAAAAGCCGGAGTACCGGTGACTCCTGGAAGTGATGGTGTGGTGGAGTCCGAAGGGGAGGCGGTGAAGATCGCTAAGAAGATCGGTTACCCTGTGATGATCAAAGCGACAGCGGGTGGGGGCGGACGCGGGATGCGCCCTGCGCACAACGACGTCAGCTTGGTCCAAGGCTTTCACTCTGCACGCAGCGAAGCCGAGAAAGCGTTCGGTAATAATGGTGTCTACATTGAGAAGTTGATCGAAGAGCCACACCATATTGAGTTTCAAGTGATCGGAGACAGTCACGGCCGGCTGGTTCATCTCGGTGAACGCGATTGTTCGATTCAGCGGAGAAACCAGAAGATCGTTGAGGAATGTCCGTCCCCATTAATGGACGAGAAACTACGGAAAGAAATGGGCGAATGTTCTATCCGTCTGGCCCGAGCGGTGGCGTACGAGAATGCAGGTACCATCGAGTACCTGGTGGATCGGAACCGACGATTCTATTTCATGGAAATGAACACCAGGATCCAGGTCGAACACCCGGTTACCGAAGAAGTGTATGGATGCGATCTGGTGAAAGAACAGATATTGGTCGCGGCCGGAGCGCATCTTTCAGAGCATGTAGCCAACGCCAAGCCGCGCCGACACGCGATCGAGTGCCGCATTAACGCCGAAGATCCGGCCAACAACTTTCAACCCAGCCCGGGAATGATCGATCTCTACTACGCTCCGGGTGGTCACGGTGTCCGCGTCGATTCACATGTTTATTCAAAGTATACAGTTCCGCCGCACTATGACTCAATGATCGCCAAATTGATTTGCGTCGGTTCGACCAGGCAGGCTGCGATCAGCCGGATGACCAGGGCACTGGGCGAATATCTCATCACCGGAATTAAGACCACCATCCCCTTCCAACAAAAAATCATGCTGAACGCGGATTTTGTTCGCGGAAATTTTGACACAAGCTTCGTCGACAAAATTGCAGGTCCAAAGCCGTTCAGTTTGTAGGGCGGCAGGCCTCTGCCGCCGACATCTATGATGAGGTCTAGCGGGTGAGCGTATGAACGGACTTTTATATGGAATCGTTGATATCAGCTACGTAGCGCCGGCCGATGCTCGTCGCGTGACAGAACAGCTTTTGTCTGGCGGGATAGATCTAATTCAGTTGCGGGCAAAGAGACACTCTAAAATAGAGATCGTCCGGTTGGCCGAGGAAATGCTTGAAATTACACGGCCAAACAAAGTTCCGTTAATCCTGAACGATTACCCAGACTTGTTGCTGGAGCTTGATGCAGATGGATGCCATGTCGGACAGGAGGATTACGGTGTCGCAGCAGCAAGAAAGATCGCCGGGCGCACCGGGGCCCGATCATGCATCGTTGGCAAATCGACGCATTCAATTGACCAGGCGATTCGAGCCCAAGCTGAGGGAGCCGATTACATTGGATTCGGTCCGTTGTTTGCGACCGCAACAAAACCGACGGCGAAAGCAATCGGCCTGGCAGACATTCGGGCCGTCCATCAACAGGTGACAATCCCGATTTACTGCATTGGCGGCGTAAAACTTGAAAACCTCAATGAAGTTCTCGCTGCTGGCGCGAAGCGAGTCTGCATCGTTTCGGATTTGCTGTTAGCGAACGATATCGCAAAGCAGACGGCGGCTGTGAAGAAGGTGTTGGAGTCACGATGGTAGGGTCGCGCTCCCGCGCGACCTGGGGCCCAGCGCGTGACTCGCTGGAACCGTCCCCGGTTCAGGTCGCGCAGGAGCGCGAACCCTACCTCGACGGGCTCTATACACGTGAATCAACTCAAATCGTTTGAACCGACAAATGACCTGGCTCAACGAACCATCAAAATGGAACGCCGACGGCGATTCCCTCTTCTTAACCACTAACCCCAAAACCGATTTCTGGCGTAAAACCCATTACGGTTTCATTCGCGACAATGGTCATTTCTTTTACGAAACGGTTTCCGGAGACTTTGTCGTCGAAACAGAATTCGAAGGGAACTATCACGCTCTGTACGATCAGGCCGGCCTCATGATTCGGGCCGACGAAACGACATGGCTTAAAACAGGTATCGAATTTGTCGACGGCATCCAACACGTCAGCGCGGTTGTCACTCGCGACTATTCCGATTGGTCCGTCGTGAAGCTACCGGCTCCTCTTGCCGCGCTCCGTCTAAGAGCCACACGAAAAGGCGCCACGATCGTTATCGAGTATCAGAACGAACCGAGGTCGTGGCTCATGTTGCGCACGGCCTTTCTTTCGACTTCCGCTGAGCTCCAAGTTGGACGCATGGCCGCGTCGCCAGATGGATCTGGCTTTGACGTGCATTTTCGAGAGTTCAATATCATCACCAGCTAGGGCGCACCCTGAATCCGAGGCCGGCGTTCCCGGCGTTTCCTCTAGGCCCGCTGAATCAGCTCGATCTCGTACCCCTCCGGTGCGTCGACAAAGGCGATTACGCTCCCGCTAGCGGTCGGCGTCGGACCGTCAGAGAGTGGATACCCTTTGGCAGCGGCATGTTTCGCGAAAGCATCCATATCGTCAACTTCGAAAGCGAGATGGGTGATATCGCTACCCACTTTCACCGGACCGCTTCCGTCGAACTTACAAATCTCAATTTCTTCCTCGCTCCCAGGCGCCTGAAAGAAGACAAGCTCAGAACCTCGGGGCGATTTATGTCTTCGAACTTCTTTTAATCCCAATACATCCTTGTAGAATGAGACAGTCTTTTCCAGATCGGAAACACGATAACGCGTGTGGAGAAGCTTTTTGACCATGCCCAAAAGAAAGGTCCGGAACCGGATAGCCGCAACCACAATCGTTCTCGTTCTCGTCCTCGATAGAGGGAATTGAGGTGCCATCGACGTAAAAGGGAACAAAACAGAAAGAGGGTTTACCAGAAGGTCGCAAAGATCACAGCGCGGCGGAGCCGCAACCACAAACGGCCCGCACCGTGAGAGGTCCAAATCGCAACGAAAACCGACACCGAATCGACGTGAAAGATCTTCATGTTGAATTGATTACGGCGGCGCCATCTAGAAAATCCTCGCGAAATACGTCGATTTACCGGGGTAGTAGTACAAAGAAGGCTTGCCTGAAGGTCGCCTTCTTAGTCTTGGTGTTCTTCGCGATCTTCTGTTTCAATTTTTTCTTCTCGTAACTGGCAGCCTGGCACTTACGCCGAGATGGCTTTGGCCTCGATGGTGAGCGCAGATTCTCTTTTGGTTTCGCTACTACCGCTTCTTTCACTTTAACAATCTGTGTAATCCGCGTAATCTGCGGTTCCTTCTTTTCTCTTCCCATGCTTTACATCGGTATCGACAGCGGAACCCAGAGTACCAAGTCGGTCGTGGTTGACTTGGAACAAGGCAAAACGATTGCCAGCGCTCAACAGAACTATGGTCTGATTCCAGACCTGCCGCCGGGACATATGGAGCAAGAACCGCGTGTCTGGGTGGATGCCGTCGATAAGACGATCAAAGATTGTCTTGCCCAACTCGGCGACCGAAAACAAAAGGTTCGAGCCATCGGCGTCAGCGGTCAGCAGCATGGGCTCGTCGTTCTGAACGCCTCCAATGAAGTCATTCGTCCGGCTAAACTGTGGAATGATACATCAACCGCAGAACAGTGCCGCCAGATCATCGATGAGTTCGGTGGCGAACAAGCACTGATCAAGCTGATGGGCAATACAATGTTGCCAGGCTGGACGGCGCCGAAGATCCTATGGTTGAAAGAAAATGAGCCGGAAAACTATGATTCGGTCCGCAGTATCTTGTTGCCGCACGATTATATCAACTTCTGGCTGACCGGCGAAAAACGGATGGAATATGGAGACGGGTCCGGAACCGGTCTCTTAGACGTCAGGAATCGGAAGTGGTGTGAGCCGGTTGTTGAATTTATCGATGAGACTCTTCACGAAAAGCTGCCCCAGATCGGCTCGTCGCGGCAGGCGGTCGGTTTGCTCAGAGAAGACCTGAGAAAAGAATGGGGTCTGAACGAGGGCCCAATTGTATCCGCGGGTGGAGGCGACAATATGATGGGCGCCATTGGGACTGGGAACGTTCAAAGCGGAATGGTCACCGCGAGCCTTGGAACCTCGGGCACGGTTTACGCCTATTCAACGGAGCCGATCGTTGATCCTGAAGGAGAAGTAGCGGCGTTTTGCGATAGCACCGATGAATGGTTGCCGTTGGTTTGCACGATGAACGTAACAGTTGCTACCGAACAAGTTCGGAAACTTTTCGGATGGAGCATCCAACAGCTGAATGAAGCGGTAAGCAAGGCGCCCCCAGGGGCCGATGGCCTGATCTTTTTACCTTACCTCACCGGAGAACGGACGCCGAATCTGCCTGATGGGAAGGCTGTCTTTCATGGGTTGACCCTGAATAACATGGACCCGGCGCATATGGTGCGCTCCGTTATGGAGGGAGCGACTTTAGGCCTGGCTTACGGATTGAACCGGCTTCGTTCATTAGGGATTCAACCAGCGGAAATTCGGTTGACCGGCGGTGGCAGCCAGAGCGCAATCTGGCGCAGGATCTGCGCAGACATTTTCCGTGTGCCGGTTGTTTGTCTGGCGACCGCCGAAGGCGCCGCGTTGGGGGCTGCTCTCCACAGCGCGTGGGTTGAACATCTGGTGAATAATCGCTCCGCGAATTTGAGCGATCTGATTGATCGCGTTGTGAAGCTTGACGAAAGCTCCCGCACCATTCCGGACAACGCAACATCAAGCCTGTACCAGGATATTTATACCCGCTTCAAAGGCCTGACCCAACGACTGGCCACGGGAGGGTTTTTATGAGGAGGTTCCGGGTTCCGGGTTTCGAGCTCCGGGTTCCGGGTTGTCCTGGCTCAAATCTTAAGGCGACTGTTGACCGCATGGCTACTCCACGCCTCGTCGCTTGCATGCGACCAACCGGTCCGTCCCGGAACCCGGAACTCGAAACCCGGAATCCGGAACGCCGATGAAACTAGTCATCGCAGGCACAGGCGCCAGTGGGGCAATCTATCTCCAGCGGCTTTTGCAACTGATCGATTATCAACGAAACGAGGTGCATCTGGTTTTGAGCTCATACGCCAAACAGGTCATTAACGACGAGTTGGACCGGTTGGAAGTGCCGAAAACGATCCGTGAACACAATGACCGCAGCATGAACGCGCCCTTTGCCAGCGGTTCCGCCATTTTCGATGCTATGGTCGTCGTTCCTTGTTCAATGGGTACGATTGGACGAATAGCCGCTGGTACGAGCGAATCATTGATTGTTCGGGCGGCAGACGTTTTTCTGAAAGAAAAGCGCAAACTCATTCTTGTGCCGCGCGAGACACCTTGGAGCCTGATTCATCTCCGAAACTGTGCAACGCTAGCCGAAGCAGGAGCGATTATCCTTCCCGCGATTCCATCTTTCTACAGCCGTCCAAAATCGATCGATGAGCTCGCCGATACGGTCGTTCACCGAATCCTCGATCAACTCGGGTTACCGGTTTCCGGCGCATTTCGCTGGGCCGAATAACTCCCAGAGCGTCCCCTGGCCTCTCATTGGTTCTGATAGGTCCCAATTGGTCCTATTCCACCTCGTGAAACGAACATTTTTTTCAAAGGAATTTTAGAAGTGAAATACTTTCTGAAGTAGCACTTGCCCGAGACATCAAAATTTCTTACACTTTTGGTGTGCGACCATGAGGGGAAGCTATCTCACTCCTGAAGATGTCGATTTCGAGGAGGTGAGCGGTCTACTGTGGTGGTTCTGCGTCGTCATGACGCTGCTCAGACCGTTCTTTTTTGTCTTTGAATTCGTTCAGCTTTCTTTCCTTT
>Ga0207684_10006361_pt1 | contig 10765 bp, 17 predicted proteins | sample KBSK5501metaG_FD_184342 | JGI IMG/M metagenome (GOLD analysis project Ga0207684, IMG submission 184342) | Corn, switchgrass and miscanthus rhizosphere microbial communities from Kellogg Biological Station, Michigan, USA - KBS K5-50-1 metaG... | ecosystem: Host-associated > Plants > Roots >... | reverse complement strand
CGGGGGCGGGCCAGCTCGCAAAAAGTGCAGGAGATCGGCTGGTGGCTGCCACCCTGGTGGAGGATCAAGAAACCAGTAGCCAGTCACCTGCACCCGCTCAGGCCAGTCAGCGGGCCGGGGCAGCACCGCCGGGCTGTAGGCATAGTAGACCGGCATCTCCTCGCACTGTTGGCGCTTCAACGGGCTGAAGAAAGGCAGGGGACGTATCCCCAACTCACGGCGCAGTTTCGTGTCGTCCGGGCGCAAGAGCTGCCAGACGACCTGCTCGCTCAGGCTCCAGGTCAGTCGGTTCAGCAGCGGGCCACGGTCGATGCCTCTGCCAATCAAAAAGCTGGGAAATGCCCTCGTTGGGGTCAGAGGAAAGAGCATGGCTGCGGCGCACGGAATGCCAAGTTTTTCCGCGATGCTATAGCCGGTGATCCAACTATATTTGTAGATGATCGCCTCTGCGCCCTGTGCCGCGCGCCAGGCATCCTGGTTGAGTTGGTCAGAAAAATACCGCCGTTGCGAGAATCCATAGCGCAGCTGATTGAGGAGATGTCCCGCGCCAAGTGCCGAGGATTCGGCTGCCCCGGTGATGAACGGCTGATACGGCTGGCCCAGCGGCGCAAAATCGACGCCGTAATCGGCAGCCAGGTCGGCGAAATCTGGCCGGGCTGCCAGCGTGACGCGATGGCCTTCTTGCTTCAGCCGAACGGCTAAGGCCACAAACGGTTGGGTATCGCCCCGTCCCCCAATCGTGAAGAGTGCGATTCGCATGAGAGGCCTCCTTCTTCAGGCTGCTTCAGGCTCAACCCGAATGCTGCGGAACATCCTCATGCGATGAATGGAAACCCGATAAATCAGGCGGGGAAACCAGCGATACAGGTGCCAGATCAATTGAACGGCAGTCGGAAAGACAATCAGTGCCTGATTGCGAACCACACCCCGCAGGATAGTGCGTGCCGCGTCCTGGGCGCTCATCTGAGGCATCAGATAGTGCGAGCGTCTGCTCACACGAATGATTTGCTCACGTGGCATATTCATCACCACCATGTTCTGATAGATACTGGTCTTCATATCGCCAGGACACACCGCACTCACCTTCACGCCCAAATCAGCGCCTTCGAAACGCAGCGAGAGCGAAAGCCCAACGATTCCATGCTTGCTCGTACAATAGGGGGCGTTGCCTGGCTGGGGAATCAAGCCGCTGAGGGAGGAAACGTTCACGATGTGTCCGTGGCCTTGTTGCACCATGACCTGATACGCGCTGATCGTCCCATAGACGACGCCCAATAAGTTGACGTCAAGCACGCGGTGCCACTGCTCCACTGAGAGATCGCGAGCGTCCCCGCCGATGGCGATGCCCGCATTGTTGAAGAGGTAATCGAGGTGTCCATACTCAGCAACCGTACTCCCGACCAAGCGTGCGACATCTGCTTCATTGGCCACATCGACGTGGACTGCGTGAGCTTGCAAGCCGCTCTGCTGAAGACGTTCAGCCACCTGGCTTGCTGCATCGCCATCAATATCGGCGATGACGACCATCGCCCCGTGATGCGCCAACTCCTCGCAAAGCGCCTGCCCTAAGCCCATTCCTCCCCCGGTAACGATCACCACAGTGTTTTGAAACTGTTCTCTGGTCTTTCCTCTTCTCACATGCAGTTTGGTGAGATGCATAAGCGAGACCTCCCTTCGTGAACTGTGCAAGCAAGGTCGGAACGGTGCTCTCACCCCGAACAAATCTTTCTTGCTTTCGATCTCAAGTCTGTGCCTACCGTTCTATTTTGTAAACGCTATCGTCTACAAATATATACCACAAAAAATTTGTGAACGCAAGTGTCCACAAAAGTCAAAGACGAAAGATGATGAGAAGGAATGATTCGATGGAGCGTGTATGGAGATCGTCGTCGAGTTCTAACGTTGCATGGAAGTTTGCTCCAGTGAAGCAAACTCTCCAAGAAATCGAAAGCCAAGGAGAGCTAACAGTGCTTGTGGAGGCGATTTATTCACTACGCTTTCTTGCCGTAATCTCGTTGCGCAACTCGTGGGCTTGGCCAGTACAACTCCGCCAGTTCCTGTTGGAAGAGGTCATCGAACAGTTCATGCCGATGCTGGCGGAGAAAAACAAATAACTTGGCTCGCCGGATGCGGCCCAGGACCTGTTCCTCTTGCTTGCTCAACTCGATTGGGGGCTTCCATATCGCTGGCTGCATATCCTTGCTCCTTGCCGTTCGTTCATGCTGCCGTTTCTCTTGGTCATCATCACGGCCTTTCTCTTTTCATCCCGACCTGTCGTGGCTGATCTCAGGTCCGGCCTCCTCAACAGGGGAAGAGCCTGGTACCCAAGAACGCAAGACGCATCAGAGCATGCCACCTCAGGTGCCTCCTGTTGTGGTGGCTCGCAGAGTAGCGAAGCCGTAGGGGAGCATCTCACTTTCATAGGCATGAAGGCAGGCAAAAGCTTCGTCCCCTGCTTTACCACCTCCGATGCGCGTGGCGAGCGAGCAGTCTGGCATCGCGCCGAGCTGTATTGGCCCCCGATCCTCGGAGAGGCACCACATGAATGGCGTCTCCCAGCAGGGTGACGTTGCTGGTCGGCCAGGGATCGATCTGCGGTGCGGTGCGCAGTCTCAAGACGAAAGTCTGTTCTGGCTAGCACTGCTCTACGAGGACGCGCGAGCTGTGCCGGCCACGAGAACTGAGGGCGTGTGGCTCTCTAGCTCCGCTCCAGGAAGAGCAAACGCACCCCTAAACCGATGAGAACACTTCCCGTGATATACTTGAGGACAGAGGCGAAGCGTGGCTGGGTTGCCAGCTTCTCCCCCAAACTCCCAGAGAGATAGGCGTATCCCCCATAAATGCAGAAACAGATCAGGGTAAAAGTGAGGCCAAAGGCGGTCATTTGCAGGGGCACACTGCCGAGATGAGAATTGACGAACTGTGGGAGCAAGGAAGCAAAGACCAGGATGCCCTTCGGATTGAGCATGCTTGTCAGGATTCCTTGTTGGAGAATCCGTCTAGGAGGAGCAGCATTGACCTCACCTTTTGTCAGAGGGCCACCAGCTTTCGAGAGAAAGCTGCGTATGCCCAGATACACGAGGTAGATTGCTCCTACATAGCGGACGATGTCAAAGGCAAGAGCTGATGCTTGCAGCACGGCAGACACTCCCAGTGCTGCCAGCATGGTATAGACGAGATAGCCGATGCAGATCCCCACGGTCGAGAGCAATGCTGCCCTTCTCCCTTGCGCCATCCCGCGTGTTGTGATATAGATGACATCAGGACCGGGCGTCAAGGCCAGGACGACGATAATGCTCGCAAAGAGTAGGAGATTGGACAAAAACATGGCTGAGATTCCTCCTCATTCCAGAACGCGGTGCGCGTCAGTTGTTATGCTTGAGAAGCATAGCAAAGCCAGCGGCGTTGGTCTTGAACGATTGTGCGCCCAGGATTGGATACAGAGTTCTGAGGCGGAATACGGGGTAGAATTCTTCGAAGCATGGTTTCAAGGGAAGGCCTATCAGAAGCACCGCCACGACACCTACGCGATCTGCCTGACGACCACGGGCGTCCTCGCCTTCGACTATCGGGGCACCTCGGAGATCAGTCTGCCAGGCCAGGTGGTGGTGCTGCATCCTGATGAGGTGCACGATGGGTATGCAGGCACGGAAGCGGGCTTCGGATATCGGCAGTTGTATGTGGAACCGGCTTTGATTTTTGAAGCGATCCAGACCATGTGTCCTCATGCCTGCTCGCTGCCCTTTGTCCGCACGCCTGTGGCACTGAATCGCACATTGTCTGCCGCGATCATCAGTGCCTTTCAAGGCACCCGCGAACCGTTGGCGATCGATAGCCTCATCGTGCAAGTGGCAGAGGGGTTGCTGGAGGCCGATCCGAGTTGCAAGCAGGTTCCCTTTCCTCGTCACCTCGATGTGCCTGCCCTCAAACGAGCACGTCAGTATCTTGACGCCCAGAAAACGCGGGTCGTCCACTCATCGGAGTTGGAGGCGGTAACTGGACTCTCCCGCTACGAGCTGGCCCGGCAGTTTCGGGCCATGTGTGGGACCAGTCCCTATCGCTATTTGCTCATGCGACGTCTCGACTTTGCCCGCCAACAGCTCGCCCAAAGCCGATCTCTGGTCGAGGTCGCCTTGGAGGCTGGTTTTGCTGATCAAGCGCATTTCAGCCGGATGTTTAAAGCCACCTTTGGGATCACGCCTACACGGTATCGTGCGCTGAGGGAGCCTGAGCGTTCTTAGGACGCAACCGCGGAAAAAGAAACGGCATGTCTACTGGATGAAGAACGCCATTGACACATTCCAGAGGGAGCAGACCAGATGGAGAGCGCTGATCAGGAGGACATTCGTACCAGTGCTCACTCTTCGCCTTCATGACCACTAAGTGAGCCTTTCGAGGGCATTTCCTAACGTGACCGAGTAGGGTAAGCTGATGCAGAACGAGGCTAGCTCCCTCGTCGAGGAGGTCTACAACACCTGGGAATGGGTAGCGTGACCGAACGCGTGCGTGGCGCAACACATTCGCGCGCACTAGCGCTCCATTTCCTGGCCGTCTGCATCCTCATCTCCCCCTAGAGCTCATGCGTGTCAAGATAGTGTTTGACATCAGCAATAGCTTGGGCACGGTTCTCGAACCGTATCGCGTGCATACCGAGGCGTCGTGCGGCCTGCACGGCGGTGTTGCTGTTATCGAGGAAAAGAGCCTCCTGTGGAGACACACCGAGCCGATCACAGGTGAGTTGGTAGATGCGAGGATCAGGCTTTGCCATGCCTTCCTCGGCAGAATAGACCATGACATCTACCTGAATGGCGTCAGCAAGCCCAAACCTCTGGTTGTTCTCCTCCCGTGCTCCTGGCCAATCATTGCTCAGGGTAGCCGTTTTGTAGCGCGGGCGCAAGCTCTTGAGGAACTGGGCTACTTCGGAGTAGAGGTAGCATTGTGACCAGAGTTCACTTTCATATGCACGTACCTGTTCCTCGGTGAGTCCCATGGAGGTTCCTATGCGCTTCCAGGCTTCCTGGCGCGATATCTCTCCTCTGAGAGCCAGCTCTGGAGCTCCCGAGTCGACAAAACGTTGGGTCAGTTCTCCCCTTGTCAGTCCCATGCGAGCATCCCATTTCCCCCCATGTCCAGATCCATTTCTTCGATGAGGACTCCTCCGATGTCAAAAATAACGGCACGAATAGTCATACGCTGATTTTTCCTTTCACGAGTCCAGGCAAACACGTTTCCTGGAGGAAGAGATGAAGAACAGATAGGTGCGACGTGGCTAGAGTAAGATGAGCTTGTCTTTTTGTCAAGGGGGCATTTCGTCACGCAAAAGCCCTCCCAGGTATGAGCGAGCACGCGCTTAGGTGAGCGGATCAACTCAGGACGGCCAGCGCGGCTCCGCGGCGCGTGCACCGATGAGGGAGGCGGCGTAGGGGAAGCGCGACTTGCTGTGCGATGGCAGACCAGCCACACAGGGGCGGGCGTTGCCAATGAAAGAACAGAAAGACGCGGCCAAAGAAGCGTTCAAGAGCGCTCCGCTTGCCCAGTTCCTCGTTGGTCCAGGTGGGAGGCAAGCAAGAGCGGTTCTTTTGCCGAGTGCCGGTTCCAGGGAACGACGGCGACAGCGTGCAGGGTGGCGTGGATCCAGGCGATGAGGCAGAGACCCCACTAGGCAGCATGCAAGCGGACGATGCGAGGACGGAACTGAGAGAGGCGCACGGCCCATTGAAGCCTCGGGCGAGCGAAGGGAGCATCAGGGAGCGCCCGCCGGGGAGAGCAGAAAGAAGATGGGCAAGCCCGAGCCGCGACAGAGTAAGGTATGTATGCGAAAGCCGGCTAACGAGAGGGCGAGGATGCTGAGCGGGAGCATGACCTACCGCCGCGGCGGGATCGCCGCGGCGCCACGCCAGGATGGGAGCACTAGCGATGAGCAGATCGCGCGCGCCGATCAGCCGACGACGGAGAGCTGTGAGGACGCTCAGCACGAAAAGCGCCTCGGGCAAGGGTGCGCCGGCTACATGGCCTCGCTTGCACGGTTGGGAAGCGACTTGTGATGCGCGGCCTGTACTGGCTACTTGGGATATCCGTTCTAAAGTAAGAGGGCAAAGAGCAATATTGAAAAGATATGGGTGAAGCTGATCGTCAGCGCACAATTATTGGAACGGATATCCCAAGTAGCCAGTACAGGGCAACAACCGGATTTGCAGTTATAAATTAGTTGCACCCCTCCCTATCTAGGATTGAAACTTTAACCTCAACAACTTGACATTGACAGAGGTGTATTGTATCATTATATACACAAGCTCTCTATGGAGGACATGAATGTTTGACTTTACTAGTAGTAGTGGGTTTGATTGGGATGAAGGAAATAAACACAAGAACTGGATAAAACACAAGGTTTCTTACACCGAATGCGAGGAAGTGTTTTTCAATCAACCTTTATTCATACGTGAGAATATCAAGCATTCATCCCAAGAGGAAAAGCGTTACTATGCATATGGACAAACTAATAGCGGTAGAACACTATCCCTTGTGTTTACGCTAAGGAATAACAATATACGTGTTATTTCGGCTCGTGATCAAAGTCGAAAAGAAAGGAAGCAATATGAACAGCAATCTTAAGCCTATACCGGTGTTTAACACTGAAGACGAGGAAAGAGAATTTTGGGCAACTCATGACTTTACTGACTATGTTGACATGAGCCAAGCGGTTAAAAATCCGTTCATGCCAAATCTTAAGCCAAGTAGCAGGACTGTTTCTATTCGACTACCTGAATATCTGATTGCAGCACTAAAGATACTGGCAAACAAAAAGGATATTCCCTATCAATCACTGATGAAAATGTACCTCTCTGAAAAGGTCAATGAAGAAACCAATAGAGATATACATGAACACGCATAAAAGAGGTTGTTTTTGATAATGAACGTGGTACCCACTTGCCCCTGTACTGGCTACTTGGGATATCCGTTCCAATACATGTGCGCTGACGATGAGTTTCACCCATATCTATTCCTCATTTATCCACCTAACGGGCAAGCTTTTCCACATTGCTCTTTACCCTCTTATTTTCGAACGGATATCCCAAGTAGCCAGTACAGGGGCCCTCCATGCTGCTGGGGTTCTGGTGAGGTACTGGCCTTGACTCCATCATCGCTTTCTATGGCATACGTTGCGCTATGGAACGTAATTTCTCGGGTCGAACGTTAAAGTCTTTTTCTTGCCCTGCATATCTTCGGCGTAGAGTTCAAAATGGAACGTGATGGGTTGCACTTGAGCGTTTGCGGCGCTTAATTTAAAAGTCAAAAAGTCCGCGCGGAATGGTCTATCTGGGTAAACGACTACATTCACTCCTGCGTGGTACTCCCAAACCCCCTCATGAATACCCCAGGTTTGGGCTGCATAGGCTATTGTGTAAGAGTTATGGTCCATTGTAAAAGAGACCATCATATATTTGGCTACAGCCCTTCCCCTATTATAAATGACGGGGTGGAGTGAGAAGACATCGGGGCTCCCACTACCCCGTTCAAGTTCGACATCCAGGTCAGGAGCAAACCTCTTTCCAAAAAGATCCGCTATTTGAAAATGCTGCATTTCCAGGGTTGAGAAGTTGTAACGTTGGTAATAGAATAACTCATCAACACGATGAGGCCCTCGAATGCTTTGTGGGACGTCGATCAAATAGATAACACGGGTCTCATCAGGGTACACAGGGGCGATAGTGATACCGTCAATGGGAAATTGGATTTTCGCTCGAAGTTGGTTCTCAATGTTCTCTTTTGTGACATTTATGGGTAGTGGAGCGATAGAACCAGGTCGCCTTCTAATAACTACGCCGTTGTGCTTTTCCTCCAGTTCCTCTACCCCAAGTACGAGCAACCCGCCTTCTGCATTCGCAAAGCCTGCAACAGTTTTGGCCAATGCTAAAGACCCAATAACATCCCACCGCTTTTGGGGTTTGATCAGGGACCCATTTCGGTCGACAAGCAAGTTTCCCGACTTATATTCCAGGTTCTGATGCTCCTCTATGCTCTGCTCCAGGAACGCCTCGAAATCCTGAAAGGTGATCTCTTCAGGTCTCGTCTTCTTCAAAAACCGCTCAAGAAAGGACGCCACTGCGTCTTACCTCCACATTTCACTATGTGACTTACTTTGTAGGATCAGTCTACTCCGTTTGGTCACAGAAATCAACCAACAGGCGCCTGAGTGGCAGGGCTTTTGGTTTACCCGAAAAGCGGCAAACGTGAGCCATTTCTTGCTAAATGCTTCCAGCGAGTAGTTGCGGTAGGAGTGGTACCTTTCTAATGCTCGGGACCAGTGATCGCAGTGCTCCTGAAATGGTGATTTCGCAAGTCCAATATGCAAGCATGTAGTATCCTCTGTGAGCGAGGTCAAAGGGTAGACGAGCTGACTCGTTCTCAAGGACTGATCTCACCGCGTCGCTTTATCTCTTCCAAGGTGTGGTAACTATCCTCATCCTCTTCAACGCCAGGCAAATCATAGACAAGTCTGGACAGCGATCCCGGTGAGACCTGTGTCAGGTCGAGACCGTCGAGGAGATCGCTTGCCCGTTGCCGAAACCAGGCAGCAAACGGGGCCTGCGATGTCTGCACTTCCTTGAACGTGCGCTGGAGATCGTCCCCCTCCACGTATATGATCGCTATATCCGCTTGCGGTGTTTGTTGGAGGTACACGCGTTGCGCGGTGAGACCCAGGCGGCGGCGGAATGCATGGTATTCGCTTCGGCGCGGCCCCAGGATCTCCGCGCCCCAGGATCTCAATTCCTCCGCCTTACCTGGCGTCAGGGGGAATGCAAAAGCAAGTGATGCCATGGTGTTCATCTCCTTTCCGATTTCCTCTGATACTCAGAGCAGAAAGAAATAGCACCTTGGCAACTCGAGAGTGGCTGCCGATTCGCAGGTAAATCGTTCCCTGCGGTAAAAGCACTAACCTACTATGCTCAGAAGTATCTCTCTTCTCTCGTTCAGTTAGCTTGTCTACATGCTTCCAGTGAAAAGTTGTGTAAACGTCATTCTCATGATAGCATTTACACAAGGTATTCCGCAAGTTCAAGGTGGAAGCATTTAGAATAGGAACAATCCAAAATCCTCCTATGAAAGCGAGAAATGGCGTAGATGGGTACAGCGTTTCATGGTGGTGGACAATTCGGACTTCTCTTCCAATGGCTTGACAGCATTGGTGACTCTCCTTATCCTTGCTTCTCAAGGAAGATCTCCATGCTTCCCATTTTAAACAGCGAGAATGAGTATGACCCTTTATGTGTTCAAGTTCCTGTTCGTGGTTTGCCTCCTCCTCTCCCAGGCGCTGCTTTGGCGTCTTGACTGGTTCCATCTTCGGCCTTCCTCCTCAGGAGGAGAGGCCAAGCGCAGCACGCTCCAACGTCTCCTGAAGCCCCGCTCCCCAGACGATTGCCCCGCCTGTCGTCTCGCCTCCACTTCCTCGTCGGGTGCGGGTCCATCACCTCTGCCTGTACGCCCCTGGCGCGAGGTCAAAAGCCGGCGGGGAGCCCCCAAACGCATAAACACTGAGGGTTTCGCCTGTCCGAACCGGCAGTGCCCGTACGCCGGGATCACAGACGCTCACATCCACGCTCTGGTGGGAGATGGCAAGCATGGGCATGCCGAGCAAATCCAGACCTTTCGCTGCCAGGCCTGCCGCACCACGTTCAGTGCTCGACGCCACACGCCCTTGTACCGTCTGAAAACCCCTTCTCACCAGGTCGCAGTGGTGCTCTCTGCGCTGGCCGAAGGGCTGGATCTTTCGGCTGCCGAGCGTGTCTTCGGCTACCGACAAGCCACCATCACCACGTGGCTGACTCGCGCAGGGGAACATGCACAGACCTTGCACGAGCACTGCTTCCGCAACCTCCACCTTCCGCACCTCCAGCTGGATGAACTGCGAACCAAGCTGCGCAGCTCTCAACAGGTGCTGTGGCTCTGGCTGGCCATTGATCCCCTCACGAAGATTCTTCCCGTGCTTCAGCTCGGCCCCCGAACACAAAACATGGCCCATCTGCTCATCCACTCTCTCCGCCAGATCCTGGCCGCCTTTCTGCCTCCCGCTCTTCACGAGTGATGGGTTAAACGTCTATTTCTATGCGCCTCTCTGCCCATTTCGGATACTGGCTTGAGGTGGGTCGCCGAGGGCGGAAAGTACTCCGGTGGCAGGTGGCGGCGGATCTGATCTACGGTCAGGTGAAGAAAAGCTACCGGCGTCGCAAGCTGGTGCGCGTCACGCACGTGATGCGCCTTGGAACAAGCGCTGCCCTCACGGCCGCCTTGCAGGGATTGGGCCTTTCTGGACGGCTGAACACCGCTTTCATCGAGCGGGTGAATCTGACGGTGCGTCACGGAGTAGCTGCGCTGGCCCGTCGAACCTGGGCCACTTCCCAACAGACCTCACAGCTGCTGGCTCACCTCGAGTGGTGGCGAGCCTATTATCACTTTGTGCGCCCTCACCAATCACTCCGAGTGGCGCTCGTGCAGCCACAAGAGCGAGGTGGCAAACTGGCGGCGCAACGCTACCGACAACGTACACCTGCGATGGCAGCAGGCAGAACCAACCGACGTTGGACAGCGCGCGAGGTGCTCACTTGCCTATTGCCGCCAGTTTCCGCTTGAGAGCTACGACTGCCAGGTGCAGTTGCAGTGTCATGTCGTGGAGTGGTTGGGCAATGTGCCAGCAGAAGAAGTCGGATGGGGCCTCACTTCAGGATGAGATGGTCTGTCCGGACTGCCCAATGACGAAAAAACCGGC
>Ga0207684_10006359_pt1 | contig 10769 bp, 8 predicted proteins | sample KBSK5501metaG_FD_184342 | JGI IMG/M metagenome (GOLD analysis project Ga0207684, IMG submission 184342) | Corn, switchgrass and miscanthus rhizosphere microbial communities from Kellogg Biological Station, Michigan, USA - KBS K5-50-1 metaG... | ecosystem: Host-associated > Plants > Roots >... | reverse complement strand
GAGGACTGGATCGTGGCGTCCGGGCGGAGGGTCGACACGACGCCGAGGCCGTGGTCCCGCCCCACCAGGGCGGCGAAGTCTGCCAGGTCGGTCATGCCGGGAGCGTACCGTCCGGGACGCCCTCGCTGACCGGCCGGCCCGCGTCCTCGGCCGGGAAGTCCTCGACGTCCTCGGCGGAGAGCTCCTCGACCGAGGAGTAGGTCACCACGCCGTGCCGGAGGGCGTCCACGGCCGCCCGCGCGGTCCGGCTCACCGCCGCGTCCCGGCCCGCCGCGACCGCCACCTGCCCGAGCAGGTCCATGAGCTGCTTGACCGCGCGCACGAAGTCCCCCGGAGTCAGGTCCGGGCCCAGGACGGACTCCAGAGGCTTGCCTCGGGCCCAGGCGTGGGCCGCCCAGGCGAACCCCAGGTCGGGCTCGCGCTGGAACGACACCCGGTGGTCCTTCTCGATCGCGTCGAGTTCGCCCCATACCGACAGCGTTTCGGTGAGGACCTCCGGGACCTTCCCGCCGGGCAGCCGGGCCGGCTCGGCCGCCTCGGACGTGCGCGACTCGAACGTCAGCGCGGACACGCAGGCCGCGAGCTCCGCCGGGTCCAGCTCGTCCCACAGGCCCCGGCGCAGGCACTCCGCCGCCAGCAGGTCGAGTTCGGTGTAGAGGGAGGCCAGCCGCCGGCCCGCCTCGGTCACCTGGCCGCCAGCGGTGTACCCGAGCTGCTCCAGCACGGCACACACCCGGCCGAACGTGCGGGCGATGACGTGAGACCGCCCTGCGACCGCGGCCTCGAGGCGCTCCACCTCGCGTTCCAGCCGGTCACGGCCTTCGGCCAGCCTGGCGTGCTCCTCACGGTCCGGGCAGGCGTGGCTGGGATGCTCGCGCAGACGGCGGCGCAGCTCGGCGATCTCCGCCTGGTCCGGCGCCGCCTGCCCGCGCCGGGCGGCGGGCTCCTCCCGCTCCCGCCCGGCCAGCTTCGTCCGCACGCTGGCGGCCAGGTCCCTGCGGTGTTTCGGCGACCTGGCGCTGAACCATTTCGGGATCTTCACCTGGTCGATGGCCGTCACCGGGACCGGGAAGTCCGCCATCGACAGCCGCCTGACCTGGCGGGTCGCGGTCAGCACCAGAGGGGCTGGCGGGCTGTCGGCCCGGCCGCCAGGCACCCCCGGGTCCAGCACCACGGCCGTGCCCGCCCGGCGGCCGCCTGGCACCCTGATGATGTCGCCGCGCCGCAGCTGGCCGACTGAGGCGACGGCGGCGGCGCGCTGGGCGGCGGACCGCTGCCTGGCCGCCTCGGCCTCCCGCTCCGACAGCTCCCGGCGCAGCGCGTTGTACTCGGCGAAGTCGCCCCGGTCGCAGTCGACCGTCAGCTCCGCCAGCTGCTCCCGGCCCCGCCGCGCCTGCCGGGCGATGCCCACGACCGCCCGGTCGGCCTGGAACTGCGCGAACGATGATTCGAGTATCGCGGCCGCGCGCTCCATCCCGGCCTGGGCAACGAGGTTCACCGCCATGTTGTAGGAGGGGCGGAAGCTGGAATTGAGCGGGTAGGTCCGGGTGCCGGCGAGACCGGCCACGGCGGTCGGGTCCATGTCCGGCTGCCAGAGCACCACGGCGTGCCCCTCGACGTCGATGCCGCGCCGCCCGGCCCGCCCGGTCAGCTGGGTGTATTCCCCCGGCGTCAGCGCGACGTGGGTCTCGCCGTTCCACTTGTCGAGGCGCTCGATGACCACGGTCCGCGCGGGCATGTTGATGCCGAGGGCGAGGGTCTCCGTGGCGAAAACGGCGCGCACCAGCCCGGCCGCGAACAGCTCCTCCACCACCTCTTTGAAGGTGGGCAGCATCCCCGCGTGGTGCGCGGCGATGCCGCGCTGCAGGCCGGCGAGCCACTCGCCGTACCCGAGCACGGCCAGGTCGGCGTCCGGCAGGTCCGCGGTGCGGCGCTCCGCCACCTTGGTGATGAACTCCGCCTCCTCCGGGGTGGTCAGCCGGAGCCCGGCGTCCAAGCACTGGGCCACCGCGGCGTCGCAGGCCGCCCGGCTGAAGATGAACGTGATGGCCGGCAGCAGCGCCGCCGTGTCCAGCCGCGTGATGACCAGCGGGCGGCTGGGCGGCCGGGGGCGGGACGACCTCCGGGCACCGCGAACCGGGCGTCCCGGGGCCTTGCGGGCGGCCCATTCCTCCCGCCGCGCCAGCCGCAGCAGCTCCGGGTTCACCCGCGGCGTGTCACCGTCCCCGCCGCCCGGCCCGTCACGCCCGCCGGACACGAACAGGTCGTAGAGGTGGCCGTCGGCCAGCACGTGCTGCCAGAGCGGCACCGGCCGGTGCTCGTCGACGATCACCGTGGTCCCGCCCCGGACCTGCGTCAGCCAGTCACCGAACTCCTCGGCGTTGCTCACCGTGGCCGACAGGGCCACCACCCGGACCGCGTCGGGCAGGTGAATGATCACCTCTTCCCACACCGCCCCACGGAACCTGTCGGCCAGGTAATGCACCTCGTCGAGCACCACGTAGCCCAGCCCGTCCAGGGTCGCGGAGCCGCCGTAGAGCATGTTGCGCAGCACCTCGGTGGTCATGACCACGACCGGCGCCTCGCCGTTGATGCTGTTGTCGCCGGTGAGCAGGCCCACCTTGTCGGGCCCGTAACGGCGCACCAGGTCGCCGTACTTCTGGTTCGACAGCGCCTTGATGGGCGTGGTGTAGAAGCACTTGCGGGCCCCGGCCAGCGCCAGGTGCACCGCGAACTCGCCCACCACGGTCTTGCCGGACCCGGTGGGCGCGGCCACGAGCACCCCGTGACCGCCCATCAGCGCCAGGCAGGCCTCGCGCTGGAAGTCGTCGAAGGTGAAGTCGTACAGGGCCTGGAACTCGGTCAGGGCCGGGCCGTCCTGCGCCTGCTGCCGCTGGAACGCGGCATAACGCTGCGCCGGGCTCGCGTGGGTGGACACACGCTCAAGCCTAGGCGACGCACCATTTACACCGGCCGGACGGCACGACGGCGCTAGTTGCGGCTGCCGCTGTCCATGCTGTCGTCGAGGTTAAGCGGGGAGACCTCGTCGTCGGACAGCCCGGCGTACGGTGACGGCCGGCGGGCCCGCCGGCGGTCGATCCCCCAGATGATGACCTCGGCCACCTCGACGAGCACCACGCAGGGCACCGCCAGCAGCAGCATCGTCAGCGGGTCCGGGCTCGGCGAGGCGATCCCGGCGAAAACGAACACCAGGAAGAGCATCCACCGGCGCCACTTGCGGACCCGCTCGTGGGTGAGGATCCCGGCCAGGTTGAGGATCACCAGCGCCAGCGGCAGCTCGAAGGCCAGCCCGAAGCCGAGCAGCATGGCCTCGAAATAGCCCAGGTACGTGGAGACCGGTGGCAGGTTGATCACATGCTGCGGGGTCAGGCCGAGGAGGTACCTCAGGCCCCGGCTCATCGCGAAGTAGGCGATCACGGCCCCCGCCGCGAACAGCGGCGCGGCGGTCCCCACGAACAAGTACGTCCAGCGCTTCTCCCGGCGGTACAGCCCGGGGGCGATGAACGCCCACAGCTGGTAGAGCCACACCGGGCTGGTGACGATCAGCCCGAAGAAGAACGCGACCTGCACCCGGAGGATGAACGGGTCGAAGACACCGTTGATGACCAGCTGGTCGCCGATATGGTGGCAGCCGGTCATCCTGTTGATGACAGCCGAGCAGAACGGGTGCTCGATCAGCCTCCAGACCGGCCCGAAGACCTGCGGGAGCAGCCCGATGCCCGTCCCGACGGCGATCGCGGACAGCGCCTTCAGCAGCCGGTTCCGCAGCTCACGGATGTGCTCCATGAGGGGCATCCGGCCTTCGGGGTTGGCCGCCCGGCGCTCCTTCAGGATGCGCTGGCCGAGCACGCGCGCGCCCACCACCGAGGGGGGCAGCTTTGCCATGGGACGTCAGGCAGGACGCGTGTCCTGCTGGGCCTCTGGCACCGGCACGCTGGCCGGTGGGGGCGCGGGGGGCGCGGTGGTCCCGCTCGGCGCCGTCAGCTGCTGCGGCTGCGGCTGCTGGCTGGCCTGAGCCCCAGCCGCGTCGTCCTCGTGCAGATCCCGGATCTCACTCTTGAGGATGCGCATGGACCGCCCGAGCGACCGAGCCGCGTCGGGCAGTTTCCGCGAGCCGAAAAGCACGAGGATCACCACGGCGATGATGAGGATCTTCCATGGGCTGTCGAACAAATCGCCAAGCATGTCGCCCTCTTAACCTGCGGATGACTTTGGGCCGATTGTACGACGCGGGAACACCCGGCTCATCCCCCCGCCAGGGCGGCGGCCACCTGGTAACCGCCTCCGACCACCATACTTGGGCCGGGGTGGCGGGGCAAAGAAACGCGTCTACTGCGCATAGTGGGCAAGCGCGGCGCTGGCGTCCGCCCGCACCGCCGCGGCGAGCGCGGCCGGCTCGAGGACGCGCCCGTCCTCACCGAGCCCGAGGGCCAGCCGGCGCGCCCACGCGCCATCCGGAGTCCGCAGCGTCACCCGGAGCCGTCCGTCGCCGAGTTCGGTCACGTCCTCACAGGGGTAGTACTCGGCCACCCAGCGCCCGCGCGGCGTGAGTTCGAGCACCACCCGCATGTCCCCGGGCGAGGGCCGGAACAGGCCCTGATCCACGTCCACGTGCTCCGCCTGCTGCGGCACCTCCGCGGCGACGTCGAGCACGTCGATCCGCAGCACCCGGTCGAGCCGGAACAGCCGGACCGCCTCCGCCCTGCGGCACCAGCCCTCCAGGTAGGTGCGTCCCTCCACGACGAGCATCCGCATCGGGTCCACGTCCCGCTCGGTGGCCTCGTCACGCCCCGGCACGTAGTAGGACAGGTGCACCCGGCGCTTCGCGGCCAGCGCCTCGGTCACCCGCTCCAGCACGCTGCGCTCGGCGTGCTGGTCCACCTCGACCGCCACCTGGGCGCTTGGCACCGCGGCCTCCCCCGCCGCCGCCTCCAGCTTCGCGATGGTGCGGCTCAGCGCGGACGCCTCCGGATCTTCCGGTGCACCCACCTCGCCCAGCATCCGCAGCGCGACCAGCAGCGCGCTCGCCTCATCCACGCCGAGGCGGAGCGGCCGGTCCACCGGATCCGCCTTGCTGATCACGATCTCGCCGCCCTCGTAGGACAGGTCGATGGGGCAGTACGGGTCCGGGGTGCGCAGCTCCACGCACCACAACATGTTGAGGTCGTCCACCAGTTCCCGCTCGCTGACCCCGAATGCCGCAGCCGTCTCGGCCAGGCCGACCACCTTCCGGCTGATCACATACGGCACCAGGGCAAGCAGGCGCTGCAGCCGGTCGGCGCTGGTAGCCGGGCTCCCCGGCGCGGCGCGGGTCACGCCAGCGCTCCCTTGAGCCTGGTGATGACGGCGTCCCGCAGGTCCGCGGGCTCGCACACGACCACGTCGGGCCCGAACGAGGCGAGGTGCTCGGAGAACCAGGCGACCTCGGCGAACGGGGTCTCCACCTCGTCCCAGCCGTCCGGTCCCGGCTCCTGCCGGGCCGCCCGCCGCCGGAGATCGAAGCCAGCTCCGCTGCGGACCCGCAGCACCGCGGTCCGGCCCCCGGGCTGGCGGTCGTCCCAGGCGCGGACCATCGCCCTGACGTCGGCTCCGTCGGGCACGGTCACCGAGCCTGGCGGCCCGCAGAACTCCACCTGCCCCTCGATCCGGCTCAGCCGGAACGCCCGCACCGCCTGCCTCATCCGGTCATGGCCGGCCACGTACCACCGGCCGTGCCGGTTCACGACCCCCCACGGCTCCAGCTCGCGCTGCTGCCCCTCGCTGCGCTCTGCCGCCCGGTACCGGAAGGTGACCGGCCGCCGGTCCCGCACCGCCTCCCACAGCGGGGCGAACGCCGCCTCGCCCGCGTTGAGCCTGGGCTCGATCCCCGGCTGGCTCGTCTCCTCCGCCTCCACCCCCGCGGCGCGCAGCTTCAGCAGCGCCCCCGCCGCCGCCCCGGCCAGCTCGGCCCGGTGCCACACCCTGGCCGCCAGGGCGAGGACGGCCGCCTCGTCCGGCTCCAGCCTGATCTCGGGCAGAACGTAGGCCTGCCGCGTGATGCGGTACCCCACTTCCTCGTCGAACGGCCCGTTGGTGCCCATGTCGAGCGGGATCCCCAGCTCCCGCAGGTCCTCCTTGTCCCGCTCGAACATACGCTTGAACGCGTCGAAGGACTCCGGGTAACCGGGCACAGCGGCGCGGATCTGGGTGGCGGTCAGGTAGCGCTGGCTGGACAGCAGGCAGACCACCAGGCTCAGCAGCCGCTCGGTCTTCCGCCGGGACATGCCGGCCAGGTTACCCTGCCCAGGTCTCCCGCCGGGACACGCCGGGTTACCCTGCCCAGGTGATCCGATGGCGGAACGCGGTGGTGCTGAGTGTGCGCCGCGAATGGCAGGGCGCGGTCGAGCTGGAAGTAACCTCCGGCGACGGCCCACTGCTGGCGCTCGCCTACCCGGCCCTGACCGGCCGCCCCCAGCCAGGCGACCGAATTTTGCTCAACGTTACTGCCGTGGAACTCGGGCTCGGCACCGGAGGTTACGCCCTGGTGATCGCGGTGCCTGACCGGCTGCCCGAGGACCCGCCCTGCGCCGGCCATCTGGTCAAGGCGCGGTACACCCCGATGCAGGCATGCGTCCTGGGCGCCGACGAGCAGGGCTCACCCCACTACGGCGTGCTTCGCGACGCGGACGACCTCGGCGGGATGCCGGTTGTCGTGGCCGACCTGCATTCCGCCCTGCCCGCCGTGCTGGCCGGCCTGCGCGCGGACCTGCCCGCCACGACCGCGTACGTGATGCTCGACGGCGGGGCGCTGCCCGCCTGGTTCTCCCGCGCTTGCGCGGGCCTGCGGGAAGCGGGCTGGCTTACGGGCACGATTAGTGCGGGACAATCGTTTGGCGGAGATCTTGAGACCGTCACCCTGCACACGGGGCTGCTGGCGGCACGGCATGTGCTGGGCGCGGACGTGGCCGTGGTGGCCCAGGGGCCGGGGAACCTCGGCACGGGCACCCGCTGGGGGTTTTCCGGCGTGGCCTGTGGCGAGGCGGTGAACGCCGTCGCCGTGCTCGGCGGGCGTCCGGTGGCGAGCCTGCGGATCAGCGAGGCGGACGCCAGGGACCGGCACCGCGGGATCTCGCACCACAGCCTGACCGCCTACGGCCGGGTGGCCCTGGCTCGGGCCGACGTCGTCGTCCCCGAACTGGAGGGCGAGTTCGGCGGGGCGGTGCGCGCGCAAGCGGAAAAGCTGGCGCCGCGGCACCGCCTGGTCCGGGTGGGGACGGACGGCCTCATGACGGCGCTGCGCGCCTGCCCGGTCCCGCTCACCACCATGGGCCGCGGCCTGGCCGAGGACCCCGCCTACTTCCTCGCCGCCGCGGCCGCCGGCCGGCACGCCGCGCGCCTGCTCAGCCTGTCGAGTGGGCGTTGAACGTGCCCAGGATGTCCACCACGAAGACCAGGTCGTCGGTGCCCTTGATCCCCGCCTGCGGGCTGCCCGTCTTCCCGTAACCGTCCGCTGGCGGGATCACAAGCAGCACCCGGCTCCCGACGGTCTGGCCGACCAGGCCCTTGTCCCAGCCCACAATCACCTGGCTGGGACTGGTGCCGATGGTGAACCCGTACGGCTGGCCGCTCGTGCCGTGCCGCCAGGACGCGTCGAACACCTGCCCGGTCCGCCAGTTCACCCCGGTGTACTGGACCACCACCGTGTCCCCGGCGGCGACCGCGGGCCCGGTGCCCTTGATGAGAACCTTCGACACCAGCTTCGCCGGCGGGTTGCCCTTGGGGATCTTGATCGTGGGGACGGACCCGAACGTGCTGCTCACCGCCGGCAGCCTGTGCCCGGCTGAGACCTGGTGACCGGGCACGTCCGCCGTGGCCGCGAAGTCCTTGAGCATGTCCACGACGAAGACCAGCGTGTCGGTGCCCTTGATCCCGGCCGAGGCGTCGCCGCGCGACCCGAAGCCTTCGGCCGGCGGGATGACGGCGAGGACCCGGCTGCCCATCTTCTGCCCGACCAGCGCCGTCTCCAGGCCCGGCAGCAGCGAGCCGGCGAACAGCGTCGGCGATCCGGTCTGGAAGGTGCTCTGCAGGAGCCGGTGCGAGGTTCCGCTCCACAGGTAGATCGCGTAGTTGCCGACGAAGGCATCGGTCTTGCCGAGGGCCTGGCCCCCGCCGTGCACGAGCGTCGCCACCTTCAGCTTGGCGCTCGCCTTCGCCGCGGGGATCTTCACCACGGGGTTCTTGCCGAAGCTGCCGGTCACCGTGACGGACGGGCTCGACGCCGCTGACGGGGAGGAACCGCCGCAGCCGGCCACGGCAACGGCGGCGAGCAGGGGCAATGCGGAAATGACCGCGATACGTCGCATGAGAAACCTTGGTCTCGTTGACTGTGAGGCCTCGCCAGCCTACCGGCTGGGCTGAATCACATCCCCGCGATCAACTTCTCCACCCGCTCGTCCACGCAGCGGAACGGGTCCTTGCACAGGACGGTGCGCTGGGCCTGGTCGTTGAGCTTGAGGTGGACCCAGTCGACCGTGAAGTCGCGCCGCCGCTCCTGCGCCCGGCGGATGAACTCGCCGCGCAGCCGGGCGCGGGTGGTCTGCGGCGGCACCGACTTGGCCTCGAAGATGTCGATGTCCCTGGCGGCCCGCACCACCGCGCCGCGGCGCTGAAGCAGGTAGTAGAGTCCCCGGCCGCGGTGCACGTCGTGGTAGGCGAGGTCGAGCTGGGCCACCCGGGCGGAGGAGAGCGGCAGGTCGTGCTTGGCCCGGTAGGTCTCGATCAGCTGGAACTTGGTCACCCAGTCGATCTCCCGGGCGACGTCGTCGAGGTTGCCGCTGTCGACCGCGTCCAGGGTCCGCTCCCAGAGCTCGAGGACCCGCTGCGTGCTGGCGTCGGCGCCGCGCCGGTCGGTGAAGTCGCGCGCCTTGGACAGGTACTCGCGCTGGATGTCCAGCGCGCACGCCTCCCGGCCGTTGGCCAGCCGCACCCGGCGTTGCCCGGTCATGTCGTGGCTGACGTCCCGGATCGCGCGGATCGGGTTCTCCAGGCTCAGGTCCTTCATGACCGTGCCCGCCTCGATCATGCGCAGCACCAGGTCGGTGGCACCCACCTTGAGCAGAGTGGTCGTCTCGCTCATGTTGGAGTCGCCGACGATCACGTGCAGCCGCCGGAACCGCTCGGCGTCGGCGTGGGGTTCGTCGCGGGTGTTGATGATGGGCCGGGACCGGGTGGTGGCCGACGACACGCCCTCCCAGATGTGCTCCGCGCGCTGGCTGACGCAGTACACCGCGCCGCGCGGGGTCTGCAGCACCTTCCCAGCGCCGCAGATGACCTGCCGGGTGACCAGGAACGGGATCAGGATGTCGGCCAGGCGGCCGAATTCCCCGTGCCGCCCGACGAGGTAGTTCTCGTGGCAGCCGTAGGAGTTGCCTGCGGAGTCGGTGTTGTTCTTGAACAGGTAGATATCGCCGGCGATGCCCTCTTCGCGCAGCCGCCGGTCGGCGTCGACGAGCAGGCCCTCCAGGATCCGCTCGCCGGCCTTGTCGTGGACGACCAGGTCGGTGATGCTGTCGCACTCGGGGGTGGCGTACTCCGGGTGGCTGCCGACATCCAGGTAGAGCCGGGCTCCGTTGCGCAGGAACACGTTGCTGCTGCGGCCCCAGGACACCACGCGCCGGAAGAGGTACCTGGCCACCTCGTCCGGCGAGAGCTTACGGCTGCCCCGGAACGTGCACGTGACCCCGTACTCGTTCTCCAGGCCAAATATGCGTCTGTCCATCGCGAACTCAGTTAACCACGGCGCGTGTCAGGCTCCGTCCGTCGCATCAGCCCGTCCGGGGTGAGCTCCGGCCCGACCGAGGCCAGCCGAATCTGCCACGCCGGCCGAGTACCGTGCCCGACTTTTCCTCTGGAAAAGTCGGGGTTGTACCGGGGTTCGTCTCGTTCCAAGGCCGACCCCGGTTGGCAGTGGGACCGGCTCCCCCTACCAGTCCACCGCGATGTACTTGCTCTCCATGAATTCGAGGAGCCCGTCGTGGCCGCCTTCGCGGCCGAGGCCGGACTGCTTGACGCCGCCGAAGGGGGCGGCGGGGTCGGACACGATGCCGCGGTTCACCCCGACCATCCCGGTCTCCAGGGCCTCGGAAACCCGGAGCGCGCGGCGCAGGTCGGCGGTGTAGAGGTAGGAGACCAGGCCGTATTCGGTGTCGTTGGCCAGCCGCACCACTTCGGCCTCGTCGGTGAAGCGCACCACGGGGGCGACCGGGCCGAAGATCTCGTTGCTGAGGATGGTCGCGTCCGGGGGCACGTCGCTGAGCACGGTGGGCAGGTAGTAGTAGCCGCGCCGGTCCGGGGCCCGGCCGCCGGTCACCGCGTGCGCGCCGCCCGAGAGCGCGCCGTCGACCAGGGTGGCGACCTTCGACCGGGTGTCCTCGTTGACCAGCGGGCCGAGGTCGGTGCCGTCCTCCAGGCCCGGCCCGACCGCGAGCTTGCTCAGCCGGTCGGCGAACCGCGAGGTGAACTCGTCCGCGACCCGCTCGTGCACGTAGAACCGGTTGGCGGCCGTGCACGCCTCACCGCCGTTGCGCATCTTGGCGAGGAAGGCGCCCTCGATCGCGGCGTCCATATCGGCGTCGTCGAAGATCAGGAACGGGGCGTTGCCGCCCAGCTCCATGGAGCAATTGGTGATCGTCTCCGAGGCGGTCCGCAGCAGCACCCGGCCGACCTCGGTGGAGCCGGTGAAGGACAGCTTGCGCACCCGCGAGTCGGCC
>Ga0207684_10006358_pt1 | contig 10769 bp, 7 predicted proteins | sample KBSK5501metaG_FD_184342 | JGI IMG/M metagenome (GOLD analysis project Ga0207684, IMG submission 184342) | Corn, switchgrass and miscanthus rhizosphere microbial communities from Kellogg Biological Station, Michigan, USA - KBS K5-50-1 metaG... | ecosystem: Host-associated > Plants > Roots >... | reverse complement strand
GGTCGTGCTGCTCAACTCGATGTCCAAGACCTACGCGATGACCGGGTGGAGGATCGGGTTCGCCGCGGCGCCCGCGCCTATAGCCGCGGCCATCACGGATATCCAGGGGCACCTGGCGGGTAATCCAAACTCGATCGCGCAGCGGGCGGCGCTGGCCGCGCTTCTAGAGCACGTCGATCCCGCCGAGATGGTCGCCGAGTACGACCGGCGCCGCCGGTACATCGTCTCCCGGCTCAACGCGCTCCCCGGCGTCCGGTGCACCACCCCGCGGGGCGCCTTTTACGTGTTTCCGGACGTGCGCGGCTTGCTCGGCCGGCCCGGCCGCCCCGCCACCGCGGCGGCGCTGTGCGAGGACCTCCTCGAGGGGGCGCACGTCGCGATCGTGCCGGGAGAGGCGTTCGAAGCCCCAGGCTTCATGCGCCTCTCCTATGCGACGTCGCTGCCCCGTATCGAAGAGGGTCTCGACCGGATCGCCAAGGCGGTCGCGGCGCGGGCCTAGCGGCGAGGACGTATCCTCGCAAAGGGGAACGAACCATGATGACGCTTCCAGAGTTCCGTAATGAGGCACTCACCGATTTCTCGACGGTCCCCGGCCGGAAGGCGATGGAGGCGGCGCTCCTCGACGTGGGCGCACAGCTCGGGCGCCAGTTCCCCCTTATGATCGGCGGCATGCCGGTCCGGACGGGGGAGACGTTTCGGTCCTTCAACCCGTCGTCGGCCGACCAGGTCGTGGCCGTGATCCACCAGGCCGGGCCGCGCGACGTGGACGCCGCCGTCCAGGCGGCGCTCCGCGCCTACGAATCGTGGCGGTGGGTGCCGGCTGAAGAGCGGGCCGCCCTGATGATGCGCGCGGCGAACATCCTCCGGCGCCGTCGCATGGAAGCCTCCGCCTGGATGGTCTATGAGGTCGGCAAGAACTGGGCGGAGGCCGACGGGGATGTTGCCGAGGCGATCGATTTCGCGGAGTATTACGCGCGAGAGATCCTGAGATACGGCCCCGGACGGGCGCTGCCTCCGGCGCCGGGCGAAATGAGCGAATACCAGTACATTCCAATTGGGGTCGTCGCGGTGATCTCCCCCTGGAACTTCCCCGTGGCCATCCCCGCGGGGATGGCGTTTGGAGCGATCGTGTCCGGCAACAGCGTGATTATGAAACCCGCCAGCGACTCCGCCGCGACCGCGTACTTGATCGCGGAGGCGCTGGCCGAGGCGGGTCTGCCTCCCGGAGTGATGAACCTGATCGCCGGCCCCGGCAGCGCGGTCGGGGAGGCGCTGGTCACCCACCCCAAAGTGCGCATGATCGCGTTCACCGGGTCGCGCGAGGTCGGCACATCGATGTTCGCGCTCGCGGCTCGGACGCCCCCGGACCAGATCTGGCTGAAGCGCATCATCGCGGAGATGGGCGGGAAGAACGCGATCATCGTCGACGACGACGCGCCGCTCGACGAAGCGGTGGCGGGGATCGTGGCGTCGGGGTACGGCTATCAGGGGCAGAAGTGCTCGGCGGGATCCCGGGCCGTGGTGACGCCCAAAGTCTATCACGACGTCGTCGAGATGCTCGCCGATCGCGTCCGGCGGCTCGAGGTGGGCCCGGCTCCGGAGAACTATCCGGCGGGCCCGGTCATCAACGCGCGCGCCGAGCAAAAGGTGCTTGAGTATATCGAGGTCGGGAAGCGCGAGGGGCGGCTCGTCGCCGGCGGCCAGCGCGGGCGGGAGGGCGGCCACTACGTCGCGCCGACGGTGTTCATCGATGTATCGCCGACGGCGCGCATCGCCCAGGAGGAGATCTTCGGCCCGGTCGTCGCCGCGATCCCCGCGCGCGATTTCGATGATGCGATCCGGATCGCGAACGGGACGGCATTCGGCCTGACCGGGTCGGTGTACTCGCTGAACCCGGAAAAGCTAGCGAAGGCCCGGCGCGAGTTCATGTGCGGCAACCTCTACCTCAACCGGAAGAGCACCGGGGCGCTCGTGGGGAGCCACCCGTTCGGAGGCTTCAACATGTCGGGGACCGACAGCAAGGCCGGCGGGCCGGATTACCTGCTGAATTTTCTCCAGCCCAAGGTGGTGGCCCACAAGTACCGGTAGCGGCCGCGATGGGGCTGGAAAGGTAGCGGCATGGAGATTCGGCTCATCCGCCACGCCACGTTGGTGGTGCGCTTTGGTGGCGCGACGATCCTCGTGGATCCCATGCTGGGCGAGGCGGGCGCGAGCCCGCCCGTGCAGAACTCTCCCAACCCGCGCCCGAACCCGCTCGTGCCGCTTCCCTGTACGGTCCCCGAGGTGCTCAACGGGGTGGAGGCCGTGCTGGTCACCCACACCCATCGCGATCACTTCGACGACGCGGCCGCGTCGTTCGTGGCGAAGCACCTGCCGCTGTTCTGCCAGCCCGAGGACGAGGGAAAATTCAAGGGCCGGGGATTCACGCGCGTGCGGCCGGTCGCGGAGACGGTGCCGTGGGACACCATCGAGCTGCACCGTACCGCGGGCCGGCACGGCACGGGGGAGGTTGGGAGGCGGATGGCGCCGGTCTCGGGGTTCGTGCTGCGGGCGCCCGGCGAACGGACCGCCTACATCGCTGGAGACACCATCTGGTGCCGGGAGGTGGAGGACGCGCTCCGCCTCCATGCGCCCGCCGTGATCGTGGCCAACGCGGGCGCGGCGCAGTTTCTCGAGGGCGATCCTATCACGATGACCGCCGCCGACGTCGTCGAGGTAGCGCGGTTCGCGCCCGGCACGGCGATCGTCGCCGTGCACATGGACGCGATCAACCACTGCGGCCTTAGCAGGGCAGCGCTGTCATCCCGCGTGTCCGAGGCGGGCCTCGCGTCCAGGGTCTGGATTCCGCGGGACGGGGAAACGGCTCGTTATTAGCCGGCCGGTTCGGCCGCGGCCGGCGGCATCACCGTGCGCCATCGCAGCACCGCGGCGACGGCGGCGAGCCCCACCACCCCCCCAACGAGGAACGCCCCCGGCGCGCCCCAAATCTGCGCGAGCGTCCCGGCCACGAGCGAGCCGATCGGGGTCAGGCCGCCCATGACCAGTGAGTACATCGACATGATGCGCCCGCGGAGATGGTCGGGCGCGTTCAACTGAAGGGTCGTGTTGACCGTGGCGGTGAAGAGCACCATGCTGGCCCCGGCGACCCCGAGGGTCACCGCGGCAGCCGGAAAATTGCGGACCAGGGCGAGGACCACCTCGGCCGCCCCGAGCACCGTCGCGCCGCCGAAGAGAAACCTCGCTCGGGGGCCGAGATGGGCGAGCGAGGCCACGGTGATCGCACCGACGAGGGCGCCGGCGCCCTGGGAGGACATCAGAAATCCGAACCCCTTGGCCCCGGCGTGCAGGACGTCCTTGGCCTCCACCGACGAGAGCAATGTGAAGTTCAACGCGAACACGCTCTCCGCGGCGAGGAGGACGATCACCTGGAGGGCCGCTGGAGTCCGACCCAGAAATTCGATGCCCTCGCGGAGATGGGTGAGGACGCCGTTCGTCGTGCGGACCGTCTGGATCGGATGGACCCGCATCAGGAGCAGCGCGATGATCACCGGAACAAAGCTCACCCCGTTGACGAGAAATGCCGACGCCATCCCGACCCACCCGATCGCGATCCCGGCGATCGCCGGGCCGAGGAGCCGTGCGACATTCACGATCGTCGAGTTGAGCGCGACCGCGTTCATCATGTCGGCGCCCTCGACCATCTCGAAAATGAATGCCTGCCGGGCTGGCATGTCGAACGCCGCGGCAAAGCCGAGCGCTATCGCGAGGACGGCGACGTGCCAGAATCGCGCCGCCCCCGTGAGCACGAGGACCCCCAGCACAAACGCCTGAAGCATCTGCACCGTCTGCGTCACGACGATGAGGCCGCGCTTGCTGACCCGGTCGGCGACGACGCCGCCGAGAAGGGAGAAGCACAGCACGGGGAGCCACTGCAGCGTCCCGATGACCCCCAGCAGGAACGGAGAGTTGGTCAGCTGGAGGACCAGCCACGACTGGGCGATCCGCTGCATCCAGGTGCCGACGAGCGAGATCATCTGTCCAACGAAGAAGAGCCGGAAGTTGCGATGACGGAGGGAGGCAAATGTGCCGAGGCGGCGCGAGGCCGCCGCGTCGATCGGGGGCGCGGCGGAGATCACTCGTGGTCGCGTCACCCTTCCATCTTAACATCCGACGTGGTATCGTGGCGATGTGATGCGCGAGCCATTCGAGACCGGCTTAACATTTGATGATGTCCTCCTCATCCCGCGGCGGTCGGGAGTGAGCACCCGCCGGCAGGCCGCGACGCGTACGCGGCTCTGCCGGGGAATCGATCTCGCCATCCCGGTCGTGAGCGCCAGCATGGACACCGTGACGGAGGCGCAGATGGCCAGCGCGATCGCTCGGGAGGGCGGCATCGGCATCATCCATCGGTTTCTGCCGATCGACGAGCACGTCGCCCAGGTCAGGCGAGTGAAGCGGGCCGAGAGCGTCGTCATCGACACACCGTACACGGTGGGGCCCGAGGCCACCGTGGGGCACGCCGCCGCATTTATGGAGGAGCACGGCTCGGCCGGTATTCTCGTGATCGATCGCCACCGCCGGCTGCTGGGGATCGTGACCGCGCGGGACGTGCTGTTTGAGGCCCAACACGACCGTCAGATCACCTCCGTGATGACCCCCAAGGAGCGGCTGATCACGGCGCCCGCCGGGACGCCGGTCGAGGAGGCAAAGCAAATCCTCCATCGCCACCGCATCGAAAAGTTGCCGTTGGTGGATGCGGAGGGGCGTCTCGTCGGCCTGGTGACGAGCCGGGACATCCAGAGCCGGCTCAAGTATCCGGATGCAACCAAAGACCAGCGAGGCCGCCTCAGGGTCGGCGCGGCGATCGGCGTCCGCGGGGACTATCTGGAACGGGTGGAGGCACTCGTCGCCGAGGAGGTAGACGTGCTCGTCATCGATATCGCGCACGGCCACTCCGATCTCTCAATAGAGACCGTGGAAGCTGTCCGCGCGCGCTGTCCGGATATTCCGCTGATCGCCGGCAACGTCGCGACGCCTGAGGGGACGCGCGACCTGATCGCGTGCGGCGTCGACGGGGTCAAGGTCGGGGTCGGCCCAGGATCGACCTGCACGACGCGCGTCGTGACCGGCGCGGGCGTGCCCCAACTCACCGCGATTCTCGATTGTGCCGAAGCCGCGGCGGTAGCGGACGTCCCGATCATCGCCGATGGTGGGATCCGCGGCTCGGGGGATTTGGTCAAGGCGCTGGCCGCCGGAGCCCACACCGCCATGCTGGGGAACCTCCTCGCGGGCACCGAGGAGAGCCCGGGCGCGTTGGTCTCCCGGGGCGGCCGCCAGTACAAAGTCTATCGGGGGATGGCAAGCCTCTGGACCTCCGCGGAGCGCCGGGATATGCCGCAGGACGACGAACTGCTCTCGGAGATTGTCCCCGAAGGAATCGAAGCGATGGTCCCGTCCCGCGGCAAGGTCGCCGCGGTACTCGGGCAGCTCATCGGCGGCCTGCGCTCTGGGATGAGCTACTGCGGCGCGACCACCCTCGCAGGTCTGCGTGCCAACGCCCGCTTCATCCGGGTGACCGAGGCCGGGATGCGGGAGAGCATGCCCCACGACGTGGACACTCTGTCCTAAGGCCCGCGATCTACGGGAAGGTTTCTCGGATGTTCCCTGCAAGTTTCACGGGGTATAACATGGCACGAGCGCAAGACGCCCCCGCCGGGAGCGCTCCGCACGAGAGAGGAAAGCGCAGCAGAGCAGAAAGAATATAAAACATAATAGGAGCGACAAAAGGGTAGCGCCGACCCGCAGGCGTCCAGCGATTGGCGTGGATCGGCCTCCTCCCGACAAGGCAAACCTGGGGTAACCCAGGGACGCAAAGCTACGGGACCCCCTCCTGGGGGTCGGGCCGGGCTGCCGAAGGAGGGGCAGTGCATGCGTGAGACTCCACCCGCCAAGGTTGGCGGCGAGAAGCGCGACGGGCAAGGTCGTCTTCTGCAACTTCAGACCCATCTCCGAAAGCGCGCCGAGGAAGCGTTCCACGACGTGGCGGAACGCTATCGGGAACTCTTCGAAAACGCCAACGACATCGTCTTCACCGTGGACCTCACCGGACGGTTTACGTCGGTGAATCAAGCCGGCATACGCTTGACCGGCTACACGAAAGACGAGGTCCTCAAGATGAACTTCACCCAGGTGGTGGCCCCCGAGTACGTGACGCTCGCCCGCAAGATGCTCGCACACCACTTCGCCGGCGAGGATCCGACGATCCTCGAGATTGAGATCGTGGCCAAGGACGGCCGGCGGGTGCCGCTAGAGGCCAGCACCCAGCTGCTGGTGAGGAACGGCCGGCGCGTAGGAGTCCAGGGCATCGGCCGCAACATCACCAAGCGCAAGCTGGCGGAGGAGGAAAGCCACCGTCGGGCGATCTTGATGGGACGGCTCATCGGCCTCACAGAGACCCTCAACCAACCGCTCACCGAACCCGAGGTCGTGGAGGCCATTGGCCGGGGCGCGCTCCGGCTCGGCGAGGCCGGACGTGGGGTCTTGCTGATCCGTCAGACGGACGGGACCGTGGCGTGCCGATGGTCACAGGGGGTCTCGAGTGCCTACATCGCCCAGGTTCTCGCTCACCTGCGCGATCTCCCCGCGGGACACTTGATGACCGAGGTCGTCGATCAACTCGTCGAACTGCCGGGGGGGAGCGTTGTGCGAGGAACGAAGCCCTTCCTTCTTTCCGATGTCCAGGCGCAGGAGTCGGAGTTGGTCTCAAGGCTGGCCGGAGCGGAGGGCTACCGGGCGATAGGGATCTGGCCTCTCACGTCCGAGGGGCGGACCGTCGGCCTCATGAAATGTTATTATGACGCCCCGCGGACGTGGTCGAACCCGGAACTGGATGTGCTCCACGTGTTCTTCCGGCAGGCAGCCGTCGCGCTGGAGAATGCGCGGCTGTACGAAGCGCGGGCCCAGCGGGCCGCGGAACTCGAGGCGCTCCTGGCTCTCTCCAAAACCCTGCGGGCCGCGCACGGCCCGGACGAGATATACCCGCTCCTCGTCGAGCAGGCGAGGCGGCTGCTCCACGCCGCCTATGGCGCCCTCGCGCTGCTCGACGAGGCCCGCGAGACGTTCACGGGAGTCCATGACACGAGGGAACTCCTGAAGGGACACGGCACACCCATTCCTGTCCATGGGTCTCTGCTCGGCCGCGTCGTGCTGACCGGAGCCCCACTCCGGGTCGATGACGCAGGGCTCCCTCACACAGACCCCGACCGCGACGCCGGCCCCGTGGTCGTCGTGCCGGTCCGCTCTGAGGAGGAAGTTACGGGGGTGCTGGCCGTCGGCCATCCCCGGGGACGTGAGAGCCGTTTGTTCACGGACGCCGACGTCTCCTTTCTTCAAGGGATCGCCGAGATTGGCGGCACCGCGATTCAGCGGGCCCGGCTGGATCTGGATCTTCAACAGGCGTATGTCCAGATGGTTCTGGCGCTGGCGCACGCCACCGCACCTCGCCATGCCTCCACCGAGTTGCACAGCTTCCGCCTCGTGACCCTGGCCGAAGAGATCGCTCGGGCGCTGGGAGCCGGCCCGGAGGAGATCGAGGATATTCGTTGGGGAACGCGGCTCCATGACATCGGCAAGGTGGGCGTGCCCGACGGCATCCTCAACAAGCCCGGCCCTTTGACGGACCGGGAGCGCGCAGTGATGCGGCGGCATCCCATTATCGGCGAAGAGATCCTGGCACGGGTGCAGCGGATGCGCGGCGTGGCGAAGCTCGTGCGCCACCATCAGGAGGAGTGGGACGGCACCGGGTATCCTGATGGCTTGGGCGGCGAAGCGATCCCGTTGGGCGCTCGCATTCTTGCCGTGGTCGCTGCGTACGGGGCCATCATCGAGCCGCGCCCCGACAAGCCGGCGCAAACGCATGAAGACGCCGTCGCGGAAATCCGGAGATGCGCGGGAACCCGGTTTGATCCGGCGGTTGTCGAGGTCTTCTGCCAGACCATCGAGCGCGTGCGCGCCGTGGAAGAGGCGGTCGACTAGTCACCGCCGCCGGCGCGCAGGCCCCGGCGTCGCCCCCCGGGCTACATCACGATCACATCGCCCCCGAGGTGTGTGGGATGGAGCTGGCAGTAGAAGCGGCTGGCGCCTCTCTTCGCGGTAAACGTCACCTCTTGTGTACCCCCTCCCGGGACGAGCACATGAATCCCATACTCATCCATGGAGAAGCCGTGGACGGCGCCCAGTTTGTTCTCCAGTTTCAGGGTCACCCGCTCGCCCGGACGTGCAACGACAGTGGAAGGCAGCCAGACCTTGACGCCGCTTGCCTCGACGTTGTCCAAGGTGAACGTACGTGCGGGGGAGGCGGTCTGGGCCGCCGTGTGCACGCTGAGCAGCGTCACCCCCGCGATTATGCCGATGCCGAGGACGCGCACGATACCTCTCTCAATCATCATCCCATCCCTCCTTCGAGCCGGCCGAGCGCGCGCTCGGCCGCCTCCGTCGCGGTGTTGATCGCGTGGGTCACCCTGTTCCGGTTCCGGATCAGCTTGGTCTGCAGTGTCAGATAGCCGTCCGTGTCGGGTCGCACCTCCCGCAGGCCTGCCACCGGTTGCAGGAGCGGGATGGGCGGCACCGGAACCGCCGGGTCGTGGTCGAAGGGGCCGGCCGCCGTGTAGTTGATCGGGATGAGCGCCCGGCCGATCTGCATCAACGCGTCGTTGAGGGCGGACGCGGCTTCGCGCTGCTTTCGCGTTCCGCGCCCCGGCACGTTCGCGATGCGCTCGGCCGCCGCGCTCAGGCCCTCGGCCGCCACGGCAAACCGCTGGATCGCGTCGAGCGGCGGCGCCATGTCAAAAGCGTCACCGGCCGCCTCCTGGATCCCCCGGAGCGTGGTCCTGATCTCTCCGGCCGTCTCCCGGTAATCGAGGGGGAGGACCTTCGCCGTGCACCACCGCCACAGGACGAGGGCGTACACCTGCGCGTCCCGGCGGAGGTTCTCCTTGTCGATCTTGTCGAGGGTGTCCTCGGTCGAATGCCACCACCAGCCCAGCCCGCCATGATGCGAGGCCCCACCGCTCAGGGCTGCGAGGGCGTCCCCGGCGGCGGATGCGGCGGGGGGCTGGGCGGAGACGTCCATGAACATCGACGGCACCCCAATCCCCCAGAAGGATTGATCCCCCATCCGGCTGATCCGGCGGCGCTGGAGGTCCTGGCCGCTCACGTCCTTGATGCAGCGGGCCGCGAGTCCCCAGGTCTCGGCCATCGTCAGATTCTCGCTGAGGACGGTGGCGCCCACTCCGCCTGGGGAGTCGACGTTGAGGTGCAGGACGGCGTGCCGGTACAGGTCGTCCCAGTGGGTGTCCGCGTACCATGTCGATCCCGAGTACCGGCCGTGGGAATGTCCGGACCAGAACGCGAACCGGACACCGCGGCGCAGCCGCGTTTGACGGCGGCTCAGGAGGCGCGCCATCTCCACCATCACCGCGTTCGCACTGCCGTTGTCCATGGCCCCGTAGTGCCACGAGTCCACGTGTCCGCTGAACAAGACGAACCGGTCGGGCTCGTCCCGTCCGGTGAGGTCGGCGACGAGGAGCGGCGTCTTTCGCCAGCGGGTATCGACCGCCGCGTGCATGCGCACCCTGAGGTCGCCGGTACGGGCCCGCTCCCGGAGCGCCTCACCGTCCGGCTTGCGGACGGACACCGCGATAATCTTGGGGAGCGCCGAGAGGGTCTCGGGGGTCGGGGAGCCCCACACCGTTGAGATAATCATCTCGTGCAGTTCGGGGGGGTTGATGAAGATCACACCGGCCGCCCCGGCCTCCTCGGCGGCCCGAGCCCGAGTCGGCATCGCCAGCCCGTCTACCAAGGCGATCTTGCCGCGGACGTTCGGGCCGAAACTTCCGCCTCCGGCATCCACGACCTCGGCCTCGAGTCCGCCCGGCGGGGTTGAGGCGGCAAACGCATGGGTGATACATTCCTTCTGCTCGGGCGAGCCGCCGAGGATCTCGAGCGACGCCGTCCCGGGCCATGAGACCAAGGCGTCGTGCTCGTAGCGGTTGACCGCGAGGCCGAATCCTTTCAGGGTGGTTTCGAGGTAATCGAACGCGTGGGCTTCTTCATCGCTGCCCGAGAGCCGGACCCAGCGCGATACCTCGCGCGTGTAGGTCATGAGCTTCGAGGCGGATACGGCATCCTTGAGAGTTTGCTCGGGGTCTTTCGGCATGGCACCCCTCCGAGGAATGCGACGTGCGGGACCATCATACACTTCGCAGGATGTCCGGCGCTTTCCTGGCGGAAGGGAGGTCTAACGGGGGGCAGATGCGGCTTTTTCGACGGTGTCGACCGTGGGGGCGGCCCGTTGGGAAGGAATTTGTTTGGACTGCATCAGGTGTTCGATCGTGCCGACGATTCCCTGGCGGAACACGAGGATCACGACGATGAAGATCACCCCGGTGATGACCCCCCACGCGTCGGTCCAGGTGGAGAGGAAGTCCCGGAGCAGCAGGACCAAGGCCGCGCCGACCAGCGGGCCGAGCCGGGTTCCCATGCCGCCCAGCAGGACCATGATCACCACCTGGCCCGATGTGGTCCAGTGCACCACGTCGAGCGCCACGAACCCGTGACTGACCACCCAGATGCCGCCGGCGAATCCCGACAGGGCGCAGGAGAGCACCACGGCCAGCAGCTTGAACCGATTCACCGCGTATCCCAACGTTTGCGTCCGGACGTCGTTCTCGCGGATGGCGAGCAGCACGCGGCCGAACGGGGAGCGTATG
>Ga0207684_10006357_pt1 | contig 10770 bp, 12 predicted proteins | sample KBSK5501metaG_FD_184342 | JGI IMG/M metagenome (GOLD analysis project Ga0207684, IMG submission 184342) | Corn, switchgrass and miscanthus rhizosphere microbial communities from Kellogg Biological Station, Michigan, USA - KBS K5-50-1 metaG... | ecosystem: Host-associated > Plants > Roots >... | reverse complement strand
GATGAGCGCACTTCAGCGGGCCGCCCTCGTGGCCCGGGCGGGGCAGCATTTCGCGGCCCTGGGCGTCACCGCGGCGTGTGATGCGGACACCCGCCGCGACTCGCTGACCGCCTATGCCGAAGCCGACGAGCGGGGCGTGCTGTGCGTGCGGGTCGGTGGGCTGGTGGTGCACGATGAGGCGGACTGGCTGCTGGGGTCCGGGCTGCGGGGGCGCCGCTCACCGCGGCTGGCCGCTGACTCGGTGAAGATCTGGGCCGATGGCGGGATGAGCAGCCGCACCGCGGCCATCCGCGGCAGCTATCCGGTCCCGCCCTACGGCTCGGGGATCATGTACTTCCCACCGGATGAGCTGACCGCGATGGTGGCCGAGTTCGACGCCCACGGGCTGCAGGTGTGCATCCACGCACAAGGGGACCGTGCGATCGAGACCGTGCTGGACACCTACGCCACGGTCCTGGGCAGCCGCTCCGGGAACCCGCTGCGGCACCGGATCGAGCACGGCGGATCGATGTTCGCGCCGCTGGCGGCCCGGGCCGCATCGCTGGGGATCGTGGTGGCCGCCCAGCCCGGAATGCTGTCCATCCTCGGCGACGGGTTCGCCGAGGCGCTGCCAGAGCGCAGCGATGAACTGTTCGCATACGCGTCATGGCGGCGGGCCGGGATCCGCGTCGCCGGGTCCTCCGACGCGCCGGTGATCACCGCCGACCCGCTGGTGGGGATCCGGGATGCGGTGCTGCGCCGAACGAGCAGCGGGCGCGTGCTGGGGCCGGGCGAGCGGCTAACCGTGCGGGACGCGCTCGCCCTGTACACCACCGAAGCCGCGTTCGCCATGCACCGGGAGCACGACATCGGATCGCTGGAGCCGGGCAAGCTCGCCGACTTTGTGGTCTTGGACCGCAGCCCGCTGGACACCGAGCCAGAGCAGATCACACACATCCGGGTACTGGCGACGGTCGTCGGCGGGCAGCCCGTATTCCAGGCCAGCGATTCACCCCTCTGGCTATGACCGGAGAAACCGTCACCGAAGGTCGGGCAGGCTTCGAAGTTGCGCGCGGACGGCTGACAGTGGAGCGGATCTACCTGAAGCCCGGAGATCGAATGACCGGCAGCCCCAGTACCATCGGCACCAGCTAGTCTCCACAGTCATCAACTGTCATTCCGACAGATCCCTGCCAGCTTCCTGATCCGCCGATATGTACAGTATTTTGCCAAGATCTTCCATCGATCCTCTGATGAGCAAGATATATGCACGTAACTGGATCGCAATCGAACAGTTGATCGTGGCGTAGGTCACACTCGTTATGTCCGTTTCTGGCGGCTAGAACCGCTCGTGACCCTGACTTTTCTCTGACCTCGCGATGGTCCGGACCAGTGCAAACGTCCCGACAGGCCGCACATCCTCGCTGCAATCACCGTATGTAATCAGTCCAGGCTACCGGCGGTGCAACTCAAACCGCGCCGGCGAGTGACCTTGATCTGTCGGTTGACTGACCAGCACGCACTTCCTTGACTGACATCAAAGAAAGCAGGGTCAAGTGTTCATGATCAGAAGTGCCCGCATGGTCTCGGCCGGAGTTACGCAGCGAAAGCCGGTGTCATCGTCCAGCATGCCAGCGGACGCATCGTTAAATATTGATGGCGCGGCACGCGAGAATGGGCTCGTGAATGCGCTGCCCTTGAGTTCGTAACGGCTTGAGATCGACATCGTGGCGAGCCATTCCCAGACGTTGCCGCACATGTCATAGACATGGTAAGGACTAACCCCGCTATGGTAGCGGTTAACCGGTGTCGTGCTGCGGATTCCCGATTCCCGGACATTGCACTTGGCCGGAGTTGGCTGGCTGCCCCACGGGTAAACATCTCCCCTGACTCCTCGGGCGGCTTTCTCCCACTGCTGACTGCTTGGCAGTGATTTGGCGGTCCATCCTGCGTAGGCGGATGCGTCATGCCAAGTGACGAACACTACAGGGTGATCTAGGATGTCATCCGGTGGCTCGCTGGCCTTACTCCAGTGCTGCGGCGGCTTGTGCGCGGCCATGGCCACAAAACGTGCATAGTCAGCATTGGTCGTTGGGAATACATCGATATAGAAGGCGGGCAGGTAAACAGACTCGTTGTCAGGCCCGCACAGGAAAACTCCAGCGTCGACTAAGGTCATAAGCTTGCCATCGATGGGGTGCCGGACCTGGTGCTCCTGCCCAGGTATGCCCGTTAAGGTCTCCGTCACGGCCTCGCCTGTGCGCATTGCCGTTATGGCCTCACTGATCAGGTCGGTAAATCTGGCCTGATCATCAGCAGGCGATGCGGCCAGGGATGAATCAAGGGCCGATTGATTGACCGGTCGGGGATGGATCTTTTCACTGCCTGCTTCCCACTTGGACACCATACGTTCGCTAACGCCTAGGTGAGCGGCAAATTCACGGATACTCATCCGCTTGGCTTCCCTAAGCGCCCGGATTTCGCGGCCTGACCAGATCCGCACTGCAAGGGACATTCGCGATTCCTTCGAGCGACTATTCCGGTATGGGCTTAAAGGTTTTCCGCAGGTATTTCTCCATACTCCTTCCGGAGGATTTCGAAGATCGGGAGATCGACAGGCATCTGGATATTGTCGATGGCGCTGATCGCGCGAACGCCTATCGCGGTATTGGTTGCGAAAGCGCCTTGCATACCGGGGACGTCCCGGAGGTTGACAGGAGCGGTGATGGACTGCTCATGAACCTGCTTGAGCAGTCGCATCGTGATACCAGGCAGGATGTCCGCATTCGGCCATACAACACGCTCACCATCATAAAACGCAATGTTCCAGGTAGCTCCTTCGGAAATGAACGAGGCGCTGTCGATAAAAAGCGCATCGTCGTAGCCGTTGAGCTGGGCGTCTCGACGGAACCAGAGCGCACCGAATAGCCCAACGTGCTTAACGCTGGGCAAGTCACGGCGGTAACTAGCCGTTTGCACGCGCATCGGCGCGGGTGGCCACGCGCCAGCCGGGCGGGTGGTCACCAACACACCGGGCTCGGCTGCAGTGCCAGGGTGTCCTAGCTCAAGTTTGGGGTCGAAGATGGTCACTCGGACGACAAACGAACCCGGCTTGTTCGCTACCGCGCGCCGGACAAACCCCCGGACCCGATCGCGGCTCAGGTCGACGCCGAACAGCACTGTGCAGTCACGGACAAGCCGGTCAAGATGCTGCGAAAGGCCGCGAATCTGCTGGTCATCAACGCGCATGGACGTGAAGTGACCGTAGTTGATCAGCCCAAGCGCTTGCAGCGCCTCAGTGGTGACGGGTGTCCCGTTGAGTTCTGCCATAGCGCCCATTCTTCCATACGCGCGTTGATCATCGAACAGCACGAAGTGCAGCGAAAGTTCAGTGCTGAGGCAGCAGTGAGACATGGGAACGTCACCGGCTGACCCGAGACACTTGGACTGTCGGCAACCAAGGGTTAGCGATCCGCCGCACAGAGATGATCAGCGAAAGAAAGAGGCCCTAATACTCATGACGCTCGGCCAGAGTGCGCTCGGGAGCTTGCCGCGTGGCCTGCCTACGCGTTGGGGCGCGGAGAAGCTGCCCGAAGGCACGGACGAGGCGGCTAAATTCCTCGAAGCCCTCGGCTGGACACTGGCCGAGAACGGGCTAGATGTGCGCGAGTTCCATTACAACGGCGTGCTCGTGGAAGTCGATGCTAGCAAGTCGGGCAGACCGGACAGAGGCGAGTTCGCTGTCTGTTATGACGGCTTGCTCGTCTGGGAGTGCCACGGCTCGCTCAAAGAGACGGGCGGCCTAGCGGAAATTACCAAATTAATCACAACCATGCTCGGCGCTGACTGAGGGGGTGTATCGCCATCGTGACTACGCATAGTTCAAAGTCGTCTGACCGGCAGGGGTTTGACCCAAGCATTCCCAACGTAGCCCGTATCTACGACTGCCTCCTGGACGGGAAAGATAATTACGCTGCCGACCGGGAGGCTGCGGCAAAGCTGCTGGCGGCAGTGCCAGATGCGGCGGTGGCGGCACGGGATAACCGAGAATTCCTTGGACGCGCGGTGCGTTTCCTGGCGGGTGAGGCTGGTATCCGGCAGTTCCTCGATATCGGCACCGGCCTGCCGACGCGCGGCAACGTGCATGAGATAGCGCACGCTGCGGACCCGGCCGCGCGGGTCGTGTATATCGACAACGACCCGGTGGTCACGACGCATGCGAATGCGCTCCTCGTGGACGATCCGGCACTCGCGGACGCGCCGACTGTGGCGGCTGTCAACGCTGACCTACGCTGCCCGCGCGACCTGCTTACCTCGCCGGCCGTGCGCGCATTAATTGACTTCAACGACCCGGTTGCCGTGCTGCTGGTCGCCGTGCTGCATTTCGTTGACGACAGCGAAGACCCGTGGGCAATCGTGGAGTGCATCAAAGAGCACATCGCTCCCGGCAGCTATCTGGTCGTGTCGCATGTCACGGACGACGAACTCTCCCATGACGCGAGGCATCACGCACGGCAGGCATACGAGGGCGCGTCCGCACCAGGCGTGGCGCGGTGCTGGGAGGCTATTGCACGGTTTTTCGATGGGATGGTCATGGTCGGGCCTGGGCTTGTGAACGCCGCTGCATGGCATCCACATCACCTGGCCCAGGTGCCACGCCGGGCGCTGTTCTATGCCGGCATCGGCCGGCGAGACTGGTCACATTCCGGGGGGCTCCTATGACCCCCCGGCAGCGGGTGATCGCGGCTCAGATTGAGCATGCCTATCCGGGTTATCACGTGTGGGTCAGCGACGAAGGCTGGTGGTATGCGACCAAGAAAAGTCCACGGGCACGCGGCCAGTCTGCGACCGTAGACGGCGCTGATCCCGATGAACTTACCACCGCACTGTCAGCAGAGGAGACGGCCGCAAGGTATGCCTTCACCATGCACTGATAAAGCCCCGGCCCGCGTCCGTCGTGGTGGAAGTCGGCCGTTAAGCGGCGGGCGGGCCGGTTCCAAGTAAGCCTGGAGTCGACAGAAATGGAGGTACGGATTTAGAGCCGAAAGCAAAGCCGGGCCACCCCTCCCACGCAAATGAGAACGGGGTGTCCCGGCAGGGAACTCGACGGTTCCCCGGTACCGACGGTACACGGGGGCCGTCGTGCTGGCACTACAAAACCCCGGAAAGGAGGCGCTACCTGCACTGATGAGGAGGTGATCAGACCTTTGAGACACCGCCTGATCGGCTGCCGTACCGGCCCGACGTGCGCTTGCGGCGCGCTGGCGAAGGACGGCACCGATGCCTGTGAGAAGTGCATCTCACGTTCTCGCTGGTCACGCCGCAAGGCGTGGCGGGCATTCGCGGACAACGGCTGAAGCAGGGGGAAGCCGTCCCGCGTCCTGTAGCCGGGTGATGGAAAGGAGGTGATCGACAACGACGATAACCCTATCGGTAGTGCTCGCGCTTAGCGTGGTGGTAATCCTGCTGTGCAGGTACGCGGCCCTGAAGGTGTGGCACGCGGCTACCTGCATCGTGCTGGGCTTCTACCTCGCGTCGTCCAGCCTCGCGCCGGACATCAGCCAGATAACAACCAGCCTGTTCCGCATGCTCTAAGGCACGCGGTAAGGACGGAAAGGAACACATTCCCATGAAGGTATCACGAGCGTGTCCCGCGCGCCAGTGCGCGCGGGACACGGGAAAGGCCGCCTATGACCCCACGACCTAAGGAGTTGATGCCCGTTGACAAACCAGCCACAGCACACCCCGCAACTGTCCATCGACGGAGACGCGATAATCACGCGGCTCGAAACACTCGCCAGCGCAGAGCTATGCCCGCGCTGCGAAAGAGTCATATATCCGGTAGCCGCCGACGCGATCCAGCTATTTCGTGAGGTAATCCGCCTGCAAGAGGCGCTGATAGGCACGCGGCTGGAATCCGCTAACCGGCTGGCGGCAATCCGCGCAGCACTGCACGCGGACCGCGACGGCGAAGCGGACCCGCTGGCATACCTGCGGGACGAGCTGCCCGGCCACCAGGGGCGCGGCCGATGATGCACCGCGACCCATACCGGCATTACCGGCACTACAGGCGGCAGGCACGCCGGGCCTGGCGCGGCCGGCGTGACGGCTACCCCATCATGTTCATCGGCACAGGCGAGCCCCTGTCGCTCATCGCGGCAGCCGCGCTCGGCCGGTTGCTCTACCGGCACCGGTCAGCATTCGCGCCGTTCGCCATCACCTCAGCCGCATTCATGGCGGCCGGGGTGATGCACCGCCATCATCCCCGCTACTGGCTCGCGGTCGCTGGCATCACGGCAGCGGTCACAATCCTGGCGGGGATTCCGCACCGGCTGCTGTGGGCCAGCCCAGCCGGCCGGTTCACCGCCACCGGGCTAACCCGCCTGTGGGAAGCCTGCGGAATCGACCGGCCTATAGAGCGTGGCTACGCCACGGCTGTCATCGCGGTTACTGGCGGGTGGCTGGCCGCAGCGATAGCGGCCGGGCCGGCCGTCAAGCCGTTGCCAGCTATCGCGGGTATCGCCACGGTGATATTCGGCATCCCGTGGTGGGCGCACCGGAGGAGGCGCGCGCGGGTGCGCGCCGTGCGCACTATGCAGGCGTGGCCGGAAATGGCTGAGAATATCGGCCTGCCCCGGTCGCGTATCGCCTCGGTCGTGGTCGACGCGTGGGGATGGACCGCACGCGTCATTCTCCGGAAAGGGACCACCGCGGCCCAGGCAATAGAGAAACTAGCCGCCATTGAATCCGGCCTTGGCCTGCGTCCCGGCAGTGCCCGCGCTATCCCCGACGCGCGCCGCGCGGATAGGTTTATCCTGCGAGTTATCGAAACCGACCCGCACGCCCAGCCAATCCCCTGGCCCGGACCCTCCATCACATCAATTGCCCATCCATTGGAACTCGGGCTATTCGAGGACGGCCGGCCGGTGCGGGTGATGATCCTGCGGCGTAATGTCCTGGTCGGCGGGATGGTCGGCGCCGGGAAATCCGGAATCATCAACGTCATCCTCGCCGCGTTGGCAGCGTGCGGTGACGTGATGATCTGGGGCGTGGACCTGAAAGGAGGAATGGAACTCCAGCCGTGGGCACAGTGCCTGGCCCGGCTGGCTGTCACGCCACGCGAAGCCATCGAATTATTCAAAGACGCGATCACCGAGCTTGACCGGCGGGCCGCGCTCATGGCCGCGCGCGGCGCGCGGCTCTGGGAACCCTCGGCGGATATGCCCGCGCTGGTGATCGTGGTCGATGAGTACGCGGAATTGCCGGCAGAGGCTCAGGACTACGCGGATTCGCTCGCGCGGCGCGGACGCGCGGTCGCGGTGAACGTGCTCGCCGCGACCCAGCGGCCAACCCAGGAAGCGATGGGCAACAACGCCGTCCGCTCGCAAATGGACGTGCGGATATGCCTGCGCGTCCGTGAACGCCGCGACGTCGACCTGATCCTCGGCCAGGGATCATTTCACAGCGGATGGCACGCGCACACGCTCACCCAGCCCGGTGCATTCCTGATTTCATCACCGGAGAATGTCACCCCGGAACGGGCACGCGGCTACCTGATCACCGATGACCAGGTAGCCCGGCACGCGGCCCGCCACGCTGGCAGCCGGCCGGCCCCGGCAATGACACGCCAGCGGCCCCAGGATGGCCATACAGCGCCGAACCCGGCCATTCCGGTACCGATGACCAAGACGGGCATCCCGGGCCGGATGCGGTTCTGTGGGCCGCAGAAGGCCCAGAGGCCGCGCTGTGGGCCGCGCTGCGGCAGGCACCCGCCGAGGGGCTGCCGATCTGGGTACTCATCTCAGCGTGCGGCATGGGCCGGAGCTGGGTCTACTACCGGCTCCAGGAGCACGCCCAAGCCGGCCGCGCGGTGCAGATCACGCGCGGCTTCTGGCGGGCCGTCACGCCCCCCGATGGTCACCACGGGTGACCGGTCATTCGTCCACGGGCTCGCGCGCGCCTACGCGCGTCAGGCCGCATTCCCGCCCCGTGGACGTGGACGTGGACGATCACAACCCGTAACGAACCGGAGGGAGCCAGGCCCGGCACGACCACGGAAAGAACTCGCGGACGAAAAGGGAGGTGATGCCAAACGAAAACGCCAGCCGGTAACAACGACACAAGGGAGGTGACCGCCTATAGGCGGCGCACGAAACCCCGCACAACGGGTACTCTCGGCGGGTCCAACCGCCTGCTCTCTGCGCGTGAGGTAGCCGGAATTCTGGGCGTGCCCGAGCGCACGGTGCGCGACAAATGGCGGGAATGGGGATTGCCCGCTTACCGGATAGGCAAGCACTTGCGGTGGAAGGAACGCGACGTGCTCGCCTGGATCGACCGCCAAGCAGCCTAGGCGCGCAAAAAAGACCCCCGCCCGGTTTGCCGGGCGGGGGTCCGCGCGAGTCCAGCCATTACCTCATGGCTTACCCGTCGAATTGCTGACCTTAGGTACCTAGCTCGCCGGTGGTCCAGTCGAAACAGTTATGGTCACTGTTGCTCCGGAACCTATTAGCATCCCCGGCACCGGCGACATTGCAACAACCATTCCAGGCGGTGCGGACGCCGATGACTTCCTTACTACCGTCACGACAAGTCCGCATGATGAAAGGCTCTCCTGCGCGGCGCTCTTGGGGGTATCGCCTATCATGCCGATGACATTTGGAACGCGTGACGAATCTGGCGAGTTCACAGCACGTCCATTCCCTTGCATTCGCGGATTCACGGTCAGACTTGCGCGCCCCGCACCGCTGGCCGCATGGCCTGTAGCCACTGTAGCACCTTGTTCCAGATTTTGTTGTCCGCCCCGATCGTCAGGCGTTTCGGCTCATGCCGCCGCGCTCCACTCCGTGTATTCGGCGTTAAGGACATCCAGCGCGCGCCCGAGAGAGGAGGGGATGAGATGACCATAGGTCGCGTAGGTGACGTTGATGTTCCGGTGCCCCAGCCACTTGGCCACATCCGTGATCGGCACCCCGCGCGAAAGCAGGGCCGACACGAACGCATGGCGCAGGCTGTGCGGCGTGAACCCGGCCGGGATGCCAGCGCGGCGCGCGCAGGCATTGAACGAATGGCGGTACGCGCTATAACGCGGGAGCAAGCCGTCTGCCATGAACAGGTACCCGTCCGGCAAGTCTTTCACCATCGCCCACAGGTACGCGGGCACGGGAACGTCCCGGTATTCCCCAGTCTTGCGGTGCTTGAGCGGCATTGTCTTCTTGCCGTCCCGGCTTGACTGCTCAAACACGCGCAGCACCGTCCCGCCATCACGGAAACACGATTTCTGCACAGCTAGCGCTTCCTCTATCCGCAGCCCGCATCCCCGCATGAGCCAGATCGTCAGCGGATACTTAATCCCACCCGCAGGCGGTTCCGTAGTCCCATTAGCGAGCGTGGCAAGCTGAGCATGCGAGGGGAACACAAAATCACCATGATCCCCTGCCGTGCCATTATCCGGCAGAACGATACCATCACAGCGATGCATCGTGAGTTTCCCCGCGCGGACCCCCTCATCGAGAACACCGGTAATCAGCGCGCGGGCGATTTTCCGCCGCGAATTGCTGCCCTCGCCCAGCCGTACCGTCAAGAGATCCAGCACATCATCGCGTGCCAGCGCCACACTCGCCATTGTCCGGTCACCGAACACCGGCCCGACATGCGCATGCAGGATATTCCGGTACGCCTCTTTGGTCGCATCCGTGCCAGGATGCCGACTAATCCACTTCTCGCACTCGTCCCCGAACCGGGCAGTCCCGAGCTTGGGATCAATGAACACCCGCGCCCGCTTGTCATGCGCGATCTTCAACTGCGCATCCTGGGCCAGCCGCCGGCCCGAGCCGTACCGGGGACGGCCGTTGCCGTCCAGCTCATCCGCGAAACTCAGCTCACGCTGCCGCCCATCAGCCCAGAAGCGTAACGTCCACTTGTGGCCGCACGTCTCCTGCCTGGCACACTGGCACTTCTTGAGGATGGTCCCCTGACGCTGCACCATGGTCGACTCCCGACCCTGACTTTGCTCTGACCCTGACGAGCCTCGCAAGCTTCTGACCTGCGACAACTGCCAAAGTATCAAAGAACCGCCGATCTGGACGGCCATCAACGTCCTCACGCTGAGCAGTTCAGGCGTGTATATCCGGTAGATCTGCGGCTTGCTGCGGGCCTGTAGATCGGCGTCCGAGGATCGCCTAGCCCGAGACTGAAATGCCCAGCGCGGGGCTTCGCCGGAGGCCGGGCGGGGCCTGGGCTGCCGGCCCAGGCCCCGCCCGCCATGCCAAATCGCGGCTCACGGAGCCTGCACCCAGTTTTGAAGCGGTACAGGCGCAGCAGCACGCCGCATGGATGGGCGTCAGGGGATCCAGGGTGCCTTGAACGTGCCCGTGTCGTAGAGGATCGCGGTCCAGTCGTCGCCGGCCCAGATGTTGCTGATCTTGCCGTCGCTCAGGCGGTAGACATCGACGCCGTCCCACTGGACGAAGCGCCCGCTCGCGGGGATGCCGAGAATGGGGCCTTCCTGCGTGCCGCTAACGACCACGCGCACCACGACCTGGTCGCCCTGGGCGAAGATGTCATTGATGGTGATGTGCGCGTCGGGGAACGCGGCGACCACGCTAGCGAACAACCCGGCGACGTTGGCACTGCCCGTGACCGTGCCCACGGTGCCGCCGGACCACTGCATGTCGGGGTTCAGGTAGTTGATGGCGTGGTCGCCGTTGTGCTCGTTGATGACGTCCTGGAGGAATGCTTCTACCACCCGCTCGTTGCCCGTTAGGCCTGCACCGTGGGCTGGCGATGCCGTCG
>Ga0207684_10006355_pt1 | contig 10771 bp, 10 predicted proteins | sample KBSK5501metaG_FD_184342 | JGI IMG/M metagenome (GOLD analysis project Ga0207684, IMG submission 184342) | Corn, switchgrass and miscanthus rhizosphere microbial communities from Kellogg Biological Station, Michigan, USA - KBS K5-50-1 metaG... | ecosystem: Host-associated > Plants > Roots >... | reverse complement strand
GTTCCGAAGATGGAGCGGCACAGGATCGACCCGCGTCTCGGCAAGATCGTGTTGCAGCTCGCCGAGCCCGCGCTTCAGCGAGTCCGACTTCGGCGCGAGGGCGAGGTACACCGTTGCCTCTGCGAGCGGGAAATACGCCTCGGGCAGGCCGATGAGATGCGTGGCCTGTTGCGCTGCGCTCGCGATGACGAGCGCCTGCGGGTCGGCCAGGCCCACATCTTCGCCGGCCAGGATGACGATCCGGCGTGCGATGAACATCGGGTCCTCGCCCGCGTCGATCATGCGCATGAGCCAGTAGAGCCCGGCGTCCGGGTCAGACCCGCGGACGCTCTTGATGAACGCCGAGATGGTGTCGTAGTGCTGGTCGCCGGCGCGGTCATAGAGGAGCGAGCGGCGTTGCATCGCGTCCTTGACCTCGTCGACCCCGACGGGCCTCTTTCCGTCGGCCCCGGGCACGGCCGCATCCGCCGCGAGCTCGAGGGCGTTGAGCGCCACACGCGCGTCGCCGTTGCTCACCGCGACAAGGCCGTCCTCGGCCTCTGTGGTGAGCGCGACCGATCCGCCCAGGCCGCGCTCGTCCTCGAGCGCGCGCTGAACGATGAGACGGACCTCGTCTTCCGTGAGCGGTTTCAGCGTGAAGACCCGCGATCGCGAGAGGAGCGCGGAGTTGACTTCGAACGACGGGTTCTCGGTCGTGGCGCCGAGCAGAGTGACGTCGCCGTTTTCGACGTACGGCAGCACGACGTCCTGCTGCGCCTTGTTGAAGCGATGGATCTCGTCGATGAAGAGCACCGTGCCCTGATTCGTGAGACCGCGGAGCTTTCGCGACTCCTCGATGATCTTCCGGAGCTCGGCGACGCCCGACGCGACCGCCGAGATCGCCACGAAGCGCGATTTCGTGCGCTTCGCGCCGATCGCCGCCAGGGTCGTCTTCCCGGTGCCGGGCGGTCCCCAAAGGATCATGGAGGGGAGCTGCCCCGCATCCATCGCTTTGCGCAGCACGCGGCCTTTGCCGACGAGATGACTCTGGCCAACGAATTCATCCAGGTCACGCGGTCGCATCCGTGCGGCAAGCGGCTGCGCTTGGGGCATCCGGCGATTGTCCCACCGCCACCGGATTGCCGCTTCGCGACCTATAAACAGTCGCTTATCCTATGGAAGTAGTGCAACGCGGAGCCGTCCTGAGCCAATCCAGTCTGCGCGAGCTGCGGAGCTACTACCGCGCGCTCGGCGACGTGAACCGCCTGCGCATCGTGCAGATCCTCGTAACCGAGGGCGAGCAACCGGTCTCCGAGCTCGCGCGGCGCCTGCGTATCAGCCAACCGCTGATGTCATGGCACCTCCGGCGGCTCCGACGTGCCGGGATCGTCCGGATGGAGCGCATGGGTCGCGAGGTGCGCTGCTCATTCGACCGGGAGAATTTCGCGGAGCTGAACGCGCGCGGCTTCCGCCTCTTGATGAATCGCGCGGAGGCGCAGTCATGAGCCACGGCGTCGTGCCCGACCGCGTCGCCGAGGGGGCGCGCGCGGGCATCGGTCCGCTGGCGCGCGCGCTCGCGGGTCTGGGCATCTCAGCCAACGCGGTCACGATCGCAGGCGGCGTGCTGAGCGTGGTGGGCGCGGGGCTGCTCGCGGCGGGCATGCCACTCGCGGCGCTGCTCGTGTTGCTGATCGGGACGATCGCCGACACGCTCGACGGGCAGATCGCGAAAGCGTCCGGCGGCGGTACACGCCTCGGAGCGTTCCTCGATTCGACGGTCGACCGTGTCGCCGACGGTGCTCTGTTCGTTGGCGCGGCCGCGTCTGGGGCGAATCTCGGCCAGCCGCTCCTCCTCTGGTCGTCGCTCGTCGCGGTCGTCGCGTCCTTCCTGGTCCCGTACGTTCGCGCGAAGGCGGAATCCCTCGGCCTCAGCGCGAATGTCGGCCCGGCGCCGCGCGAGGCGCGCATCGTCATCTTCCTCATCGGCCTCGCGGCGTGGGCGCTCTTCGACATCCAGGCACTGTTCGTCGCCGCCGTCCTTGCCCTCGCGCTGCTCTCATCGATCACCTTCGTGCTGCGGGTGGTCCACGTGGGCCGCCAACTCTCGATCAAAGAAAGGTAGATAACCGAAGGCTATGGCGACTGCGACCAAGAAAAGGAAAGCCGCAACAGCGCGACGCGCGACGAAGAAGAAGAGGATCCGCGTCGCGATCGTCGGCGTCGGGAACTGCGCGAGCTCGCTCGTGCAAGGCGTCCACTACTACCGCAACGCCAAGGCGGGCGATCGCATCCCCGGAATCATGCACGTCGACCTCGGCGGATATCACATCAATGACGTCGACTTCGTCGCGGCGATCGATGTCGACCGCAACAAGGTCGGCAGGGACCTGGCCGACGCCATCTATCAAGCGCCGAACAACACGTACCGTTTCGCCGATGTCCCGCGGACCGGGGTGAAGGTCTCGCGAGGCATGACCCACGACGGGATCGGCAAGTACCTCTCGGAGATCGTGAAGAAGGCGCCGGGCGCCACCGACGACATCGTGGGGATCCTGCGCGATCGCAAGGTCGACGTCGTCGTGAGCTACTTGCCGGTGGGGAGCGAAGAGGCGACGAAGTGGTACGTCGAGCAGACGCTCGAAGCCGGCTGCGCCTTCATCAACTGCATCCCTGTGTTCATCGCGCGAGAGCCGTACTGGCAGAAGCGCTTCGCGCAGAAGAACCTGCCGATCATCGGAGACGACATCAAGTCCCAGGTCGGGGCCACGATCACCCATCGGGTGCTCACGCGGCTGTTCATGGACCGGGGCGTGCGCCTCGATCGGACATATCAGCTCAACTTCGGAGGCAACACCGACTTCCTCAACATGCTCGAGCGCGAGCGCCTCGAGTCGAAGAAGATCAGCAAGACGAACGCGGTCACGAGCATGCTCGAATACCCGCTGGACCCGAAGGACGTCCACGTCGGCCCGTCCGACTACGTGCCGTGGCTTCTCGACCGGAAGTGGTGCTACATCCGGATGGAGGGGACGACGTTCGGGGACGTTCCGCTGAATGCCGAGGTCAAGCTCGAGGTGTGGGACTCGCCGAACAGCGCGGGTGTGGTCATCGACGCAATACGCTGCTGCAAGCTCGCGCTCGACAGAGGCCTTGGAGGCACGATCGTGGCGCCTTCGGCGTACTTCATGAAGTCGCCTCCGCGCCAGATCCCGGACGACCGGGCACGTGAAGGCGTGGAGGAATACATCAAGGGACGCTCCGGTCAGCAGACGCTCGGCGGATCAACGACCTAGCCGTGTTGGAACGTGTACTCCACGGATCGGCGTTCTGGGCCTGGCGCCTCGGTGCGACGCTCGCCCAGCACCTTCCTCCTTGGTTCACGTATCCCGCGGCCGTGATCGGCGGCGAGATCGCGTACCTCTTCTGGGTAGGGCGGCGGCAGATCGCGAAACAGAACTTCGCCATCGTCCTGTCTCTGCCGGCCGGTGACCGCGAGGTCGCGCGCGTCGCGAGGCGGTCGTTCCGCAACTTCGCCAAGTACCTCCTCGAGATCATGCGGTTCCCGCGACTCAACACGGAAGACTTCGCGCGGCTCGTTACGATCGATCCGCGCTCCTGGTCCTACTTCCGGGCCGCGCACGATCACGGGCGCGGGCTGATCTTCGTCTCCATGCACTTCGGCAACTTCGAGATCGGCGGGGCTCGTATCGCCGACGAGATGCCTCTCAATGTCATCGCCGACGAGCTCGAGAACCAGAGGCTCATGGACCTCCTCGTGGCGAACCGCGCGCACAAGAACGTCAAGCTGCTGCCACCCGAGGGAGCCGTCCGGCAGGTGCTCCAGGCCCTGCGGCGAAACGAGATGGTCGGACTGATGATGGATCTCGGCCCGCGCGCGAAGGAGCTCGACAACGTCGAGGTCATGTTCTTCGGCGAGCGCACCGCGTTCCCCACGATCGCGGCGAACCTTGCGCGAGTCTCGGGCGCGCCGATCGTCGTCGCCGCCGTGACTCGCGAGCGTGACAACACGTTCCGCGGCGTGGCGTTGCCGCCCATTTTCGTCGAGCGAACCAAGCAAGCCGCTCACGACATCGAGCGCACGACGCAGGCGATCGTTCACGGGCTCGAGCAGCTGGTTCGCGGCGATCCCGACCAGTGGTACATATTCCGCCCCATGTGGACCCGGCCCGAAGGCACCGTTTAGCTCATGGGCGCCACGAGAGCGCTCGCGCACGCTGCGGAGTGGACGCTCCCGAGGGTACCGCCGGGCTGGCAGGGCCCGATCTCCGAGGTCGTCGGCACCCTCGCGTACCTCGGGGCGCCGCGTCAGCGCGCCGCCGTCCGCGCGAACCTCGCGACGATCGCGCCGGGGCGAGCTCTCTCCAGCCGACGTGTCTTCGTGAACCAGGTCCGCCAGTACCTCGAGGTATTCCAGATCCCGCGGCTCGACCGCGCGCGCTTCGACGAGATAGTCCGCGTCGAAGGCTGGGAGCACTTCCTGTGCGCGCAGCGCCTCGGCAAGGGGGTGATCTTCGGCAGCGCCCACCTTGGTCCGGTCGCGCTCGTCGGGCAATTCCTCATGACGCGCGGCGTCACGCTCACCCTTCCTGCTGAAAAGACCGACTCCGAATTCCTGCTCGCCGTGAACCGGGCGCGGCAGGCGCAAGGTCTGGTGCTCGTCCCGATCGATTCGGCGCTCGGGATCCACCGCATCATCCGCGACGGCGGTGCCCTCGGGATCCTCGCGGACCGCGCGGTCACGGGCGTCGGCGAAACAGTTGAATTCTTCGGACGGCCGGCTTTGCTTCCATCAGCACATGTCGCGCTTGCGCTTCGCACCGGCGCGGCCCTCGTCCCTGCTTTCACGTGGCGCGAGAAGGGTTTTCTCTGCGCTCGGATCGAAGAGCCTCTGGAGCTCGTGTCGACCGGCGACCGCGAGGCCGATGTCCGTGCCGGGGTCCGTCGCTTCGCTCAGGTGCTCGAGCGCTATATCAAGGAGCATCCCGAGCAGTGGACCGTGTTCGAGCCCGTGTGGGGGGGTAAAGCAAGTGAATGAGCGAGGAGCGATTCACTCGCGACGAGCGAATCCACCAGCCTTGAGCCTGTGGCGAGGCGACGCAGCCACGCTGCGGAGCCGAGCTGCTTGAGAAGAAATGGGCAGAGCTGACCTCCAACTGCACAGCGATCTCGGCGACGGCCTTTCGTCGATCGCGGAGATCCTGGATTCCGCGGAGCGGGCGGGGCTCGACGTGATCGCCCTCACCGATCACGACGACATCCGCGGTGCGTTTGCGCTGCGCGAGCTCGCGGCGCAGCGCTCGAGTCCGGTCGCGGTCGTCCCCGGCGTCGAGGTGACCACGCGATCGGGGCACCTTCTCGCGCTCTGGATCGAGGACGAAATCCCGATGTTCTGCTCCCTCGCGGACGCGCTCGTCGCGATCCACGCGGCGGGCGGCGTGGCGATCGTGCCGCATCCCCTCTCGTACCTGACCTTCTCCATCGGGGAGGGCGCGCTGCGTCAGCTCGCGGCGTCCGGGGACGACGCGCGGATGGTCGACGCAATCGAGCTGCGCAATCCCTCGTACGCCGGACGCGTCCGCGCGTCGCGCGCCGCGTGGCTCAACACGCACGTGCTGCGGATCGCCGAGACTGGATCGAGCGACGCGCACCACGCGGCGCTCGTCGGGACATGTTGGACGGTGTTTCCAGGCAGCAGTCCACACGAGCTCCGCAGTGCTCTCGGCGACCACACGACCATGGCGGATGGGCGTGCCTGGACGCTCAAGGAGCACCTCGATGGAGCGGCCACACAGCAGTGGCGGTCCATGGTCCGCGACCCTATCAAGCGCGCACGCCGCAGAATCCGCTCCGGGGGCGGTAAGAGCAGGAAATGACCGAGCGACGAGCGGCTAATTTGCGATGAAGATCGGCATTGTTTCGCCGTACGCGTATCCGCGGCCCGGCGGCGCGAACTCGTACATCCGCGAGAGCTATTCGGAGCTGCGCCGTCTCGGACACGACGTGCGCATCATCACGGCGCCCTGGGGTGACGACCCACCGGCGCAGGACGTCATCCAGATCGGCCAGGCGATCGCCGTCCCGTACAACGGCGCGATCGGGCGGATCACCCTCTCGCTTCGACTCGAGTGGCTCGTCTCACGCATGCTCGAACGCGAGCAGTTCGAGATCATCCACCACCACGAGCCGCTCGTCCCCTTCCTTTCGATGCAGATCCTCGACTCCGCGCGGTGCCCGCAGGTGGCGACGTTCCATGCCTTCGGAGGTTTCTCGTTCTCGTACTGGGCCGGTCGGCCGATCGGCAATCGCTATATGAACAAGCTCGATGCGCGAATCGCGGTCTCAAGCGCCGCGCGACACTTCATCTCGACGTATTTCCCCGGGGACTACCGGATCATCCCGAATGGGGTCGACGTCCAGTTCTACTCGAGCGCCAAGCCGTTCCCCGAATACAACGACGGCAAGATCAACATCCTCTTCGTCGGCCGGCTCGAGCCGCGCAAGGGCGCGATGTACCTCATGGAGGCGTACGCCCAGCTCAAGCCGAAGCATCCGGAGCTCCGCCTGATCCTCTGCAGCGTGGGTCCGCTCCTCGGTCGCCTCCGCCGTTTCGTCCGGCAAAACCGCCTCGACGACGTGCTCTTCGCAGGTCGTGTCTCGGAGACCGACAAAGCCCGCTTCTACAAGACGGCGCACATCTTCTGCGCGCCCTCGACCGGGCAGGAGTCTTTCGGGATCGTCCTCCTCGAGGCCATGGCGGCCGGGCTGCCGGTCGTCGCGAGCGACATCCACGGCTACAAGCGTGTCGTACAGCGAAATGTCACCGGGCTCCTCGTCGAGCCGAAGGACCCGGACGCTATAGCCGGCGCGCTTGAACGGCTGGTCTGCGACCCCACGCTGCGCGAGCGGCTGGGGCAGGCTGGGGCCCGGCGCGCGCCGGAATACGACTGGTCACATGTAACCGAGCAGCTCGTTGAACTCTACGAAGAGGTCATTCGTAAGAGAGGCGTGCGCTAGAGTCTCGCGCCGAGGGGGTGGTCTCGTGTTCAACCGCCAGATCGCCGCAATTTCTGTCGCGCTCGCACTCCTGCTCGCGGCGTGCACGCCGGCACCGAAGGGCAATGCACCGACCCAATCCGGCTCCGCCGCCGAGCAGCCGCAACCGGGCGGAACGCTCACGTTCATCGTCAATGCCGAGCCGCCGTCGTTCGACGGACACCGCGAGACGACCTTCGCGCTCTTGCATCCCATCGCGCCGCACTACAGCACGCTCTACAAGTTCGATCCGAACGACCTCACCAAGGTCGTCGCGGACGTCGCCGCGGCGATGCCCGAGATCTCCGCGGACAAGCTGACGTACACGATCAAGCTCCGCACCGACGTGAAGTTCCACGACGGTTCGAAGATGACGAGCGACGACATCGTCGCCACGTACCAGAAGATCATCTTCCCGCCGACCGGCGTGCTCTCCCCGCGCGCCGGCGCCTACGCCGCCGTCGACGCGATCACAAACCCGGCCCCGGACAGCGTCGTCTTCAAGCTCAAGTACCCGTCGGCGTCGTTTGCCACGAACCTCGCCTCGCCGTGGAACTTCATTTACAGCGCGGCGAAGCTGAAGACGGACATCCACTGGTACGAGAAAAACATCATGGGGACCGGTCCGTTCACCTACGTCTCCAACACGAAGGGGCAGGATTGGATCGGAAAGAAGTTCCCCGACTACTTCGGCAAGGACAAGAACGGCGTCCAGCTCCCCTACCTCGATGGATACAAGGCCCTGATCATCACCGACGCCAATGCTGAGGTGAACGCGATCCGCAGCAAGCAGGCCGCGATTGAATTCCGCGGCTTCACTCCGCAACAGCGCGACACACTCTCGAGCGCGCTCGGGACTTCGCTCGCGATCCAGGAGGCGCCATGGATCTGCGTGAACTACGTCGTCCCCAACACCAAGAAGCCGCCGTTCGATGACGTCCGCGTCCGCCAGGCGCTCACGCTCGCGATCGACCGGTACGCCGGCAGCACCTCCCTGCAGAAGATCACGATCGTGAAGGACGTCGGCGGGCTCATGCGGCCACACGGACCGTTCGCTCAAGCCGACGCGGACCTGCAAAAGATCGCGGGCTTCGGCACCGACGGCGCGGCCAACAAGGCCAAGGCGAAGCAGCTCCTCGCCGACGCGGGGCAGCCGAACCTCACGTTCAAGTTCCTCAACCGCAACATCACGACGCCGTACGAGCCGGTCGCGCTGTTCGTGCTCGATCAGTGGAAGCAGGTCGGCATCAACGCGACCCACGACGTGAAGGAGACCTCGGCGTACCAGGCGGACCTGCGCGCGGGCAACTTCGAGGTCGCCCTCGACTTCAACTGCGACTTCCTCGACGAGCCCGACCTGCAGCTCGCCAAGTTCTGGTCAGCCACGGGCCTGGGCAAGGGCCTCAACTTCGCGTACTACGACGATCCGACGCTCGACAAGATGATCGACGGACAGAGCCGCGAAACCGATCCAGCAAAGCGAAAGGCCCTCGTCGGCGACATCGAGAAGTACGCGATGGACACGAAGGCATATCAGTACCCCGTGCTGTGGTGGTACCGGATCATCCCGTACCTCAACACCGTCCGCGGCTGGCGCATCGGCTCGAACCACTACACCAACCAGGACCTCGAGACCGTCTGGCTGGGGAAATAGCGACGAAGTAGTCGTCGGGGCGATGCCCGCAGTAGCGGACTAGCAGGAGCCGTCCGAGACTTACCGGATGCGCCGGTACGTCGTCGGGCGGCTCCTGCTCATGATCCCGACGCTCATCGGCGTCGCCATCCTGACGTTCGTCATCATGCGCGCGGTCCCCGGCGACATCGTCGCCCTCAAGTACGCGGGCTCGCCGGTGCCACAGTCGGTCATCGACGAGGAGCGTCATCAGCTCGGGCTCGACAAGCCGATGTGGGAGCAGTTCACCGACTGGATGGGCGAGATCGCGCGCTTCGATCTCGGCACCTCGCTTTGGACGGGCCATTCCGTGGTCGACGAGATCGTCGTTCGCTTCCCGCTTTCGCTCGAGCTCGCGATCATCGCCACGCTGCTCGCGATCGTGATCGCGATACCGCTCGGGGTCCTCGCGGCGGTGCGGCAGGACACCTGGGTGGACTATGCGATCCGCGTGTTCTCGATCGGCGGCCTCGCTCTGCCGAGCTTCTGGATCGGTCTCCTCATGGTGCTCGCGACGATCACGTTCTTCGGGTGGGCGCCTCCGCTCGTCTTCACGGCCATCACCGAAGACCCGATCGCGAATCTCTCGCAGATGATCCTTCCGGCGCTGTCGGTCGGCTATCGCTACTCGGCCGTGTCGATGCGCATGACGCGCTCGACGGTCCTCGAGGTCCTGCGCGAGGACTACGTGCGAACGGCGCGCGCCAAAGGCGTGCAAGAGAGCCTCGTCGTGATGCGGCACGCGCTGCGCAACGCGCTCCTGCCGGTCATCACGGTCATCAGCCTCGAGTTCGCGTTCCTCATCGGCGGGCTCGTCGTGACGGAGCAGGTCTTCAATCTGAACGGCATCGGCAAGCTGCTCGTGGACGCGGTCGCACACCGCGACTACACGCTGATCCAGGCGCTGGTGCTGCTCCTCGCCTCCGTGTTCGTCCTCATCAACTTCGTCGTCGACATGGTCTACGTCGTCCTCGACCCCCGGATCCGGTATTCGTGACGGAGCTGGCGCACGCGGCTTCGCGCGATTCCGACGTCGACGCCAAGCGCCGCTACCTCGAGTCGACCGGGCCGCGGCGGTTCGCCCGGTTCTGGGGCGAGTTCATCCGCCGCCGGCCGCTCGGGACGGCAGGCGCGGTCCTCATCATCCTCATGCTCCTCACGGCGGCGTTGGCGGACCGCATCGCGCCATATGACCCGACCGAGTTCCGCTTTAGCGATCTGCTCCAGGGCCCGTCGCTGCAGCATCTCCTGGGGACCGATCCCTTCGGACGCGATGTGTTCACACGCATCGTCTACGGCTCGCGCACCGCTCTCCTCGTCGGCTTCACCGCCTCGTTCGTCGGATGCACGCTCGGTCTCGTTCTCGGCGTCGTCGGCGCGTACCTCGGCGGACGCGTGGACCAGCTCATTCAGCGACTCATGGACGTCCTGCTGAGCTTCCCGCTCATCGTCATCGCGATCGCCGTGGTCGCCGCGCTCGGCACCGGTGAGGGCAAGATCGGCAACGTCATCGCGGCCATCACCGTCCCGATCATTCCGCGCGTCGCGCGCGTCGTGCGGTCGAGCGCGCTCAGCATCGTGAACATGCCGTACATCGAGGCGACGCGGTCGGTCGGCTCCGGCGCGGTCCGGATCATGTTTCGGCACATCGCACCCAATGTGTTCGCGCCGTATCTCATCATGCTCACCGCGTTCCTCGGTCAGGCGATCCTGCTCGAAGCTTCGCTCTCGTTCCTCGGCCTCGGCGTGTTCGAACCGACGCCGTCGTGGGGACTGATGCTGCGCGGCGCCGGTATGCAGTTCCTCGAGCAGGCGCCGTGGCTCGCGATCGCGCCCGGCGTCGCGATCAGCATGGCGGTGTTCGGCTTCAACCTGTTCGGCGACTCGCTTCGCGATGCGCTCGATCCGCGACTGCGAACGGCGTGAATCACGGCGGTGTCGGGCCCTCGCCCGCCATTAGCAGCCCGCCGGCCCCGATGAACCCTCCAGGGCTCATGCCTTCTCGAGACCCGCGCGGATCGCGGCCTCGAGCTCATGCGCGTGGGCGGACCCGATAAGGACCGGCAG
>Ga0207684_10006354_pt1 | contig 10773 bp, 10 predicted proteins | sample KBSK5501metaG_FD_184342 | JGI IMG/M metagenome (GOLD analysis project Ga0207684, IMG submission 184342) | Corn, switchgrass and miscanthus rhizosphere microbial communities from Kellogg Biological Station, Michigan, USA - KBS K5-50-1 metaG... | ecosystem: Host-associated > Plants > Roots >... | reverse complement strand
TGTTTGAAAAATCGGAGGGCGGCGAAGCCAATCTCGAAAGCGCCATCGAGCACATCGCCGTGGCCCAGCGCACCGATCTGCTCCTCGTGGCTCCCGCGACTGCGGACATCCTCGCGAAATTCGCCCGTGGCATCGCCGACGATTTTCTCACCACGCTTTACTTGGCCACCACGGCCCCCGTCATCGTCGCGCCTGCCATGAACGTCAACATGTGGAACCATGCCGCTACTCAGGAAAACGTCGAAAAGTTGCGGACCCGCGGCGTGAAAATCGTCAACCCCGATGAAGGTTACCTGGCGTGTGGAATGATCGGCGCCGGCCGCCTCGCCGGACAGCAGGCAATTCTCGCGGCGGTTCGCGAGACGCTGCACGCCCAACAGGATTTGCAAGGCCAGACAATCTTGATCACTGCCGGGCCGACCTGCGAAGACCTGGACCCCGTGCGCTATTTGACGAATCGCTCCTCCGGGAAAATGGGTTACGCCGTCGCCGAGGCCGCAGCCCGCCGGGGCGCGAAAGTTTTCCTTGTAAGCGGACCTGTAAATTTGGAGACGCCTCCAGGCGTCGACGTGTCGCCGTTCGTACCGCCGAAGAAATGCGCCGTGCCGTGGTCGAATACCTTCCTGGATCCACTATCGCGATCTTCGCTGCGGCCGTCGCCGACTATCGCCCCGCCGAAACGCAAGCCGAAAAAATGAAGAGAAGCAAGGAGCTGCTGACGATTCGCCTCGAGCCCACGCCGGATATTTTGGCCGAAGCCGCGCGGGCCAAAGGCGACCGGCTCATCGTGGGGTTCGCTGCGGAGACGGATCATGTCGCTGAAAACGCGCGGAAAAAGTTAACCGCGAAGAATGCCGATCTTATCGTTGCGAATGACGTCACCGCCGAAGGCGCCGGTTTCGACCTCGACACAAACGTCGTCACTCTCTTTTCGCGCGATGGCCGCGATCTGGCTCTCCCGAAGCTGAGCAAAAGCGAAGTCGCCCAGCGCATCCTCGATGAAGTTGTGCGCTTGCGAAGTCTCCGCAACATCCAGCATTCTCCTGTATGATGCGTAGCATGTCCGAGCGCATCCCCGAGGCTCTCCAGAAAAAACTTTCCGAACGATTGAGCTTGTACGAAGATCTCGGCATTCGTCTCTTCTACAAAGACCGCGGCGCCGCGCATGCTCAAGCAGCCGTCATGCCGATCGCGGTCTCGTTCGAAGCACCTGCTGCCCAAAAAATCTATTTCGAGGATGCGGCTTTGCCAAAAACCGTTCGAAAACCGGAATTGTCCAGAGCCGCGCAATCCGCACCGCGAGCCATGCCCTCCCAAGTTGCACCGAAGATCGATCCGTTGCTGGTCCCCGCGGGACCATCACTGTTCGAAACATTTGACAAGGTTCCCGGCGACACGCTTCTCAAGATTCGCACCGATCTCGGCGAATGCACGCGCTGCAAACTGCACAAAACACGAAACACCATCGTTTTCGGCGACGGCAATCCCAATGCCCAGCTGGTTTTCGTCGGCGAAGGCCCTGGGCACGATGAAGACATGCAGGGTCTTCCATTCGTCGGCCGCGCCGGAAAACTTCTCACCCAAATGATCGAAGCGATGGGCTTGCAAAGAAAAGATGTTTACATCTGCAACGTCGTGAAGTGCCGTCCACCGGAAAATCGCGCTCCGGAAAAAGATGAAGTCGCGGAGTGTTCTCCATTCTTGTTGCGGCAAATTGACGCGATTGCGCCCAAAGTAATCGTCTGTCTCGGGGCCATCGCAGCCCAGACTCTATTGCAAACCGCTCGTGGCATCTCCCAATTCCGCGGGCAGTGGCTCGAATTTCGCGGACGAAAATTGATGGCCACGTATCATCCCGCCTATTTGCTGCGCAATCCCAGCGCCAAGGGCGAAGTCTGGAAAGATTTGCAAAAAGTTATGGCAGTTCTCGGCATCGAAGCCAGGAAAGGCAAGTCCGCCGAGGCCGGCAAGTCCTCGTAATCCGTCATGGGAATTTTTCTGGGCCTTCTCACGGCCGCCTTTTGGGGCAGCTCGGATTTCGTCGCTCGCTTTGCCACCCGCCGAATCGGCGCCCTCAGAACCAGCCTTTACATGCAATTTGCGGGTCTTGTTCTGCTCAGTATCTTCCTGCCCTGGGCCGGTGGATGGGGCCACTTGTTTGATGGCTCCGGCTGGCATCCGTGGGCCTGGGGCTCGCTTGCCGGCTTGCTCAATGGAATTGCCACGCTCTCGCTCTACCGTTCTTTCGAACTAGGCAAGATGTCGGTCGTTGCGCCGCTTTCTGCAAGTTATCCCGCGCTCACTCTCGCTTTGTCCCTGTTCACCGGCGAGCATCTGACGGGAACCCGCATCGCAGGAATTGCACTCATCGTTGCCGGAGTTGCTTTCGTCGCCGGCGGCGAAAAGACGCCAGCCGGGCGGAGCGATGGAGATTCCAGCAAGGACAATCCCATCGCTGCATCTTCACCACCCGGAAGAATGCGAAGCGGAGTCGCTTGGGCGCTCCTTTCGGCGACGGGTTTTGGTTTTTTGTTTTGGCTGCTTGGTACGCGCATCGTTCCGGCCGTGGGCTATGTTGCGACGGTGTGGATGATTCGTCTGACCTCCTCAATTCTTACGGCGACCGTCATCCTTTGTTTGCGGCAGCCCATTTCTCTGCGCCGCGCTGGACCAATCCCAATCTGGCTCGCCGGCATGGGCGCTCTGGATACGTGCGCGTTTGTGATGAGCAATTACGGCATGCAAATCGAGCAAGTCGCCGTGGTCAGCGTGCTGGCCTCACTTTACGGAGCTGTGACCGTCGCCTTGGCGGCTATTTTTCTGCGGGAGCATATTTCGCGCTGGCAGTGGTTCGGAATCATTTCCATCTTCGCCGGCATTTTTCTGATCAGCGGCTGATCTACTCGCTTCAAAACTTCAAAGCAAACTCAAGGGGTCCATATCGATGAGGATTGCCGTCTGCGGAATTTCTTGCGCGTCGCAGTACGCCATGGCTCCGCTCAGCAGTTTCGTCAGGATCGAGCGCTTCGGCGATTTCAGCAAGAATTGAAAGCGATGCTCTTTTTTCAAGCGGGCCAGAGGCGCGGTCGCGGGCCCGAGGATACGCACGGTATGTCCATCGTGTGGACAAAAATATTCAGAAAGTTTGCGCGAGAAGAGAATTGCCTTTTCGAGGCTGGTGTCCCGCACGATCACATTCGCCAGCGAAGTGAGCGGCGGATACGCCATCATTCTGCGGAAATGCATTTCACGTTCAAAGAAGGCAGCGTAATCCTGCCGCACCGCATCCTGAATCGCGTAATGCTCGGGATAGTACGTCTGGATCAGCACTCGTCCCGGCAATTCGCCGCGTCCCGCGCGCCCCGCCACTTGCGTCAACAATTGGAAGGTGCGCTCCGCCGCGCGAAAGTCGGGCATGCTCAGCGAAGAATCCGCGGAGATTACGCCCACCAGCGTGACGCGCTGAAAATCGTGCCCCTTGGCAAGCATCTGCGTGCCGGCCAAAATGTCCAGCGCTCCTCCGGCAAAAGCGCCCAGCGTTTCCTGGTATTGCCGCTTCGTTCGCGTGGTGTCGCGGTCGAGCCGCGCGATTCGCGCTCCAGGAAATTCCTTCCGCAGTCTCTCCTCGAGATGCTCCGAACCTTCGCCAAAAAAATAAATATATTGCGACTGGCATTTCGGGCACTGTTTTGGCACTTGTTGGATCGAGCCGCAGTAATGGCATTCCAGGCGGTTGCGGCTCTTGTGATACGTCATCGAGATGCTGCAGTTCACGCACTGCACGCTCGCGCCGCAACTGCGGCATAACACCGACCAGGAATAGCCGCGCCGGTTGATGAGCACGAGCGCCTGGGTTCCAGCCGCGAGGCAATCCTGGATTCCCGCATGAAGCGCCGAGGAAATGGGGCTGGACTGGTGCGTTTTTTGAAAATCCTCGCGCATGTCGATAATTTCCACACGTGCGAGCGAACGATTTTCCACGCGTAAGGACATCGTGAGCAGGTCGTATTTTCCGCTGCGCGCGTGGTGATAGGTTTCGAGCGAGGGAGTCGCCGAACCCAGCAGCGCCAGCGCTCCTTCGCTCTTGGCGCGCACAATGGCCACATCGCGGCCGTGATAGCGCGGCGTCTCTTCCTGTTTGTAGCTATTTTCCTGCTCTTCATCGACGATAATCAAACCAAGACTCTGCAGCGGCGCAAATACCGCGGAACGCGTGCCAACCACGACGCGGGCCTCGCCGTTGCGGACCCGCCACCACTCGCGGGCGCGCTCAACGTCGCTCAGCGCGGAATGCAAAATCGCTACCCCTTCGTACTTCGCCCCAAACCACGAACGGCATTGGCGGCCAATCCACAAAGTCAGCGCGATTTCCGGCACAAGAATGATCGCTGTCTTGCCACGCGCGAGCGTTTCTTGCACACAACGCAGGTAGACTTCCGTTTTTCCGCTGCCCGTCACGCCGTGAAGCAACTGCACGCCGAATTCGCCCAGCTCAAACCTCGCGCGAATTGCTTTCATCGCGCTCTCCTGCTCTTCATTTAACGCATGGGCGGGCGGCATGTATCCGGTGTCGAACGGATCCTCGGCAGAATCCAGCGGTTCTTCCCAGGATTCGAGCAAGTCTTCCGAAAGCATTCGCACAACCACGCTCCGCGAAGCCTGCGCAAGCTTGAGGAGTTGAACAATTGGCAGCGGGCCGCGCTCGGTTTCCAGCAGCGCTCGGACCTGTTCTTCTTTTTCTTTGAGTGGTTTCTCTGTTTTGTCCGCAAAACCTTTCCACGCCACGATCGTGTGCGATTTTCTCTTTATGTCGCGTAAAGTCTCTCGAACCTCGATCAATCCGAGCCGTTGCAAACGTTGCAGAGCCGCCGAGGAAATGCCCACTGTGGCTGCGAAGTTGAACGGGACTGGGCCTTTCTTTGTATTGGCTTTTTCGAGAAACGCAGCTTCCGCGGCGGTCAAGCCGTGCGAAAGTTCGCCACCACCTAGACTTTCGGCTGCGCTGCGCCCCTCTGCTGTCAAAATAATCTCGCGGCGCAAATTCAATTCGGTAACCGGAGGCAACATGGCACGGAACACCTCTCCGATGGGGGCGAGGTAATAGTTAGCGATCCATCGCGCAAGCTCGATCAGCTTGGGTGTGAGCGCCGGGCCAAATTCCATCACCTTCGTAATTTCCCGGATCTTTGCTTTCGCCGGCGCCTCGTTCGCCATTTCGACGACCACGCCCACCATGGACTTCTTGCGAAAGGGAACCAGTACGCGGCTGCCCGGCTGAACCGCATCGCGCAAGGCTTCCGGCACGGCGTAGGTAAACGTCGTCCGCAGGGGGACTGCCAGCGCGACGTTGCAATAGGGCGAGCTCATTCCGCGATGTAGTGTACCAGCAGCCCGAAACCCGGACTTTGCGACCAAAGTCCGTGAGCGCGTCGCAGCTTGGTTTATGTTTCTCAGAGGAGCAGCTAAGCGACTCTGCGCGAAGAGTTTTCCAGGATTTCGTGGATGAGCGTTTGGTAGGGCTTGGATTGTTTGGCGGCCATGCGTCGGAGCTGCCGGAGAAGTTTCGGGGCGATCCGGATGGCAATCAACTGTTTTGCATTGCCGGAGACGGGACGGCCGACTCTGCGAGCTCGGTCCAGTTCGGCGGTGCTCGATTCAGGAATATCCGACAGATCGATTTTGCTATCCGGCATATGCTTTGCGTTCTTTGTGCGTCGCTTGACGCGCGCTGATGATGCGAATGATTTCCTTGCCATATTTTGATCTCCGTTGGGTGTAGACAACAATGAGGATTCTGCCCCTGAGCGACGCGCCGAGACGCTTGAAGCGCTGCTCCGAGTGGGAGTGCTCGGCATCATCCCAATCGAGCGCGTCGTGGTCCGCGAAAATCGTTGCGGCTTCCTCAAATGACACGCCGTGTTTCTTGAGATTGCTCCCGGCCTTGTGGGCGTCCCAAGAGAACGCATTTATGTATATACGCTAATTATGCCCGAGTGTAAATAGAACGACCCGGCAAAATCTCCTTCGAGTCTTCGATTGCCCTCAAAAGCTCGACGCGGGGGAGTCCTCAAAGATGAGGTGCTTGTCCATCTCAAGCATCTGCTTTCGGTATAGGTGGGCGGAGAGCAGGATGATAGCCACGAGCGGGATGAAGAGGGCGGTGCGCCATGGGTTCACGAGGGACCAGAGCTCGAGCTCCGGCAGGTAGGAAGTGAAAATCAGAAAGCTGAAGAAATAGGCTGCGAAAATTAAGGCGGAGTGGCTTTGGAAGGGCGGGTAGGAGCAGGTGAAAGGAATTTTGCGGAAACGGAGGAGCAAGATCTCGACGAGGGCAAAAGTGCAAGCGGCGAAAACAACAGTATGCAGGAGCGCGGCGCCAAAGCCCCAGAGAATGCAGGAAGAGATGAAGCAGATTGGCGCGAGCGGCAGCAGTGGAAACGTTAGAAGCACTTTTCGCGCGATGGCACGAGTTTGCAAAGTGTTTGGATCAATCCACAACGCGAAGACCCAATTGGCGCGAAGGTCCGAAGGTATTTCAAAGGCCAAACGAATCCCAGCGATGATGCAGAAACTCATGATGAAGGGGATGGAAAGAATTTCCTCGGAGGGTAGATGCAAGGAGGCTGCGCCGTGGGCGTGGAAGGCAGCGGTGAGCGATTGCGCGCTCACGACCAGGCCCGCGGCGACAAAGGCCGAAGCGATCTGCAGGTGCGCTTCGCTGCGAAGGAGAGTTCGCGTGAGGAAGTGAAAGCAGGCACGTTGTGGTGAGTCGCGGAGAACGATGCGGTCAAAGAGCCTGACGGGAAACAGCTGAAAGTGCGAGCGCGGGAGGGGGCCGGTTTCGGCGGTTTCTGGAATACGGATGAAGGAGCGGCGAAAAGCGAGGGCGTAGGAAAGTACGGCGACGGCCAGAGAGACTCCCAAGGCGAGGAGAGCGGTGCGCGTCATGGATGCGAAAAATGGATTGGCGCCGTTACCCCAAAGGGTTTGGCCGAACCCTAGAAACCAGACAGGAGGCAGCAGTTTGACTGCGAACTTACTCATGCGAGCAACTTGAGCGAGGAAGGAAGGGACAGCAAAGCTGGTGGTGAGAAGAGCAAGGAAGAAAAGCGCGATTACGAAACGGAAATACATGGAGACTCTGCGAAAAAGAGCGAAAGGCAAAAGCGCCATGAGCAAGCCGATCACCGCAAACACCGCGAAGAAGCTGAAGGCGCTGGCGAGGACCACTGTGGCTGCATGCCCCGCGGCAAATTGCAGAAAAACTCCCAGAGAGACTTGCGAGCCGGCCACCGCGACTGGGAAGAGCAGGAAGCTGGCGGCGTTCACGTCGAGAGTGAGCGCGGCGGCGAGAAGAAGAATCGCGGCCAGATTGCCAAGAAAAATTCCGCGAAGCGAAATGGGAAGGGGAACAATATTGGCGTAGTCGCGGCGATCGAGAAAAAGAGCGTCCCAGCGCCATACGGCGGCGGCGCCGGTGACGACCATGCTTAGAACGATGAAAAAATATTCATCGGGGATGGTGGCGGTGAAAGGATTGAAGACGCCGTCGCCACGCATCCAGCGGATGAGCGAGCCGTATTTTTCGAAGAGGAGAAGAGAGACTAGGACACCGGACATGGCCAGCAGAATGAGAATGACGCCCAGAGCGACGTCCATTTCGCCGGCGCCGGTATCTCCGCCGCCGTGGAAAACGCGGCCGATGAATACGCGGAGAAGAGTTGCAAAGGGGCGCTGGGACTGCGTTTCCCACGCGGACCCGAAGAATTGTTTCGCGCGGGCGATCACGGCGAAATCAACACATTGACGATGTTGTTGGCGATTTGAGCGACGTCGCGATCTTCCACGAGGTTGAGAAAGATTTGCTCCAGCGAGCTTTCGCCGATGCGCTGGCGAACTTCTTGCGTTGTGCCGCTGGCGATAACTTGCCCCTTTCGAAGGATCAGCAGTCGCGAACAAACTTTTTCAACCACTTCGAGAACGTGAGAGCAATAGAAAATAGTTTTGCCCCGTGCGCTGAGCGACTGAATAAGATTTTTGAAAATAAGCGCGGAGGTGACGTCGAGACCGGAGAGGGGCTCGTCGAGCACGAGCACGTCGGGGTTGTCCATAAGAGCGGAGATGAGAAGGATGCGCTGGCGCATGCCCTTGGAGTAGGAACCAATCGAGAGATGGCGGTGGGGAAAGAGGGAAAAGAGTTCGAGCAAGGAATCGATTTTTGCTCTCATGCGCGGCCGGGACATGCAGCGAAGAGTGCCGACCAGCTCGAGATATTCCTGCCCGGTTAAGTAGGGATAAAGATTGGCTTCTTCGGGGACGTAGCCGAGGTGTTTTCGATAGCCGACGAGATCTTGCTGGATATTTTTTCCTTGGAAGAGGACTTGGCCGTGGGTGGGTTCGAGAAGGCCGATAATCATTTTTACCGTGGTGCTCTTGCCTGAGCCATTGGGGCCGAGATAGCCGAGAACCTGGCCGGGCTCGAGGCAGAAGTCGATGCTTTGGACGGCGACCACCGAGCCGTAATACTTCGTGAGCCCTCGCGCTTCGAGCATCGGGCGCCTTCCTGCGAGCAGATGGACTTCGAGCGAACCCCAGGATAGTTCGTTGGACACCGAGGCGATGGAAAAGGTTTCCGCTAATGATGACCTAATCGACCGCAGATGAGACAACCGGAGGTTTGGAATGTTTTGAGACGAGTGCAAAATGTGACAGACACGGAATTTTCTTTTGGAAGAATATGGCTTTGCACGCGACGGTTGGCATCGAGGCGTTAAGGTGCACCGGCGGCGCTGGCGAAACCAAGAACGCAGCCTGGGACTGAGTCATGGAAGTAGCTGTTAGCGACCGCACGGATTAACTCCCGCAACCGCCAAATCTCCCGAGGCCCCCCTCAAGAGTGCGCAGCAGGTCGAGATGCAGCTCGAAGTGTCGAGAGTCGAGATGTCACGCCGGCGGGCAAAGTTCCTGCCGATACTTCTTCTGAACTTTTTCCTTAACCTAACACTCATTGCTTGGACACAAGATGCAAGGGCGCAAGTCTCCAAGTTCGAGAACGGAGATGGAGAGATTTCCGGGACCGTGCTGCTGGACGCGAACAAGCGCCCCGCGAGCCAGGTGGCGGTGAGCCTGAAATCGCGCGTAGCGGGGATATTTCGCAGCGTTTTGACGGACCTGGAGGGTCGCTTCAAAGTGCAAAACCTTCCACGGGGTACGTACGAAATCGCGGTCGATGAAGAAGGGTACGAAGCTGCGGAGACCAGCGCGCAGCTCGATGGGCCATCCTCGAAGCTGGTGTTGTACCTGAAGTCCAAATCGGGGGCCATTCGCCAGAGCCGTTACACGGTATCCGTCAGAGAGTTGAAAATCCCCGGCAAAGCGCGGGATGAATTCCAAAAGGGATTAGAGCGGCTTGGAAAGAATGATCCTGCCGGGAGTCTGAGCCACTTCACAAAAGCCACACAAGCGTTCCCAGGGTATTTCGAGGCTTACTACAATATCGGCGTGGCGAATGCAGCGCTGGGGCGCTTTGATGAGGCGATGAGGGCGTTCCAGACGTCGATTGATCTCAGCGACGGACGGTACGCCCTCGCCCAGTTCGGATACGGCTACGTGCTGTGCCAGGAAGGAAAGGCAGCCGAGGCTGAGAAAATCGTCCGGAAAGGTTTGGAAGTCGAGGACGTCGCCCCGGAGGGCTATGTAATCCTGAGTCAAGCACTTGTGCAGCTCAACCGGCCGGACGAGGCAGAAAAAAGCGCGCGAGAGGCGTTGCTCCGTAACCCGGGGTTCGCGGGTACCTATCTTGCGCTGGCGGATGTCGCTGCGAGCAAAGACGACTATCGCGCAGAGGTAACGGACTTGGATATTTATTTGAGACTGCAGCCCAACGGCCCCGGGAGCGAGCAGGCTCGCCAACACCGTGAGGTGGCGCTGAGAATGCTGACCTTGCATCCTCAAGATTGAATTTTCCAAGACAAGAATGCTCAAGGCGTCGAAACGGGCACAGCGTTAAGACGGGCGCAGACTCAAGACGGGCACAGCCTCCAGACGGGCACAGCATGCTGTGCCCCTACGAGAAAAACTGGAAGAAAGTTGGTCAGGAAGCACCTGCCCCCGAAGAAGCGTGTTTACCAATCCTGGTGAAAGCCTTCGAGAGTTAAGTAGCGACGGTGCGTTTGCGCCAGAAGAAATAGGCGGGGAGGCCGAGAACGAAGAGCGCGATGGCGATGGCCAGGTTAATAAATTGTTTGGGATCGAGAAACGCAACGACGATGGCGTTGCCGACGATGGCGGCGGCAGCGAGGACGAAGAGCAGAGGCGTCCAGGGATAGCCGGGGACGCGATAGGGGATCGCTGTGCCCTTGGCAGCGCGGCGAAGCGGGAAGATGGCTGCCGCGCCGAGTCCGTAGAAAATCCATCCGATGAAGATGACGCCGCCGATTAATTCGGCAAATTTGCCGGCACACGCCAGCACTGCGGACCATGCGCCAAGCGCGACGATGGCGGCGGCGGGCGTTTGAAAGCGCGGATGGACCTCAGCGAGTTTTTTGAAGAAGAGATTGTCATTAGCCATGGCGTAGAAAACGCGAGGGGCGGTGAGGATGACGCTATTGGCAGCGCTGAACGTGGAGATGAGGATGGTAAGGGCGACGATGATTTCTGCTTTGCGGCCAAGAACGACGCCGATGGCCGTGGCAGCGATGGTATTGCTGGCGGTGGCGCCGGCGGGACCGAGTGCGACGAGATAAGCGATGACCGCGATAACGTAGAGGCCCG
>Ga0207684_10006353_pt1 | contig 10773 bp, 13 predicted proteins | sample KBSK5501metaG_FD_184342 | JGI IMG/M metagenome (GOLD analysis project Ga0207684, IMG submission 184342) | Corn, switchgrass and miscanthus rhizosphere microbial communities from Kellogg Biological Station, Michigan, USA - KBS K5-50-1 metaG... | ecosystem: Host-associated > Plants > Roots >... | reverse complement strand
CGTCAATGATACCCTGGTGAGGCCAGCAGTCTTTGGGGCCGGCCAGGCGAATATCCATGCCCATTTTCGCGGCACCCATCATGAGTGTATTGCCCATATTGTTGCCCGAATCCCCCAGGAAACAGAAGGCCATCGAAGATAGAGGTTTGTTGACGTGCTCCTGCATAGTGAGAAAATCGGCCAGGATCTGCGTCGGGTGGAATTCATCTGTGAGTCCGTTCCACACCGGGACACCGGCATACTGCGCCAGTTCTTCCGCCTCTTTCTGGGAAAAGCCGCGATACTCGATGCCATCGTACATGCGGCCAAGCACACGCGCGGTGTCCTTCATACTCTCCTTGTAACCGATATGCGAACCACTCGGGCCGATATAGGTGACATTGGCTCCCTGGTTGAAGGCAGCAACCTCGAAACCACTGCGTGTGCGCGTAGAATCTTTCTCAAAAATGAGCGCAATCTCCTTGCCTTTGAGACGTTGTGTCTCCGTCCCCGCATATTTCGCTGCCTTCAGCTCTTCCGCCAAGCGCAACAGGAAGCCAATTTCCACGGTAGTAAAGTCTTCGAGCTTCAGAAAATGCCGATTCCTCAAATTAAAAGCCATGATAATCCTCCTTATAGCCAGGGAGTAATTTCACTAGTGCCCTGGCATAAATACTTGCTTGACACGCACAGATGGCAGCGCGCTGGCTTGATTCGACGGTTTAGAATTACGCTGGATCACGCGATAAGGGACAGGTCATACAGTGACTGCCACCGCGTCCTCGACCCAGTTCGGATCCTTCGATCGTGATGACTTCGATGCTTGCTTTACGCAGTTTGGTATTGGTGTTGTCGTTGCGATCGTAGGCCACCACCACACCGGGTTCCAGCGCGAACACGTTATTGCCCTCCTCCCACTGCTCACCCTCAGCTTCTAAGTCGTCACCACCTGTGGTGACAACACGTAATTGCTTCAGACCCAGCGCACCTGCGACCACCTCGACAAATGGCTTCTCTTCTTTCATCACGTGAATGTCTTCATCGGTGGTGCCAGGGCGTATCGTGTAGGTCTGGATGTTATCAACAACCGGAGCGTAGATGGTGACGAGGTCGCGGTCGCAGAAAGTGAAGACGGTATCAAGGTGCATATGAGCACGATCTCTCGATAGCTTGGAGACAATCACACGTTCTGCCCCACCTTTGGCGAAGAGATTGCTGGCCAACTGACCGATGGCCAGGGCAGTCGTGCGCTCGCCCATACCAATCAATACGGTTTTATTCCCGATAGGCATCACGTCTCCACCTTCGATACGGGACTTGCCGTGATACTGATCGACATCCCCATACCAGATCTCAAAGTCCGCGTTCTTGAAATCTGGATGGAATTTGTAGATCGTCGCGACGTTCAAGGTTTCCTGCCGGCGAGCGGGCCAATACATGGGGTTCAACGACACGCCGTTGTAGATCCAACAACTGTTATCGCGCGTAAACAACTGGTTGGGTAGCGGCACCAGCACGAAATCCGTTGGCTCTGCGATCGCCTTCGCAAATGACTTGAACTCTTTTGGCAGCTCACTGAACAATATGCCACCAATGAGATAGGTAGCCAGTTCGGCTGCTTCCATCTCGCCCAGCCAGGTACGGAGTTCCTGGCTCAAGAGCAGACCGTGTTCGTTGGGCGTGACCTTGCGATCCAGGATCCAGGCCCGCGCTTCCGGGTCTTTCATGGTCTCGGTGAGCAGTTCGCTCACCAGCACCACTTCGACGCCTCGTGAACGCATGTGATCGACGAACGTATCATGCTCCCAGCGGGCCTTCTTCACCCACAACAGGCCATCGAAAAGTAGTTCCCGGCAGTTCGATGGAGTCAGGCGTTTCAGGCTGAGATCAGGTCGATGCACGAGCACCTTGTGTAGTTTTCCGACTTCCGAATAGACGCCTAACTTAGACATTGTAATCCCTTTCTTGAAAGCATACGTCGAACATAAATTATCACAGGAGTTTGTGCTATCTCTAAAACTCCGCTTTTCTCTCATTTTTCTTTCTCATGTGATACCATAATAAGTGAAGATATATCAACACACGACTCAAGCCTGACACATGACTTTAAAGGAGTCCATTTTGCATCTACTCACCACAAACCTGACACTCGCACCTGACGCCTCAATTGACCTGCACATGCATACAAACTATAGCGACGGACGCTGGCCCGCACAGCAACTCGTAGATTTTCTAGTCAACGAAGGCTACGCCCTGGTATCTGTAACCGATCACGATCGCGTCGACACTGTAGCTCGTATTCAGGAGCTGGCCACGCAACAGAATCTACCCGTCCTTGCCGGAGTAGAAATGAGCACCGAATGGCACGGCAAAATGGGCCATGTCCTCTGCTACGGCTTCGACCCACAACAAAACTACTTGCTTGAAATTACAGAGATGGTAGTAAGACGCCAGCTAGAAAATACCCATGAAGTGAACGAAGAACTGCGCCGCAAAGGCTACGAATTCCCCCGCCAGGAAGAAGTGCTCGCCGAAAATGGCGGCCAGTTGCGCAGACCCGCCGACAACGGTCGCCTGTTACGCGAACATGGCTACGCTTCCGATTGGCAGACCGCCCTACGTATCATTCATGAGGCAGGTTTCCATTCAATTATGGCGGATATGGCAATGACAGTCGATGCTGCACACCGCAGTGGTGCCGTCTGCCTCATCGCCCATCCCGGACGCAACGAGCGTGGTTTCACATTCTATGATATCGCCTTGCTCGACGAGGTGCGCGCCGAAGTCCCTCTGGACGGCATCGAAGTCTATCATCCCTACCACAAACCCGAAATGGTCAAAGTCTACCTGGAATACGTGCGCAAGCACAACCTGCTGCTCAGCACCGGCTCAGACTCCCACTGCATCCCCAACCGCATGCCCATCAAATACCGCGCCGAAATCAGCCGCGACCTACTCGAGCGTGTGGGGATACAGGTAGGATGATTTCAGTATAGATTCGGTACACGCCACATGGAGAGCAACCCCCTGGGCGACCACAAGGGTCGCCCCTACTATGCCACGAATCGGCTTGCCAGGCTCGTCCATAGTAGGGACGATGGCTTGTCCTCGCCCAATGTAGGGTGGTCGCCCTGTTTCGATTGCGGTACTTACCTGGCCCTAAACCTCTCTCCTACCACCACCCGGCATCCACTACCACCTGATTATCAGGTAGAGGGGGAAACGCAAAGTTATAACTGGCAGGACAATAAGCATTGGGCAGCGGCTGCGAAGGGCTACCACCAGGCCCTTGATCAGGTGTATTACCATCGCTACTCGTAGAGGTAGGAGTTTCGGCAAATGTAGGCACAGTTCCTGGCAAGAACAAATCAGTCGTTTTCACACCATCGGGATAAGTCACTGTCGCGCTAACCAGCCCACCAGGATTTGTAAAGTCCTGGATCGGATGCCCCTGCTCAGCTAGCAGCATCGAATCGTGCCAGATCGGAGCCGCACCAGAAATACCCGAAACATCAATCATTGGCGAATTATCATCATTACCGGCCCACACGCCCATGACGTAATCTGTCGTATAGCCCACCGTCCAGTTGTCACGAAAATCGTTCGTCGTCCCTGTCTTTGCTGCCGCCGGACGTATAACTCCCCGGTTCCCGTTCCAACAATCCTGCTGTGATTTCGCATAGAGTTGCAGCACATTGCAATCATAAAACTCAGGAATGCGATCGGTATTATCGCTCAACACATTCGTCATCAAATACGCCAGTTGTGGGCTGATTACCTGTGTCCCTGGATCGAGTTGGTGTTGATAGAGCAGAGTTCCAGTACTGCCGGAAACTACCTTATTGATGCCATAATAAGGAACACGCACTCCGCCATTAGCAAACACACCCATTGCCGAGGTATGATCGATCAGGCGAATACCCAATCCACCCAGCACAAGCGAATAGCCAGGCGTTCCCTGGTAGCTTGTAATGCCCATATTAGACGCCGTCTGCATCGATGCATCGATCCCTGCATGTTGCAGCACTTTGACTCCTGGCACATTCAACGAGTTCTGCAACGCGCAGCGCAGCGTCATATGTCCGTGAAATTTGTTGTCATAATTGGTAGGCGTAAACGTCGATGGATTTGAGTCAGGTACCGGGATCGTGATAGGTTGATCGTCGATAGCCTGGGCAGGCGAAGCCCCTTGCTGAAAAGCCGTCACGTACACGTAGGGCTTGAACGACGATCCCGGCTGGCGATACGCCTGCGTCACATCGAACTGCCCGTCAATAGAGGCATTGTTGTAGTCAATGCTGCCAAGCATCGACGTGATCGCTCCAGTATGAAAGTCGATTAACACCTCTGCCGCGTTCGTCAGGTGGTGCGCAGCACGCAATTCAGCAATGTGCTGCTGCATAATCTTCTGTATTTTATCCTGCAAGCTAATATCGAGCGTCGTGTAAACGACCATGCCTGAACGTGACAGGTCACTGCGCTTCTGAATATGGAACATTTTTTGTAGTTGTGCCAGCACGAAATTCGCGAAGTGTGGCGCTCGATTTTGTAGAGTAGCTGTCGTCTTGAAAAAATTCTTCCCCTGTTCCTCGTGGATTGCATCGTACTTGTCGGCAGTGCTGATATATCCCTGTGCTACCATCAGGTCAAGTATCGTCACAAAGCGTTTCATAGAAGTTTGAGGATGAGCGAACGGGTCGAAAAACGCGGGATTACTCGGCAGTCCGGCCAGCATCGCCGATTGCGCTATATCCAGTTGCGATGCGGCCGAGTGGCCTGGTTTATCCTGCAGGCCAAAGTACACCGTAGCCGCAGCATCGATACCATAAGCCTGGTTCCCATAATAAATGCTATTCAGGTACATCGTCAGGATGTCCTTCTTCGTATAGTCATTATTTACCTGCGGAGCCAGGATAAGCTCCTCGAGCTTTCGCACAATCGTCGGCTGGTTGCCCACGATCAGATTCTTAATCAATTGTTGCGTGATCGTGCTGCCGCCCTCCACCACGCGCCCATCTTCCAGGTTTGTTAAAAGAGCGCGAATAATACCCACTACATCTACCCCCTGGTTGGACCAGAAATTTTTATCCTCAGTCGCAACAGTTGCATCTTGCATAATTGGCGCTATTTGGTCAAACGTAACGGTCGTATGGATGCCATTATCAGTCAACTGATCGATTAGCACCCCCTTGCTATCGTACATCTTCAAATTATCCGGCGGCAACAAATCAGACAATGTCACCACCTTGTGCTGAAAAGTTATTTGAGTAGTATGCACAAAACGGTAGCCAACATAACCAGCCGTGCTTCCTACTGAAAGAAACACCACCAGCAACGCCACCACAGTACTGGCAATCGTAATCCTCAGTCTCCGATTCGCCAGCCGCTCTCTTACACGAGCCGCCCGCAACTGCTTCCGCGAATAACGCCGCAACATAATCTTCCGCACCCGCCGTTTTCGCAACACATCCACCAACAACGTCGAATGAGGCGCATACATCTGCAGAGCGGACAGGTCTACCATTCCATATGTGTTTTGTAGGGGCGACCCTTCTCCTTTCATCTCGCCTGACCCGTAGGGTAGCTGCGTAGCAGCGTTGGCGAGATGGATAGGTGCCAGTGGTCGCTCTCCCACAGCCGACAGTCCCTGAGCGGGGTTTGGGGTGTTCCCAACCTCTTCCTTATCCTCAAACTCAGGCACAGGAGTAATCGGATCAGGAATCGGAGAAATGGCATAACCGGCTGACTCCACCAAGGTACCCAGAGGCATCAGCCCCTGAGCTGGATCAAAGGTATCTCCCTCAACAGCCGGTAATGTATCCTCAGCCTCGTTTGTTCTATCTTTAGAATGCTCAGAATCCGTAGGCATACAAGCAACCTCATTTTTTTCTAAACATAACATATAAAAGCTGTGATTGTATAGTCTTGAAAGGGAGTGCCAGGGTCTGTGAATTATCCATGAAACGGTCGCCCTTGACTTAAGTCCGTGCATCTGGGGGATGAAAGAGCGAATCCCTAAAAATTCCTAAAGCGAACTGGCAGGTGCCTGCGCCGCCTCAATCAACGCAGGAAGAATCTCATTGGTCAACGCCTGAATCTGATACAAACTCTCAGCCCAGGGAATATCAGGATGATCCCTCACACCTTGCACCTCCGCCAACTGAATCACGCTCTCGTCTACAAGGCTCCGAAAATAAAGAAACGCCCGCACAGCATCAGCAACCGGCACATGCGAATCACGTGTAACCGAACCATATTCCACGCCCAGCAGTGCCGCCTCAGCACGCAACTCATCAGCCGGAGTCCCATCATTCAAGGCGCGTAACAACAGCTCCAGTACACGCCGACCCAGGCTGCGATAGGCCTCAAGCGCAGAATCATCGAAATGCTCATACCATGATAGCGTTTTGAGCGTCCCGTCCGTAAAAGCAAAACGCACGCGGCCAAGCACACTCTGCACCAGCAACTGTGCAGCAGGACGCGTCTTGCGCTCGGTATCCTGTCGTAAACGCGCATCAATATCAGAACGGCGGAAGCGACGATGACCCCCATTCGTGCGTCGCGAAGGCAGCTCATTACGATCCGCCCAAAGCCGAACCGTTGCAGGATGAATCCCCAGCAACTCAGCAGCCTCGCGCAGACTCAACCACTCACCTTCAGTCTGAATCGGTGTCATAAGAATAGCCCTCCCTCATGCGTATAAGCAGGCGGCTCCATTCCTCCACCCTACTAAACACGGGCTGCAACCTTGCGTTAAAGAAATAGATGATTAATTGCCTGATTCATTCTATGGGATATGTGGGTTGGCGTCAAGTGTGGGAAAAAAAAGGAGTGCAGAGGGCCGCAGCCCTCTATCTGAGTGTGGATATCCCTGCAAAACATCCTCTTATCCCAAGCGGGAGTGCAGAGGGCTGCAGCCCTCTGCCGGGGTTCGGGGCCGCGCATCCGGGGGATGCACAAGCGCGTCCCGAAAAAACCTTCTTTTTATTTCTCGCGGCCGCAGGCCGCGATGCAAAATGAAAGAGATAGCTGAATAATTACCAAATTCGTGTATATAATATCATAGGAGGTAGAAGTTATGAACAAAGACATCGAATCCATCAAGCGGATGCGCGCCATCACCATCTCACGCGAATATGGAAGCGGAGGTGGCGAGATAGCATCCCGCCTTGCCAGGGGCCTGGGATGGCAGCTAATTGACCACGAAATAGTGGAAATTGTCGCAAGTGAAATGGGCACGAGCACACAGCAGGCAGAGGCGTATGATGAGCGTACCGAAGGAATCCTCGCACGGGCATTAAACAGCCTACAACTACTCGAACCAGCTTACATGGCAGGTGTACCGCCAGAAGCGCTTCTCTCAAACGAAAAAACGTACCTTGAGACCGTCAGCAGGATCATCCGGGCGGCTGCCACGCAAGGGCATGTGGTGATCGTTGGCAGAGGTTCCCAGGTGCTACTGGCACAACAACGGGATGTATTGCACGTTCGCATTATCGCGCCATTCGAGAAACGCATTGCTTATGTGATGCAACGCGAGGGAATAGATCAAGCAGCAGCCGAATCACGTATCCAGATGAAAGACCATGATCGGATGAAACACCTTGAGACGGCGTACCATCGAAAACCGGCAGACGCACATCTATACGACATCATTTTGAACACATCATTTCTTGACCTGGATAGCGCCGTTGAGATCATTTCTCTCACCTTACAACAAAAAGCCAGGCAACTTGCTGTCAGGACAGGTGACTTAGGACCCGCTGTAGGACTATCACGTTACCCCGATCAACCAGAAGACTTTCGTCCAAAGGATTAGTGATTCCCAGGCGGTATAAAATAAACGAAGGCGTTACAGAATGTAAGGTAGGTTTTCGCTTTCTCCTTGATCACGTATGCATTGAGCACACTCATCGAGTGTAAGGCAACGGCAGCGAAGCAGTATTTCCTCCAGGATCCCTTTCATAGCTTGCACGCGGCGCATTAGAGTATCTACCTCAACCAGTTTCTTACGAGCGAGTGCTTCCCACCGAGCCGAGGCAGGGGTCTCTGAAGTGAAACCGTTAAACAAGGTCCGCATCTCAGCTACTGTAAATCCAGCCTGTTGCGCTATCTGAATGACAGCCAATCGATCAAATACACGAGAATCATATCGTCGGCGTCCATTGATCCTTTGCGGTGCTGGTAAAATCTCAACACTTTCATAATAGCGTATAGCTGATGTTCGTATACCAGCCCGCTCTGCCACTTCACCAATAGTGAGTTCTTCCATGAGTTTTTCATCCCCTGAGATTCCACTCATACAATAGAAGTGCAGGGGACGAAGTCCCTTGCCGGGGTGCGAGGTGTCCCCGCCTTCTCTCTCCCCAAAGCAGGCCCGCCAGAATAATTATGAGTGGATGTCAGTCATCCCCTCTTGACTTAAAGTACACTTTATATACTACACTGGGTTACAGACAAGCACAAGGAGTGCACGTTGAAGCATGAAAGAAAGAAGAAACACAATGCCAGACACAAAACAAAATGAAACACTCTTCACTGAAGAGATACCCCTTGCATGCACCTTATCTGATTCAGAGCAAATGACACGAAATACAGAACTTGACGACCTCTTCAAGCACGTACAGCAAGTAACCGAACTGGCAGATGGCTATGCCCTCCGCTTTCCAGGAAGCGACACCTGGGCAAACACCCTGGTGCAATTCATCACCTTCGAACGAGCATGCTGCCCTTTCTTCACATTCGAACTGGTCTTTGAGCCCAAGCAAGGGCCAATCTGGCTGCACCTGTGTGGACCAGAGGGCGTCAAAGCAATCATCGAGAATATGCTAGTGGCAGTGAAAGGTTCTTGAACCGAACACCCACAATGGATATTCAATACACATCAACCTAACTCATCAACATCCGTAGGGGCGAGGGTGGTGGACCATTGCCTCCAACTCATTGCTCCATCGGCTTCTCAGGCGAGGAGAGACGAAGCGGCACACCTGCAGGGCGACCACCAGGGTGCGCCCCTACTACGAAACGCCTTGCCAGGCTCGTCCATAGTAGGAGCGATGGCTTGTCCTCGCCCTGGGGTGGGGTGGTCGCCCTGGAAGGATCGTCTCACCACTCCGCATTCACCCAGCCGCCTCGCCCCCACGGAATCCCTCGGCTACGTCTCAAATTAACTTTTAAATTAACCTGCTATGCTGGGACTCTACGATGGTAGTACGGACGACGGTGGCGCCAGAGACGGTAGGTCAGCAGGTACCAAAGCGCCGTGAACATGATAGCTCCAATCAGCGCTTTGAAGAGTGGCATCCCAAAGAGGACGGGATCACCAGGAATGATGAGAATCACCACATTGGTAACGATCCATATCCCCACCAGCGAGGCAATGATCGCCCCAATGATGCCGAATGGGAGCCGCCAGCCTACAATGAACTCTGCTACAAAGCCGACAATAGCCGCGACGAGTAAGTACATGAGCTGACTCGCATAGATAGCCAGATGAGCATTCCCCACGTTGATCGTGATGAGCGGGACCTCACCCAGAAGTGTGAACATGACATCCTCCTTATTTTGTTTGTGTATGCCTGCTTTGTTCGAAAAGGCACACGGTTCCAAAAAATACAACCCGTTCTTCTTTCTACACGCCTCATCTGCTTGATTAGTTTCAAAAGGCCAGACACAATGGATATCTATTAATCCTTTCTGCTCGCATCAGTTGCTTACCTTGCCATACCAAATGACGAGTGTTTTTCCACCTCTCGCTCACGCTGAAGTGAGGAGGGTTTCAATCGTGGCCAGGAATGCATCCAATTCGAATGGTTTCATGAAGACGATGAGTTGGCGTTGTTGAATCTGCTGTTGAGGGACCTGGCGATTCGCTGTGATCAAAATCGCGGGGATAGGTGCTAACTCCAGATTGAGATGGAGGCGGTCATAGAGTTCGATGCCGTTCATATCCGGCAAGCCGTAGTCCAGAATAAAGAGACAAGGGGTGAAGTGCCGCACCAGTTTCAATGCGGCATGGCTGTCGCTTGCCACGATCGCTCGATAGGGGGTCTCCTGCGCGATAGCCTCAATGAGGAAGGAGCTAATGTACGGATCATCCTCGACGAGGAGGATCGTGTTGGGTGTCGCCTGCGATTCTCCTACTAACTGTTTTGTATCTATAGACATGGCCTTTCTCCAACTCTCGGTGGATACCAAATTCGCTCTCTTTGTAACACGAGAAAGACAAACAAAAGGTTTCAGAGGCGTAACACATTTGTTTCAGCTTTGCTGATTTTCTCATGCTTGCTTCGTTGCCGCTGGCACAACCTGCTGACGATACCATACCACGGTCCGACTCAAGGCCTCTTGATGGGGAGTGGGTGTTCCACCAAAGGCACGGGTATATTTGCTCCCGTCAAACAGGTAGGGTTCGTTGAATTCGTAGAGCAGCTCCACCGACTCTCGCAGGACCGGATTCGTCAATCCAAGGATCCTGAGCATCAGTCCTGATACCGCCAGCGGTTTTGCGGGCACTCCTGCAGCCTCACTTGCCAGGGCAATGTACTGCCGCCCCGTGAGCGCCTGAGCGGTTGGTATATGCCATACCTGGCCCAGGGCCTCTTCGTGCGTTCCCAGGACGATCAGCCCATGTGCGAAATCCTCGACGAACGAGAGCGCATGTGGCACATCGAGTTTGCCGAGCCAGGGTACGCGCTTGCCGGCCAGCAGCGTGGTGAAGAACTGTTATCCCACGAATGAGATACGCACCCCTGGACCGTACGCATCGGGGGCACGTCCAATGGTGGCCCGAAT
>Ga0207684_10006352_pt1 | contig 10773 bp, 9 predicted proteins | sample KBSK5501metaG_FD_184342 | JGI IMG/M metagenome (GOLD analysis project Ga0207684, IMG submission 184342) | Corn, switchgrass and miscanthus rhizosphere microbial communities from Kellogg Biological Station, Michigan, USA - KBS K5-50-1 metaG... | ecosystem: Host-associated > Plants > Roots >... | reverse complement strand
GATCGTGGACCAGCGCGCGCTGCCTGAGGCGAAGATCGAGCGCGACCTCGAGAGCGCGGAGGCGGTGGCGGACGCGATCCGCACGCTACAGCTGCGTGGTGCGCCGCTCATCGGGATCGCGGCGGCCATGGGTCTCGTCGCGGGCACGCGGGAGCTGCGGGCGGCGCCGCGCGACCGCTTCCTCGCCCGGCTCGACGAGTTGGCGCGCCTGCTCGGAGCGACGCGGCCCACCGCGGTGAACTTGCGCTGGGCGCTGGACCGCATGGTGCGCGTCGCGTCCGAGACCCCTGCCAGTTGGGGCGGCTCGGCTGTCTGGGAGCGGCTCCAGGCCGAGGCGACGGCCATCTGGGAAGAGGACCGCGCCATGTGTCGGCGGATCGGAGAGGCGGGGCTGCCGCTCATCCCGGACGGCGCCAAGGTGCTCACCCATTGCAACGCGGGTGCGCTCGCGACTGGCGGGATCGGCACCGCGCTGGCGCCCCTCTATCTCGCCCACGAAGCGGGGCGACGCCTGCACGTATTCGTCGACGAAACGCGGCCCGTACTTCAGGGCGCCCGGCTCACGGCCTGGGAGCTCATGCATGCCGGGATCCCGTGTACCGTGATTGCCGACGCCGTCGCGGGCTCGTTGATGCGGCAGGCGCAGGTGGACCTCGTGATCGTCGGCGCCGACCGCATCGCCGCGAACGGCGACTTCGCCAACAAGATCGGCACGTACCCCCTGGCCGTGCTCGCGCTGCATCACGCTGTGCCGTTCTACTGCGCGGCGCCCTCCACGACCATCGACGGGGCGCTCGCCGACGGGGACGGCATACCGATCGAGCAGCGTAGCGCGGACGAGGTCAAGACGATCGCGGGGCGGCCCATCGCGCCGGCGGCCGCTGCCGCGCTCAATCCCGCCTTCGACGTCACGCCGGCGCGCTACGTGACCGGGTTCGTGACCGACCGTGGCCTCGAGAAGCCGCCGTTCGGGGATCGAGGCGTGGGGAGCCACCGCCCGTGAGAGGCCCGCTCGTCGCCGTTGTGGGAGGCGGCACCTGCACGCCGCAGGAGGCCGCGTGGGCGACCGCTGTCGGGCGCCTGATCGCAGAGCGGGGCGCGGTGCTGCTGTGCGGCGGCCTGGGTGGCGTGATGGCGGCCGCGGCGCGGGGCGCGAAGCAGGCCGGCGGGGTCACGGTCGGCATCCTGCCTGGGAATGATCCGCGCGAAGCGAACCCCGACATCGACGTCGCGCTCGCGACGGGGATGGGTGAGATGCGTAACGCACTGATCGTGCGCGCCGCGAGCGCCGTGATCGCGATCGGTGGCGGATGGGGCACGCTCTCGGAAATCGCCATGGCGCGGCGCATTGAAACCCCCGTCGTGGGCCTTCATGATTCCTTCACGGCGGGCGTGGATATTCCGCGGGTGGCGCAGCCGGACGAGGCGGTGCGGTGGGCGTTGGACCACGCGCGACACCGGGAGGTATAATTCGGGACGTATGAACGCGGGAACCAAGTTCGCCATCGGCGCCGTCCTGATCGTCGGCTCGGTCGGCTACCTCATGGCGTCAGGCGTGAAGCAGACGGGCCAGTACTTCCTGACGCCCACGGAGCTCACGCAGAAGATCGCGGTCGATCCTTCCTTCTATGACGTCGGCATGAAAGTCGGCGCTCGCGTCGTGCCCGGTACCGTGTCCAAGGACGTCGCCTCCCAGACGCTGCGCTTCCAGGTGACCGACGGCAGCGCGCGCTACCCAGTCGTCTTCCATGGCCTGCCGCCCGATACCTTCAACGACAGCGTGGAGGTCGTGGTCGAGGGCCGGCTCAAGCGGGACGGCGTGATCTACGCGACCAACGTGCTCGCGAAGTGCGGGTCGCGCTACGAAGCGGTTCCGAAAGCCTAGATGACGCTGCTCGGCAACCTGGCGCTGTGGCTCGCCTTGCTCGTGGGTCTCTGGGGCGCCCTGGCGGGGTTCGTGGGCGGGCTCAAGGATCGTCCCGACCTCGCCCGCAGCGCCCGCCACGCCGTCTTCGCGATGTGCGCCGCACTGCTCGTCGCCGTCGTCTCGCTCGAGTGGGCGCTGTTCCAGCACGACTTCAACGTCGAGTATGTCGCCGCGTACACCAGCCGTAATCTGCCGGTGTTCTACACCTGGTCGGCACTGTACGCGGGCCAAAAGGGAAGCCTGCTGTTTTGGGCTAGCGTGTTGTCGGTGTTCGGATCGCTCGCGCTGGTGCTCACGCCGCGCCATCATCGCGCCCTCCTTCCGTACGTCGCGGGCGTGGTGTCGCTCGTCGCCGCCTTCTTCATCTCGGTCATGCTGTTCGGGCAGGCGAACCCGTTCCAGCGACTGCCGTACACACCGCTGGATGGGAATGGCCTCAACCCGCAGCTCCAGAACCCCGGCATGGTGTTCCACCCGCCGATGCTGTACCTCGGCTACATCTCGATCACTATCCCGTTTGCCTTCGCGATCGCCGCGCTCTTGTCGAAGCGGCTCGACACCGACTGGCTCGTCGCGATTCGCAAGTGGACGTTGTTGTCGTGGCTGTTCCTTTCGATCGGGATCTGCCTCGGCATGTGGTGGGCCTACGTCGAGCTGGGGTGGGGGGGGTATTGGGCGTGGGACCCGGTGGAGAACGCGTCGCTCCTGCCGTGGCTCACGATGACCGCGTTCCTCCACTCGGTGATGATCCAGGAAAAGCGCGGGATGTTGAAGAAGTGGAACCTCGCCCTGATCATCGGGTCGTGGCTGTTGTCGATCTTCGGCACGTTCATCACGCGCTCCGGCGTGATCTCGAGCGTGCACTCATTCACCCAGTCGAGCGTCGGATATTTTTTCTTGGCGTTCCTGATCGTGTCGGCGGCGGCGAGTCTCGCGTTATACGTGACGCGGCTCCCGCTGCTCATGGCCGAAGCGCGGCTCGAGTCGATGGTGAGCCGCGAGGCGAGCTTCCTGTTCAACAACCTGCTGTTCATCGGGATCGCGTTCTCCGTGCTGTGGGGTACGTTGTTCCCGATTCTGTCCGAGCTGGTCCAGGGGACCAAGGTCACCGTCGGTCCTCCGTTCTTCAATCAGGTGAACATCCCGCTGGGACTCGCGCTGCTCGCGCTCACCGGCATCGGGCCGCTCATCGCGTGGCGTCGGGCGTCGGTTCCCAACTTGCAGCGGCAGTTCGCGGTCCCGGTCACCGTTGGCGTGTTCACCGCGTTGATCCTGCTGGTCGCGGGAATGCGCGACTTCTACGCCCTCATGGCAATCGGGCTCGGCGGCTTCGTCGTGGGGACCGTGGTGCAGGAGTTCGCCCGCGGGGCGCGCGCCCGGCACCGCCAGTACGGGGAGGGCTATGCGGTGGCGCTCGGCCGGCTGATCGCCCGCAACCGCCGGCGCTATGGCGGCTACATCGTGCACACGGGCATTGTCATACTGTTCGTGGCCTTCGCCGGTATGGCGTTCAAGACCGAGACCGAGGCCAGCCTGCGGCCGGGCGAGTCCGCCTCGATCAAGAGCCCATACGGCTGGACCTATCGGCTCACCCACCTCGGGATCTCGCAATACGACGCGCTGAACCGCCAGGTGACCGCCGCTACGCTCGAGGTGAGCCGCGACGGTAAGCGGCTCGGCGTGCTCACCACGGAGAAACGCCAGCACGTAGATGCCCTTGGCCGGCCGACGTTCCAGCCGTCCACCGAGGTCGGCATCCGGAGCGATTTACGCGAGGATCTCTACGTCGTGCTCGGCGGAGTGGTCAACGGCACCGAGCAGGCCGTGTTCCGGTTTACGATCAACCCGCTCGTGTGGTGGGTGTGGTACGGTGGGATGATTGTCGCGCTCGGAGGGCTGATCGTCATGTGGCCGGGAGGGTCGCCGGCGGCGAAGCGCTCGCAAGCAGGGTATGCGGTGCGGCTGGTGGGGGAAAAACCGTGAACCGACGCCACGACGCTACGTTGTACGTTGACCGACGCGAGTTCCTGACGCTCGGCGCCGGGACCTTTCTTAGCGTCGTAGCGTCGTGGCGTCGTACAACGCTTCAAGGGCCGGATTCGCTTCCGGGGACGGGGCCGTCCGGCCGCCTCTGGGACCCGGCTCGCGCGGGGAGGCCGCTCGAGCCTGTCAGCGCTGCCGACAACGACGCTGCCATCCAGGCGATCGAGAAGCAGCTCCACTGCACGTGCGGCTGCAATCTCGATGTATACACCTGCCGGACCACGGACTTCACCTGCACGGTAAGCCCAGTGATGCACCAACGCGTGGTCGGGCTGGCGGAGCGGGGAATGACCGGGCCGCAGATCATCGACCAGTTCGTGCGCGAGCACGGCGTCGCGATTCTCATGGCACCGCCCAAGCGTGGGTTCAATTTGGCGGGCTACTTCGTTCCCTCCGTACTCATCGTCGCCGCGGGACTGGTCCTGACGCTCGTATTGCGCCATCGGACGCGGACCGCGGCGCCGGACCGGGTCCCCGCCCGGCCCCTAGCGCCAGCCGGCACGTCCGAAGAGCTCGAGCGGCTGCGCGGCGAACTCGATCGGCTGTCGGTCTAGCCGGCATGCTCGAGTTGATCGTCGGGATCCTGCTCGCTGCGGGGGCGGTGTATTTCGTGCTGCAGCCGATATTGCGCCCGGTTCCGTCGGGAGGCGGGATGCGGGATGCGGGAAGCGTGGACGAGGGAGACGATCCCGATGACGATTTCTCGCCTAGGGCCGTGGCACTCCGGGCCCTGAAGGAGATCGAGTTCGATCGCGCGACGGGCAAGCTATCGGATGTCGACTACGAGGTTCTGAAGGCCAGATACACCTCGGAAGCCCTGGCTGCCCTCCGCGCCGATGCTACGGGAGGTGGGATGCGGGATGCGGGAGGCGTGGTGTCCGAGGCAGCCTCGCATCCCGCACCGCGCATCCCGCATCCCGTTTGTTCCAACCACGGAACCCGCCCTGAACCCGACGCACAGTTCTGTTCGGAATGCGGCCGCCGTCTCGCCAGCGCGCCCGGCTATTGCGCGCGGTGCGGCACGGCGCTCGAGTCTGACGCCCACTACTGTCACTCCTGCGGAGCGCGCGTCGCCGCTTGAGGCAGCCGCACTTGACGGCGGGACGTCCCCCGTCCTAGACTGCGTACCGGGAAGGACTCCAAGCCCCGTTGCGCCCGCATGCGGCTCAACGGGGCATTTCTTTTTCCAGAGTTTGGGGGCTCATGTCGCCCAACGCGCCGCTCCAACCCAGGCCCTCCCGGATCAAGCTGCTGATCGCCGACGACCGCTGGGTCGTCCGCGAAGGCCTGAAGCGCATGATCGCACAATGCGTCGATATGAAGGTCGTCGGCGAGGCGGCAACACCGGACGAGGTGCTTGAGCAGCTGCAACCGACTGAAGTCGACGTGATACTGCTCGACGCGTGGCTCGGCGGGCCCAAGACGCGGGGCCTCATCCGCGAGGTACGGCGCCGCCACGCCCGGTGCCGCGTGCTCGTGTTGAACGTGCACGGGCGGGATCCGAATGCCCTGCGCCTGCTGGGGACGGGCGCCGCCGGATACCTCGGCAAGGATCATTCGCGTGAGCAATTGATTGACGCGATTCGGCAGGTGGTGCGCGGCGCCTCGTACGTGAGCCCGTCGCTCGCCAGCCGGCTCATCACCGACTGGAGAGGCGGCGGGAGAAGGCCGCAGCATGCCATGCTCTCAGACCGAGAGTACCAGGTGCTGTGCAGGTTCAGCTCCGGAATCCCGTTCAAGCAAATCGCCGCCGAGCTCGGCGTGAGCCCCAAAACGGTGAGCACGTACCGGAGCCGGATTCTCGACAAACTCAAACTGAAGACCAACGCGGAGATCATCCGCTACGCGATCGAACGCCGCCTCGTGCCCCGCTCAACGGCCGGGTTGCCGCGGCGTCAGAAAAGTCCGACAGACCGCTCGGCCAGACTCTGACGAGGACCGTCGTACTTTCTTCCACGACATGCGCGCTGCGAATCGTGTCGCGGTTCGGTGCCCCCGCCTTATATCGATGCGCGCGGGCGTCGCTGCGTCCTTGCGGCGTGGCGAAAGAGCATCGCGGCACCCCCCTTGCGTTCCACGCGGAGCGTCCCAGTTCGCTCGAGTCTGTGACTCGAGGAAGGAGGCGTACCGCAATGGCAATTCGACTGAATACGGCGCTCGCCACCGGCCTGCTCGCGGCCGCGGCGCTGACGCTCGGGTGCTCCGAGCGTCAACCGCCGCTGGCGGGCGTGCTGGCAGATGTCAGCACGTCTTCCGCGACCCAGGCGACAAGCTACAGCGGTCGTGCCACGGTGCTGCAGGCCACCGTCCTTGGTTTCCCTCCCGTGGTGCTGGCCGATGCCGGCTCTCTGCCGCCGTCGGGTGGTGCCCAGGAAGCGTCGCTTCTGAACGCGAGCGTGCCCGGCCTGCTGACGGCCGAGGTGTTGCACGCGTCCACGGTGGGTCAAGGCAACGCAAGCCGCTCCGAAGCGTCGGTGGCCGAACTATCGTTGACCGTTGCCGGCAATACGGTTTCGGCCGGCCTGCTCCAGGCGCGCGCCGCTGCCGTTTGCGGCGACGGCGGGGCGACGGCGACCGGTTCCTCGAACATCACCGCGCTGTCCGTGAACGGCCAAACCGTCACGATCTCGGGTATGCCCAACCAGAGAGTACCGTTGCTCGTTGGCGAAGTGATCATCAACGAGCAAACGAGCAACGGGGCGGGTGACATCACCGTCAACGCGCTCCATATCGCGGTACCTGGGGTCGCGGACGTGATCGTATCCTCGGCGCATGCCGATATCACCTGCCAACCGGCGCCGCCTCCCCCCGTTTGCGCCGGGGCGGACTTCGTCACCGGCGGTGGCTGGATCACAGGCACGCCCTCCGGCGCCAAGGCCAACTTTGGTGTCGCTGGCGGGATCAAGCAGGGGCAGTTCTGGGGCCATCTGACCTACATTGACCATGGCCCCAACGGGCCGCGGGTCAAAGCCACCGGCGTAACCGTCTACAAGGTGGTGAACCCGACCACGCGCCATATTGAGGGTACTGCTCAGGTGAATGGCCAGGACGGGTTCACGTATCAGGTGGACGTCGCAGACAACGGCGAGCCCGGAAGCAGCGACACCTTCACGCTCCAGCTGTCTGGCGGCTACGGCGCCTCGGGCACCCTGGCAGGTGGCAACATCCAGTTGCACGTACCGAGTTGCCAGTAACGCGCACTACTCGCTGCGGGGCGGCGATCCCCTGTCGGGGTCGTCCGCCCAGCGAGGGTGGTCGGTCCCGTTAGTTAGGCCTGGCCGCGTTCAGGATCGCCGTCGCCCGGTCGAATTGCTTCGCCGCCGTCTCCACGGCCGGATCGGACGCCGCCGCGATCCGGTAGAGTCCCTCTTCGCCCCACTTCGCCAGCGCGACCGAGCGCACCAGGAGCCGTTGCAGTTGGTCGCCCGCGTCTGCTGGGATGGCAACCCCCTGGGCCGCGGCGAACGTACGGAAGGTCTCCTGCGCCGCGGCCGGTAGCACCGGGTGCGCGGCCAGCGAATCGAGGACCGGGAGCGACGCGCCGGCGGCGGCGAGGTAGCCGCCCACCCACTTGAGGGGGAGGTCGTCCTCGCGCGCGCGCGCGAGCCACAGGGGTGGAGGGTCTGGCTCCGGCAGGACGACGTCGGGATAAATCCCGCCACCGCCGTACACCGTTCGCCCGCCGTCTGTCTTGCACGACGGACGACCCGCCGTGTCGCGCTCCGCGCGCGCGAGACGGAAGTAGTCGCGACGCGTGATGCCGCGGTACTGCCGCTGGACCACTCGCCCGCACGGCGTGGTGACGTGACCGACCACCAGCATGATCAGCGAGCCGTCCGCCAGGGGAAGGCCGCGCATCAAGAGCGCCTTGCCGAAGCTCGGACGTCCCACGATGACGGCCCGGTCGTGATCCTGGAGCGCGCCGGCCACGAGCTCCGACGCGCTCGCGGTGCCGGCGTTGACCAGCACGACGAGAGGATACCGCTTCTCGTGGCTCCAGAACGACCGGCCCACGCGCACCGTGTCCTTCTCGCCCTCGGCCTTCTTGCGGGTCTGGGCCGTGTACACGATCGCGCCCTTCGGCAGGAACTCGCCCGCCACCCTCGCCGCCTCGTCGACGCTGCCGCCGCCGTTGTCGCGGAGGTCCAGTACCAGTCGCTTCATGTCGCGCCCTTCCAGGCGGCCGAGGGCCGCGTGAAGATCGTCGGCGACCTTCTCGTTTGCGAACGTCGTGACGCGGATGTAGCCGGTCTGGGGATGCAGCATGAACGCGGTGGGTACCGCGGTCGTTTCTTCCGCCCGCTCCCGTTTCACGCTGCGCTCGACGGTGACCACCGAGCCGTCCAGGCGCCGGCGCTGCAGGCTGAGCTTGGTGGTGGAGCCTTTCGGGCCCGCCAGCGTGATCTCGAGCTCCTCGGCGCTCTCGGCCTGGACGGGCTGCGAATCGACGGCCACCAGCTCGTCGCCCGGCATGATGTCGAGGGTCGCCGCCTCCGAGCCAGGCGCCACACTCACCACCACGGGTGAGCCACCGTAGAAGGCGAAGGCAACCGGCACCGGGTAGAGCTTCCCGGCACGCATGGCCGTCTCCTTCTCGGGGACGAGGCGCGTCGCCGGGATCACGTAAGAGTGAGGGTCGGCGGCGTGCACCATCCCCGTCACCGCGGCCATGAAGAGGTCGTGGGTATCGATCGAGTCAGGATGGTTCACGCGGATTTGGTTCAGGACCTGGCTGAACATCTGCAGGTCCTCGTACGCGGTGCGTTTGCGGATCGGGCTCGCCGGCCCCTCCTGCGCCTGGGCCACGCCGGCGATCAGCGCCAGCCCGAGCAGTGTGCTTCTCACGGACGCTCCCCGGCCACCGGGCCCAGCGCCGCGAGGCGCTGCTTCACGTCGGGCACGCGGGTGTCCCCGCTGCTCGCATGACTGAGGTAGCCACGATAGTCCTCCGCCGCCTCGGCGGACTTCCCGAGTACCTCCGCGATGCGACCGAGGAGGTAATACGGGCCGGGGTAGAACGGCTCGAGTTCGACCGCCTTCTTGAGTTGCACGGCGGCGTCCGCCGCACGCCCGGTTTGCGCCAACGTCGCCCCGTAGGTGGCGCGCACCCAGGGATCGTTGCCCTTGACCTGGACGGCCAGGTCCATCTCACTGAGCGCGCTGGTGGTGTCGCCCACGGCCAGCGCGACCGAGCCAAGCCGGATGTGGGCGGGGTAATAGCTCAGGTCTTCTTGCAGCGCCCGTCCGTACGCCTCCCGCGCCGGCTCGAATTGGGCTTTGATCTCGTAGGTCAGGCCGATGCCGTGCTCGAGCAGTGCCTTGGACTGATAGACGTACACCAGCGCTTTCTGGTCCTTCTTGCGCAGCCGGTCCAGGGCCTGAGCGAGCTCCGCGCGCGTGCTGTCGTCGTTGCCAAGCTGATGGAACGCTCGGGCCCGTTCCACGTGGATCCCCGCCGCTTCCTCGTCGCGTTCCTGCCCGAGGGCCTTCTGGTACAGGTCTAGCGCTTCGGGCACCCGACCGTCGCTGATGGCCACGTCGGCCCTGACGCGGTCCCGGGCATTGTTGCGGAGGTAGCGCTCCGTGTAGTAGTCGAATCGCGTGGATGCCACCGCGTCCATCTGGTCGCCGCTCTGCCGCAGCTCGTCTTGAACCAAGGCCCGGAGGTACGCCACGATCAGCGGCTTATCGAGGTCGCGGGCGAGGAAGGGATCGAGCATGAGCGCGCGAAGCTCGAGCGAGTCGATGCTGCGGGCCTCCTTGGACTCGACATAGCGCCTGTTGCCGTTCATGTACCCCACGAGCAGCCTCGGGTCCGCCATGAGGAGCGCGACGCGGCGAGCGTACAGCGGCTGCGCCCAGGCGGGGTCCAGCCGCGCCGCCCAATAGAAGGCCGCAGCGGCCCGTTCCGGATCCCGCTCGATCGTCGCGACGCCGGACTCGTAATACGCGGGTGCGAAGTTTGTGTCCGCTCCCGCTTCGAGTTTGGGTCGCTTGGGCGCTTTGTCGCCTTGTCCCTGCAGGGTCGACGGCGGGACAGCAGCCAACATTGAAGCGACGAGAGAGGACAGGAGGACGGCACGCATGGGTTTCTCCCGGCGAATGTCCTTTGCGAACATATCGCGTGCGCCGGACGGTAACAACGTGCCCCGCCTTAACAATGTCGCCGCCGCGCCGTCACTACCGCTCGGAGTCGAGGTCAACCGTCAAGACTTCTAAGGAGAGTGGCATATGCGGAAGGCGATCCATCTGATTATCGCGGCGGCCGTGGCCGGGCTCGCCGCCGCCTGCGGCGAGGGCACGGCGCCCGCGTCCGGGCAGGCTGACGTGCTCGCTGCCGAGGCGGACCAGCTCGGCGCCATGGTGGACACCGATTTCGGCGTCGCGGGCGGGGCGGCGACGGCGGCGCCCACAACCAGTAGCTCCGGCGTCCTCGCTGCGCCGACCGCCACCGCCGGCGATACGGCCCCCACGTTTTGGGGTCGGCTGCGCGTCGTGCCCGGTGGCCCGCGGCCCGTGTACCATCGGGACGTGACGATACAAGGCGACACGGCCCGCGTGGAGCACGACGTCACCTTCGAAGGCGTGTTCCTGGTTGATACGTCCGCCGACGGTCTCTTCAACCCGACCGCCAAGCCGCTGGCCGACCGCATGACGCAGCACGCAGTGCTGGTGCGCGACCGGTCGGAAAGCCGCGGATGGCGTGCCGTCGAGCTCTCGCCGCAGAATTGGACCGTGGTGGATGCGAGCCGGCAGACGGTCACGGTTACCGATGTGAAGGTTTATCGCAACGACACGCTGCT
>Ga0207684_10006351_pt1 | contig 10774 bp, 7 predicted proteins | sample KBSK5501metaG_FD_184342 | JGI IMG/M metagenome (GOLD analysis project Ga0207684, IMG submission 184342) | Corn, switchgrass and miscanthus rhizosphere microbial communities from Kellogg Biological Station, Michigan, USA - KBS K5-50-1 metaG... | ecosystem: Host-associated > Plants > Roots >... | reverse complement strand
ACCGCCGTAGCGGCCGAAGGACGCCGGGGCTACCGCGATGCCGCCCTCCATGGCCGGGGCGTGCGCGGTGATCACGCGGGCCCGGCCGGTGCAGTCGATGGCCAGCACGGCCGTCCCAGTGTGGCCGTGGGCGGTGACCAGGAGGGCGTGCCCGAAATGCCCGGTGGCGTCGAAGGTGATCCCGGTCGGGGTGAGCGTGCCGGGCAAGCTGGCCAAGCGCCGGGCCCGGCCGCCGGCAGGGACGCCGCCTCCTGAGAGCCGCCCGCACGTACCCGCCGGGGGCGCGGCGCCTGCTGGCTGGCGCGCTCGCCGGAGCCGTGCTGCCTGGATGGGCGCGGCTGGCGACCTGGTGTGTGGGCGGCTTCGTCTTGCCTTCGCAGGGGCGCGATGTAAGCGCCGGCTGGCCCGAACCGAGCGCTGCCGGCCGCCGGGGACGCCACGCCGGGGACGGCAGCAGGCTGCCGGGCCGCGCCGCCCGGTGCCAGGATAACGTTACGTACTGACCTCGACACACTCAGCGATACAAGCGGGCGCTCTGCGCACGAAACACGCGAACGGGGGGCCGGTGACATCCGATGGGGGGCCTCGTGGCCTGCAGGCGGGCGCCCTGAAGGGTGGTGACGTCATCATCCTGGCCCTGGCAAGCTCGGGCCCCACGCAGAGCGTGGCGGTCACGCTGGCAGTCCTGCTGGCCACCGTGGCGTACGCCGGCTTCCTGCCGCTGGTCATCTGCTTTCTTCCCATGCTCGGGATCGCCGTTGGCTACCAGCGGCTGAACGCGTGGCAGCCCTCCGCGGGCGCGACCTACTCCTGGGTGGGCCGGGCGCTCAACCCGCACGCGGGCTTCTTCGCTGGGTGGATCATGCTGATGTACTACACCATCGGCACCACCAGCCTTACGATTCCGCTCGGCACCTACGCGCTGAGCCTCTTCAGCAACGTGGCCGCGAACAACCCCCACGACGTGGCGCTCGTCGGCACCGCGCTCAACCTGGTGGTGCTCGCCGTCGCCGCCCTCGGGGTGAAGCTGACGGCCCGTTTCCAGTGGGTCTGGGCACTGTTCGAATACGGCCTGCTGGTCGGGTTCACCGTCGCCGCCATCGGCCTCATCTACGGGGTTAACCTGGCCCACGCCGTGCACGTGTCCACGTCGTGGTTCACCATCAGCGGGGCGGGCGGGTTCAAGGCGCTGGTCTCGGGGGTGCTGCTCGCCGTCTTCCTGTACTCCGGCTGGGACACCGCCGCGTATGTCGGCGAAGAGGCCCATGGCAAGCAGGCCGGACGGGCCGCGATCACGAGCGTTGTCCTGCTGTTCGGCATCTACTCGATCACGATCCTGGCGCTTCAGGGCATCGCGCCGGGGCACGTCATGCAGGCCAACGCGGCCAACATCCTCGCGTACGTGGGCCAGCGGATCGGCGGCAGTTTCTGGAGACACCTGATGATCGTGGCGGTCCTCGGCGGGACGCTGGCCTCGCTGCAGGCGGCGATCGTCAGTTCCTCGCGCATCTCGTTCGCGATGGGGCGGGACGGGGTGTTCCCGCGCTGGTTCAGCGTCGTGAGCGAGCGGTACCGCACCCCCTGGAACGCCACCATCCTGCTGGGCCTGCTGAACGTGGTGTTCTTGTGGGCATCCACGCTGATCGGTTCCATCGGCAAGGCGCTCGGCGACATCGTCGCCACCCTCGGGCTGATGGCGGCCATCTTCTACCTGCTCACGGCAGCCACGGCGATCTGGTACTACCGGCGCGTGATCACTGAGAACACGGGCAACTTCGTGCTCGGCGGGGTGCTGCCCGGTATCGGCGCCGTCTTCATGGCCTTCGTGATCATCTACACGCTGGTGACCGGCGCGCTGAACAGCGTCGAGATCGGCACGGGCTTCGGCTTCGCCCTGCTGGGAATCGTCCTGTCCTTCGTCTCCCAGCGGGTAGGCAAGTCGGACTTCTACACCGATTCGACGAGCAGCTACGGCGACACCGTGGCCGAGGACCTCGCCGCACCCGGGCCCGCCTGACCGGGCTAGCGCGAGGGAGCGGGCAGCCGGATCGTGACCGTGGTGCCTTTCCCCTCGTCGGAAACTAGCTCCAGGTCCCCGCCATGGTTGGCGACGATGGTCCGGGCGATCGAGAGGCCGAGCCCGGTTCCCGGCACCGCCGCCTGGACCGCGTTGGAAGCCCGGAAAAACCGGTTGAACAAGTCCTTCTTATCCTTCTCCGGGATACCGATCCCGGTATCCGTCACCTGGATCACCGCGGCTTCCTCGTCACACTTCGCGGACACCGCCACCGTGCCCCCCGGCGGGGTGAACTTGACGGAGTTCGACAGCAGGTTCATCAGTACCCGGTCCAGCTGCTCCTGATCGCCATTGACCCTCAGCTCCGGGTCGGCCACCTCCGAGATGACCGTCAGCTGCGCCTTCCGGGCACCCGGTGACACCGCCGCCACCGCCGAGGAGATGACCTCGGCCAGCCTGACTGGCTGCATGACCGTCTTGAAGCTTCCCGTCTCGATTTTCGAGAGCGTCAGCACGTCCTCGATCAGGCTCCGCAGCCGCGCCGCGTTGCGTTCGATCGTCACCAGGATTCCGTGCTGCTCGGCAGACAGCGCCCCGGCGGTCCCGTCCTGGAGGATCTCCATATATCCCACGATGCTGGTCAGCGGCGTCCGCAGCTCGTGCGACACGGTTGCCATGAAATCGGTCTTCGCCCGGTCCAGCGACCGGAGCCGCTCCACCAGCTCACCTTCCGCCTCGTACATCTGAGCGTGCTTGATCCCTCGCCCCAGGTCGGCGGCAACCCATTCAAACGCATCTATCTCCATCGGGCTCCACGCGCGGTTCCGGTCCTTTCTCAGGCCCACCACCACGCCAAGAAGCTCATCCCCGGCTCCGAGGGGCATAACGAGGGCGGAGGAGAAACCCTGGCGAAGCAGCGGCTCCCGGATCTCCGGCGGGACCGGCTGGCCTTGTTCGCCCCGCAGGTCCTCGATGACAAAGCGCTGGCGAAGAAGTTGCTCGGGCCAATGCTGCACGCCCTCGGGAAGCTGGCCGAAAAGGCCGGCCGACGCGCCGCCCTCCGACGCCTTGGCCAGCTCCAGCCGCCCGTCGTTCAGCAGCATGATGAACGCGAGGTCGCTGCCAAGGTCGCCCTGCAGCGCGGTGATAGCCTGGCTGATCACCTGGTCCGCGTGAAGGTTGGCCCGGATGAGGATCCCCGCTTCGCGGGCCAGCGCCCGCAACCGCGTGTGTTCTTGCTTGGCGCGAAACAGCCGTTCTTCCTCTTCGGCGAGGTGGTCGATGGAACGCGCCACCACGGCGATCTCGGCCGGGCGGGTCACCGTGGTGCGGGCCGCGTGGTCACCCGCGGCGATCCGGGCGAGCGTCGGCGTGAGGCTGGCCAGCGGGCGTACGACACTGCGCACCACGACGGTTACGCCCACCACCATGGAGACCAGCATCACGCCGATGAACAGGCCGTCGTAGCGGATCTCGCTTGCCAACGAATCCCGTCCCACCCGGGCCCCCTGGGCTCTGACCTGGTCGATCTTCTGTTGTGTTGCCGCGTTGCTGGCGAAGAAGGCCGCTGAAGAGCTGACCGCCTGGGTGCTCAGCGCCTCGGCCCCCGGCCCCTCCGTGACCGCCAGGGAACGGTCGGCCATGGTCAACCAGGCCATCGCCGCGCGCTTTTGGGTCATGACAAGCGATACGAGGGCTGGCCGGGCGAGGCGCGCCAGCCGCGTCGTGGCGCCGAGCGTGCGCTGGAAATCAGCTCCGCAGGTGCGGTAGGCGGCGGCGTAGCTTTCCCGGCCGGTGAGCCGATGGTCGAGGTACCACGTCTGGCATTGCGAAAAGCCCGACCGCAACTGCGTGTTCGCCACTTGGAGTGGCTGGATCACCTGTGTGAGCGAATAGATGGTCCGCTGCTGGTGAATGCCACCAACGGTCGCCACGATGACCCCGCCCGCGAGCAGCGCCCCGACAACCATCCCGGCGGCCCATAGCTGGGCGACGATCGACCCCAGGAATCGCCTGCCCGTGTAGCCACGCAGCATGGCGCCGCGGAGCCGCGTCATGCGCGGCCCGCCGCTGCGGTACTACTGGCCGGTAGGGCAATCCGGCGACGGCCCGTACAGCCCATCCATGCCTCCCCGCCAGGCCTGGGTGTCAACTACTCTAGGTTATCCCATTACTACTTTTAGTTGCAGAAGCTTGCGGCTCCGCCAGCCCGCCCGAGATGGTGGCTTTCGGGGTGTTTGTGCCGGGAGGAAGTTGCCTGCCCTCAGGCCGGGTCCACGGGGCCGTAACGCCCTGGGTGAGCTCGTTGGGATGTCGATGGTTATCGTCTTCCCATGGAGGCCGTCATCGATCAGGCGGGCCGGATCGTCTTGCCCAAGCCCCTTCGTGACGCGCTGGGCTTGCTGCCCGGCACCAAGGTCGACATCTCACCGTATGGCGCTGGCGTGCAAGTGGTGCCTGCGGGCAGGACGGCACGGCTGGTCGAGGAGGACGGCGTGCTCGTCTCGGCCGGCGACACTCCGGTCGATGATGGTGTCGTCTTCGCCCTCATTGACGCTGGCCGCAAGTAACGATCGCGGTCGACACCAGCGTTGCCGTCCCGTTGGTCGTCCGTTCTCACCATGATCACGTGGCTGTGTGCGCTGGTGGAACGGGCAGGAGGCGTTGAGCACCTGACTGCTGCCGATGCCGGCTCCCTCGGAACGATCGCCGAGCGGTACGGCCAGCGGTGGACCGCGAGCCTGCTGCGGACCCGGTTTGGCGGCAACCAAGCAGCGTGGGCTTACGGCAGCGGACTGGACCGGCCCGGCCCTGCCTGGCGAGTGACCGGACGCGGGCGCGGGTCCTGGCGCGATGATGGCGGGGCGTTAGGCTGCATGCATGATGTGGGCGGGCGCATGAGCGAGCGTCGCAGCGTGCACGTGCCGCCAGCTGAGGTGCGCGAGCGGCTCGCCCGGCATCTGCTGGTCGACGGGTACCGGCTGATCCTCGACCTGGAGCGCAGTCACGGCAGCTGGCTGGTCGACGCCCGCGATGGCAGGGAGTATCTCGACCTTTATACCCACTTCGCGTCCGCGCCGCTGGGCGCCAACCCGCGGGGCATCGTTGACGATCCGGGGTTCATGGCACTGCTGGCCAGGGAGGCGGTCAGCAAGCCGGCCAACTCGGACATGTACACGACCCACCTCGCCGAGTTCGTCGAAACCTTCGCCCGGGTGCTCGGCGACCCGGCGTTGCCGCACCTGTTCTTCGTGGAGGGGGGCGCCCTGGCCGTCGAGAACGCGCTCAAGACGGCTTTCGACTGGAAGAGCCGCCGCAACGAGGCAGCCGGCCGGTCCCGGGACCTCGGCACCAAGGTGCTGCACCTGACGCGCGCGTTCCACGGCCGGTCCGGTTACACGATGTCGCTGACCAACACCGACCCGGCCAAGACCGACAGGTACCCGGCCTTCGGCTGGCCGCGCATCGACGTGCCCGCCGTCACCTTCCCGCTCGAGGCGCACCGTGCCGGCGTCGAGGCCGCCGAGGATCGTGCCCTGGCCCAGGCGCGGGCGGCGTTCGAGGCGAACCCGCACGACATCGCGTGCTTCATCGCCGAGCCGATCCAGGCCGAGGGCGGCGACAACCACATGCGTCCCGAGTTCCTGCAGGCGATGCAGGCGCTCTGCCACGCCCACGATGCGCTGTTCGTGCTCGACGAAGTGCAGACCGGGGTGGGGATCACCGGCACAGCGTGGGCTTACCAGCAGCTTGGCCTCGAACCCGACATCGTCGCGTTCGGGAAGAAGGTGCAGCTCGGCGGGATCATGGCGGGCCGGCGCGTCGATGAGGTCGCCGACAACGTGTTCGCTGTTTCCAGCCGGATCAACTCCACCTGGGGCGGTGGCCTGACCGACATGGTGCGCTCGCGCCGGATCCTGGAGATCATCGAGGCCGAGGGCCTGTTCGATCATGCGGCGAAGGCGGGCGGCTACCTCCAGAGCGAACTGCAAGGCCTGGCTGACCGGCACGCCGGGCTCGTCAGCAACGCCCGGGGGCGCGGCCTGATGTGCGCGATCGATCTGCCCGGCCCCGCGCCGCGGGACCGCGTCATCGCCATGATGCGCGAGGCGCAGGTGCTGCTGCTGCCCTGTGGTGAGCGCACCATCCGGTTCCGTCCCGCGCTGAACGTCACGACCGGCGAACTGAAAGCTGGCGTCCAGGCCCTCGACGACGTGCTCGGCCGGCTGGCCGCCGCTGCCCCGGCAGACGACGCCGCTCCCCCGGCAGACCACGCCGCTCCCCCGGCAGACCACGCCGCTCCCCCGGCAGACGACACCGCTCCCCCAGCAGATGACGCCGCTCCCCGCGGCGCTACGTGAGGCCGCCGCCCGCGGCATATGACAGACGAGACGAGGTCGTGATGAGCCGCAACGTCACCTCGGTTATTGCGGGCACCCCGGTAGCAGGCCCGGCCGGCGCCCGCTATTCCTCCACCAACCCCGCCCGCACGAGCGAGGTTGTCGCCGACGTCTCACCGGGGGATGCGAGCACGTTTGCCGCCGCCACACGGGCGGCCCGTCAGGCGGGGCAGGCCTGGGCGGATGTGCCGGCGCCGGTGCGCGGCCGCGCAATCGCGCATATCGGCCGCGTGGTCGAGGCCAACGCCGAAGCGCTCGCCAGGCTCGTGACCCGGGAGATCGGCAAGCCGTACGCCGAAGCGCTCGGTGAGGTGCGTGAGATCGTCGACACCTGTGACTTCTTCCTGGGCGAGGGGCGCAGGCTCTACGGCCAGACGGTGCCGAGCGAGATGCCGGACAAGCAACTGTTCACGTTCCGCAACCCGGTCGGCGTGGTGGCCGTCATCACCGCCGGCAATTTCCCGGTGGCCGTACCGTCGTGGTATCTCATCCCGGCCCTGCTGTGCGGCAACACCGTGGTGTGGAAGCCGGCCGACTACTCGCCCGCCTGCGGCGCGGCGCTGTTCGACCTGGTTACCCGCGGTGGCGGGCTGCCCGACGGCGTCCTGAACCTCGTGCTCGCCGACGGCGAGACGACGTTTGCCGGGCTGGAGGGCGCTCTGGCCGAGGGACTGGTCGACAAGGTCGGCTTCACCGGGTCCAGCGCGGTCGGGTCCCGGATCGGCGAGCTCACCGGCCGGTATCTGCAGTCGGCCTGCCTGGAGCTCGGCGGCAAGAATCCGATGGTCGTGACGCCCAGCGCGGACCTCGACCTGGCGGTGGAGGCGGCGCTGTTCTCCGGCTTCGGCACCGCCGGGCAGCGGTGCACGTCCCTGGGAACCGTGATCGTGCACGAGAGCGTCCACGACGATTTCCTCGCGCGATTCGACAAGGCGACCCGGCAGGCCACCGTCGGCGACCCGTTCGGCGACGTGGTATACGGCCCGATGCTGGGTGAGAAGTTCGCCCAGCGGTTCGAGGACTACCTCGGGTGGATCCAGCCCCACCACAGTGTCCTCGGGTCCACCGCGACCGGCCGGATCACCGCCGCCAGCCCGCGAGAGGGTTTCACCGGCGACCCGGATGCCGGGATGTTCTACCACCCCACGATCGTCGACGGCCTGCGCGAGGACGATGCGATCTTCCTCAACGAGACGTTCGGCCCGATCGTCGGCGTCACGACCTACCGCGATCTGCGCGAGGCGATCCGGCTGGCCAACCTCCCCGGCTACGGGCTGTCATCGTCGGTCTACACGGACGAGCCTGCCGAGGTCTTCGCGTTCCGCCGGGGCATCTCGGCCGGCATGGTCAGCGTCAACAACTCCACCTCTGGCGCGGAAGCGCACCTGCCGTTCGGCGGCAACGGCAAGTCCGGCAACGGGTCGCGCCAGTCGGGCATGTGGGTGCTCGACCAGTTCACCCGTTGGCAGTCGATGAACTGGGACTACTCCGGACGGCTGCAGAAGGCGCAGATGGACGTCACCGAGCTGACCCCTAACGAGTCGTTCCGGCTCACCGACTGACCCTCGCGGCGGGGACAACGGCGCCAAATGCCCCCACCTTTTCGCTGCATTACGAGGCTGCCGACAACCCTGGCATCGTCACCGGCGGGTGTTTCGTTCAGCCCGGCCGGGCGACCGCGACGTGGCCGGCCGAGTCGAGGAGCCGGACCAGTAGCGCGGGCGTTGCCTGCGGCCCGTTGATCTCCAGCCAGATGACGCGGGATCCGGAGTTCACGACGCCGATCAGCGCCGGGTTTGCCAGATGGCAGGCGCACAGCGGCGGGGTGAACAGCCATCCGGACGCGCTCTGGCCGGACAGGCGCTTCGCCTGGACGGAGGCCCCGAAGAAGGCCGCCTGATGCGCCCGGACGAACGCCGCGTAGCGCTGGGCGCCCACGGCACCGCGGAACATCAGGTCGCGGCTGATCACCAGCGTCAGCCGGTGTGACTCGCCCTGGAAGGTCCGCTGGCGGCCGCCGAGGTACCCCCACGAGGTGATCTTCGCCGCGAGCCCGCGAACGGCGGCGTCCTTGGCAAGGTCCGCCGTGGTGAGCCTGGTGGTGGCCGAGGGTACCCCCGGCACCGCCGAGGCCGCGAGAACCGGAAGCGCGGCGCCGGAGACCCCGGGGCCGGGCTGGTGGCCCTGCTGGCCACAGCCGGAGGCGGCGAGCAGCAGCGCCGCAAGCACGCCGAGACGGAGCAGCGCCAGGAGCACCCCGAACCCCGGGAGCACCCGGAAACGGGGCGGGGCCACAAGCACGCCGAAACGCGCGAACCGGCTCATGTCGCCGGGACGGGCGGCGGTGGGTAGTGCACCTCCGCTGCCGCAGGGTCGAGGGGCAGCACCCGGATCGCGGAGGCCGGGAGGTAGCAGGTGACGGCGTCGCCGGGTGCCCAGCTCGCCGGGGTGTCGTCGGCGGTGCTCGGCACGAGCACCGTCAGCGGGCTGCCGGTGGCCAGGTGCGCGACGACCCGCACCCCGTTGCCGAGGTAGATGGACCGGGTCACCATCGCCGGGATGCGGTTGGGGCCGGTGACGCCCGCCCGCTCGATCCGCACGCGCTCGGGGCGGATGACGACCTTGACGTTTCCGCGCGCGCTCACATCGCGGGCTTCCAGCACGATGCCCGAGCCGAGGTCAAGCGCGGCCGCGCCGCTGGCGGAACCGGCGGCCCGCGCGTCCATGAGGTTGGAAACACCCAGGAAGTCGGCCACGAAGGCGGTGGCCGGCTCCTCGTACATCTCGCGGGGCGTTGCCGCCTGCTCGACGCGACCATGATTCATGACCGCGATCCGGTCGCTCATCGTGATCGCTTCCTCCTGGTCGTGCGTGACGTAGAGGAAGGTGATCCCGACCTGCTCCTGCAGCGCCTTCAGCTCGACCTGGAGCTGCCGGCGGAGCTTCGCGTCGAGCGAGCCGAGTGGCTCGTCGAGCAGCAGCACGGCGGGCTTGAGGACGAGCGCGCGGGCCAGCGCGACCCGCTGTTGCTGGCCGCCGGACAGCTGCGCTGGCTTGCGCGAGGCCAGGGCCGAAAGCTGAACCTGTTCCAGGACCTCGCCGACCCGCGCCTTGATCTCCTCCCGCCCGGCCCTGGCGCGGCGCAGCCCATAGGCCACGTTGTCGAAGACCTTCAGGTGCGGGAACAGCGCGTAGCTCTGGAACACGGTGTTCACGTTGCGCCTGTTCGGCGGGATGCCGGCCATGTCGGCGCCGTCGAGCAGCACCTGGCCCGACGTCGGCTGCTCGAAGCCGGCGATCATCCGCAACGTCGTGGTCTTCCCGCACCCGGACGGGCCCAGCAGCGAGAAGAACTCTCCCTGCGGGATCGTGAGGTCCACCGCGCCGACCGCCGTGACCGAGCCGAACAGCTTGGTCAGCGCCACGAGCTCGATCTCGCCGCCCACTCCGCCTCCTCAAATCTGAAGTGCCGGCACGTCGTGCCCCGCGGGCAGTTCGGCTTCCCCGGCGCGGACGCCCCGGAGCCGCCCTTCCGCCCACCTCCGGCCGCCCTCGGCGATCGCGATCACCACCAGGGAGCCGACGATGATGAGCGAGCCGATGGCGATGAGCTCGGGCAGCAGGCCCGGCGCCCGGGAGCCGGTGTACAGGAACACCGGGAAGGTCGGCTGCCCGGGCGGGGCGAGGAACGAGGCGATGGCGAACTCGTCGAAGCTGGTGATGAAGCAGATCAGGAAGCTCGACACCAGCGAGGGCACCAGCAGGGGCAACGTCACCAGGTTGAACGCTGTCAGCTCGTTGGAACCCAGGTCGCGGGCCGCCTCGATCATCGCGGGGTCCAGGGACCGCAGGCGAGGGAGGATGACAAGGACCGCGAACGGCAACGTGATCACGACGTGCCCCAGGAAGACGGCCCACAGCGAGATCTGGAGGCCAAGCTGGTTGAGCAGTACCAGCAGGCCCACCGCCAGCGAGATGTAGGGGACCACCAGGGGAAGCAGCAGGACCGCCACGATGAGGGCGCGCAGCCTCAGCCGGCGGGCGGCGAGCCCGATCGAGGCCATGATCCCCAGCGCCGTAGCGAACAGGCCGGTGGCGGCCCCGATCTCCATGCTCCGCAGCAGGGCCCCGGTCAGCTCGGTATCCGAAAACGCCTGGTGGAACCAGTGCGTGGTCCACGCGGTGATCGGCAGGGTCGGCGTCATGCTCTGGTTGAACGCGAAGACCACCAGCACGGCCAGCGGGGTGAACAGGAACAGGACGAAGGCCCAGAAGTAGACCGTCAGCGCCGCCCGTCCCGCCCAGCGCAGTTTTCTCCCCCGCCCCCGCGCTCTGCTTGTCCCGCCCCCGCGCTCCG
>Ga0207684_10006347_pt1 | contig 10780 bp, 12 predicted proteins | sample KBSK5501metaG_FD_184342 | JGI IMG/M metagenome (GOLD analysis project Ga0207684, IMG submission 184342) | Corn, switchgrass and miscanthus rhizosphere microbial communities from Kellogg Biological Station, Michigan, USA - KBS K5-50-1 metaG... | ecosystem: Host-associated > Plants > Roots >... | reverse complement strand
CAGCTTATCAAACGAGAATACGTACCAGCTCCAGTAATGAAAGACGACGGCAAACTGAAAGATCAAGGGAAAAGCATAGCCGGCATTGTTCGACGACCGGAGAATGGTTTGTGAGGCCGCGAACGCGCCTGCCAGTACAGCCAGATAGATCCACAATTGCCAACCCTTTCCTCGTCGCGGAATCAATCTCCAGATCACTAACGCACTCAGCACCAGCATGAGTGCCACGCGCAAACGATTAATCGGCGCCGAATAAGGAAGCAAAGGCGGCGATGCAATATGAAAGACGAAGCGGGCGGATTCCGCGCTTTGTTCAAATCGTTCGATCGGAATCCAGACGCCGTCGAGGTTATTCTTTTCGGCTCGGAAAATTTGCCCGACAGAATGTCCTCCGGTTAACAAGACAGGTACGTCGCTGGTTGCTCGAGTCACGTTGGCGTCCAGCGCTTCCGGATCGCCAAGGTAATGCGGTTGGAAGACCAAATCCTCAGCCTGGTCCCACTTCCGCTTTCCCACAATCATCTCGCCGTCGCTTCTTACGTTGCCGGCGCTGGCGTGCGTGATAAACGAACGCAGCCCGTCCGTTTGTGGCGCGTGCAGATAGAAATAGAAATCGCGTCCCAGCGAATTCGGCACCGCCTTAAACGGAATCAGGGTCCAGTTGTTGTTTGAGACTTGTGTTCCGGCAAACTCCACGCGACGCAGGTCGTGGCGAAAATCCTGTTGCCTGGGAACAAGCAGGATCAGCAGAATTAGCGGTGCGACACCGGCGACCGCATAGACTTTGGAAACCTTTTGATGTCGCGCTCGCGTCTGCAGGTAAACGAAGATCTCGTCGCGAAACAGATGGAACAGGAAATAGAGATAAATCAGGCCGGTGATGTTGTAGTGATAGTGGATGACGCAAATTGCAAGCGTCGCTAAGGCAAGCAGGAAAAGAGTAGTGCGACTATCCCTTTCGCCGCGCAGCACCCGGCCGAAGAAGAAGCTGAAACCGAGCAGGACGTGGGGCCAGCCCATCGCCACGATAAGCATTTCATAACCTTGTTCGCGCCAGATCCAGCCAGTGAGCGCCAGCGTAAGAATGCTCAATGTCAGACTCACAAGGATATTGCGCAAGGCCACGCCCAGTGAGGCTTGAGGTACTAGCACATCTGGCACAGCAAGATTTTCGGCAACTGAAACACTCATAAGGTGAGAAGAGACTATTCACAATCGACAAAACTGTCCAGAACGCCGACGTACGTTTCAGGTCCGAAGGACCAAGAATCATATAGCGCGGTTCGGAAGGACGGCGTAACCCGTCTAAGACACAGCGGGCAAGGCAACCAAACGATGTTCTGGCTCCAGAGCAGCCAAATGTTTATAGATTCGACTGCCAAACCACTGTTTGGCGCTCCATCGGAGCGCAATGTACTGGTAGATGAGTAGGTCGAACCATGTATTTCGCTCCGCTGGAGCGAAGAGCCTTATAGATCCATCTTTCTATAAACATTCGGTCTCTCCGGGACTGAGCGATTCGGTCCTGAGTGCCACTTTTGGCGCCGATGATTTCAGGTTATGATGCCCCGCGTGATCTTACACTCCTGCGGTAATCTTGATTAAGTGGCCTCCTCCAAAACACAGCCCGCGCGCGGCATGCGCGATTTTCTTCCTGCTGACGTGCGACGGCGTGAATATGTCATCGGCGTCATTAAGGGAGTGTACGAGCGCTACGGCTTCGAGCCGCTGGAAACTCCCGCGGTTGAGAACATCGAAACGCTAATGGGGAAGTATGGCGAAGAAGGTAACCAACTCATCTTCAAGATACTCAAGCGGGGTGAACACGAGAAGACTGGCCAGGCCGATTTGGCACTTCGTTATGATTTGACCGTTCCCCTCGCACGGGTTGTGGCTCAATACCAAAACGAGCTGCCGAAGTTTTTCAAGCGTTATCAGATTCAACCCGTCTGGCGCGCTGACCGCCCGGCGCGCGGGCGGTTTCGCGAGTTCTACCAGTGTGACGTCGATGTACTTGGTTCGCGCTCAATGACGGTGGAGGCAGAGTTGATCGCGGCGGCGAGTGATGCGCTGGTCGCGCTTGATTTCGACGACTTTGAAATTCGATTGAATCACCGCGAATTGTTGAATGGTTTTCTTAGCGCCTTTGGTGTGCCCCCAGAAAAGCAAGCAGATGCACTCACCACGCTTGATAAGTTCGAGAGGATTGGGCGCACTGGGGTTGCCGAAGAACTTCTTCAACGCGGGATTTCCGTCGATGCCACGGTTAGGATGCTAGACTACTTAGACAAATTGAGAAAGATCGAAAGCGACTTCCACCAACTTACCAATATTGTTCATCCTCCCACTAAGCAGCAAATCGTCGCTTCGGTAAACGACCAGGTCAACCCCGAATTGTTGAAGATGCTGCGCACTGATTTGGCTGACTATCCAACTGCTCAACTCGGATTGAATGAACTGGATTCAATTATCGGGTTGACTAAGGCAACTGGATCGAGTGGAAGGGTGCGAATTGATCTGGGTCTTGTCCGCGGTCTTTCTTACTATACTGGCTCGATCATGGAGCTTAGTGTCAGCGGAATCGGCAGCCTTGGCGGCGGAGGGCGTTACGACAATCTTATTGGAATGTTTGCCAAGGAGGCGGTCCCGGCGTGCGGTTTTTCATTGGGCTTGGAACGAATTATCGTTGTGATGGAAGAACGCGACTTGTTTCGGTCTCGCCTAGATATCGGACCCGCCGACGTAATGGTTACGATCTGGGATGAAGCCTCCATACTTGAATCGCTTAAGCTGGCAAGTGAGCTACGCACCGGAGGCTTGCGCGTCATCTTCTATCCGGAAGCCCGAAAACCGAGTAAGCAATTATTCTATGCCGATAACCGAAAGATCCGGTTCAGAATCATTGTCGGCCCCGATGAAATCCAGAGCGGTAACTTCAAAGTTAGAGATAAACGAGGCGGTGAAGAGACTCTGCCACGCAAGGAAATCGCTGTTACTCTGTTGAAGCGGCTGGACGAGGACGCTAAAACTTTGAAGAAGCGAAACGAGGGTTTTCAAGCCATAATCGAGAGCAAGGTGACTGACCCAGGACGCTAAGCATGGAAAAAACGCTTCGAGTCCTGAACGGAATGGTGAAGGATGGCGTGATCGAACGCTACGCTATCGGTGGAGCTGTCGCTGCTCTCTTCTACATCGAACCAATCAATACAAACGACCTCGATATTTTCTTTCACGTGAAAGATTCAAGCGCCGGCTTGGACATCCTGGCGCCGCTATACAAATACCTTTCGGGTTTGGGCTATAAGGTGAAGGGAGAGGCAATCGACATAGAAGGCTGGCCGGTTCAGTTTCTTCCGATCTTCAATCCATTGTTGGAAGAAGCCGTCGAGCAGGCTAAGGAAGTCCGCTTTCAACGTACGAATACGCGTGTCATGCAGGCGGAGCACCTCGTAGCGATCATGCTGCAAACCGGAAGACTTAAAGACCACGCCCGCATTGGACAGTTCGTGGAGCTCGACGCTTTGGATCAGAAACAACTAGCTAATATCCTGGTGCGGCATGGACTCATCAAGCAGTGGGAGACACTTACCCGCAAGAAAGTAAAATGAAAGAGTATCCTGACGTAACCGAGTTGTTCAGACGGAAGGCACAGCGGCGAAAGCGCTTGGCTCGACTGTCGTTCGAGGAGAAAATTGCGATCGTCAATAAGTGGCGGAAGTTGACTAAAAACATTCGGGAGAGCCAAGGCGCTATAAATCAAGGTTCACGCGCTGAGCGAAGGCGTGTTGGCAAAGGAAGATAGAGTAATGAACGAATCACTAGCCACACATTATCTTGAAGACTCAATGGCGAGTCTGCGCGCCTACAAGAAGCTTGCCGAGAAGGCGCTGGATCAACTCAACGAAGACGAATTCTTCATCACGCTCGACGAGGAAGGTAACAGCGTTGCGGTCATCATGAAGCACATGGCCGGCAACATGTTCTCGCGCTGGACCGATTTTCTGACCACCGACGGTGAAAAGCCCAGCCGCAATCGCGATATGGAGTTTGTGATTGATCCGAAAACCGGCAAAGACGCGGTACTTGATTACTGGCACAGCGGTTGGCAATGCGTCTTTAACGCGCTTGAGCCCTTGCGTGCTGAGGATCTGGGAAAGAAGGTTTTGATTCGCGGCGAGGAGCACACGGTTATTCAAGCCATCAACCGCCAGTTGATGCACTACGCCAATCACATTGGCCAGATCGTATTCCTGGCTAAGCATTTTCGCTCGGCCGATTGGAAATCGTTGAGCATTCCGCGCAATCGTTCAGCGGAGTTCAATCAAGAGCTGCTCACCACCAAGACGCCAAAGGTCGCCGAAATGAAGCGGCATGATTTAGAACCTAAGAAACGTCTTAAACCGTTTGTAGTGCCATTCTCTTGGCGTTCTCGGCGTCTTGGCGGTTATTTCTTAAAGGAAGTTAAGTCTAAATGTTTCTCGGTCTAAGAACCGCTGCCTATTACGTTTCCGACATCGAGAAGGCGAGGGATTGGTACAGCTCGATTCTCGGGTTCGCTCCCTACTTTGATCAGCCCTTCTATGTTGGTTTCAATGTCGCCGGCTATGAACTCGGGTTACAACCGAGTGAGGCTGAACCATCGAGCAAGGCAGAAGGAGTGGTGGCCTATTGGGGAGTGGAGGACGCCACTGCCGCATTGAAGCACCTGATCGAACATGGAGCTACGCCAAACGAAGATGTTCAGGACGTGGGCGGCGACATCAAAGTAGCGTCCGTCAAAGATCCTTTTGGGAATATTTTCGGCGTTATCGAGAATCCAAACTTCAAACTTTGAGCAACCACGGAAATCGCAGAGATGGCAATCGGAATTATTGGACTGAGTCATGTGAATGTAACCGTGCCGGCGGCTTTGGAGGCGTCTGCCAAGCATTTCTACGAAGCCGTGCTCGGCCTGGCACAGATTCCCAAGCCCGAGGGAACGAGACAAGACATGGGCGCCTGGTACCAGCTCGGTGGTATGCAACTTCACCTGTCGGTCGAAGCTGGGGTTCATAACGAAGTGAGCGATCGTCACGTCTGTTATCAGGTTGCCGACATAGACGTCGCAGCCCTCCAGTTTCGCAATGCGGGCGTTGAGATCATTGCCGACGGTCGTCCGGTCCGTGGCCAGTCACGTTTCTTTGTGCGCGATCCCGGTGGCAACTTGATCGAGATAACACAGCCGGTAACCTGAACCTTTCTTTGTGTCTGGTTGACGCGGCTTTGCCGCTGCACAGTGCGGAAAGGCTCTGCCTTTCCGCCTGATTAAATCTGTTCTGAGGCTGCGCCTCAAATAGGATCGAGGCGTAGCCTCAATTCTTTGATGAGGCGACTCGGTAAGGCAAAGCCTTACCGCACTGTGCGGCGGCGAAGCCGCGGAATTGACGAACAAAAACAACGGCTTGGGCCTTTTTCGATTTGTTTCGGTAGAATCAAAGCATGTTAGACAACCTTGGAAACTTACAACGCACACATTCATGTGGTGCTCTGCGACCTGACGACGTAGGCAAGCTTGTGACCCTGATGGGTTGGGTGGCGAAGCGCCGCGACTTCGGTGAACTTACATTTCTTGACTTGCGCGATCGCGACGGCGTCACCCAGGTTGTTCTGAATTCCGAGGATGCGCCCGATGCGCACGCGAAAGCGAAAGAAGTGCGTGGCGAATACGTTATCGCTATTACCGGAGAAGTCACGCTACGCGATGAAAACCAGCGAAATGCAAAACTCGAGACCGGCGAGGTTGAAGTACACGCGCGCGAGTTACTGCTACTCAACGACGCGCGCACGTTGCCGTTTCAACTCGAAACAGCTTCCACGGATGCGCTCGCGAGCGAAGATCTGCGGTTGAAGTATCGCTATCTTGATCTCCGCCGGCCCCAACTTCAGGCCAATCTCCGGTTGCGACACCGGGTCCTTCGCGAGATACGCCGCTACATGGACGAACAGGGTTTCACCGAACTTGAAACTCCGATCCTGATCAAGTCGACTCCGGAAGGCGCGCGCGACTACATCGTTCCGTCCCGCGTGCAGCCGGGAAAGTTTTTCGCGTTGCCGCAGTCGCCGCAGTTGTTCAAGCAGTTGTGCATGATTGCCGGTCTGGATAAATACTTCCAGATCGCTCGCTGTTTCCGCGACGAAGATCTGCGCGCTGACCGTCAGCCGGAGTTTACCCAACTCGACGTGGAGATGAGTTTCGCCACGCTCGATCAGATTTACTCCGTAACTGAAGGGCTCTTTGCGCGCGTCTTCAAGCTCATCGGAGTTGATTTGCCGTTGCCTTTCCCGCGTTTCACCTATGCTGAAGCAATGAGGCGTTGGGGTTCGGATAAGCCTGACTTGCGAATCCCGAGTATGGAATTGCAGGACCTTTCGCCGGCGCTCGTGGGAACTGATTTTGCGCCTTATGCTGCGGCGCTCGCCGCGGGCGGGGAAGTAAAAGGAATTGTAGTTCAAGGGGGTGCAGGTCTTTCGCGAAAAGTTTTGGACGATCTGCAGGAGTTTGCCAAACGTTACGGTGCGAGCGGACTCGCCTGGATAAAACTTGGTGATGACACCACATCTTCGTTGCTGAAGGCATTGGGTGAAGCAGGAGTTGCTCAACTTGCGTCGACGGCTGGCGCCGCCAAGGGCGATGCCGTGTTGATCGTCGCCGGGAAAGCGAAGACAGTAGCGGCGAGCCTGGGCGCGTTGCGTAATGAAGTGGCCCGTCGCGAGAAGTTGACACCGGCGAACGTCTACGCGCCGTTATGGGTGACAGAGTTTCCGATGTTTGAGTATCACGAGGATGACGATCGTTACTATGCGATGCATCATCCCTTCACTTCTCCGCTTGATGAAGACCTGGAGTTGCTGGAGCGCGCTGTCGAGGGCGGTGAAACTGCACTTCTCGGTAAGCTTCGTACCAAAGCATACGATCCCGTGATCAATGGAGTTGAGCTGGCGAGCGGTTCAATTCGTATTCACCGGCGCGACGTGCAGCGTTTGGTGTTCAAAGCGTTGGGCATGACAACTGAAGAGGCGCGTTCGCGCTTCGGCTTTTTTCTCGACGCACTGGAGTTTGGCACTCCCCCACACGGCGGCATTGCCCCCGGGATCGAACGACTGTTAATGGTGCTGGTGCCGACGGAAAACATTCGCGACGTAATGGCGTTCCCAAAGACAGCTTCAGCGACGGACCTGATGATCGATGCGCCCGGCGAAGTGGATCAAAAGCAGTTGGAAGAGTTACATCTCAGGATCGTGGACAAACAATAACGCGATTTGTTACGGAGTCTTCTTTTCTCGTTGAATCCAATATTCAGGCTTACGGTGGGAGTGAGCAATAGCAAGGACCCACAACGTTGCGCCTCGAACGGTGTAGGCAATGTAATAAGGATATATCCTGAGATTCAATCTTCGGTAGGCGTTCGGTCTGAGTGGGTAAACTTCTGGATGTTCAGCTAGCCAAAGTAGAGTCCTCTCAACTTCAGTTTTGAATCGACGGCCTAATCCTGCTTGTTGCTCTTCGTAGTATGAGATGACGTCGAGGAATTCAAAGCTGGCCTCGTCGACAAATTTTATGTTCATGAAGTGAGGCGGTCTTCAGCATCGCGCATTACAGTTTCAAACGAAGCGCCTTCTATCTGATTCTCATCGACGGCTTGAATTCGTGCCTGAATCTCTTCCTCCCACGCAGCACTCACCTCGGGGTCGGCGGAGTCTTCGTTCAATTGCAAAAGCAGACTTGCCAACTCAAGTCTCTGCTCGCGTGGAAGCTTAATAGCCTCCTGGGTAATTTCGTCGAATGCTTTTGACATCGCCAGCAATCTTAGCAAAACTGGTCGCTCAATCAAGCCAAATGACTACCCTGACTCTTTTCCAATTAGAAAAGGTTTTTGCATACGCCAGAGAAGCAAATCCGGCCGAATGCTGTGGCCTCATCGGCGGTGCAGACTGTCGCGTAACCAACATCTACCCGCTCCTCAATGTTGCCGCCGATCCAAACGTTTCTTATGAAGCGGCGCCCGAAGATCTCTTCGCCGCGCAGCGTCAGATGCGCGACCGCGGTGAAGAGCTTTTGGCTATCTATCATTCGCACCCGCGTTCGGCCGCGCCCGAGCCATCCGAAACCGATGTCCGGCTGGCATATTACCCGCAGGCGGTCTATTTCATCATCGGCTTAGGCGGTCCAGAGCCCGTGGCTCGCGCTTTTCGCATTTCCGAACGTGAGGAGCGTTGGGAAGAGGTTGAGTATGTAATAGCGGGCGAGTAAGATTGAACCATTCAAGCCAACACATCGTAGGAATTGTTGATGGAGCCGAAGAAGAGCAAATACGACACAAACCCACTTGATCCGGATTTCGTGAAGAACGCCGAGGGCGGCCCCGACGGCAGCGGTCCAGAGACTCAGGAAGTGAAGGGCGCGACGCGTGAAATCGGCTCTTCCGCGAACGAGAACGCGCGCCGCAACATCTATTCGGAAGCTCCTACGCGCCGCTACGATACCGTATCCCCCGACGCTCCATATCCGTCGGTTTTCGTACCCCCCACTCATTCGCAACCTGCACCTTATCAACCACCTCCCGCACCATATCGGCCAGTTGAACAAAGGCCAACTCACCGAACCGTGGCCGGCATCAACGTGCCGGAGAAGTGGGCAATGGTTTTACCTTACGCTCCGTTTTACCTTGGGATCATCGTTTCGCTGATTGAGTTGTTTCTGGTACCCCGTAAGGAGCCGAGGGTCCGTTTTCACGCAGCCCAGGGTCTTGCGTTACACGTCGTCATTGTGGTGGTGCAAACCTTATTAGGAGTCATTGGCACAATCACAGACAACCGATTCGGAGGGAACTTGTTCGGTGCCGCTGCTACTGTTTTCCTCATAGTTTCGATGGTTCGCGTTTGGAAAGGCCGACCACATCACATTGCGCCGCTTGCGGACGCCACGCAGTGGTTCAATGGACACATCGAACCGCGAAACAAATCCTAGCAATTGAGTTCATCTGGCACTGACCTTGCAACGAAGGTTGTGGAGGGTTCGCTGATAACCAATTTGCAACATCTTCGGACTGAAATCATTCTCAGCGACGCAGGTAATGTTGCGTTTTGGTTCAGCTTTAGTTTTCGTATAGCAGCGTTCCAGGCACGGAAAACCGGCAAACGCGGCTTTTCGTCAAGTCATCAAACGCGAATTAGACACGAGGCTCTCTTCCCTAAGTGGCCGGGTGATGAAAAAATAAAATCCGCGGAGGACGATTCAAGCAGCAGAGATTAGAAAGTGGATAAGTGGAGTAGGGAGGAAAGAAATGATTAGAAAACATTCAAATGGAATACAGCGGCTGGTGTCGTGGCTAACAGTATTCGCAGTTTTTGCGATGCCTGTTTCGGTTTTCGCGCAGACGCAGATCAAATATCACAGCAACAAATATAAGCCTACAGATGATGTGAAGGTTGGACGGCAAGCGGCTGCCGAAGTAGAACAGCAGATGCCGATCCTAAACGACAACGAGGCGACCAGCTACGTTTCGCGAGTCGGACAACGACTCGTGAATGCGATTCCATCGGAGTTTCAGCATCCCGAGTTCCAATACTATTTCAAGATTGTTAACGCGCGCGACATCAACGCCTTCGCGCTGCCGGGCGGGCCGATGTATGTGAACCGCGGCATGATCGAAGCTGCTCATAGCGAAGGTGAAATGGCTGGAGTCATGTCTCACGAATTGGCGCACGTCTTTCTTCGGCATGGCACTGCCCAGGCTTCAAAAGCACAAAAGTATGGTTTGCTCGCCGGGATTCTCGGCATTGGCGGCCAGATCATTGGTGGGCCAGCAGGAGCCGCCGCACAGATTGCCGGTCAAGGAGTTGGTGTCTATTTCCTTAAGTTTAGCCGCGAGTATGAAACTGAAGCTGACATCATGGGTGCGCAGGTCATGGCGCGCGCCGGCTACGATCCGCGCGATTTAGCCAACATGTTCAAGACAATTGAGCAGCAGAGCGGCGGTGGTGGTGGCGGCTTCTTGAGCGACCACCCGAGTCCGAATGATCGTTACGCGCGAATCAACCAGGAAGCCCAATATCTAAGGGTAAGCGAATCTAATCGCGATTCGCGTGAATTCACTCGAATACAGTCGCGCCTGCGCGGTATGGGACGCGCTCCGTCAATGCAGGAGATTGCGCAAAGCGGCAATCGTTATCCTACCGGCGACAATAGAGGGAACTATCCCACCAGTGCACCGCGCGGTCGCGTTGAGTATCCCTCGACGCGCTATCAAACCTATTCCACGTTGGGCGGAATCGTACGCGTGAGTGTGCCCAGTAATTGGCGGCAATTGAGCGAGAGCAATTCGGTTTGGTTTTCTCCGGAAGGCGCCTATGGGCAGTATCAGAATCAGGTGGTCTACACACACGGTGTCAACTTTGGCCTGTTGCAAACCCAAAGCCGTGGTCTGCAACAAGGCAGTCAGGAGTTGTTAAATAGTCTGACTCAGGGGAATGCCAATCTGCGTCAGCGAAGCAATTGGATGCGCACGACGGTTGGCGGACGAACAGGGTTGACAACGTCCATAACGAATACCAACGAGGCAACCGGTCAGGCGGAAGCAATCACCTTGATAACAACTCAACTGCGCAACGGCCAACTGTTCTACATGATTGCGGTGGCGCCGGAAAACGAGTCAGCAAGCTACCAGGCCGCGTTTCGTAACGTGCTTCGCTCGCTGCAGATTAGCGACTGAGGAAAGCAGAAGGCAGTGGGCAGTGAGCA